>Ga0114930_10005865_pt1 | contig 9992 bp, 6 predicted proteins | sample AnhtaG_FD_87300 | JGI IMG/M metagenome (GOLD analysis project Ga0114930, IMG submission 87300) | Deep subsurface microbial communities from Anholt, Denmark to uncover new lineages of life (NeLLi) - Anholt_01485 metaG | ecosystem: Environmental > Aquatic > Marine > Oceanic > Sediment | place... | reverse complement strand
TGGGCGACGTGGACGGCGACGGCGCGGTCGAGGTCCTCGTGGCCAGCGGCGACCACCACCTCTACTGCGTCGATGCCCACGGCCTGCTCGAGTGGAAGTACGCGGCCGACCGGCGTCTCATCTACGCCGCGACCATCGTCGACGTGGACGACGACGGCACGACGGACGTCCTGTTCTGCGGCAGCGACCATACGCTGCGGTGTCTGACCCTCGGGGGCCGCTACGCGCCGGGGCTGATGCCGTGGCCGTCGCGGCGTTTCGACGCGGCCCAGTCGGGATCCTCGTTCGGGGGCCGCGGGCGCGACCAAAGGCAGGTCGAGGAGCGCAGACCACTGCTCGCCCACGGCGGCTTCGAGCAGGCCAAGGAGACGTTGGACAAAGGCGAGTACGCGGCCGTGCCCGAAGTCCTCGAGGAGCGCAGGCGCCTCCCCCGAGGCTGGGCGCCGGTGACCGTCGGCGAGGTCGACTGGGCGCTGGACCCGGAGCACCGTCGCGACGGCAACTCCACGCTGCGGGTCGTCTCGATGGACGTGGCCTCTGAGCCAATCGAGGTGGACCGGCATCTCGCGTCGGCGACCGCCTGCGTGTGGGTCAAGGGCGGCAAGGACGCAACGGCCTGCCTGCGCTGGTCGGGTCTCCGGGGCGTCTGCCGCGACGACCGCCTTGAAGCCGGGGGCCGCCCTGATTCCGAGGAGGAATGGATACGCATCGAGACGCCCGAACTCTCGCCCCCGGCCGACGCGCGTTGGCTGCAACTGGTTCTGTCCAGCGGGGGCGATGTGACGTGGTGGGACTCGGCGGAGATCGTCGGGACCTTCCGCCGGGCGCGGGAATTGTGCGCCCTGGTGAACCAGGTCGGTTATGACGTCGGCGCGCCCAAACGCTTCACGGCCCAGAGCAACTTCGTCGCTGACCAAGCGCGTTTCGTGGTGATCGCGGCGGACGGTTCGGCCGTGTTCTCGGGGGTGCTGACGCACGAGGGGCGCATCGCCGGGGCCTACGGCCACGACTGGGGCCACGAGTACTGGCGGGGGGATTTCTCGAAGCTCGATCAGCCGGGCCCATACCGGATTCGCATCACGCTGGACGACTTGACCGACGTCTCGTGGCCCTTCGAGATCGGCGCGAACTTGCTTTGGGAGAAGACCGCCCGGCCCGCGTACCGCTTTTTCTACTACCAGCGCTGCGGCATGGCCATCCCCGGCTTCCACGGGGCCTGCCACCTGGACGATGCGCGCAGCGTGGACGGGAAACGCCAGTACGAACTGTGGGGCGGCTGGCACGACGCGGGCGACTACAACAAGTACCACAACGCGCCCTACGTGCACGGTCTCGCGAAAGCCTACGAACTGCGCAGGGAGGCCTTCGACGCGCAGGACGGCGACGGCCTGAGCGATTTCCTCGACGAGATCCTCTGGGGCGGCGACCACGCGCGGCGCATGATCGCGCCCGACGGCTCGGCCTACGGCGGCATCACCTCGGGCTACGGATTCTGGGGACCGCCCGAGTTGGAAACCGACAACGTGCCGGGGACGGGCGACGAGCGGCCCTTTGACCAAGCCCCCGACGCCGGGCGCGACCCCGTGTGGCATCTGGCGAGCATGGCCAAGATCGCGCGATACGTGGACGACCAGGCGCCGTGGTTGGAGGCGGCCGAGCGCGCGTTACAGTGGGCGCTCGATAACGATAGGCGCGGCCCGCAGCAGTTCGCCGCCGCGCTCGACCTCTACGCGACAACGAAGGACGAGAAGTACGCCGCACTCACCAAGGAGCTGTTCCCGGGGCCGGACCTGGGCGTGATCGAGGCCATCGAGCTCTACGATTCGCTTTTCAACGAGGACCACCGAGGGGAGTTGCGCGAGGCGCTCGTGGCCAAGGCCGAGGCGATGCTGGCGCTCGCGGACAATCCCTTCGGCGTGTACACCTTCGGTCCGAAGGACAAGCCGAACTACTTCGGGACGCCGGCCGACGGCGGCGGCTGGCACGTGGGCACGAGCAGCCACCTGCTCAACGCGGCGTGCACCGCGGCCATGGCCTACCGCTATGAGCCGGACCCGCGCTATCTGGCCTTCGTGTACGACCAGTTCAACTGGACCCTCGGCAACAACCCCTACGACATCAGCCTCATGGAAGGCGCCGGCAGCGCGTTCCCCCCGACCTATCACCACCGCTACGCCTTCTCGGGCGTGCCGCGCGGCGCAGTGCCGGGCAGCGTCGTCAACGGGATTACGTCGCGGGCCGTCGGCGACGACCGGCCCCACTTCGACATGCGCGGCCTCGACATCCCCGACTTCGAGTCCAACGAGGTGTGGCTGCCCCACAACGTGGCCTACCTCAACGCGCTGGTGAATCTCTGCGCCGCATGCGACAGCGGCGGATGAGGGCGCCGTTTGGTGAGACGAACTGGACGAGGAGGACACTCATGATTCGCAGACGATGGCTGTGGTTGGCCTGCATACTGGCCGCCGGCGCAGCGCCGCCCGCGTGCGGCGACGGCACCGGCGAGGCCGCGGCGGCGTTGGCCCAACGCGTGCTGGGCGAGCGCGCGGCCGAGTTCACGTTCGAGAGCATGCCGCAAAGCGACGGCCGCGACGTGTTCGAGGTGTCGTGCAGCGACGCGCGCGCCCTGGTGCGCGGCTCGAACCCTGTGGCCATGGCGACGGGACTGAACTGGTATCTGAAGTACCACTGCCACGCCTGCGTGTCGTGGGTGGGGGACCAACTCAAGCTGCCCAGGCCATTGCCCTCGGTCGAGCCCTTTCGGAAGGCCACGCCCTGCCGCTGTCGCTACTACTTCAACTACTGCACCTTCAGCTACACGATGGCCTGGTGGGACTGGGCGCGTTGGGAACGCGAGATCGACTGGATGGCCCTGAACGGTATCAACATGCCGCTGTCGGTTACCGGCCAGGAGGCCGTGTGGCAGGCGGTCTACCGCGACCTTGGGCTGAGCGACGAGGCCATCAACCGCTTCTTCGTCGGCCCGGCGTACTTGCCCTTCGGCTGGATGGGGTGCATGGACGGATGGGGCGGGCCGCTGTCGCAGGCCTGGATCGACGCCCACCGAGGGCTCGAGCAACAGATCGTCGCGCGCGAACGTGAACTGGGCATGACGCCCGTGCTCCAAGGCTTCACCGGTCACGTGCCGCCGGAGTTGAAGCAGGTCTTCCCCGAGATACGCCTCAAGCAGCTTCCCAAGTGGTGCGGCTTTCCGGGAACGCACTTCGTAGACCCCACGGACCCGCTGTTCGTGCGTATCGGCAAGGCGTTTGTCGAGGAGCAGACGCGGCAGTACGGCACGGACCACCTGTACGCCTCGGACACCTTCATCGAAATGAGCCCGCCGAGCGACGACCCGGCGTTCCTGGACGCCATGGGCAAGGCCATCTACGAGGCCATGGCGGCCGCGGACCCGGACGCGGTTTGGGTGATGCAGGGGTGGGTGTTCGTCAACAATCCGAAGTTCTGGAAGCCCCCGCAGGCCAAGGCCCTGCTCGGGGCCGTGCCGGACGAACGGATGATCCTGCTCGACCTGTATTGCGATACGCGCCCGGCCTGGAACAAGACCGAGGCGTTCTACGGCAAGCCGTGGGTCTGGTGCATCATCCACAACTTCGGCGGCAAGCTGGGCATGTGGGGCGACCTGGCCGTCATCGCGGAGGGTCCGCCGGCCGCGTGGGCCAGCCCGGAGCGCGGGCGCCTGTCGGGCGTCGGCATGATGATGGAAGGCATCGAGCAGAACCCGATTGTCTACGACCTGATGATGGAGATGGCCTGGCGCGACGGGCCGCCCGACCTCGACGCGTGGGTGCGCGACTATGCACGCCGGCGCTACGGCGGATCGAACGCCAAGGCCGAGGAGGCGTGGTCGTTGCTGCGCCGGACCGTGTACGGCACGGGTCATTCGCCCAGCCCGGTCGTGTGCGCGCGGCCCGGCCCGACGGCGCCGAGGGGAGCGCGCCGCGCTTCGCCGCCCTACGACGTGCCGACCCTCCTGCGCGCCTGGCAGGCGTTGACCGAATGCTCCGGCGAACTCGAGGACTTGGCGACGTACCAGCACGACCTCGTGGACGTGGCGCGCCAGGTCCTGATGGACCTGTCCAACGTCTTCTACGCCGACATGCTCGACGCCTACCACGCCCACGACCGCGAGGCGTTTGGGGAGGCCGCGGGACGGTTCCGGCAGCTCATCCGCGACGTGGACGCGCTGCTCGCCACCCGGCGCGAGTTCCTGCTCGGCATGTGGATTGCCGACGCCAGGCGATGGGGTCAGACGGAACAGGAGAAACGGCACTACGAATGGAACGCCCGCAATCAGATCACCCTGTGGGGGCCGCGCGACGGCGTGCTCCATGAGTACGCCCGCAAGGAGTGGGCGGGCCTGCTGACGGGTTTCTACCTGCCGCGCTGGGACATGTTCATCGAGCGGATCGACCGGGCGCTGGCCACGGGCGCCGCTTTCGACGCCGACGCGTTCGGGCAGGACGTGAGGGCCTGGGAAGAGGCGTGGACGCACGGCACGGAAACCTATGCCGCGGAGCCGGTCGGCGACGCCGTGGCCGAGGCCCGCCGCGCGCTCGAGCAGTACGGCCCGATGGTCGCCGAGGTCTACAAGCCCGAGACGCCCACGGTCACCTTGACGACGGGCAAGCCGGCCACGTGCTCGGCGTCGCTGCCCCCCTACCCCGCGCACCTCGCCAACGACGGGCTCAGTGGCAACACCGACCAGTATTGGGCCACGGATGTGACCGACGACCCGGCGGCCTGGTGGCAAGTGGATCTGGTTGAACCGACCACGCTCGGCCGCGTGGTCGTGGTGGGCTACTACGGCGACAGCCGGTACTACGGGTTCACGGTCGAGACGTCGCTGGACGGTAAGCGCTGGGAGATGGCGGCCGACCGGCGCGATAACACGGCGCCGTCCACGCGCCGCGGCTACACGTGCCGGTTCGAGCCCCGCCCGGCCCGCTACCTGCGCGTCACCCAGACCCACAACTCGGCGAACACCGGAAGGCATTGGGTCGAGGTGATGGCGTTCGGCGATTAGGGCGAAACACTCAATATCGAATTCTCAATGCTGAATGCTCAAGTAAGAAAGGGAAGAGGGGAGGCGCGGGGCGCGGGAGAACCTGCCTCGTTCCACGAGACACGGAGGCGGCTCGTTTCCTTCCACTCCGTCCACCTCGTCCACTTCGTCCACCCCGTCCACGCCGCGCCCGGGCGCCCCCAACCCTCGCCTATCGCACTCGCCTCAGGTAGCCCTTGGGGTTCCATGTGATGAAAAAGGACTCGCGGGTGCGGTCGATCTCGAAGGCGTTGGTCTCGGACACGAAGGTCTCGATGGCCTCGTAGGGTCCCGGGCTGGGACCCACGTCGATCCCGTGGCGGCAATTCGAGTCCTCGACGATGAGGTAGCTGCCGACCGAGACGAGGGGGCCGTAGGCGCGCAGCACCTTCAGCGTATTGTCGTAGCCGTGCGAGCTGTCTTCGATGACGAGCACCGTCTCGCCGTCCTCGATCAGTTCCTCGACCTTGGGGAGGGACTCGCGGGCGTCGCCGTCGATAAACGTGATGCGGGGGTGGTCTTTGATGAACGCCGGCGCCGTGTCGTGCTGGAAATCGAGGCCGATCAGGCGTCCCCGGCCCATGTTGTCGAGGATGTGGGCGAGCGCCAGCGCGCCCCCGCCGTAGGCGTTGCCGACCTCGACGACCACGTCGGGCTTCACCTCGAAGATGATCTCGCGGTAGACCCAGAAGTCCAGCGGGTTCTTGATCGCGGTGACGCCGAAATAGGTGGTCCGATTCGCCATGCGCTTCTGCATGTACTCCATGACGGTCTTGACGGGCAGGTCGAGGTTGTGCTCCATGGTGGGCGCGACCAGCAGTTCGACCGCGTCCGGCGCGTCGATGGCCTCGGCGTCCTTGACCAGCGTCATGGGTTGGCCGCAGCAGGCGACCGCGCCCTCGCCGCCGCGCATCATCACCACGGCGCTGCCGCATCTTGCGCAGGCGTAAACCTGACTCCGTTGCGTCATGGCCGTCCCTTCGTTCAAGCGCCCTCGTCTTCGGTGATATTGCGCGCTCGCGCTCGGGATTTCAACGCGAACTCGTGCAAGCGCTGGCTCTACTACGAATCCGAAACCTGAGACGGCCGGGACCTCCCCCCGATCCTGCCCCTGCCCGTAATCGTTATCGTCGTCGTTGTCGTCGCCCTGCGCCCCCGCGCCAACGTGGCCAGGCGGGAGCCCGGCTGGAGAACCGGAGTCCGAATGCATGGTGATTGTCCCTGTCCGGTCAATGGAGGCGCCGCAGGCTCATGGGAAGGCGCCCGCGTTCGGGTGAGGGAGAGAAGGCCGAACCGCAGGTCCTGCCACAGATGACGCGCTCAGGCGAGGAGACGCATCCCCGCGGCCTTGGCTGCCTGCACGTCAAACGTGACCGTTTCCCTGCAATCCTGCCCCAGGTTGGACCGGGCCACAAGATAGTCCGCGAAATCGGCGGAGCCGTTCTGATAGTCCTCGGTTGCCAACCACACGGTGCGGGGGGACTGCACCCGCAGTTGACGGGTCTGCAAAAGCTGCTGCAACAGGCGGGCAATGCCTGCACGCTCGACCTTGTAGCAGCTTTGCAGCACCCAGACCAACTCGCACAAGACTACGTGGTTGACGTATCCGGGCGATTCAGTCGTACAGCTCGTCTTGATGAAGGCCGCCGCCTTCGCCGACTGGACAGGATCGTCTTGGACGACAAAGCGGACCAGCACATTCGTGTCCAGCCCGGTCATAAATGTTTGGCCCGTTCCGCAATGGCCGCATTCATCTCTTCGATGCTAATCGGCCTTCCGGTGTACGCAACGCAGCCCTCCAGGCTGGCCACATCCCGTGCCCGGGTGTCGTCAAGAACCGTGACAAGGACCCGCTGCCCCGCCGGCAACTCGACCGAGTCCACAAACCGCACGACCCCTTCTTCATCCACTACACCGTCTACAACCTTCATGGCCCACGACCTCTCTGATCGCCGTCTCTGCCAGCGCGGCACACTTCATCCTCCGTGATTGTACCGCACAGACTCAGTCGGCCACCACCAACTTGCGGAGCGGCCTTCAAGAGCCCCATAAATGGGTAGTCTGTCCGGAATGGCACTCATCCGCCAGTTTCTTCCGCACCGTCCGTAGCCGTACGAAACGAGCAAAGGAAGCCTCGTCCAGCACCTCCTTGTAGTCCACCCGCGCCCGCGGCGACGACGTCCCGTAGCCGCCCTTGATCTCACCCTCGAGGTACTCCACCAGAAAACACCACCGGCTGTTGGCGCCTTCATCGACAAAGTGATGGCATACCTCGAGGACCCGCCGCCCGCGAAGGAAACGGTTCAACTCATCCTGCATAACGCCGGAATCACCGATCGGTATCGTGAACGTTCGTATCTGCATCCTTACATACCGCCAATGCCCAAAAAACGCGACCAAAGGGGCTCCGCCCCTTTGGAAACCCCGCGCACCGGCCGCTACGCGGTCTCGGCGCTGCGGCGGGCTGCCGCCTCGCCTTGCTGCCGGACCGCTACGCGCCGGTGCGATTCGCTCGGAACAGTAGCACGGAAATCCTACCGAACTGCGGGCGAAGCGGCCAGGCGGAACCCCAGGATGATGTAGCGATTGCCGGGCGTGCCCCAGTAGCGATTGGCCGACCGGCAGAGCCCCGGGCCGCTCATCCAACTGCCGCCGCGATTCACGCGGGCCGAGCCCGATGTAGGCCCCGTCGGATTCTTACTTGGCGAACTGCCGTAGTAGTCCTCATCATACCAGTCCGCGCACCACTCCCACACGTTCCCAATCATGTCGTACAATCCAAAGGCGTTGGCCTTGAACCGTCCGACCGGTGCGCTCACCTTGAACCCGTCGGTCGTGTCTGCGGATTTCCAATCGAAGTTGAATGCCTCCTTGCCTGTCCGGTCATACACGTTCGCGTACTGACCCATGGATTCGTCGTCGTCTCCCCAATACCGAACCATCTCCGTGCCCGCCCGGCACGCGTACTCCCACTGCGCTTCCGTCGGAAGACCGTAGGGTCGCCCCGTCTTCTCAGACAGCCACCTGCAAAATGCCGTGGCCTCATCCCACGATACGTTGACAGCGGGCTGGTCCGCTCCGTCCAGGCTGTGCCCCTTGTACTCCCCGCTCGAGTGGCCGGAGTCCTGCCGCCGGTACTGCGCGTTCGTCACCTCGTACTTGCCCAGCCAAAACCCATCCAACTCCACCGTACGCACCGGGCCTTCGTCGTCGGAACGGTTCTCCTCGGACGACGGCGAGCCCATCTGGAACGTACCGGCTGGAATCCAGACCATCTCCAGCTTCACGCCACCGCCCAAGTTCACGGCATACGGTTCCTCGGCCTGGGCCTGCTGCTCGTCCTTGGTGCCAAGTTCCGTGGCCTTGGTCGGCTCATGCGGGGCGACCGGCTTTGGTCCGTACTGGCCCCTCATGAGCCATGGCACAGCCAACACCAACCCCAGTGCCGCCAGGACCACGCTTGCCGCAAGAGTAGACTTCCTCCACGAGCGGCGACGTGCAGCTTGCCTGGCGGCCCTCTTCCGCGCTCCTTCCTGGAGTCGCCGGTCTTCCTCAGTCTTCCGCTGTTCCTCGGCGGCCTGCTTGCGCGCCTCTTCCTCCAGTCGCCGGGCATCCTCAGCTTTGCGCTGTTCTTCCGCGGCACGCTTGCGCGCCTCTTCCCTCAGTCGCCGGGCATCCTCAGCTTTGCGCTGTTCCTCTGCGGCGCGCTTGCGCGCCTCGTCCTCCTCGCGCCGTTGCTGTTCGGCGCGGCGGCGGGCTTCCTCTTCCTCCCGATGTGCCTGTTCCGCACGGCGCGCCTCTGCTTCTCGCGCCTCCTCTGCCACGACCAACGCTCGGGCGCAGCCCAGAACGGCCTGGCGCAATGTCTCGACGTCAGCGAAGCGGTCCTCGGGCCGCGGCTGGAGACACCCCAGGACCACGTCGTCGAAGGGCTGACCAAGATCCCCGCCGAGTTCGGAGGGCAACTTGAAGCGGCCCAGGGGCAATTGCCCGGTGAGGAGTTGGTAGAAGATGACGCCGAGGGAGTAGATGTCGGCCCGCTGGTCAACGTGGCCGAGGTGGACGCTTTGCTCGGGGGCCTGGTAGTAGGCGGTGCCGAGGGCCATGCTCGAGCGCGTCATCCGCCCCGGCGACATGACCTTGGCCAACCCGAAATCCAGGATCTTCAGGTGGCCGTTGGGTTGGACCATGACGTTCTGCGGTTTGAGGTCGCGGTGGACGGTGTGTTGGTGGGCGTAACCGAGGATTTCGCACAACTCCCGCAGAATGTCCAAGGTCTCCTGCAGCGGCAGCTTGCCGCCACGCTCTTTGAGCACGCGGTTGAGGGTCTGGCCCGACACGTACTCCATGGTGAAAAAGCGGAAGCCGCGCTTTGGGTCGAGTCCGAGATCATGCACGCGCACGATGCCCGGGTGGGCAAGCTGCTGGCTGATGCTGACCTCGGACAGAAACCGCTCGCGCGCGGTGTCGCTGCGCAGCAGGGACGGGAGCATCACCTTGAGCGCGCGGTCCTGGCCGTGGAGTTCGCGGTCCTTGACGTGGTAGACGGCCCCCATCCCGCCGAAGCCCAGCAGCTTGACGACCTGAAAGCGGTTGGCGACAAGGTCACCGCGGCGCAGGTAGACGGCCCTGTGTTCGGCCGCGAGGTCCGGCGGGAGTTCGGTACCGGGGTCAAGGAGGCGGCGGGCTTCGTCGTCGAAGAACGTGGGCTTTTCGTCCGAGGGCAGCGACGGCATCGACGGCGGCGCCGCGGGCTCGCCGTCGAAGTAGGTCGGGGCGTCGCCATCGCTGGGTATTTCGGGCGGTTCGTTCGTCATGGGGTTCCCCGCTGCTTCGATTCGGAGTATAGCACTCCTCCTAAAGGACACCCAACACGTCCGGGGTATTCGGACCCCGTAGGCCAGGTTTGCCAAACCTGGCCTGGCCG
>Ga0114930_10005864_pt1 | contig 9992 bp, 12 predicted proteins | sample AnhtaG_FD_87300 | JGI IMG/M metagenome (GOLD analysis project Ga0114930, IMG submission 87300) | Deep subsurface microbial communities from Anholt, Denmark to uncover new lineages of life (NeLLi) - Anholt_01485 metaG | ecosystem: Environmental > Aquatic > Marine > Oceanic > Sediment | place... | reverse complement strand
TCTCGAGATAGGCAAAAAACTCTTTATTCCAAATCATGGCGCTTTTTATCACTTCAGCTAGCCCATTAGCCAATTCCCTAGTAGGAAGGGTTCTCAGGCTATTGATGTCGCTAACTACCAGCCTTGGTTGATAGAACGCCCCAACTTTGTTTTTCAACTGGTCGTGGTTTACTGCCATCTTACCGCCAATGCTGCTATCAACCTGCGCCAGCAGGGTAGTTGGTATTTGCACCAGAGGTACACCTCTCAGATAGGTGGCCGCCACAAATCCGGCCAAGTCTCCAATAACTCCACCACCCAAGGCTAAAATCGGCGTCGTCCTTTCCGCATAGGAGTTACTTAATTCATGGTAGAGCCTACCGGCAGTTTCTAATGATTTTTGTTCCTCGCCATCAGGGACCTGTAGCATACTTACCCTGAAGCCTTCTCTGGTGAGATTCTGCTCCAGAGTCTCGCCATACAGCCTCTTCACTACAGGGTTGGTAATGATTACCAGTTTATCGCTGAACCCACTTTCCTTTAGCCAGTGTCCAACCTGCGTAATTATACCCGGGCCTATATGGATTTCATAGCTATTCTTACCCAGTCCTACCTTCACTTTTTTCATCTGGTCTCTCTAGTTTTTATTTCTCCCGGAGGCAACCAGCTGGTGTATACTCCGGCAAGTGCTGATGACCTCCTCAAGCTCCTCAGGTGTAATTGACTGTGGACCATCAACCAGCGCCTCCGCTGGGTTATAGTGTGTCTCAATCATCAGTCCACTAGCTCCAGCGGCTATAGCAGCACAGCTCATGCTGAAGATGAGGTCTCGGCGCCCGGTTGCATGGCTGGGGTCAACCACTATCGGTAGGTAAGTCTCTTTTTGTATTGCCGGTACAGCCGCCAGGTCAAGGATATACCTGGTATAGCTTTTACCCTTACCCACCGGGACTATTCCTCTTTCGCATAAGATTATATTCTTATTACCCTCAGCAGCGATATACTCAGCAAAAGACAGAAACTCCTCAATACTGGCTCCAAAGTGCCGTTTAAACAAAACCGGTTTGCCTTTACCGGATACCATGGTGAGCAGGTCCTGGTCGTACATATTTCTGGTTCCTATTTGAAGTATATCAACATACTCTGCTACCAAGTCAACCTGTGTCTCCCCCCTCACTTCAGTAATGACCGGCATTTCAAACTTCTGCCCGGCTTCGGATAGCCAGCTTAAAGCCTCCTCCGCCTCCTCACGACTGCCACTCCCTAACCCCTGGAAGGCGTGAACCGAGCTTCTCGGTTTAAAAATGCCTCCTCTCAGAATATGAGCCCCGGCATTTTTTGCTCCTTCCGCAATTCTAAATAGCTGTTCCTTGTTCTCCACGGCACATGGTCCAGCGATGAATACCGGCTCCTCACCACCTATCCTGACGTCCCCCACTGGTATCACCAAATCTCCGCTTACTTCTTCAAAGAGTTTACCATATTCCCGGCTAATCAGTTTATACGGGATTTCAACCCCCCTCGCCTCCTTTACTCCAGGAAGAGCAGTAAAGTGATCAAACGGTATTTTCCTCTCATCCCCTATTAGCCCAATCACCGTCTTGTAGGTACCTCTAGAAACATCGGCTCTTAGCCCATATTTCCTTATTTCCTTTACTACATGGTCTATTTGTTCCTTGGTAGCATCGGTTTTCATTATTATCATTTCCTACCTCCATAAGTTTATTCTCAGAAGCAATCGCTCTGGGAAATATCCTCCAGCGTGCTCCTTACAGTGTTATTGAAAAACAAGAGAGCCCTCTCGCTGGGGAGGGCTCTCCGATTTTTTAAACTTAGATTTATTATCTTATGCGTTAATTACATTGCCATAGCCAAGCTCCCCAAGCACGCAGCCGTGCCAGGTAAACATATAATACACATAATATGTTACTTGAGGAGTAGAATAAATCGGCATCTACCATACCTAACTTATTTTAGCTTTAATATTACCATAAAAAACATAGTCTGTCAATGTGTTTAGTCATTGTTCAAGAAATTTTTTGCCAAAGCAGGATAATCTAGCCTGGGATGCGTGTCATATTGAGCCGGCTTCAACCAGTTTCATATGGAAGCAGCCTACAAATTTTGCTACAATAGGCTACGAGAAAGGAGACAGAAGTGCGTATTGTTCGTTTTGCTGCTCAGGGCAAAGTCAAATACGGGAGATTAGAGGACAATATTATACATTGCTTTCGAGGTAGCCCATTTACTCACTTCAAGGGTCCTGGTAGCTCCTTTACGTTTGGCGGAAGTACCTATGAACTCGATGAGGTAAGACTACTTGCCCCCTGCACTCCCTCCAAAATAGTTTGCTTAGGGCTAAATTACCGTAGCCACGCCGAGGAGACCAAACTGCCTATACCTTCTGGGCCGCTTATCTTCCTCAAGCCATCCACTGCCGTCATCGGCCCCGATGATGAAATCATCTTGCCCCGCTCCTCAAGGCGCGTGGACTACGAAGGCGAGCTAGGTGTGGTTATCGGTAGGAAAGCAAAGGATGTACCACAGAACCAGGTAAAGGACTACGTGCTGGGCTACACCTGTTTTAATGACGTCACAGAACGCTATATCCAGAAGGAGGATGGGCAATGGACAAGGGCCAAAGGTTTCGACACCTTCGCACCGATGGGCCCCTGGATTGAGACCGAGATTGACCCAGATGACCTTAAGCTCGAGACCTACCTCAACGGCGAGCTCCGCCAGTCAGCTCGTACCAGTGACCTTATCTTTGGGATAGCTGAGCTAGTGAGCTTTATTTCAAGCGTAATGACGCTACTACCGGGCGATGTTATCGCTAGTGGTACCCCCGTCGGTATTGGTCACGTGAACCCAGGCGACGTTGTCGAAGTCAGGATAGAAAAGATTGGAAACTTGAGAAATTTTGTAGTAGGCCAGAAATGAGAGGCACGCAGTCTGTGTTTGTATTCTTGCTATATACTATGGAATACGAAGTTAGAAGCCGCTCTAACCTCAGTTTATTTACCAATATGGGCTAGGCAAACTCCTTCTTGGATATTGCGGTGAATACGATGGCTGGTATCCCCAATAAAATCGTAGAAAGGAATGTGGAGATGAAACCAGCCAGTGCCAATCCCCAAATACTTCTTTTAATTGAATAGATACCGCCCAATATAGATACTACGCCGGGAATTATTAGCGCTGTAGCTAGCGTTACGATAAACGTAGTAACAAATGACGTGCTAGGTGTACCACTAAGCCCCATAGAATACATCGCATAACTAGCCCAAGACACAGCCATCGGTTGACCCAGTAAGCCCAAAATGGTAATACCTCCAAATAAGAAGAAGGCGCCAGAAATTACGTTCAATATCCCAGCCGCTGTTGGCATCCATGTTCTTTCCATCTGTTACCCCCCCTTGAGCATTAATCATCAAAAATGAATATCTCCTCTATTGTAGCCTTCAAAGTCTTGGCCACATTGTAAGCCAGCTTTAGTGAGGGGTTATATTTTCCTTGCTCCAGAAAGATGATAGTTTCCCGCCTGACGCCCACTATCTCGGCCAGTTTTTCCTGTGTCAAACTGTGTTTAGCTCGGTATTCCTTTATTCTTGTTTTCATTCTTACAAACGTCTTTCACAAAGCCTTGCTGAATAGCCCTTTGATAAATATGACCAGGCTACCAATAATTCCTACAGCAAGTGCCACAATAGATAGAAGTGCAATGAAGAAAAACACCGGCTCCTCTATGCTAAATAGACCACCGATTGCGTTGTGTAGGAAGACGCTGATAACAAAAGTCGCTAGCGATATTCCGGCTACCAGCAGGAACATTTTCAGTATTCTTAAACTCCTCTCACTTAACCCAGGTTCTACGCGGTCATAGAAGAGATAAGATAATAGATATACTGCTCCACCTGATAAGAAGAGACCGCCCAGAATGTGTACTGTTTCCGGCTTCTCAGTAAGAATTACGGTGAAGGGTAGCATTAGGAAGGCTGAAGCTAGGACGAAGAAGATGAAGCCGTTTCGCACCGATTTACTAACGTTTTCTCGCACTCTTTCATCAATTGGTGGCATTTTCTTCGTTCTTATTAAAGACCAGAGTTCGCGATACCCTATGAGCAATATTCCAACCACTAGGGCAATCGCAACGTAGTACGCTTCTAAAGAGATGAGTACAACGGTCACTATCAGGGCAGTAATAGAAACAGCCAATAATAATCTCTTCGTTTTCATGGCATTGCCTCCATGTTTTATATTTCTAACGTTATATAATTCTAACATATTAGTAGACCCTTGTCAATACCCCAGAGTATTTTTCTAACTTCATTTTGGAATTTATCGTTGTAGTTAGATATGAACAAATACAAGTCCTATCTTTTCAGCACTAGTTTCGTTATACTATATGTGCAGGGTATAAGATAATGAAAAGGAACGGAGAATTTGACGATATTCTAGATGAATGTTTGGAGCGTCTGCTGGCCAAGGGCGAAACGCTGGAGCAGTGTTTGTCAAGCTACCCTAAGCAGGCGGTTGAGCTTAAACCACTGCTGGAGACGGCTCTGGTGACCAAGCAGGCATCAGCTATTGAGCCTAGTACCGAGTTCAAAGCCAGAGCCCGATACCAGTTCCGCTCGGCACTCCAGGAAATGGAACCAGAGAAAAGATTATCTTTCTTTGGCTGGTTACCGCGCTGGGCAACAGTAGTAGCTATAGTTCTGGTCCTGCTGCTAGCTGGGAGCGGTACAGTAGCGGCTGCCTCTAACAGTATGCCCGACGAGCCACTATATCCGGTAAAGATAGCTTCGGAGCAGGCACGATTGATGTTAACCCTCTCAGCATTGGGCAAGGCAGAACTGTATACCAACCTGGTGGATAAGCGGGTATCAGAGATAGTTTATGTTGCTAATAAAGGTGATGCTAGGCAGATAAAACTGGCTGCCCAACGCCTAGATAATTACCTGACACGAATAGCCACCTTGGCTTCAACTCAGAGAGGAGGGGGTGGAGCAATGATGGCTCCAGCCCTCGCTCCAGACGAGTCAGGCGGGAAAGGTAAGAATGTCGATATCCAGGGTAATGGCCGGGGCAAGCTTAGGCGGATATTAGCTCTTCATGCTGTCAGCCATCCGGCCCGTCTCCGTGCCATACTGCAGGAAGCACCGGAGTCAGCCAAGCCTGCCCTACGCCAGGCTATTGCCATATCGGTGGCTGGCTATGAAAAAGCTCTCCAGGCTGCTGGAGATTAACCTAGATTAGGAGTCTTGACATTCGTCCCCATTTCATTTATTGTTATGCCTAATTAATTGAAAAGGAGGCATAACATAATGGAGAAGACCTCTACTGGACTAGAAGCCAATGTCGCTGGGCTATTGTGCTATGTTTTGGGCTGGGTAAGTGGTCTGGTATTTTTCCTGATTGAGAAGGAAAACAAGTTCGTTCGCTTCCATGCCATGCAGTCAATTGTAACCTTTGGTGCTATCACTGTAGTTTCGAGTGTACTGTCCATTTTGGGTTTAATACCCTTTATCGGGGTTGTTTTCAACATAATAAATTGGATAATCGCTCTTCTGGCTTTCGTGTTGTGGATAGTATTAATGGTCAAAGCCTATCAGGGCACAATGTATAATCTACCCTGGGCGGGTAATCTCGCCGAAAAGTGGGTAGGAGAGAAAGCCGCATAGGAAAATCTATTACCTTACGAACATAATTAGCTGTAGATTTTAGCAATTTTAAAGAAGTTCTTGAAATTGCTTTGAGTCGCCACTAACCAAGTGGCGACTTTTTCGTTATATAAAGTGATGAGAAAAGGCTTAGTTCTAACCATTATTTTAGCGAGTTTATTTTCGGGCTTGGTCACCGGGTGTGCTCAGTCAGCGCCACCACAGGCTATCCCAATGCCATCTCCAGAGACACCGCCAACCGGCTTCTACTTAACGGTAACCCAGCCGGCTGATGGCAGTATTGTTGATGTAGGTAAGATTGAAGTCAGGGGTCACACCAGTCCTGGAGCTGTGGTCAGTGTGAATGACGAAATAGCCATGGCTGATACCCAAGGCATTTTCACCGTTACTATTAATCTGGAAGAAGGTCCTAATATTATTGAAGTAATCGCCTCTAATGAAGAGGGAGAAGAAGCCGGAATTAACCTGACCGTAACTTTAGTGAAAGGAGGCTAAGAAACATGAAGCTACTAAAGACTATGGTGGTTTTGACCTTGGTGGTGGGGCTACTTTTGGGAGGAGTGCTCCCAGCGCAAGCCGATACTGGAGTTACCAGCACTCAGCCCTCACCACCGCTTAAGCCTGACTGGGGCAAAGGACGCTGGGCTTTGGGCAAGGTGGAGGTTCTCATTGGTGAAGCAACCGTTATAGACACAGACGAGGTTGAGGTAAATGGGGAAACCATAATTGTGGATGAGGAAACCAAAATTAGGGTGCCGACTCTGGGTAAGGAAGCCAGCCTGGCAGATATTGATGGCAGACAGGTAGTAGTTCAAGCGTATAAAGCAGGGGACGACGGCATACTACATGCCCGGCACATCGTGGTTATCCCTTCTAGACCGATATACGGGCATCATGTGGGCAAGGTTACGGCATACGATGAGGGAGTGAGTATCACGATAGAGGATAGGTGGGGGAATGAGGTTGCCTTTGATATTGATGCCGACAGCTTCAAAAAGTTGCCGCCTGGTGTTGATATGGAAGAAGCTGTAGAGGAGGGGCGCTGGGTCACTGTAATTACCCGCGGACACCCGATGAGCGGCTCCCGTATCGCTGTCGGAGTGGTAGTACATCCGACAAACCCCATCCTTGCTCGGCTAAGGATATTGAATCGTTTAGAAATCAGATTACTAAATCGTCTGGAATGGCAAGGGATAGAGCGTGTCAATGGCACTATCACCGTGGATGAAGCTGAAGAACTCATCACCATAGATTCAACGGAGCTTAACTATGATGGTAGCACCATCTTTATCCTGCGCGGTGTTCCCAGTATCCAGGGGCAATCGGGTATAGTTTTCTATAAAGATGAGCTAGCTAAATTAGTGCTGGTAAGGGTGGAGCCCTCTGAGATAGAAGAAGATTAGTTTCGTCTGTAATTGAGCTGGGGGAACCTTGGCAGGAGGTTCCCCCTTTATTTTGCCCACATACCCCTGTCAGCTTGTCTGGCTTCCTGCTCTAATTCTTCCAGGTAGTCTTGGTGTTTGGTATCGGGGGGATAGACTTGAGCATGGGCTAGCCCTTGCCGTATCTGGTGGTGCGAAACAACCACAAAGAAGCAGGATAAGGAGAAAGCTAATAGCTAAGAGCCAAACTCTGCCGCTCATTCTATTGTTATATTGGCATAGCGTTCCCATTCACTGTAGACACAGCCGCAGTATTGTTGTCGGTACAGGTCTAGTCCCTTCGTCATCCGTCGGCTATCGGAGTAGCGTTTCCTGAGGTCAGCGTACAGGAAAGGTATACTCTTTTCCTCAGCCAGTTCATTACTGACTTCTCGAAGCAGGTCATGTTTCTGATGAGGACTAATTAGTAGGGTAGTAGTGAAAGCACTGAAACCCATCTGGTGAGCAGTTTCTGCTGTCTTTGACAGACGAAGCTGGAAGCAATACTGGCAGCGCTGAGCTTCACGTCCCACCACCTGGCGGAAGTAGTCAACTATGTCATAACCCTCAGTTACTATAAGCGGCAAATTCATCTCTTGAGCCAGAGACTGTATTGCCTCCAGGCGGTGCTGGTGCTCCATATAGGGGTGTATATTGGGGTTATACCACAGGGCACTGACTTCATACCCCTGCCGTCGCCAGTATTGAGCAGTGTAGGCAGCACAGTGGGCACAGCAACAGTGAATCAGAACAGACTTCATTTTTTGAGAACGACAAATACCGTTATTTGCTCAACAGTTTATTGAAAATTGAGACAAAAATCTCTGTGGATAACACAATATTCTCTATGGGAACATACTCATCTGACTTATGACCGGTGCTTTCCTCTCCAGGGCCAAACAGAACTGTCGGAATTCCTGCCTTGTGAAATAGATGAGATGCGTCGGTGCAGGCCGATTTGGCAGTTATTTCCGGTTTCCGCCCGGTAACTTGCTCAAAGGACTCTATGGTTGCCTGAGCGATTGGTTCATGCTCTGAAATTAGGTAGGGGTCAAAATGACTTGGCCTAACCCTAGTCTCAATCTGGAGCCCCTTTTCTCCTTCCACGATTGGGTCGATAATCTTCTTCAACTCTTCCATTATCGTCTCGCTTGTTTCTCCTGGAATCATGCGCCTATCCACAGCCAGCTGGCATCGCCCCGGGATAATGTTTATTTTAGTACCACCGTTTATCATGGTAACTGAAATGCTTGGCGAGGGGATGTCAAAGGCATCATTTCGATTTTTGAACTCCATCGAATGGATAGTTCCAATCAATTCCGCCGCATAGGCTATGGCATTAATTCCCAAATGGGGCTTCCCTGAATGGGAATCTTTCCCTTTCACAATAATGTCAATCCAGCGTAAACCTCTGTTTCCCAACATAACCTTAAGGCTTGTGGGCTCTGCAACAATGGCAAAATTTGCATTAGCGCCGATCTTGTTTTCGAGAAGATATACGGTCCCAAATTCACCCGCTGTCTCTTCTTCAGCAACCCCCATAAATACAATCTCGCCGTTAAAGTAAGCTCCGGAGCGTTTAACGGCTATCATGGCAGCAATCAGGGAGGCAATGCCTGATTTCATATCGGTGGTTCCTCGCCCGTAGATTATGTCGCCTCGGATTTCTCCCCCGAAGGGGTCAACGGTCCAGTCTTCGCCGGGTGGCACTACGTCCAGGTGTCCATTAAGGAGGAGGACCTTCCCCTTGTTCTGACCAGGGAGCCTGGCCACAACATTGCATGCTCCCTTTTTCCCTTCAATAATTTCCGCACCGATATTATTTTCTCTAAACTTATTCAAAACAATCCTGGCACAGCCAGTGGTATCGCCTGGCGGGTTTACACTTGGACACCAAACAAGCTCTTGTGTTAACTCCACAATCTCTTCTTTGCTGAAATATGGATTCATTTCACCCTCTCTTTAGAGAAGAAGCGGGTGATAATTCGTCTATTCAGCAGGCTACTAGGAAGGTTTGTAGGTGCCCTAGCAGGTCTCCATGACGAATCATCTGCTCTCGCTCAGATAGTCTTTGTATCTGAGTTTTTTGGCGAATCATTGGGTCTAAAACCATAATTTTTCGTGGCAAACGTCTTTTAGCATCAAAGTGAGCCGCGGAGGACTCGAACCTCCAACCGGCTGATTAAGAGTCAGCTGCTCTGCCAGTTGAGCTAGCGGCCCACATACAGTCCCAGTTTAGCAAAGCTTGACTTCCCATGCAACCCATCCAATGAGACTTCCCCCATTTCTAAAGGAGGTTTTTTATTCAATACTGTTTATTAGATCCTGGCGACTGGTCATTCCAGCAACTGCATCCAGAAAATCCTTTAATGAGGCACTTTGGCTTCTTAGCTGCTTCAGCTCCTGCCCAATTGGGCTAATCGAGGTTGGTCTATCAGCATAGGCGCCATGAAAAGCAAAATAGGCCTGATTGAGTTTTCTAATATAATAACCCTTTGAGGCCAGAAATCGGCGTTTCTCCTCCATGAACTCCTCAGCCTGTTCAATTTCTCCTTGAGCCAAGTACGTATCAACCGCCCGTCTTATCTCCCTCATCTCCCGGTTAAAGTCAAACTCTGTCTCTGCTTCCTGGGATTGATTATCACCACCTTCATACTGGGAGTAGTATTTTTCATATACCATAGCGCCGATTTTCTTGCTCACCATACTGGCCACGGTTTCATTCATGGTAGCAATGTCATAATTTCTGGACACACCGGTTACATCAAGCAAGTATAAGAACCCCAATGGCTTAAATACCAGATATTGATGCAACCATTCTTCAATCGCCGTATCAACGGTAAACCGCAAACTGGCATCGTTAACCACAAAGGTGGGATATGTGCCACCAAAGCCACCGAGCTTGACC
>Ga0114930_10005863_pt1 | contig 9994 bp, 6 predicted proteins | sample AnhtaG_FD_87300 | JGI IMG/M metagenome (GOLD analysis project Ga0114930, IMG submission 87300) | Deep subsurface microbial communities from Anholt, Denmark to uncover new lineages of life (NeLLi) - Anholt_01485 metaG | ecosystem: Environmental > Aquatic > Marine > Oceanic > Sediment | place... | reverse complement strand
TTAACTTGATAGTATAGGAATTTCCTTTTGTTAAATGTAGCGCAGGGCTTCAGCCCTGCATCTCAATGGCAGAGCTAAAGCTCTGCACTACAAGTCCGCACCGAAGGTGCGTTATGTTCATAGTATAGGAATTTCTTTTTTAAGTCATTGTAGGGGCGGCATTTATGACGCCCGTCATTGCGGGTTCGATAAATCGAACCCCTACGAGTCCGCACCAAAGGTGCGATATGTTCTAACTTTAGCTCACTTTAGGCACTTAAAGAATATGGAACAGGGGAATAAAAAAACCGGATCAACAAGGACCATCCTTGATCAAATTAACAGCCCTGCAGATTTGAAGGGCTTGAAATTAGCCGATTTAGAAATACTGGCCGGTGAAATAAGGGAACTTATTATAGAGACAGTTTCACGAAACGGCGGGCATTTAGCACCAAGCCTGGGGGTTGTGGAGCTGTCTATTGCGCTCCACTATGTCTTTGACTCCCCTCGAGATAAAATTATATGGGATGTTGGTCACCAGGCATATGCCCATAAGATTATCACAGGCAGGAGGGACAAATTTCATACCTTAAGAAAATATAAAGGGATAAGTGGATTTCCCAGGAGAAAAGAGAGCCCTTACGATTCCTTTAATACCGGCCATTCAGGAACCTCTATATCTGCCGGCCTGGGCATCACAACAGCCATATCTATTAAGGGAAACAAGGATAAGGCCATTGCAGTTATTGGCGATGGATCCATGACCGCTGGTATGGCCTTTGAGGCCCTTAATCAGACAGGTCACCTCGATAGAGATTTGATTGTTGTCCTGAATGATAATGAGATGTCGATAGCTAAAAACGTTGGCGCCCTTTCCTCCTATTTCAGCCGGAAGATATCAGAACCCAGGTTCGTTAATCTAAAAAAGAGTCTGGAGAATTTTTTACGCTCTATACCAGGTGTGGGAGAAAATATACTTGCCCTATTTAAAAAGAGTGAGGACTCCCTGATTGGCCTCCTTACACCAGGCATGCTTTTTGAGGCACTGAAATTTAGGTACATAGGCCCGATAAAGGGGCATGACCTTAATCTTCTCATTAAAACATTTAAGGATGTTGCCCAGTTAGAGGGTCCGGTTCTTGTGCATGTTTTGACAACAAAGGGAAAGGGTTACCCACCTGCTGAGAAAAATCCTACCTATTTTCATGGCATTGGTTCCTTTGACATAGCTACAGGTTTGATCAACAAAAAATCAGCCAAAGAGCCGCCATCTTATACAGAGGTATTTGGCAGAACCATGGTTGAACTTGGGGCCAAAGAGAATAGACTGTTTGCCATTACTGCTGCCATGCCTGAAGGCACAGGACTTACAGAGTTTGCTAAGCTATATCCGGATCGCTTTATAGATGTGGGTATTGCAGAGCAGCATGCTGTAACCTTTGCCGCAGGTCTTGCAACAGAAGACTTCAAACCGGTAGTTGCCATTTACTCTACCTTTCTCCAGCGTTCCTTTGACCAGATAATCCACGATGTCTGCCTTCCTGATCTGCCCGTTATCTTTGCCCTCGACAGGAGTGGTATAGTGGGTGAGGATGGCCCAACACACCAAGGCATCTTTGACCTGTCTTACCTCAGGATCATCCCAAATATGACCATCATGGCCCCAAAGGATGAAAATGAATTGAGACATATGCTATTCACCGCCCTTGCCTTCCATAGACCGGTTGCCATTCGCTATCCGAGGGGAAGAGGTGTTGGCGTTCCAATGGACAAGGAATACAAGAAGATCCCTATAGGTGAGGCAGAAATTTTAACCGAGGGAAGAAATCTTCTAATCTTAGCCCTTGGAAATAGGGTCTATCCCTCCCTTGAGGCTGCTATGGAGCTTGTAAAAGAAGGATATTCAATTAGTGTTGTTAACTGCCGATTTGTAAAGCCATTAGACACCCGGCTACCTGAAATGGCTTCAAGCACGGGGAGGGTTCTAATAGTAGAAGAAAATACCCTATCTGGTGGATTTGGAAGTGCTATTCTGGAGTCCTTTATAGATCGGGGATTGTCACAGGTAAAAATAAAACGACTTGGAATTCCCGATAAATTTATAGAGCATGGCCCCCAGGACCTTTTAAGAGAGAAATGTGGGATTGACAGAAAAAAGATCATAGCAGAGGCCAGAAAGCTATGTAATTAAACGTTTCGCAAATTCTACAACATATTGAGATTATAGGTCTTTTGGTGGCAATCGACTTCTGCCAGCAACATGGAATGATGGAGAATTGGAGTAATGGAGTAGTGGGTAGGAAAAACGCTAAGAAACTATTTCTTTATTCCTCCCAGCCCGACTCGCCTGAGCGAGAGCGATGGCGGGCAGGTAAACCCATCCCTCCAATACTCCATTGCTCCAATACTCCAATTGTGAGCGAAGCGAACTAAGTTCTATGATTCAGTCAAAGAAAAGACTCGATCAGCTCTTGGTTGAAAAAGAATTAATGGTGAGTCGGCAAATGGCTCGAGGGATAATAATGGCTGGCCTGGTCAGGGTTGATGGAAAAAAGGTGGACAAACCAGGCCATCTTGTGAATCCCTCAGCCTCTATTGACCTTATTGGTCCTGATCATCCCTATGTAAGCAGAGGTGGAATAAAGTTAGAGGCAGCATTAAGGGAGTTTGCCATAGATGTGATGGGGCTTACCATTCTTGATGTGGGGGCATCTACTGGAGGATTTACCGATTGTCTCCTTCAACATGGTGCCAAAAAGGTGATTGCTGTTGATGTGGGATATGGACAACTGGCATGGTCACTGAGGATAGATCCAAGGGTTTTGGTGTTAGAAAGGACAAATATCAGGCATCTATCAACCAATGAAATAGGAGATAATGTTGACGGAGCAGTGATTGATACATCCTTTATCTCATTAAGGACAGTTGTCCCGGCCACAGCAAGACTCTTAAAAAAAGATGGTTTTATCCTTCCCCTTATCAAACCACAATTTGAGGCCGGGAAAGGTATGGTGGGGAAAGGGGGAATTGTTCGAGATAACATTTTGCAAAAAAGTATTATCAATGATCTTACCGCCTTTTTTAAAGAATTGGGCTTGGCTGTATACGGAACATTTGAATCACCAATTAAAGGTTCTAAGGGAAACAGGGAGTTCTTTATATATCTTAAATATCAGGATGCGAAAAAAGATGATTAGTGGTGTGATCTTTACATTATAGGAGCGGTCGACGCTGTAAAACGCGGCTGGTGAGTCAAGAAGAGGAATAATTGAGAAGGTTTTTTGTCGAAAAAATTATACCGACAACCGGTTTTATATCTATCACTGGCCAAGAGGCCAGACATATAATTAACATTTTGAGAATGAAAAAAGGTGAAAAGTTGATTCTTATGGATGGTAAAGGGCAATTATACGAATCAACAATAGAAAAATTATATCACAAAGAAGTAAAAGTCAAAATCAAGAAGAGCATTTCACCTCCACCCCCTTCACTAATAGAGATAAGCCTGGGTCAGGCCTTTATTAAATCTCACCCCATGGATTATCTTATCCAAAAGGTCACAGAATTAGGAATAAATTCACTTTATCCTTTCTATTCAGAGAGAACAGTCATAAAGTTAAAAACGGACCAGCTATTAAATAAAATGGATCACTGGTTGGAAATAATGAAATCAACTTGCAAACAATGTGGTAGGCTGACTCTCCCTACATTAAATTCTCCTGTACCATTAGAAGAACTTATAAGAAATGAGTCAGATAAAGATACATTGAAGATCCTGGTATGGGAAAATGAAGACAAGACAGACCTCAAAAAACTCTTAAGATCCATGAGCCTATTACCTCGTATCCTTACTATAGTAGGTCCTGAAGGAGGTTTCACCACGGGTGAGATCAGTCTGGCAAGAGAGGCTGGTTTTCACATAATATCTTTAGGAAATAGAATCTTGCGTGCGGAAACAGCGGCTGTGTCATTGATATCAATTATCCAATATGAATGGGGAGATTTAAACTTACAAATGGTGGTAAAATAGATTGCATATATACATACACCTGCCTCGCTTTATAAGATTATTGAACATTTGCCACCTATTCATTTTTCTTACTTGAAACACCCCATTTAAATGCTTGCCCTGTGAAATGTTTACCCCGCATGCCCCGTAGGTAGGAACTATCGTACTGGGGTGGAATCAGTAACTATTCCACTGGGGCAGAACCTATTTCACCGGGGCCTTCAATTCCAACATAAGGTTTTTCAAAAAAGCTCCACCAACGCAGTGTACGTGGAGCTTTTTTGCGTCTATTTTTGTGAATGACCCTTGGTGTTAAGCAATAAAAACAGAACATGAGTCAAGGGCAGGCCTCTTGATTATTTAGGTTACCCACAGCACAGCAAACAGGAGCTACTATGCGATGTTTACATCTGCCAGGGCAATCTTAGCATTAAAAGAAATAGATTCCAGTAAGCATTCTGGCGTAATTGCCCTATTTATCCAGCACATAATCAAGCCCGGGTTTTTCCCAAAAGAACTAAGCATATTTTTAAGAGCTGCAAAAAGGATGAGAGAAGATGCCGATTATGGAGATTTTGTTGAAATCACCAAAGAGGATGCCCAGATGCAACTCGAGCATGCCAAGGAGTTTGTGGAAGAGGCTGATAATTCATTACAGAAAATGATCAAAGACGCAAGAGAATAATAGCAAGAAGAGCTATAGATGGATAGCTTAAATGAAGAAAAGATTGAATTTGTCAGTCAATGTCTAAAGCAGGGTGAGTCCCTCCCTGATAGCTCCTCTAAATCAATAGCAACATGTGATTGCTACAAGGGGGTGTAGAGGGTTAGATTAGACCTGCTGCGGAGATGATATCCGGTACCAGCTCCTCCCTGCCTATAGCCATTATGTGTACACCATCACACATCTTCTCGTCCCTTACTCTCTTTATCATCCGGCCAGCGATCTCAATACCTTTATCCAATGCCCTTCCCTTTGGTGCAGAGGCCATTTCATCAATCAGTTCCTGGGGCACATTGACACCTGCCACGTTCTTATTCATAAACCTGGCCATTGGAGCCGAGGTAAGGAGAATTATACCAGCTAATATTTTCACAGGAAACTGTTTGGCATAATCCATAAATTTTTTGAAATTATCCAGGTCGTAGACTGCCTGGGTCTGGATAAATTCAGCGCCCGCCTCGATCTTTTTTTCAAATTTGATGAGCTGGGGTTCAATGGGATTGGCTTCGGGGGTAACAATTGCTCCAGCACAAAAAGATACACTTCCATCCAGATCATTTCCTCCCAGATCTTTTCCTTTCTCCAGCCTTCTTATTGCAGCGAGCAGTTGACAGGAATCCAGGTCAAAAACCCCTTTGGCTTCCTTGTGATCACCTAAAACTACGGAATCACCCGTAAGACAAAGCACGTTGTTAATCCCTCTGCTTGCAGCAAATAAAAGATCTGCCTGGAGCGCTAACCGATTTCGATCTCTACAGGTCATCTGCAGGATAGGCTCTCCTCCCATCTCTTTTACCAAGAGGGCTCCTCCCAGAGAAGGGAATCTCATGACAGAGCTCTGGTGATCGGTTACATTCATGGCATCCACCTTATCCTTTAAAAGCTCAATATGGTGGGGCATCTTTTCCAGGTTAGTCCCTTTGGGTGGTGCCACCTCAGAGGTGACCACAAATTTACCCGATTCCAGGGCCTTTTTGAATGATGAAATCATATTTTTAAACCCCTTTCATCCCAAAATATTTTTTGTCTCACAGAGATCGCAGAGCCGCTGAGTCTTTGACCTGAATTCCTGAGAGGGGAATTCAGGCTGATGATTAGCCTAATTGTTCCTTCCGCCTAAGGCTTAGGCCCAATGCTGTTGACTTAAGCACATTTCGTTTTGAACCGCAGAATTTCGAACAAGGAATAATGAATATCGAAGTAATGGGAAACTTTATCAAACTTCATAATTCAACATTCCTTGTTCAATATTCGATATTCGATAACAAGCGTAATTTTCCTTAAGTCAACAACATTGGGGCTTAGGCCCTACCCTACGGGCTAGAAGCGGGACCGGAGGCCGATTGGGACGAAGCCTCCAAGATTAATTTCCCCGGTGAGGGCTCTCCCTGGTGATTTCTCGGTTTCTGGTATATCCTCATGGAATCCAGGCGGCCTAAATCTTTCAACCGATTGTAAATCAGGGTCCAGGCGCAATCCTTTTCCGAATCGATCTCGCATTTACCATTGTTTGTGCCCCCGCAGGGGCCATTGACCAGTCCCTTATGGCATGAGGTTACAGGGCAGATGCCCCCTGTCTCCCCCAAGATACAGGTGCCGCACTGCGTGCATATCTCATCAAATCGACCAATGCCGTTCTCCTTTCCAATGAATAGGGTATCAAGGGCAGGGACAACCATTTTTTCCAACTGCCTGGCAATGGTCTGCACACCAAATGCGCACGTCATGATCAACAGGACATCGGCCTGGTCAATCTGCTGGCCATATTCGTTCAAGGCCTCTCCTGTGAGATTGTCACATGCCACTGGTAATACCATATCTCCGGTAACCAGCCTCCCTTGACCGGATAACCGCTCCTGCATGGCCCTCACCTCAGGCTCCCCTCCTGTCTTAGTCAGGGTGGTGCATGTCCCGCACCCAATGATGAAAACCCTTCTCAATCCATTAAGAAGGCGGTCAATCTCTTCCTCTGACTTTTGTCTCGTGATAGATCTGATCATAACTTTATGCCTCGTAATTTCTGTAACTAATTTGTATGTAACTAGCCAGGTTGTCAGGTTCAAGGTTCACAGTTCAGGGGTTCAACTTGGAGCTATGAACCATTGTCCATGCCAATACTCCTCAACCGGCTCATGAAAAACCCGCGTTTATAAGCCTTTGGCTTATTAAACGGTTAGTGGTTCAGCAAATAACCATTGAACCGTGAACCCGGAACTTTGAACCTGTGTAGTTACATTTGTATTATAAATATATTATGGTGCACATTCCTTCAATTATTTTGGGTGTAGGGTCGGATTTTACATCCGACCGTTGTACCGGTGGCATATAAAATGCCACCCTACATCTTGCTATTTCTCCTCCAGGTCACACCTGAGGCATCTCATGGCCTCCCTGTGAGCCTCCTCCCTGGAGAATCCTTTTTCCACCTCCCTGAAGTCCGTTACCCTCTCTTCCGGCTTCTCAAGCTGGATCTTGATCCTCGGTCTTTCCTCTTCTGTTTCCTCATCCAGGGCCAGACCGATATCCTCCCTCATACTCGTCTTTTCATCCACGATCTCTATCCTTCCTTTTTCCCCTTTAAGGTATTTGCCTATGGCCAGGGCCGCCCTTCTGCCTGAGGCTATAGCATTTATGACAATACTTGGGCCTGTGGTAAAATCGCCCCCTGCAAAAACACCAGGTATATTGGTAGAAAGAGTGTTTTCGTCTACCACAAGACTGCCCCAAAGGGCCCTCTCGAGCTGGCTGTCCTTGGATAAAAAGGAGATGTCAGGTGCCTGACCGATGGAAATAATGATAGTCTCGGCCTCCACCATCTGGGTTACCTTCTCGTCAACACTCAGAGAGGAACGTCCCTCTTCATCAAAAACGGTCATACTACGCATAAACTCGATACCTGTGACCTTGCCACCCTGATGTATAATTTTCTTGGGCGCCCATAATGGATTGATAACGATTCCCTCCTCAATGGCCTCATCAATGTCTTTCTCCCATGCCGGCATCTCCTCCTTTGTCCTCCGATAGAATATTTGAACGTCCCTGGCACCCACCCTGGGAGCAGTTCTGGCTACATCAATAGCAACATTACCTCCTCCTAAGACCACCACCTTTCCTTTCAGTTTTATCTCCTTGCCGGTCCTGATGTCTGCTAAGAATTGAAGGCCATAGTGGAGACCTACCAAACCCTCTTCTTCACCCGGGATGTCTATCCTCTTGCTGGACTGGGCTCCCGCACCAATAAATACAGCATGATAACCCTCTTCTAAAAGGTCATTCACTGTATGCCGGGCGTCAATGGAGGAGTTATAACGGATCTCTACACCACAGCTTTCAATGTGCTCGACCTCTGCCTGAATCACATTACGGGGGAGACGAAATTCCGGGATCGCAATTCCGAGCATCCCTCCAGCCACGGATTGGCTCTCAAACACGGTCACTGCATATCCCATTTCGGCCAAAAAGTAGGCGCAGGTCAATCCTGCCGGACCTGCACCCACAACAGCTACCTTCTGATCCTTGGTCACTGGAAATGATTCTTTTGGCTTGCTAATATGATCAAAATACCAGTCCGAGGCAAACCGTTTAAGTGAACGGATAGCAACCGGTTCATCCAGTTCACCTCGCCGGCATTTAAATTCACAGGGATGGACACAGATTCGACCGCATACAGCGGGAAAGGGATTCCTCTCCCTGATAATTTCTACCGCCTTTTCATATTTGCCGCTGGCAATGGCAGCCACATAATTAGGAACATCAATCCCGGCAGGACAGGAATGCTGGCAGGCAGAGATGACCATAGAATCACATGTGGCCCCGGCACATCGATGCTCCAGGATATGGTCCTCATATTCCTTCAAGAAATATTTCAGGGTGGAAAGAGCGGGCTTAGGAGCAGTCTGTCCAAGACCGCAGAGAGAGGAGGTTATTATGGTTTCCCCTAACTCCCTTATGTTCTGAAGATCCTCGATCCTGCCTTCTCCCTGCGTAATCCGTGTCAAAATCTCCAGCAACTGGGTAGTCCCAAGTCGACAGGGAGCACATTTCCCACAGGATTCCGACTGGGTAAAACTCAGAAAAAAGCGAGCGATTTCCACCATGCAGTTATTTTCATCCATAACCACCATGCCACCCGAGCCCATAATGGCGCCTATACGCTGGAGGGTATCGTAATCAATGGGCAGATTCAGATACTGGGTAGGTACACAACCGCCCGATGGCCCTCCCATCTGGACCGCCTTGAACTGCCTTCCCTTTGGAACGCCGCCGCCGATATCAAAAACCACCTCTTTGATAGCTACGCCTATGGGAACCTCTACCAGGCCTGTATTGTTCACCTTGCCAGCCAGGGAAAAGATTTTTGTCCCTTTACTCTTCTCTGTACCCACCTGGGTATACCATTCCACGCCATTTTTTATGATCAATGGAATATTGGCCCAGGTCTCTACATTATTGATATTGGTTGGTTTGCCATCCAGTCCCGCCTGGGCGGGGAAAGGTGGTCGGGCCCTGGGCATTCCCCGCCCTCCCTCAATAGAGGCCATGAGGGCTGTTTCTTCACCACAGACAAAGGCCCCTGCGCCCATCTTCAGATAAATATCAAAATTAAAACCGGTCCCCAGGATATTCTCCCCTAAAAGACCAAGCTCCTTCATCTGTTCTAAAGCAAGTTTCAGGTGTTCAACAGCAATGGGGTATTCCTCCCGCACATAAATGTAGCCGTATTCTGCTCCAATAGCATAGGCACCGATGAGCATCCCCTCAAGCACTGTGTGGGGATCACCTTCTAAAACCGCACGGTCCATAAAGGCACCTGGATCGCCCTCGTCGGCATTGCAGATGATATATTTAGGTCTTCCGGCTGCCTGGCGGGCGAATCGCCATTTCACTCCTGTAGGAAAACCGGCACCACCTCTGCCTCTAAGTTTGGCCGCTGTCACTTCAGCGATCACCTGCTCCGGGGTCATCCTGGAAAGGGTCTTGACAATAGCCTGATATCCACCAGAGGCAATGTAATGCTCGATCCTCGTAGGATCGATTCTTCCACAATTGGCCAGCACCCTTTTCACCTGTTTCTTGTAAAAGGGGATCTGATTGCGGTAATAGACAGGATTTCCAGTCTGGGCATCCTTATAAGCCAGGCGATCAATCAACTGGTTTTTCTTCAGGGTGAGATCTACGATCTCTGCTGCATCTTCAGGATTGACCTCCTGGTACTGAACTCCCAACGGATCAATAGACATTACTGGCGCTTTGGCACAAATCCCGTGGCATCCTGTGGAACG
>Ga0114930_10005861_pt1 | contig 9998 bp, 8 predicted proteins | sample AnhtaG_FD_87300 | JGI IMG/M metagenome (GOLD analysis project Ga0114930, IMG submission 87300) | Deep subsurface microbial communities from Anholt, Denmark to uncover new lineages of life (NeLLi) - Anholt_01485 metaG | ecosystem: Environmental > Aquatic > Marine > Oceanic > Sediment | place... | reverse complement strand
GGAGCATTTTATTCGGGTGACATAGTCTACGAAAATGGCAAGCCTAAATTGGCGAACAGGAAGAAGATTCTGGATAAGCGGAATTTGCCGTTTGAGACCGGGCTTGAGACGCAGAATTTTCGGCCGCCGGATGAGAAAGAGCTGATATTCAGCGCCTACGGTTACCAGGGCACAGAAGTGGCGGGCCTGGATGTCGAGACAGGCAAGGTGGTCAACTACTCGAAGGCGCTGAACCAGTATGATGAGCCGGAAGGTATTTTTCCCGACGGCAAACACACGCTGGTCGAGTGCGATAAGCACAAGACCAAGGGCACGCAATATATTGACATCTATAAACTGGCGCTGGATGGCTCAGGTAAAACACAGCGCCTGACATTTTTCAGCGACTATCCCGGTTACAAGGCTTCCAACCCTGTGGTCAGCGATGATGGCCGATATATGGCATTTCAAGTTGCCAAAAGGGGTGATCCCGCCGGCGTCGGACGAGGAATTTTGATCTTTGATTTACGGACGTACGAAAGGATGCAGAAGTCTCAAGGTAGATAAACGGGCAATGAGGGACCTGCCTGCAGGATTGGAAAATAAGAATTGCAATCTCGTGGGTTTGCGCTTAGATTAGCTGGCCGTAGAGAAACAAGAAATAGCTGATCTTTGTGGTGTCAAGGAGCAAGGTTATGGCAGAGGGTAAGCCGGCACGGGATGAAGCTTTGGCGCTTTTGAAAGACTATAACAAGAATGAAAGATTGATTAAGCATGCCCTGGCTGTTGAGGCGGTGATGCGTTACGGCGCGCGAAAGCGTGGCGAGGATGAGGAAAAATGGGGCATCATAGGATTGGTGCATGATCTGGACTACGAGCAATTTGCCGAGCAGCACTGCCATAAGACCGAGGAAATTCTTCGTTCGCATAACTGGCCTGACGATTACATTCACGCCATTGTGTCGCACGGCTGGGGTATATGTACCGATGTTGAACCGCAAAGCGAGATGGAAAAGATACTCTATGCTATAGATGAACTCACGGGGCTTGTAGTAGCGACGGCGTTGGTGCGGCCGAGCAAGAGCGTGATGGACATGAAGGTCAAGTCCGTCCGGAAGAAATGGAAAGATAAATCCTTTGCTGCGGGCGTAAACCGAGATGTAATCCAAAAGGGGGCCGAGATGTTAGGCGTGGAATTGGGCGAACTTATCGAAGATACAATTATGGGCATGCGCGAGGTCGCCGACGAAATCGGCCTAAAAGGTAATCCGGAAGTATCGGGATAAATCTTTTGGTTTTGATCGCTTTCTTTTTCGCACCAAGAGATTGGTGGGAGACGAGCTATGAGGAAAGAACAGTTTTTAGTGCTCGGAGCAACTGGGTGCCTGGTCGCTCTTGTGCTATTGCTTTTCTGGCAATGGGTGTTCATGCGCTTCTGGTTATATCGCAGCCAGAATCGTAACCTGAGTCCGGCTGACTATGAAGTTCGTGTACTCACACCCGACGAGTACGAGCAACTCGTAAATCCGGATGTGCGGCAGGTGCGTGTTGCCAGCGGATCGGAAATAATGATTAAGGCCGGTGACCCGGATTGGGAAGCGAAAGCGAAATCAAGGTGTAAGTCAGTATATAATGGGAAATATTATGTCGAGGTTACAACCAAAGGCACAGCCCACGCTTTGGGCTACTGTTATCAGATTTTTGTGCCCGCTGTGATATTTTCATTAGGAGCGTTTCTGTTTCTTGGGGCCTATCATCTTATGAAAAAGGCACGGGAGTGATAGGAGAAGTTGACGAAACCTAATTCCTTGCTTTGCCTGACCTGCCTTTGCATACTTTCTGTAGGGAAGGCATAAAGCAAGGATCAGAATTCACGAGATAAGTTTATGGCCAACGTAGAAAGAAATCACAATCGGCCGAGAGCGTGGTTGGCCTGGTCTCTTTTTGCTTTGCTCCTCACTGGCGGCTGTGGTGACAACAACAAGTCGGCTTCGAGCGAAGATGAATCAGAGCGTATCGCCTTTAGAGAGAAGGCGAGCCTTCCAGGAGTGCTGGCGGTTGGCGGCGAAACTCTGACCTATGACGAGATAGCTCAAATGCCGGTAGAACTCAGCGGGACGGCTGTGCCACTAATCGAATATCTCAAGCAGCGTGCCCGTGTAAGCGACCTTGAGCAGTTCAAAGAGCTGGCCAAGCCCAAATTCGAAGAGGCTCTTACGGACAAAATGAAAGACATGCTGCTCTATCAGGAAGCCAGGAGGCATATAGGAGAGGACGCAGACGAAGCTCTGGAAAAGGCAATAGATTCGGAGTGGCGAAGATGGGTGCTTCGCTTCGGAGGCGATGAGGCCAAGGCTGAAGACGCACTTAAACAAATGGGAATGAATCGGCAGAGCTTCAGGCAGCAGCGCAAAAGACTAATTATCCGTCGATCTTATTTAGGATCAAAGTTGCCTGGCAGGCGGCCTGTCACTAAAAGGGAGCTAATGAAGTGCTACGAGGAGATGAAGGAAAAATATTTCGCCGTACCGGCGATGTTGAAGTTTCGTCTGATTGATATCCAGCCCGCAAAACTGGAGATAACCGGGGCCGATCAGGACCAGCTCGGACGAGCCATGGAGCTGGCCAAGGAATTGGTCAAGCGAATAAGGGAGGGCGAAGATTTCGGCGAATTAGCGAAGCAGTATTCGCACGGGCACCGAAGTATCTTCGGCGGGCTGTGGGACTCAGTGCACCCGGAATCATTGGCTGAGCCTTACGATATTCTTGCGGCTGAGGCTGAGAAAATTGAGCCGGGCCAGACTTCACTACCGATTGAAGCGGAGGGACATATCTTCATAATGAAGCTCGAAGAGAAACGTTCGAAGGGTCATGAGCCGCTCGAGAATGTGCAAGAACTTGTGGAACGGAAGATTATTACCGACCGCCAGAAAGAGGCTCTCGACAAACTTGACGACGAGCTGATGCAGCAGGTAGCACTGAGCGAGAAGGACAAATTCATAGATTTCTGTCTGGAAAAGATCTACCAAATGAGCACGCAATGAAATGAATCGTAACTGGCAATTGGCCAGCGGTAGTTGTTTGAGTGTTTGATGACAAGTCACCATTTAGCCAATTGCCGATCAGGACTGATAGATGGAAATTGTGGCGCATGGAATAGACCTTGTAGACTGTCCCCGCATAGAAGAGATGGTAAAGCGGCACGGTGGGCGCTTTATTGAGCGGGTCTTTACCGCCGCGGAACAGGCTTACGCTGAGGCGAATAAGGACAAGATCGAGAAGTTAGCAGGACGTTTTGCCGCGAAGGAAGCTGTTCTTAAACTTATAGGGACAGGCTGGCGCGGTAAGATTGCGTGGACGGATATCGAGGTAGTCAACAATGCTGCGGGTCAGCCGGAAGTCACTCTCTCCGGAGAGGTGAAAAAACTTGCTGAGGGACTTGGCATTGAACACGTAAGCGTTAGTATTACACACACAGCAAACTTTGTCATAGCATCGGCGGTTGCGATAGCGGAGAAAGGTCAGTCATAAACAGGCGGGTTGAGTTGTTAGACTATCACTATTCATTTTTAACCCGTGATTGCCAAGTTTCTGGTTTTCTATGCATATGCATAACCGCAACAATAAGAATACAATCTCTTCTTATTTGATATATTATCCCGTATGGAAATCTATTAGTTCTACAACGTCTGGTGCGTTTTGAGATTTTTGTCCAGGCTTTCGGATAATCTATAATTCTTTGTATTGTGTGTTTTACCTCAACGGCAAATTCAAAACCTAAACCTTCACTTTGAGAGTTGTAATAAGAAACCACCTCTTCAAACTCTTTTTCTGCGGATAAAAGAAATTTTACATCCATGCTATTTTTTCTATTCTTTTTCTATTTTTTTGAAGACTTTTTTTGCGGATCTTGCTGGCAGAGAGCCCTTTTCAAAAGCATCGATTCTTTTCTCAGCCTCATCAGCCCATAAGGAATCTATGCTTTCTCTGTCGGAAAATTCAAAGCTTTGAAGAAGCTTTTCGATAAGCTCTGCACGTTCAATAGGGGAGAGCGATAGGGCCCTTTTTAATATTTGTTTTGTATCTGTCGTCATAATTGTTCCTTTTGTCTAAGTTATGCCATAAACATCACCTTCGTATAAGAAGCCATAACAGTCTCCACTGCAGATTCTGATACCATTATCAGAAAAATGACATCAGGTGTCAAGTCTTGATTAGAAAGTCCAAAAAGCTATACTGATTAAGATCTTCTGGCTAAAAAGGGTATTTTGCCGTTGCCATTCCGTGCTTGACATGGAATCCATATTTTTTCTGGATTCTTGCTTTCGCAGGAATGACATTGGGTCATTTTGTTAGACTAAGTATGTTCGACAGAACGAAAAGCAACGATTTTGATTGTATTGTTATAGGGGCGGGTCACGCCGGTGTCGAGGCTGCTCATGCGGCTGCTAAGATCGGCGCCAAAACCTGCCTTATGACCATCAGCAAAGACACGATAGCCAAGATGAGCTGTAATCCGGCTATTGGTGGTCTTGCCAAGGGACAGATTGCGCGGGAGATCGACGCGCTTGGCGGACTGATGGGTCTGGCGACAGATGCAGCGGGAATCCAGTTTCGAATGCTGAATCGCTCCAAAGGAGAGGCTGTCCGGTCGCCACGTGCCCAAACTGATAGGCAGAAATATCATGAGTTTATGCGACGAGCACTCGAGCAAACTGCTAATCTAACGATTGTCGATGCAATAGCGACAGAGATAGTCACGGAAGACAATAAGGTTCGAGCCGTGGGCTGCAAGGACGGGTCGGTCTACGGTACGCAGACGGTCGTTGTGACAACGGGGACATTTCTTGGCGGGATGATGTATATCGGGAGCGAGCGATGGGCCGGCGGCAGACTCGATGAGCCGCCCAGCGAAGAACTGTCACAGAGCTTGAGACGGCTCGGACTTGAACTTGGAAGGATGTCAACGGATACGACGCCGAGATTAGACGCCAAGACGGTAGACCTGGATAAATTACAGGTGCAGCCTGGGGATGAGCCGCCGGTGCCGTTCTCATTTATGACCGAAGAGATAAGCCGGCAGCAGGTGCCGTGCTGGATTACATATACCAACGAAGAAATACACAAGCTGCTTCGTGATAATCTGCATCGTGCACCACTGTCTTCGGGCCAAATAAAAGGGGCCGACCCGCGTTACTGTCCGAGCATTGAAGGTAAGGTAGTCAGGTTTGCAGATAGAAAGCAGCATCGAATCTTTCTGGAGCCGGAAGAAGAAAGCATAAAAACGATTTACTGCAACGGTATTTTTACCTCTATGCCGAAGGATGTTCAAGAGCAGATGCTAAGCTTGCTGCCGGGGACACAAAATGCTCGGATTATTCATTATGCCTATGCGATTGAGTACGATTATTGTCCGCCGATTCAACTTAAGCCCAATCTTGAGACCAAGAAGATATTAGGGCTGTACCTGGCGGGACAGATAAACGGGACCAGTGGGTACGAAGAGGCCGCCGGGCAAGGTATTATGGCCGGCATAAATGCAGCCAGAAAAGTGCAGGGCAAAGAACCTGTCGTTCTCGGCAGAGACCAGGCATATATTGGTGTACTGATTGATGACTTGCTAACGAAAGGAATTGATGAACCATATAGAATGTTCACATCACGAGCAGAGTACCGGTTGTCACTGCGAGCAGACAATGCGGATAGAAGATTGACGCCGATCGGCAAATCCGTCGGGCTCGTGGATCAAAAGCGATATGAAACATTTCAAAATAAGCTCAAGGGCATCGATCAACTCAAAAGCTATCTGATAAACACCCATTCAGCGGGCCTGAGTTTGTGGGATATGCTTCGCAAACCAAATAATACGGTTGCGCAAAAGCTGGCTGAGAATCCCGACATCCGAAATATGGGCTGCGGCAGAGATGTACTGCAGGCGGTAATCATCGACGCGAAATATGAGGGTTACCTGGCCAAGCAAGCGCGCCTGGTGGCGAGTCTTACGACTCTGGAGAACAAGAAGATTCCGCTGGATTTGGATTATGATAAGATTCTGCACCTTCGAGCAGAAGCGAGAGAGAAGCTGTCAGCCTTTAGGCCGGCTACACTTGGTCAGGCTTCTCGAATAGGCGGTATCACGCCTGCTGATATTACCGTTATTCAAGTTCATCTGAGGAAATACTCTTCCAGTCGGACAGATGTACAGGGCTGACTTTAACGACTGACGCAAGCATTTTTTGTTGAACGCAAGTTCTTTCTTAATCTGATTTTACAGTGATCTTGGTGAAGAGATTCTCCCTCACCGGCGAGTGTGGAGGCAAGCCGAGCGAAAAAAATCTTCAAAAACTTCTATTTTTATGTTGGCAGCTTGTACAAATGTACGATATACTACTTGTACAATTGTACAATACATTTGTAAAAGGAGAATCGTTATGACAAATCAAAGATTGGTGGCGGTTAGTCCGGCTGAGACCGAGATACTAAGAATAGTCTGGCAGCTTGACAAGGCAACGGTGCAACAAGTCTGCGACAAGCTGCCCGCCAGGAGAAGAATAAGTTATGCAACCGTTCAAACGCTGCTGCGTCGGCTCGAGAAGAAGGGCTATCTGAAACACCACATCCGAGGCAAGGCGCACGTGTTCTCCGCCGCTGTTAGGAGAGAGGCAGTCATAAAGAGGTCCGTCGGCGATTTTCTTGACAGGCTTTTCGGCGGCGACCCTGTTCCGCTTATCCAGTATTTAGCTGAACACAGGAAAATCGACACCGACGATATCGAAAAGCTGAAACGACTCGTCAGTAAACAATAGATAGAACATAGCCACAGAGGACACAGACGCCGTCCTGAGCGAAGTCGAAGGAGAGCACAGAGAAAACAGAAAATAATTAGCCACAGATACCCGCTTTCGCGGGCACAAGTTTCGCAGATTAACGCGGATTAAGTATAGATAAAAAATCAGTGGAATCAGTGTAATCCGTGGTCGAAAATTAGTAATTCTTTGTGGAGTGAAAAAATGGAAGAGTATCTGATCCACATCACAAATTACTTACTGACCCAAAGCTGGCAGATAGCAGTGCTGGTTGCGGTAATAGCAGCGGTATCGCTGGTGCTAAAGAACAAAAGCGCCCACGTTCGGTATCTGCTCTGGCTGATTGTTCTGGCCAAATGTCTCGTACCACCTCTGATTAGTGTGCCCTTGGCAATCCTGCCGGAAGAACAACCGTTAGTCATGCCCGAAATGGTGGACACGACCATATATGAGCCTGTTATTTTGCCTTCGGCCCCAATCGTGATGCCATCTGCGCCAACTGTCGTAGAGACACCAGCAAGGTTCACAATTCGCCAGTGTTTGGGGTTTGGCTGGATTTTGGGTGCGGCGGTATTCGCCCTTGGTGCTGGAATTAAAGCGCTGCGGACGAATCTGTGGCTGTGGCGGGACCGAAAACCTCTACCACGTGAGCTGCAAAGGCATGTTGCAGCGTCATTCTCGAACCTTGAGTTCACAACCCTTCCAAAAATATGGCTGGTTGACGGCATAGGCCAGCCGTTTGTGTGGGGTTTACTGCGCGGCAGTATCTATCTGCCCGGTGATTTCGTCAGGATTGACAGCGCCCAGCACTGCAGAGATGTTTTGGGCCATGAGCTAAGCCATGTTCTGCGTTTTGACGCTGCGGTTAATTTGCTGCAGATAATTGCCCAGGCGATATTCTGGTTCCACCCCCTTGTCTGGTGGGCGAATAAAAGGATCCGCGCAGAGCGCGAGAAATGCTGCGATGAGATGGCAATCGCACGTCTTGCTACGAAAGCAAAGGATTACAGTAACGCAATCGTCAACACACTAATAACCGAGTACGAATCGACCCGGCCGGTTCCATCACTGGCTATAGCTGGACCAGTCAAGAATATTGAAGAAAGGATAAAGACAGTTATGAAACCAGGAAAGAGATTCTACAAACGGCCAAGTGCCGTCGTTATCGTTACGATTTTGCTCTTGGCCGCCTTGGCTGTGCCAACGACTTTGGCTCTAACGAAGCGAGAACTCAAGTCGCAGACTTCAACGACTCAAAACTCCAATCTTGAAGTACTCGATACAAAGTTTGAGCCGATTCGGCAGGGCAAAAACGTCGTCCACGCGGAAGTCCGGAATACTTCGCCACAGGATCAGGTGCTTGGCGTCTATATACAAACGCGCTCGCCAGACAGGGGCTGGGGCACAACCTTTACTGACACTATCAAGGGAGGCCAAACAAAATGGATTCGTCATGCCTACAAGATTTTTGATTCGATTACACACGACACTTGGATTCGAGTACAGTTTTATAATCCGGGACCTGTGGCAGGCTTTGATCAGGAGAAGTGGTTTAGTAGCGAGCCTTGGGATAGCTGGTTCAAAAAGGTTAAATACTTCGGCAATGATCTGGAACACTACAAGACTGGTGAAAGCCAACTAAGACCGGCCTCGAAAAGCCAGGCTCAGGCTATTACTAAAGTTCTACGACAACTTCAGGACAACATCAAAAACAGAGACTACCAAGCTGCCTGGCAACTCTTTACCCAGGATTTTCGAGAAGCTGAGTTTCAAATAAGAGGATTTGAGCGGTTCAAGGAGTGTATGGAAAAGCCTCAGAACTTCTACTTGAGCAGAACGGAGCTTCTGGCCTTACAGCCCAAATCCGTAAACATCCGGAATGGTATATTTACGCTTACTGCGGCGATGCGAGATGAGTATCGAAAGGTTGACCTGCTGAACGTCGATGGTAAATGCAAAATAGACTCAATAGAACAAGTAATCCCTAGTGAACTTGAGGTCTTGGACGTCACGTTTGAGCCGATTCGTCAAGGTAAGAATGTAGTTCGCCTGAAGGTCAAAAATACTTCTGACAAGGAGCAGACCTTTGGCATCGATATACGAGCGGAGGCGCCTATTCGAAATTGGCAAAGGCAATTTCTTGATACCATAGAGGGTAGCGAAACAAAATCGACAAACTTTGACTTTGAGATTCTTGGCCCAATCACGGATGCCATTTCGATTCGGTTACGGTTTTATAACCCCCCATCTGCTGATGAATTCGATATTAATAAGTGGTTCAAGAAGATCAGATACACCTACAAGGATTTGGATCAACTGGGGATCCTTCGGGACCGGTCCGAGCCTGCTTCAGAAAGTCAGGCCGAAGCGGTCACAAACACCTTTAGACAATTTCAAAGTCATCTCAAAGAGGAAAAGTATGAAGCTGTCTGGGGACTCCTCACAAAACATATCCGCTCTGGCCAATTTCAAGATGATTATGAAAAATTCAAGGAACAGTTTTCTGGTGATACAGCAAAAACAATATTTCTCAATCTATATCCTGAGTCCGTTACTGAGAGCGGTAAATTTCTAACGCTAAGTGCCAAACACGGAGATCAGACCTGGAAGATTCATTTTATCAAAGAAGAGGGCCAATGGAAGATTTATCAAGCTCAGCAACCTGATAGAAGTAACTGGCAAGAACGTCTACTACCAAAGATGCAGAAACGCGTCACAAAACATTTCGATATCTATTATTTCAAAGATTCGACCGCTGAAAAAGAAATAGAAGAGATTGCTGAGCAGAAAGAGAAAGGATTTCAGCAAATTTGCCGCTTTTTGGGTAAAGATTCCGATGTGCGGATCCGTTTGGTGTTCTTCGAGGATGGCAAGACCAAGCAACGGCAGACAGGCCATCAGGGGGCAGGATGGGCCTTTGGAAATACCATAGTGGAGGTCTATAACGAAAAGGAAAAATTGGACCCTTACCATGAAACAGCTCATATTCTTATGAGTCCGTTCGGGAATCCGCCGGCCCTGTTCAACGAAGGCTTTGCGGTTTATATGTCCGAAAGATTAGGGGCACAAGCGTTGAAAAATTTGGGTGGAGGTTTAGCGAGAATTCACCAACGTGCCGCGGAACTGAAAGAAAAGGGCCAGTGGATCGACCTTGAGGAGTTAGTGACCTACACCGAAATCGGTTCGAGAGAAAGCCGGCCACCTATATCGTAT
>Ga0114930_10005860_pt1 | contig 10001 bp, 5 predicted proteins | sample AnhtaG_FD_87300 | JGI IMG/M metagenome (GOLD analysis project Ga0114930, IMG submission 87300) | Deep subsurface microbial communities from Anholt, Denmark to uncover new lineages of life (NeLLi) - Anholt_01485 metaG | ecosystem: Environmental > Aquatic > Marine > Oceanic > Sediment | place... | reverse complement strand
GGTCTTGTAAATCACGTCTGGGTTGTCAGCCCTGATCATCGGCTTGTGCGTCGGGATGACCACGACGTCCAGGGCGTAGATCTTTCGGAACTCTTCTTCCTCTGTCTTGGCCGTGCCGGTCATGCCGGACAGCTTGTGGTACATGCGGAAGTAGTTCTGGTACGTGATCGTTGCCAGCGTCTGGCTCTCGTGCTCGATCTTGACGTTCTCCTTCGCCTCGATGGCCTGATGGAGACCCTCGCTGTACCGGCGGCCGAACATCATCCGGCCTGTGAACTCGTCCACTATGATGACCTGGTTGTCCCGGACGACGTAGTCCACGTCCTTCTTGAAGACCACACGTGCCTTTAATGCCGCATTTGCATGGTGCATGAGCTCTACGTCGTCGGCCAGATTATCTGCGCCGGTGCCTTGCTCGACGCGCCGGATGCCTTCGTCCGTCAGCATGGCCGTGCGGGCTTTCTCATCTACGGTGTAGTCGCGCTCCGGCATCAGCCGGGCCGCTATGCGGTCCATCTTGTAGTACAAGTCTGTGGCCTGCTGTGCCTGCCCGGAGATGATCAACGGCGTGCGGGCCTCGTCAACAAGGATGCTGTCCACCTCGTCCACGATAGCGTAGTGGAGTTCGCGCTGGACCAGTTCCTCCTTCGAGAAGCACATGTTGTCCCGCAGGTAATCGAACCCGAAGACGTGATTCGTGCCGTAAGTGATGTCCGCGCCGTAGGCCTCGCGCTTTTCCGCCCGCCTTAGGTTCCGGTATACAGGCTCGTCCTCGTTCTCATATTCCGGATCGAATATGAAGGAGGCTTCGAGTTCGCCCGTCTCGGCGCTTGCACCCTGAAGCGCGCCCACGCTCACCCCGAGGAGATGATAGATCGGGCCCATCCACTGGGTATGGAACTTCGCGAGGTAATCGTTCACGGTTACCAGGTGCGCGCCTCTGCCCTCCAGAGCGTTCAGATAGAGCGATGCCGTCGCAACCAGCGTTTTTCCCTCACCGGTCTTCATCTCTGCAATGCGGCCCTGGTGCAGGATGATCGCGCCGATCAACTGAACATCGAACTGCCGAAGACCGATCGCCCGCTTGCCCGCCTCGCGGACTGCGGCGAATGCATCGGGCAGAATATCGTCGAGCGTCTCGCCGTTCGCGAGCCGACTCTTGAGCTCGTCCGTCTTCGCCCGGAGCTCGATATCCGAGAGCGCTTCCACCGCCGGCTCAAGTGCGGTGATTTTCTGCACGACCTTCCTGAGCCTGCCGATTTCGCGCTCGTTCCCGCTAATTATCCAGTTCAGAACTCCCATATCTCGTACCCCGCATCCCCGCGTCGGGGACCATCGGTCGGATCACCCTATCATAGCAATAAATGGCAGGTGGCTCGCCGCTTGCTGCCCGCCGTGTGCGCACCGGCATGAACCTGTCACCTGCCACGGAAATGCTGTTGGCCGGCGCGTAATTCGCCTTTGCGACCATCTGAATCTTACCATGAGCGGGCCGGATTGTCAAAAGAAAGCGCACGGTTACGGAGTCGCCTGCGCCGGAGCGATGACGCCATCCCGTTCTCACTGTTGTCAATCCGCGTGGCGCGTTTCAGTTGACCTCGCAGGCGGGTCAGGTGTATAATCCGCGTAAATAAGCCAGTTAAGTCGTCAGGTGACACCTAAATAGCCCAGTAATCGGCCGCGCGGGCCTGAGTGCCGGATCAACTCGGACAATGTAGCGACCTGGTATCTCTTCGACGGGCTCGGGAGCGTCGTCGGCGAGCTGGACGGGAACGGGAACGTACTCGCGTCGCGGAAGTACGATGTTTTCGGCGCTCTACGGCCGAACAGCGATCCTGGGACGAGCAAGCACAAGTTCGTCGGGTCGCTGGGGCACGTGTCCGAGGACGAAACCGGCCTGATCTACATGCGCGCCCGGCATATGGACCCGGCCCTGGGGAGGTTCATCTCGGAGGACCCGGCAGGTAACGGGATCAACTGGTACGTCTATTGCGAGGATAATCCAGTCGGCGTCCTGGATCGCGACGGACGTGTTGCCGGTGTCGATCAGTTCCTGGACTTGGTAAATGCTGGGCAGTTAGGAGTGGATATAGCTGCTTTGATGCTCTTCCAGTTGGCGTGTCAGACAGCTAGGGGTTCCGGTGACGTTGAGAACGCGTGGGAGAGCTTCATGTATGCGTGGAGTGGCGAATACCTGGGCATCGGTGGGGACATGATTGAGGCCATCGACCTGGTGAACGCAATTGCAAATTTGGCGTTGGCATGAACAGTGCTGGATCTGATCGTTCCTCAAATGGATCCTCTTATCGGGGCTCATCTCGCGGCTCTTTTCATGGGATATGGTATGCGCCTGGATTACTATGTGAACCAAATCGACCGGTTTTGATAACCTTGTCTGATGTCTGGTACTCACCTGAGGCTGCTATGACGCAATGTGGGTTGCTCTGCGCCTGAGTATGTAGCACAGCACTTTACAACGGCATTCCTGTCGCCTTTGGATCGGACCCAGCAGGTGCTGGCCTTTATCGCATAGCATAGCTCGACAAGGGGTTCGCTCATATAGACGCGTGACACACGGAGGGTCACTATGAAGAAGTATATCGTCGCCTTTGGAGCCTTGGTATTTCCACTGGTCGTACTCAGCTGCAGCCAGAAGGGAGCTGTCACCAGTGCGTCATCTGGTCGTCAGGGAGTGAGGGCCTCGGCCAAAGTTGGTGATAGGGCTGAGTACTCGCTCAACTTCACAACACAGATTATGACGGGCAACAGGTCCAGTATTCCAGCGAAGGTCACAGGTCACAAAACGGTCACCGTAGTCGCTAGCACAAATCACGGTCGCTCTGTGCCTCCTCAGATAGTCACGACATACGATGTTCGATCTGATACTCAGCAACAAGGAAGGGGGGGAAGTAGATCCCGGACGACCATTGCGTGGTGCGGAGAGGATTCATCAGGCAACGTGTATCTGCTGGGCGAATCCCAAGATGGCGTGAAGTGGGATGTCGTGACAGATATTAACCCACCTATCATACTCCCCTCTAAACTGAAGGTTGGAGATTCCTGGAGTTATGTGGCTCACCTGTCTAGTGGAAGCACGGAGTCCTATGCCATGAAGTGCGTGGGCGTGGAGAGGCTCAGAACTCCAGCCGGAGAGTATGATACCTACAAAGTTGGTCGAACTGGCACACATTCCGGGGTCGGAGTTACCCTCTCTGGGTATGCCTGGCTGACCCTCAGTCTGCCATTGGTGTTCGAGGTAAGGGTACAACAATCATCAGATCTCACCTTGCATGGCATCCCGACCCGCGTGGTAGGGGAGAACATACTGCAGAGTGTAAGTCTGGCTCGGTGAACGCGTGGTTCGGAATGGCCTTCCGTCGGGCAAAGCGGTGTCAGTTCGATACGTGTGGTCATAGTGGCATAGCAGCCATGTACGTATAGTGTGGATGGGCTTTGGGGAGAAGCCGCCGTCGGTGGTGTAACAACTGACTTCGTGCTCGACGGGCTCGGGAGCGTCGTCGGCGAGCTGGACGGGGACGGGAACGTCGATGGCAAGCGCGCGTACGACGTGTTCGGTGCCGTCCGGTGGAGCGAGGGCACAGACACGACCGGGCACAAGTTCGTTGGGAGTCTGGGGCAGTTGGTGTGCCCCCGGGCGAAACGCGTTTTTTCTTCCCAATCTTCCGCTCATAATCAAGGCTGCGGGTATCGCCCGCACGGCGCAAGATGAGGCGGCATTCCGGCGAACGATGTTACAGCTTGCAATCGCGCGGCCTGTTCGCTATACTGTTGACCGGGGATAAACGGATGAGGTTGTTTACGGCAGTCGGCCTGCTGGTTCTTGTGGCCGTCGTCCCGGGCCGGTCCAGGGCCGATGGGGGAGGCTCGATCGTGGAGAAATCGGCGGAGCTTAGGAAGCTCGTCCCACAAAATGCGACAATCGAAAAGATCGCCGGCGGGTTCCACTTCACGGAGGGGCCGGTCTGGCATCCGGACGGCTTCCTGCTGTTCAGCGACATTCCGGCAAACGCTGTCATCAAGTGGGAGGCCGACGGCAGGGTGAGCAAGTACCGGGAGGTCAGCGGCAATTCCAACGGTCTGACATACGACAAGCAAGCACGCTTGATCGCCTGCGAGCACGGCAACCGCCGCGTTACGCGGGAGGAGAAGGACGGCAAGATTACCGTTCTGGCGTCCCATTACGAAGGAAAGCGGCTGAACAGCCCGAATGATGTTGTTGTTAAGTCGGATGGCAGCATCTACTTCACCGATCCGCCGTACGGGGTCAAGCCGGACGATCGGGAACTCAAGTTCCAGGGGGTCTTTCGGCTGTCTTCCGATGGGAAGTTGACTCTGCTGGTGGATGACTTCGACCGGCCGAATGGACTCGCGTTTTCGCCCGACGAGAAAGTCCTCTACATTGCAGATTCGTCCGCACGCATGCACATCAGAGCTTTCGGCGTGAAACCGGATGGGACACTGGCGAACGGACGGATATTCGCGGAGTTGAAGACGGGCGAGGATGGCGCTCCGGACGGCATGAAGGTTGACTCGCAGGGCAATCTGTGGGCGACCGGGCCCGGCGGGATCTGGGTCTTCGACAAGGCAGGGACGCACCTGGGGACGATCAAGCCTCCGGAGGTCCCTGCGAACTGCGCCTGGGGAGGCAAGGACGGGCGCACGCTCTACATGGCCGCCCGCACCGGCCTGTATCGCATCCGGACGAACGCCCAGGGAATCAGACCGTGGATGGAAGCGGGTCGGTGATCGGAGGGACGTACACAATGGCGATAATCGAGTCCAGGAATCTGCTGCTGCGCCAGCCGTGGCTCTTCGAGCGGATATACCCGGATTGTACAGGCGAAGTCATGGATATGTGCTGGCAGGTTTTCCGCATGTTCGGCCTTGCCGATGCCGGTCTGAATATACTCGACGCCGGCTGTGGGACCGGTCGCAATCTCGCTCGGTTGGTTCAACAAGGCCACCGGGGCGTTGGGATAGACATCTCGGAAAGCATGATGCGGTTTGCCACAGAACGCTACCCGAATCTCGAAATCCACACCGGGGACATGCGCGCCTTCGACCTGGGCGAGACGTTCGATGCGATTGTCTGCCTTGGCTCGGCTTTCACATATAACCTTTCTAACGCCGATGTCCACGCGACGCTTGGCAGTTTCCGTAAGCATTTGAAGAATGGGGGTATCCTCATCCTCGACGTCCTGAACGCCTGTCGGTTTCTCGGGTCGGAGGAGTTCAAAGAGGGGGTAGAAATCCGCGTGGACGAAGCTGACTTCCATGCGACCGCGGTCGCCCAGCATCTCATTGACCGTCGGAGGCAGAGCTTCCGGCGCGTGAGGACCTGGCATATAGACGGACGGGAGGAGCCGGTGATAGACGACGCCGAGTACCGGCTGTTCTTTCCCCTCGAGCTGGAAGACTATCTCTGCCGACACCAGTATTCGGTGCTTGGGATGTGGGACAACGAGGAACTCAAGGAGACTGACCTGACCGACCGGCGCCCCTACGTCGCCGCCCGGGCACTTTGATCCGTATTTCGAGGTAGTCTATGCTCACGAAGTCTTGTCTCTGTGCCGCATGGTGCTGGCTGCTGGGGATAGCTGCCTGCCACGCGGCCTACCTTCCGCCCGACCACGTCGAGCGCACCCCGCTGGTGACCGCGGTGCGAACAAATGCGCCGCCGATCCTCGACGGCGACCTCTCCGATGCGTGCTGGATGAAAGCCTGTCCACTCGACGGCTTTGTGCTCCACAACGAGCCCGTCCTCGCCGTCCGACAGACGACTGCCTACGTTGCCTACGATGACGCCAACCTGTACATCGCCTTCAGGTGCACGGAGCCGGACCCCGGTAAGATAAAGGCAGAGGTGGATAGAGCCGACGGACGTGTCTGGACGGACGATTGTGTAGAAGTATTCATGGATCCGGCGCACGAGCACGAGCAGCACTACCAGCTTGTCGTGAACTCTCGGGGCGTAGTGTACGACTGCGACACGGGCCAGGACCGATGGTCGAGCGGTGCCGCAGTGGCCGCCTCCGTGAATGCCGATTCATGGACCGTCGAGCTGGCAATCCCCTTTGAGCGCCTCGGTGCCAAGCCCGGCCCCGGTGCCGTCTGGGGGTTCAATTTGTGCAGGGAGCGCTATGCCGGGGAAGTCGAACTCAGCTCGTGGGCATATACTCACGGTCGGTTCTTGAACTCAATTCGTTTTGGGCATCTGTCTTTCGGGAACGCTGTGCCGACTTTCGAGCCACACTTTGCGAAGCCCCCGTTCTGGGGACTTGGTCATGTGGATGTCGCCGTATCGGGCAGCTCGTCGGTCAGAATGTCGGCGCGGGCGGGGAGCGATGAGTCGCTGGTAGAGGTCGGCTCTCAGGAACTCAGTCTGGGTGGCGCGAAGCCCGTCGCAGCGGAGCTCGAGTACCGTCTGATCCGCGGCGATGAGGAGCTAGTCGTTCTTGAACTGTCGGATGCTGGCTCGGATGTATGCCTGCACAGACACGTCCGGTATGTGAACGCGGAACCTCGATCCGACATTGGCGCCATCCGCGCCAGAATCGCATTGTTCGCTTCTCTTGCCGAGAGGGAACTGTCGGAGGAGGCCGGTCAGGACCTTGCCGCCGTCGTAAATGGAGCGCAGAGGGCCCTCGCCGAGTTCGACGCGGTGGTGGGCAAAGCAGTAGAGGAAAAGCGGCAGGTGACCTCCGTGGAGTGGCAGGATGTGGGGAAGTCCGTCTCGCAGGCCGCCGGTGCGCTCAAGAAGATCAGCAACGTGCTCTGGTGGAAGTCGCTCAGCGAGAACTTCTCGTCCCTCGAGATGCCTCCGGACCTGCGCGACCTCAACGAGCTGACGATCGCCGCCTGCGTGGATGAGTACGAGTCGGCGGCGTTCATGGTGACGAACCTGCACTCTGTGCCTTTCCATTTCAGGATCGAGGTTGATGACCTGAAGCCGACGAAGGGTGCGGCGGATTACGCGATCTCCAATTCCCACCTCACGATCCGCGAGGCCCTATTTCACCGCATGCGCGACGGTCGGGTGTTCGCCGATGCTCTGCCCGTTCTTGGAGGAGCGAACGACGTCGTGGTGCCGCCGGGCGAGACGCGGCAGGTCTGGCTTACCGTGCACACGACGGATGTGCGGCCGGGCAGCTATTCGGGAAACATCAGCCTCATCCCGTTCGACCATGACATGCCTCGCAAGTCGGTGAAACTGAATCTCTCCGTGCTGCCGATCAAGCTGCCTGCCGAGATGCCCATCGCCGTGTACCAGTGGGATTACGCTCTCGCCAGCGCCTACGTGCAGGATCTCCTCGCCCACAGAACTAACCGGGTGCTCGTCTCGAACAACTCCTGTTTTCCGCAGTGTGACGACGACGGGAACGTCCTTAAAGTGGACTACACGGCGCACGACCGCCAACTGCGAATGAAGCGTAAGTACGGCACGGAGGTCGTCTATTCGTATGGCGTGGTCCAGTCTTTTGAAAGGGTTGTGGCTCCGAAGCATGGCTGGGAGTACCTGAGCGAGCCGTGGAAGAAAGCGTTCAAAGCATGGCTGCTCGATTGGATCTCCCACCTCAAGGACATGGGCCTCGACTATCAGGACTTTTCTATGCAGATCTGGGACGAGGCTACCGGCGAGGAGGCCGACAAGGTGATCCAGGTCGGCCCGTTCCTCAGGGAGATAGACCCGAGAATCAGATGGGTGATGGACGGCGCGCAGAATCTGGAAGAGGCGAGGGGCATGGATCGTTTCGTGGATATATGGATCCCGCACCTCGACACCCTTCTGCGGCTGGAACCGAGAGATCGGCAGGAGCTTCTGGATTTCTACAAGAGCACCGGGAAGCCGATCTGGGCGTACACGTGCCGGACGGACATGGCCGGGCAGCCGGTGTTGGAATACTATCGGCTCAAACCGTGGCTGGCATGGAAGTTCGGCCTCGACGGCATCTGCTTCTGGGCGTACAACTCCTGGCGCGGCGATCCGTGGTCGGACTTCGACCCGGACAGCAAAGGTTACTCGGACAACGGGGTCGTGTACAGCAGCGATTCCGGGCCGGTGACCAGCCGCCGATGGGAGGCGTGGCGCGACGGCCTTGAGGACTATCTCTATCTCCACCTGCTGAGGGAAGCGGCCGAGCAGGCCCGTTCCGCCGGCAAGACGACCGATGCCGACGCGGCTGAGAAGCTGATCGAGGACGCGGTGAAGGACGTGCTCAGCGATACGAGGGACCCTGCCGCAGTAGAGGAGTATCGCATTCAGCTTGCAAACGCTTTGGTGGAGCTGAGCCGCACACTGTCATTTCCGTCGCCATCCGAGCCGCGGGTCAAGGTGGAAGGGACCGAAGCCTCGCTTTCGTGGTGCGGGGGGCCGTGCGATGGGGAAGTTTACTTTCGCATCGTGGGGAACGCCGGTTGGCGCAAAGCGTCGGCGAGCTACCCTCGGTGGGATTCATCCGGATGCACCACGGTAACGCTCTCCGGCCTCCACCCTGGTCAGACCTATGAATTCTATACGGTGAGCATAGCGCACACCGGCTACATGGTCGTGGACGACAATGGCGGGCGCTGGTATTCTTTCAAGGCAGGGGAGTAGAGGCCTGATCTGGCTCGCCGGCGCGGTCGTCGGTATGAGCAGAGCCTCCGTATTCGACGTAGTAGGGGCGCCACGCGCGGGCTTTTCGATAATTTCCCTCCCGACTGGCTCCCGTGCGAGTTTCCGTCTATCCAGGAGGAACAGATTTGAGGCAGCAGATGTTCGTGCTTGCGGCATTACTTGCGACCATCAACCTTTCCCCGCCGGCGTATGCGGTCCCGGCCGCCCAGCCGCTCATTACCGTTCCGAAGGTGGCGTCCGCCCCGGCAGTGGATGGGAAGCTCTCCGATGCTGAATGGTCGCGGGCCGCCCGGATACCCTATCTGATTACCGCGCGCGGGGAGAGCCCTTCGCAGGCGACCGCGGCCTATGTGTCCTACACCGATAGCGCGCTCTACCTGGCCTTCGACTGCCATGAGGCTCGGATGGGCGGGGTTAAGGCGGTCCAGGAAAGACGCGACGGCCCGGTTTGGAGGGATGACAGCGTCGAGCTGTTTATTCAATCCGCCGGCGGCCTGCCGTACTTCCATTTCATTACGAACGTCATCGGCACCAAATACGATGCGATCTACGCGCAAGTTCGACAGCCCGACGTGTCCTGGAACCCGGATTGGAACCTGGCCGTTTCCCGCAGGACGGACGGCTGGACCGTCGAGATTGAGATCCCTTTTGCGAGCCTGGGCATTAAGGCGGTCCGGCCCGGCGATGTCTGGAAGGTAAACCTGTGCCGGGAGGAGAAGCCGCAGAGCGAGAACAGCTCCTGGTCGCCGGTCCACCGCAGTGCAGTGGGCCTCCATGATCCGGACAGATTCGGCACGTTGATCTTCGGCGACTCGACCACTCCCATAGTCGAGCTCGCCGAGTTCACCGTTTGGCCGAACGGGATTATGAAGCGGTCCGGGCAGGTGCGGAACTTGGGAAACGAGGTCGTGGAAGTTGCCCTCGACACCTACATACCGGTGGAGAGTGGGACGAGATCGTTCGCCCGGCCGGTCATAGTTGACGCCAAGGGGGTGCAGAAGTTCGAACTCGCGGACGAAATCTCCGACGAGGGCCGACTGGAGGCGGTGTTCGAGGCGTCGGAGGGAGGACGGACTTTCTACCGGGCCGTGCGCCCGTTCTACATCCCGCCTGTGAGAGCACGTCTTGCCGAAGTCGCTGACAAGCTCCAAGCGCTGGCATCTTCAATCGGCGAACTGTCTTGGGAAGCGATGTCAACCTTTGGCGATACCTTGCGCGCGCTCAGGGTGAGGCGGGAAGCGATGGAAAAGGCGGTGCTGTACCTCCCTGAATCTGCGCCGGCGCAGGCCCATCACATCGTGCGCTCTCTGGATGAGTTGGAGAGAAGTATTGCCGCAGCCCGGCTGAAAGTAAGCATGACCGC
>Ga0114930_10005859_pt1 | contig 10006 bp, 9 predicted proteins | sample AnhtaG_FD_87300 | JGI IMG/M metagenome (GOLD analysis project Ga0114930, IMG submission 87300) | Deep subsurface microbial communities from Anholt, Denmark to uncover new lineages of life (NeLLi) - Anholt_01485 metaG | ecosystem: Environmental > Aquatic > Marine > Oceanic > Sediment | place... | reverse complement strand
CTTTCTTTTCATCTTTCATGCCCTCCTGCTACCCTCCTTTCATGGTGAATTGATTGTACCTGTTCTTTGTCTTCATCTTTCATCACCTCCCTTCATGGGTTCGGCATCCTATATTGAAAAACGGATAAGGTCAATAATTTTGTTTATCCCTAAAACCGGTATACCCAAAGGTCGGGACATATTCGCCTGTGCACAATAATGAGTAAGATTTGTTAAAAAAAGACGTGGCCCCTTTTATTTCTCTTATTTTAGTGTGGGTAATAGGACTTGGCGGTGTTCACCATGGCCTTGAGATTCTCTATCTTGCAGTCCACCGGGACAGTGCATCCCGAACTCAAGATGAAACCGCCTCCTTCCCCCACAACATCTATTAGTTTTTTGCAATACTCTTCCACTTCTTCCGGAGTACCCAATGCACTCAAGGCAGCTGGAACGTCGCCCGCGATGCACATATGCCCTTTGAGGACTTCATTCGCCTTGAAGATGTCGGTCATGCTGTCCAGTTCGGCAACCACCATTTTGGCCGGCAGGTCCTTGAAGTACGGAAGGTTCAAGGTATAGTCCTGGTCAAGATGCATAACCGTAATAAGACCTTCCCTGGCAAAGGCGTCCACCATTTTTTTCATATGGGGGTATTCAAAACGTTCATAAATTTCAAGGGAGTAGTAGAAGCAGCCACCGCGCTCCATGACCAACATCACTCCTGGCTCTCCACTTATCTTGGCAGCCTCTATAGCGTCTGAAATCTGGTCCTCTAACATGGCCTCCATCACCGCTTCCAATTTATCCGGGATACGATAAATGTCCTTGGTGATTTCCAGCAGGGTACGTGAAGTGGAAAGAATCATCAGTGGCGATTGGGTTATCGCCCCACAGAGGCTCCGAATTCCCCGGTTCCTCCAGAACTCTAATTCATATTTGTACTGTTCCATCTGGTTTTGAGTCCACCCGATAATTCGCTCTTCCGGATAAGGGTTGAAGCGGTCCTTGACTTTCATTCGAAATCCATTCCATCCCAGATTAATGATATCGTCATAATCCTGGCGTGTTAAGGCCACTGTCTCAACGAATTGGGCAACTTCATCCTCACCAAGTTCTTTACCAGGGTTTATGGTTTTTCCGGTGGCCACACCGGAATAGGCATGAGGTGTTAGCGGGAGGCTATATCCCGGCAATATCATACCGTCCCAGCCTTCCAGCTCATCATAGATATCAACGATCGCATGAAAACCCTTGCGCATATTGTACAGGCCCTGGGAAGTAGTCCACCCTTTATATCTGGAGGGGAAATAAACGTCCATTAAAGGAGCGCAGGGGATCCTGTCGAGTGGCTCCAGTTTCACAGCCGCCTCCATTCTCTCAAACGGCGTCATTGTTTCTTTCACCATAAAAGAATCACCTCTGTGTATTTATCTGTCCTGTTAGCCTTTAGTTCTAACGTTCTATGAATTTTTTACACATGTAAAGACCTTCGACAGCATCGATGGTTTGTGCGTCAGCTCCGACGTATCTCCGGACTGTCTCGGTAGTCACCCCGCCCCCAATAATCACCTTGATTTTTTCTCTTAAACCTTTTTCAACCAGGGAATCCGCCACTTTTTTCATTGGTTCGAAAGCCGTGGTTATCAATGATGAGAAACCAAGTATTACTGGTTTTACCTCTTCAATTGCTTCTAAGAAGCGTTCGACCGAGACATCAACGCCCAGGTCGTGGACCTCGAACCCCGCCCCTTTAGCTACAGTGCAAAAAATATTTTTGCCGATATCATGAATATCCCCTTTAGGAGTGCCGATGACGATCTTGCCCAATGTCTCCTGGACCCTTCCCTCTATTCTTGGTTCAATAAGCTTCATTGCCCGGGTAAAAAGGTCAGCCGACATGATGAGCTCGCTCAGGAAATAATCTCCGCTACTGTATCTTTCTCCGACTATCCTCATCCCCTCTTGAAGATCACGTATGAGACGCATTGGATCCTTGTCCTTATCCAAGCGATTTTCAACTCCTTCCATGATGGAATCTTCATCAAACTCTACCAGCGCTTCTACTATATTTTTCCTCAAAAACTATCCTCCTTCCCCTTTTTCTCTATAGCGGAAACATCATTCCACCATAGGCACTAAGTGCTTTAACTCGTAAATTCGGTGACGTATTTTTAGTGTTAACCAGCAGGTCGATCAATCTGTGAATTATCGGCTGGGGGCCCGGGGGGTATTTTTTCCCACAGGATGCCCCCTACATCATGCATCGGAGCGGCCCATGTTATATGGCCCGCCCGCCATCGCTACGCTCAGGCGTTAGCGGGCGGGCATAACAAAAAAAGATACCCATACCCTGTCTTAAATTGCTGGTTTTAGGTTTGATAAATCGCTCTTGCACTTTTCTTTAACAAACCGGTGATGCTCCCCCAGAATCGTTTGGTTGGTGCGACTAATCCTACGATGTGGAAATCATTAGGCAAAAAAGGAAATTTCTAAGCAATCAAGACAGAGGGCCTGCCGAGAGGGCAAATGATTACAGCCCAAGGTAAGCCTGCTTCACCTTTTCCTCATTCCGCAATTGCTCGCTGCTACCGGAGAAGACAATTTCTCCACTTTCCAAAACATATCCCCTTTGGGCTACCTTTAAGGCCATAGAGGCATTCTGTTCCACCAAGCAGATAGCAGTTCCCCTTTGATTGATGTCTTGAATGGCCCGAAAGATTCGTGAGACGAGCAATGGGGCCAATCCCAAAGAAGGTTCATCGAGCATCAGTAGTTTTGGATAGGACATAAGCGCCCGTCCGATCGCTAGCATCTGCTGCTCCCCGCCACTCAGAGTTCCGGCCAGCTGGTGCTGTCTTTCTTTGAGCACCGGGAAAAGATCAAAGACCTCCTCCATCGTCTCCTCGATCCCCAGCTTATCCTTTCGGCGGACATAGCCTCCCAAAGAGAGGTTTTTCAAGACTGTCATTACCGGAAAAAGCCTTCTGCCCTCGGGGCACTGAGAAATTCCCATTCTAACAATGGCATCGGGGCTCAGGGTATCTATCCTCTTTCCCTCAAATTCCACTGTTCCGGTTTTCGGCTTGAGGAGGCCTGATATGGTATTCAAGAGTGTCGTCTTCCCCGAGCCATTGGCCCCAAGAATAGCAATCAGCTCTTTCTCATTGATCCTGAAAGAGATCCCCTTCAAGGCCTGCGCACGGCCATAGTAAGTATCCACCCCTTGAATATTAAGCAGCATATCCGGGCCCCAAGTAAGCCTCGATGACCTTTTCATCCTGACTCACCGTACCTGGCGAGCCCTCAGAGATCTTGCTACCATGGCTCAACACTATCACCCGATCCGATATGTCCATCACCATCCTCATCTTGTGTTCGATCAGACAGACCGTAACACCTGAACCCCTGATCCTCTTGATGATCCCTATAAAGTTTTGGATCTCTTCCAAATTCACGCCGCCCGTGGGCTCATCGAGCAGTAAGAGTTTGGGTTCCGCAGCCAGGGCTATCCCGATCGAAAGCCGCTTTTGGGCCTCCTGGGGGATGTTTGCCGCGATCTGATTTCTTAAAGGACTCAATTCCAAAAAATCGAGGATCTCTTCAGCCTTACTCAGGCTTTCCCGTTCTTCCGCGCGGCTGAGGGGGCCTCCAAAGATGGCCCCGAAAATGCCCGACCGGGTCCGCAGCCGGTACCCGATTACCACGTTATCAAAGACCGTATCCTGGGAAAAGACAGTGGTTGATTGAAAGGTCCTGGAGATCCCCTTTCTGGCGATATCAAAGGTCTTCAGGCCGGTGACTTCCTCATTCATGAAGGATACTCTTCCCCCGGTGACAGGGTAAAGACCCGTGATCAGATTGTAGACCGTGGTCTTACCCGCACCGTTGGGTCCGATGATGCTGACGATCTCTTCTTGCTCGATATGAAAACTTAAATCGTTCACCGCGACAAGACCACCGAAATGTTTAGTCAATCCCTTGGTTTCAAACAACATCCCTATCTGTTCTCCATTGTCAATCTTGATCCCGTCAGCCTCTGCCAAATAATTTTACACCCCCCTACGATTCCTGTGGGGATAAAGATGATGAATACGGTCAAAAGGACCCCGTATGCCACCAGACGATATGCAGCCAGGGCATGGAGTGTCTCGGAGATGACCGGTAGTATGATAGCCCCTATGATCGGACCGGCCAGCGTCCCGATCCCACCTATCATACAGTAGATCAAGATCTCAAATGTTACATGAAAATCGGATATCTCCGGGCTGAGAAATCCGATATACGATGTATACAGGCCTCCAGCCAGGCCGGCAAAAAAAGTGCTGGCCACGAAAGATATGAGCTTGGTCCTAAAGGGGTTGATTCCGATCGATCCCGCCAGCTCTTCGTCTCCCCGTACAGCCCGAAAAGTCCGGCCCACAAGAGACCTGACGATGCGATGGGTAATGAAAACGGTGATTATGAGCATCACCAGTATCAGATAGTAGGTTGAGGCCATTGTATCAAAGGTGATCTGAGCCCCGAAGGGAAGGGGTATGGGGGCTGGGCCAGGTATGCCTAACAGCCCCCTCTGCCCTTCTGTTAAACTATCCCAGCGGTCGATTATGACGGTGACGATGACGCCAAAACAGAGTGTGCCGATGGCAAAATAAGATCCCCTGGTTCTGAGAGATGGCAAACCCATGAGAAAACCAAAAAACGCGGCAACAACACAAGCCGCGGGCAGGGCTAGCCAAAAATTGACGCCGAATTTCAACATCAGAAGACCAGTGGTGTATGCACCTATCCCGAAAAATGCACCATGGGCCAAATTGACCTGGCCCGTATATCCCATGAGGAGATTCATGGAGGTGGCCGCCATGCTCCAAATGCATGCCATTATCAAGAGATGATATATATACCTGCTCGTCACAAATAGGGGCACTGCCAGCACCAAGAGAATGAGGAGGGCAAGGAGCAGGCGTTTTGGTGTGAGGAATTTGGGAAAGGGTATCAATGCTGCCTCCCGAATAACCCCGTTGGTTTGATGGCCAGGACCGCCACGAGGACGCCAAAGGCCAGGACTTCATGGTACTCGGTCGTTATATACCCCCCGCCGATACTCTCCAATAATCCCAGCATAACCCCCCCCACGATCGCTCCGGGAATGCTTCCCATCCCGCCGAGGATAATGATCACAAAGGCCTTAAGTATGACGGCCCCGCCCATTGAAGGGAAGACCAGGAGAATGGGCCCGATGAGCGCCCCGGCCGCCGCCGCCAGCGCCGTACCCAGGCCGAACGTTATCAAATCAACCCGATTCACATTGATCCCAACCAGTTGCGTTCCGACCCTATCCTGGGCAGTGGCCTCTATGGTGGCTCCTATGATGGTCTTCTTGATAAACAATTGCATAAGGATGATCAAGCTGACCGCCGTGACCACAATGATGATCCTTTGTAAGGTAATCGTAATCCCAAAGATGTGATAGAGCTGCTCGTAAATGGGTGGGAATCGCTTGAAATCAGGCCCCCAAATGATGAGGGCACCGTTTTCGATTATGAAAATTAAGCCGATGGCGGCGATGAAGGAATTTAGGTGAGGGGCTTCCATAAGAGGGCGGAAAACAAGCCGCTCAATGAGCATGCCAACAAGGGCCAGGCCCACCATGGCCACGATCATTGCCAGCCAGAAGTTGACGCCGGCAGAGGAAACCAACAAAAAGGCTATATAAGCCCCCAACATGTAGAGGGCGCCATGGGCAAAGTTGGGAATCCCTAAGATCCCATATATAAGCGTCAATCCGAGGGCCACCAGAGAGTAGACACTCCCTAACATGATCCCGTTGAGTACCTGCTGAAAAAAGAGGGCCATGCCACTCCTCAGCTATCCGGGCCATAAAACATGAGCGATCATCTCCCCTTCTGAGCTCGCGGAAACGATCGCTCAAGTAAGTGAATTATAAGCGTAGGCCTCTAATTCTTCGAGATATGTTCTATCGCTCCCATTTTAGCTCGAAGGGGGGAGCGAATTTCCCGTTGATCACCTCAGTGCCCCACGTGGGTCCCAGCAACGAACCGTCATCTGCGATACCGTTCCTCATGGTCATAGCCTGTTTCACAGGCAACACATCTTTCAGGGCCGCTCGTATCTTCGGGGGGTCGGTGACCGTTCCCGCTTTTTCCATGGCTCGGGCTACAACGTGAAGGACCTCGTAGTTGCAGGCAGCTTCAAAGGTAGTGATGGCATCAGCCCCAAACTTTTTCTTATACATCTTGTCAAATTCCTTGGCCATCGGAAGGGGTCGCCATTTGAAAGGAGTGGCTCCGATACAACCTTCCAGCTGCTTCATGGTCACCACCTTGGCCATCTCATCGAGCTTGGCCTGCTCTATCAGGATGAACCCTCCTTTAAATCCGAGTTCCCGGGCTTGTTTGACGAGGATGGCCGTCGGTTCCGAGGGACCCCCAATGAGGATCACATCCGGTTTAGTGGCAAGGGCCTTTGTCAGATAAGGATAAAAGTCGGTAGTAGTCCTGTAATTAGTCGGTGCATCGATCGTGATTTCACCACCCATCTTCTTCCACTGTTGGATAAACAATTCTCCCCATGTCTTTGCGTAGGTGTGAGTCCCCAGAATCATGGCCGCTTTTTTCCATCCATGGGCCATGGCCTTCTTGCTAAAGCCTTTGATATACATCTCCATGGCCGGTGGCATACGGAAGATGAGCTTGTTTCCCAGTTTAACGATCGCGGGGTACGTGGTATATCCTCCGATGAGAAAACCTTCTTTTTCGTTGAACTTCATCATCCCCAGTATGCCTCCGCTGTGGGGGCAGAAAATAACCGGGGGTTTGTTCCGAACGATCATCCTGCGAGCATTTGCCACGGTATCGGCGGGCTTATACCTGTCATCGAAGGATACAATCTTGAATTGATAAGATTTCCCGGCAACCTTGACCCCACCGGCAGCGTTGATGTCCTCTGCGGCCATCTTCAGCCCAGTCAGGCAGTTGTTGCCATACTTTGCTGCTCCGCCACTCAAGGGCCCTGTATAACCGATAAAGACTGTCTCCCCATAGCCCATGGCAGAAAAAGCAAACACGAAGATCCCCACTACTATCGCCAATCCTAGATTACGTTTCATTGTCCTCCTCCTTTCGTGCTTTAAGAGCCACATTAAAAAGTATAAGGCCTTGCCATATCTTTTACTTTTGGGGTGTAGATTCGCGGTTATGATATCTGATGGAAAATGCTTTCGTATCAAAACAGATAAGAAGAGAAAAGTCAAGGTAATTTCATAATGATTCAAACTGATTCGCTCGATTTACAATTTCAAATTACTCTTCTGTCATGCCTGCTATTTTTCTTACTATTCCCCTACGGGAATCGATATCATACTGAGAGGTGATGGCTATCTTCTCCATTCGTGGTGATCCACCACCGTGTAAAGCCCCAAAACAGGAAATCCCTCCCTTGGCAGAACAAGCAACGTCACCAATATGTCGCCACAATTGCGCCTGGTTTTCCGGTGACATGGTAGAAGTTCTCGTTGTGTATTTTTTGGCGAATTCCTTAACCTCCGGATTGACAAATTCACCTTCATACGGGAATGTGGCCGGCATCCCTCCGGAAATATCCGCCAAGAGCTCCATTTCGTGGTAGACAGCCTCACCAGTCAGACAACGGCCAACGTTACAAAAGATGGAATTCGGGATATAGTTGCCTGGGCCATACGGTCTCATGCCAATGCCAGGAACATAAAGTTCCGGCTTGCCCATTGCTGATGCGGTGAACCCTGCTGCATACCCCAGCTCACTGACCGTAATTATCTCTGCATACTTATCCGTGACATGCTTGGCTTTTGCAATACCGTTAGCATCAGCTGCAAGGGCACAGGTGCCGAGCAGAATATCGCCTAAGGCCGGTTTGCAGCCGGAATAACTATGACGGTGAAAAAGGGCGAATAGCAGTGCCAGGATTCCTCCATGTTTATATTCTCCGCAGAGAAAAACCCTTTCCCAGGGGACAAAGACATCATCAAAGACAATATAGGAATCACAGCTGCCAGCATTAAATCCCTTTGGAAAATATTCCCGGTCACGATAATTATGAATCGTTAGCAACTGCTTTACACCATCCCAGTCACCCGGTAGAGCAAACGAAACCGCATAGTCCTTATCAGCCTCACGTAGCGCTCGAGTGGGTACGACCAGTATTTCATCTGCAATAGCTGACTCAGAGATATGCAGCTTACAACCCCGCACCACAATTCCATCACTTTTTCGTTCAACCACATGAACATAGGAATCCGGATCTGGTTGGTCACTGGGTCGTTTCATTCTGTCGCCTTTTACATCCGTTTGCGCACAACATCCAACCAGGTCTTCTCTTTGAAAATGCTCCAGCCACTTTTTAAAGTTCTCGTGATACTCAGTTGCCCCCTTATTTTCCTTGTCTGCCTCATAGGATACCGTGTAAATAGCATTTGCTGCATCGATGCCCATACACCTCTGGATGCACCCGCCGACAACCTGGCAGAGCATACGGGTCATGTCCTGTTTCTTGTGAAGATCATTCGTGTTTTGGTGAATGTGACAAAATCTATTGATCTTTTCCCCGGTGAGGTGAGATGTTGCTGTCATCAGGTCTTCGTATTCGGGCTTAGAGGCACATTCGAAAGTCGTTCCCATGACATTAGTAGTGGGTATGAAACGCTCGTCGTCGCGGCCGACCTTTTCACCGCTGATATATAGGTTCCTTTTCATCTTTTTCATACCTTCAAGCCACTGTTTTTTGGTTCTCATCGAAGCCTCCTATTTCTAATTTGAATGTTACCGTTGACCTCTTTTCACATCACCTAATAGGCAATTCATGATCTCTATTAAAGAATGAACAGGTTCTTGTCATGTTAAGCCGAGCATTTCCCTTGCCTCCTGAGGTGATGCGGGTTCCTTATCCAATGTTCTTAATATGTTAACCGCCTTTTCCACCAGTTGAGCATTGCCTTTGGCACGGGTTCCGTGGCTGAGGTAGAAATTATCCTCAAAACCAACCCGCACGTTACCACCAAGCAACGCAGATTGGGCAACCATGGGAAAATTGGCAGGACCTATTGCAAATCCCGCCCAGATTGCGTCAGCGGGCAGGGCCTCTTTCATCAGCAGCATGTTCTTTGTGTTTGCAGGTATTCCCCACTGAATGCCCAGGCATAATTGAAAGATAGGGGGGCGTTCCACAAGTCCTTTTTCAAGAAGGTGGTGGCCTATTGCTATATGCCCCATATCAAAAACCTCCAGCTCGGGTTTGACACCTGCTTCCTTGATCCGTCTTGCCATGTCTTCCACATGTGGCAGAGCATTTGCAAAGACGCGTGGTCCAAAATTCATTGAACCTATATCCAGTGAGCACAATTCTGGTTTAAGCTTAACGATATGTTCGGTTCTTCTTTCCGGTGAACTCCATGTCGTTCCAGACGCCAGGCCAACAGGATTCGAATCGTCTGGGATTATGCGTGCGCCTGCACCGGTGGTCAAATTTATCACCATGTCTGAGCCATCTCTTATCCGTTCAAAAACCTCCTGGTACAATTCAAAGGCCATCGACGGTTCCTCTGTTTCCGGGTTCCTCACATGAATATGTGAAACAGAAGCACCAGCCGAACATGCCTCCAGTGCACTGTCGGCAATCTCCTTTGGGGTAACTGGCAAGGCCGGATGTCTTGATTTATCGCCTATTGACCCGGTGACTGCTACGGTTACAACAACCTTATTATCTTTCACTTTTTTCCCTCCCTATGCGTTTTGGGCTTGTCCTTGCAAAGGACCGTCGCACCATTTTTTACCAATCATAATCGTTTTTATTCTAAAGAGGAATACTGTTCAGGCAGCCACCAAGGCACCAAGACACAAAGAATAGATATGAGTTTTACCCCCTTATCTGAAAATGAAGGCTGCATTGCAAGAAAAACAATACATTAATCCTAACGTGCTCCTCATCAAAAAGGTACTAAAAGAATAATTTTGCAATCTTAGTGCCCGTTCGG
>Ga0114930_10005858_pt1 | contig 10008 bp, 7 predicted proteins | sample AnhtaG_FD_87300 | JGI IMG/M metagenome (GOLD analysis project Ga0114930, IMG submission 87300) | Deep subsurface microbial communities from Anholt, Denmark to uncover new lineages of life (NeLLi) - Anholt_01485 metaG | ecosystem: Environmental > Aquatic > Marine > Oceanic > Sediment | place... | reverse complement strand
CGTTTATCGCTGAATTTTGGATTTTTTTTCTTTCAAATTTAATCTATGGAACTCCTCTTACAGTGTTTTTTCCAATATTCATAATAATCTTCACAGGGTTACTCATTTTAACTATAGTTCAAAGACTAATATTTTCTTTTAAGTTATTAAGCAAAATTGAAGCGCAGAAGAAATAATAACCATTTCTCCTCGTAAGAAAACCTTAATGGAGTGAATGATCGTTAATCTTCTAAGTGAAAGAATAAATTTTTTAAAGTTTGCCCTATTTCTAAGAAATAGAACATATAGAAAAAAAACATATAGAAAAAAAAAGCTGATTTTTTATTCCTAAGAAGAGAAGAAGTGGCGGTAAAACCGGCTCAAGTAAGGGAAGTTATAGCAATGTTCAATGCAGTAAATGTGGCCGTTCTGTTCCTCGAAGTAAGGCTAAGGCAGTAACTAGGCGAACTTCTTTAGTTGATGGTAGAATGTATGCTGAACTGAAAAAAACTGGGACGATTATTCAATCCCCAACTACGAAAAAATATTATTGTATAAGTTGCGCTGTTCATAGCCATCAAGTAAGCCAAAGAAGCAAAGCTTCAAGAAAGTTTTAAGTTATATGTTGAGAGCTTTAAAAAAAGAAGGTAAACTGTAAATTATTTCAGCTTCATTTTTAGCCACAACTTCGATAATCGCTCTGATTAAATAAGTATCTCTCAACGCTTCGCTGGGGTTGTAAACTTTAACTTTAGATGTAGGCTTAAATTTTAAGGTGTAATTTTCTGCGATTCCTGTAATAGTTTCATCAGTTTTTAGAATAATTCCTAACAAGCCTAATTCGTAATGAGAAACTATGAAAAGATACTTAGAGACCTCTTTACTTTTCAACTTTTCAAAGTGAACTACTTCTAAGTAATCATCTTGAAGCTCTTTAGGAAGTTTGATGTAAGGAATTATTTTTTTTTTCCCAGTGATGTACGGAAAAGGGGTGTAGAACAGAACATTAAACATGGAAATCTTCTTGATTTGTTCGTTGTATTTTTCTACGTCTTTAACTGAATAAGCTTTACTAAGTAAGACATCTAATTTATCAACCATAATATCTTCTGTAGAGTATCCATTCAGAACGGTTGCGATATAAGATCTCTTTAATTTTTCTATTAATATATCGCTTCTAATTTTCAATTTGTAGTCGATACTAATTTCTAACGCTTCGTTGTAAAGATTTGCAGCTAATTGTGAGTGCCCTAAAGCTAAGAAATAATCACCGAGCTCGCTAAAAACGATAATTGCATCTAGGAAATTCTCTTCCATATCCATATTGGCAATTTCATCCATAATCGCCATTGCGGTCTCACTATCCTCACCTTTAATATAAAGCGCTATACTCTTCCCAATAGCGCATTTAAGTTTAAGACGCTTATCGTTATAGATATCAGCGAGCTCTTCCGTAAAGTTATAAGCCATAATTGCGTTATTATATAATCCATGAAACAAAAGGATTAAAGCTTTTACATAATTTAAAGTTAAACATGTTTGATGATTATGAATTATTGTAGAGAAAAGCGCTGCTCTTTCCAAGGAATCTATGGCATTATTTACTCTTCCTAAAGAAATTAAAATAAAGGCTCTTAAGAATTCCATTTTTGAAATTTCGCTACATATTAACTTTTCTACAATTTCGTAATCCTTTAATGTGGTTAATTGACCAGAGGCTATTTGTAAAAGTGAAATCAAGAAACCATTCCCCTTCTTTAAGTATTTCACCGCGTTCTTAGAATCGTGTTTTTCAATCGCTTTACGGGCTTGTTTTACGTATTCGCGAGATATTTTTAAATTTTCAAGGAAATTCATTATTCCAGATACGAGTTCCTCTTCGCTATTCGCAAGTTTTTGATTTTCAATGAATTTTTCAGAAATTGTAATTTCTTGCTCAAATTTGCTTGCTCCAATCTCAAACTTAACGGGTTCCTTTTGACTATTTACATAATGAGCATCTTGGGTTACTATTGAATCTTGGGTAACCATGATTGCCCTTTCAATTAACCAAGTTATCTTTTCTTCAGCGGGATAAATCTTAGAGCGTTCTATCATATAAGAGAGGGTGTAGTTTAAACTTCTCTTCCATGTATTTTTGAAATAGCCCCGTAGTTGCTTATTAGAAATTGTTCTATGAATTTTTAATAAAAAACTAGAAAGAGATAAAATGTTTATCTTTCCGCGGAAGAACAAATTAGCATTTTTAACGAGTTTAAAATCGTCAGATACTAAATTGATAGAAAGATTAGTTTCTTTATCTAGCAATTTCTGCGACAACGATAGCAAGGATAAATCCGGATCTTGAGCAGGGAAACGAATCCCTTGTTTACTAAGATCGTTTTTAATGGATTCAATTTCTAAACTATCAATCTTTTCAACATTTATTATTTTTTGAAATTTATTTCGAAAGGTAGTAGGCGCTTTAATTTCTTCAAATACAACAGTGCTTATGTAATATTTAAAACCTAGATCTGAACCTGCTTTTTCTAAATTTCCCAGAATGTTTTTTGCTCTAATAGAGTTCATGCAAATAAAGAAGTTTGCATCGAACACGATTATTTCATTTTTCGCAGACATAATTATACGAAATTTTTTCTTTCATCTAAAGTAAATTTAATTCTTTTAAAGTTAATTCTTTAACACTTTTTAGATATTATTAATTATATTAAATCTCTAGTATTTTTCAAAACCTAAGATTCGGTGGTTTCTTATGAAAATCATTAGTGTAATTGGGTATTCTGGAAGCGGGAAGACATACATTATTGAAAAAATTATAAGGAAATTGAAGTTTGAACTAGACCTTGAAGTAGGTGTAATAAAATATATACACGAACATAGAGTTGACGAAAAAGGAAAAGATTCGTTTAGGTTCTCTGAATCAGGCGCAGTATTTTCCATTATAAAAAATAAATTTGATGAAATCGCCATATTTCTAAAGAAAGAAATCAATTTAGATGCGTTAATAACATGGCTTGATAAAAGTCCTTTCAAGATGGAAATTATCTTTTTTGAGAGCTTTAGGAATTTACCTTATCCTACTGTTTTATGTGTAAAAGAATTTAAAGACATAAAAGAGCAATTAAGTGAGAATGTTATAATGATATCAGGTTTAATTACAAAGAGTGAATTTGCTCAAAATGAAGAATTGGATATACCAGTGATTGATATCGATAAAGATTTCAAAGAATTTTGTAAAATCTTTAAAATCAATTGAATTATTCTAATATTCAAGGGGTTTAATTCGATTTTCCCCAAAAATCCGAGATTTCTTGGCAAACAAAATCTAATTCTTGAATGTTTTCGATTTCTTTTGTGTTTGCTATAAGATAATCTCTTATTATTTCATAAACCTCAGATTTATTATCACTTTCTTTTATCAGACTGTTAATTTTTATAATAAAATTATTTATTGGAATAATAATTCCGCTTATTAACCAGTCTTCGAATCCTAGCTGATTAGTTGAAGACTTAAAATTAAAAGTGACTACAAACCTCACGATATCTTCATATTGATAAAAGTGGTTATCCGGTATTTTTATATTGTAATTCTCTAAATCTTTTGATAAGGCATCCTTGTTCATACTAATGATATAGTCAGGCCAGACGTCATCTGACACATTTAAGTCGCTGAATATAAACAATTCTAAAACTCTTAAAGCAATATTCCTCCCAATATATCGGCTTCTCGGATCAATAAAGTTTTTAGACGCTTGCCCTGGAAGTTTTCTAATAAAAATCTTATCAATTAAAGTGTACAGCATCCTACAGATATGATCAATAACTATTTTAAAAGTCAAAGTATCATTATTTGGGTTTTCTTCTAAGGTTTTGTTTTCACTTTCAATTAAACGCTTAATGCTCGTGTTCAAACTAAGTAAGAAAGCTTTAAAGAAGTCGTAATTAAGCTCAGAAATATCCTTATTGAATATTAGTTTGAAAAACAGATTTGGGTCTTCTAAATTCGAAACAATTGAGAAATTATCCAAAAATTCTTGAATATCTTTTATTGTATTAGCATTAATATGATTTTCTATTTTTTTATTAGTTTTATTCAATGCAATTTTAAAGTCCTCCGGTAAGAACAACAGATCGCCAACTTCCAAAGCTTCTAAACTTCCGCTACCAAAGAAATATTTTGTATACAATAAAAACAAATTAAATTGAGCCTTTGAAGAGGGTAAATTATTTGCCTGGAACGTCGAATACAAAGTCGATTTTTTATCTATGTTATCAAAAATTCTAAGGAGGGAGTTCTTCTTTTCATCAGAATAATCAAAGTTCTGCAAAAATTCTTTTCTTATGATATCTAGCTTAGGGAAAACTGAGTCTTCAACTCTACTACAGACGAAATTCATGAGATCTAAGAGCGGTGAGAAGTTTTGGAGTAGATTACACTTCTTATAGAAGTAATATAATAGATCGACGAGCTTTTCTTTGGCAAAAGAATATTCGTTAAGTGCGATTTCGTATACTCTTTCTCTGCCATCTAATAGCTTATCTAAATATGTTTGTGGAACATCTTTAAAGTATTTCAAAAAGTAATATAAATACATATAGTAGTAGTTGTCATACAACTGGTCGTGACTATTTTTGATTACGATTAGGAATTTTAAAGTATTATTATTTTCTCCATTTTTTAATACAGCTCCGTCTAAAACAATATAAAATTTTTCTCCCAATAGCTTTCTCAAGATTACACCTAAAATCGCGACTACCAGATAAAGATATCCGAATGGTGAAGTGATTCCATCTGCACTATCGTTAAACATCTTGCTGAATTCCTTAAAATAATCCTGTTCTTCGGGAGATAAGTAATAGCTGTATTCTAAAAATAATTGGTCGTCAGATATCTTTTCTTTGTTTAATAATTCTAAGGAATTTGTATCAAATCCACAAAAATTTTGTAGATAATATTCAAAATACTCGTGAAAATAGCTGAAAAAAAAGGTGCTATAGGTTTTCTTGATTATTCTATTTTGATTATTAACTTTGAACTGTTCCCATTTTTTTTTTATTTCTTCTTTAAATTCTTTAAAGGAATTGTTTTTAGATTCTAAAATATCAAAAAATACGTGGGAATTCATTTTAAGCGTTAATTCTTTCCCTTTCGCTTTTTCTCTGATGGATTTCAGTATCGAAACTAATTCCTTATTTACCATTATAAATCTAAATTTACTCGTATCTTAGGTAAAACAACCCTTAATTAAAAAAATATAAAATACCCGTATATTAGAAATAAAAGTTTAAAAATAAAAATCTTAGTAAATCCAAATTTGATATCTTTTACTTAAAAATTACATAATTTTAGTAATTTCGTCTACTTCAGTATAAGTCATTTGCGATTTCTTATGATTTTCATCGAGAATTAAATACGTCCCCTTTTCTGAAGTAAAATTTCCAATAACTTCAGAACTAATCCCATTCTTTCTTAAGAAATTAATTAAATCTTCCGCGAATTCGTTATTGATTGAAATTAAGAGAGAGCCAGAAGAAATTGTGCTATATGGATTTATTTTGAAAATTTTACTCAATTCCAATGGTTCTGGTAAAACATTTATATCGTTCTTTTCGATTAAAACCCCTAAATTCGAGGCAATTGCCATTTCTGCGATACCACAAAATAGACCGCCTTCCGTAGGGTCGTGCATAGAATTAATTTCGAAATTATCGTTAGATAATAAGGCTTCATTATAAATGCTGATACCTGGATTGTAAAGATAATTTTTACATTTTTCTATAAATTCATTATCATAACCTTTTTGTTTTAATAAATCTTCTTTTTCCCGAGCTATAATAGACGTACCTTCAATAAAAATTCCCTTGGTTAGGATAATTGAATCGTTAGCATTTGCTCCTGATGATAAAACTAGTTTTTCTTTTTCAACTTCGCCAAGAAGAGAACCAATTACTATTGGTCTATCAAGACCCGCTGTAATTTCTGTGTGACCACCCACAATTTCGATTCCAAGCGATTTACAAGTATCGTGGATATTCTTAAAAATTGTTTCGATTAAATCTTCATCAGTTAGCCCAGCCGGTAATAATATAGTTGATTGAAACCATTTTGGAGTAGCCCCCGTGCAAACTACATCGTTCACATTTACATTTACGGCGTAGTATCCAATTTCGTCAGTTACGAACGTTATGGGATCGGTTTTAGCGACTAAATATTTATCGCCCATATCTATTACAGCAGCATCCTCTCCTATTTGTGAGCCAACCACGACTCTACTGTCTTTTAAATGGGTAGTTGATGCAAAATTTTCCAACATCTTATTGAGAAATTTATGCTTTAATTTGCCAATAAGAAATTTATTTTGATTCTCTCTCATAGCCTTAAGTTATAATTAGAAATATTAATTATTTAAATATAGGAGAAACTACAAAAAATTTGTGAAATTTACCAATTCAAGGCTTTTTTCAATTAAATTTTTAAAAATTAGTATAATTCGACATTAAAAATTGGACTTAAATAAATTTATATAACTATTACAATCTATTTTATACATAGTATTTATTAATTAAATTGAAAATATAATTTGTAAAAAAAGGTTGATTAAGATCGGATTAGGTAAGGCGCTAGGTTTCAGTTTACTAGCTTTTATTGGTTTAAATTTTCTGTTCATTATAATAGCAGAAACTGTTGGTGGTGGTTTAGAACCTCTTTTTTCCGCTATAAGTAGCGATCCATTAATCATAATAACTATACTTTTCGCACCTATTATGTATTTACCTGGGAATGTTATAATGTCTCTATATACTCAAATTTCTTTTGGAATTATTGATGCTTCAATGTTAATTCAAACCATTGGACTCATAGTTTCTCCCTTTATTGCGGCATTAGTGGCGGGACGTACTGGGGGGAGTAAAGGAGGTAGTTTTGGAGGCTGGATGATTACTGCGTTAATCGGTTCTGCGGCTTGGAGTGTTTTAGCTTTTGTTTATCTCGCCCCAAATCCCATAGTGGTGAGCGTTGGATATTTCATAAATGGCCTCGTATACGGCGTCTTCTACGGATGTTTCGCGCTATTATTTACGAAGACAGAAATGTACTAAGCAATTAATTCTCTGTTTTTTTTTTCTTTTTATGTTTGTGAGCAAAAATTGAATGAATTCCAAAAAGTAGATTAAAGAAAACAAAGATTGTAAACAAACCTCCTGCCTGTAGGATTTGCATCTCTTCTGTAACAATATTTGGAGCGATTTTTGAAACTTGGACATATATTTTCATGATTATAAGAAATAGTGCTATGGTATCTACTTTGAGAAACTTCAATTTTGTTTGTATATAATCAACTCTATCGTAAACCGTTCCTAATATATATAAAAACAAAAATAAATCAACGAAAAATGAGATTACTACATAAAATGGACCCCCTGATTCAGAGCTAAAGTAAGCACCGAATAAATAATCAATAAGAATATATAGTGCGTAAAATAGAGCTAACAAGAAAAATAGAGAAATGTAGGCAGAAAACTTTTTAGTAACAATTAGCCGAATTAAAACAATTGCCAGTAAGCCCACATTTATCAAAAACATAATTACTAACATTCGGAACACAACTAAGAATAATGCTGGAGATGTATGGATGAACAAATTTAGGGTAAATCTGATAAACCACAAATTTAAAAAACCAAAAACGCAAAATTCAACGATACGAGTTACTATCCGAGATTTCTCTTTTTTATATAAATAGTCATCTATCTTTGTAGCAGAGTCCATACATAGCCTAAAAGCAAAAAATGCTGTAAAAAATTGATTTATGGTTAGGAGAATAATAAAAAATAAACTTGATGTGGGGAAAAAGATTGTAGGGTATAAAATAAATGTTAAAATTATCGAAAACACATAAATAATTGCGAAAAACCACCATTTCATCTCGTTAATTTGCTTAATAAAGGATACGATGAATAGTATCAAGACAAAAAATAATAAACTTCCCCCAAATATAAATACAGATAAGACAAGCAATCCGCTGGCTAAAAATTTATTACTGATAATCAATATCCAGGTTAGAGTAAATGAGCAAATAATAAAAATAAATAATGGTTTTTTAAACACGCCATTAAGTCCGGCTATAAATCCCATATCATATCCCTAATTTTAATAGATTTTATTGGAAGTTTTTCCAATCCAATTTACTTCAACTATTACTTTCTCTATTATTTTAGATTTTAGTTGGGTATTATTAATCCATTAACATGTCTAAAAGCTCTTAGTTTAATAGTAGAAAAACAATAATATATGCAAAATTAAGATTATAGCCCTAACTACCCTCAAAAATAGACAATTTAGTAGGTATTATTGCAGATTATCGACAAAATTAGGAACAGCACTACAGTTACAAAAACAACGGGGTTTAATTATATAAATTTAAAATTCTAAGTGTTAAAAATTGAGTTCGGGAAAAGCGGATACTAACTATGCTATGGAAATATTAGAGAAATTAGAATCTTATGATTTCTCAAGTGGACCAGTTTTCGAAAAATTAGATATTAACAGTATTTCTACAACATATTATGACAAAAAGATAACCAAATTTTATAGTAAAATCATAAATATTCACTTCTTTTTATCTAACAATAAAGAATTAACTAATAATCAAAAATTAGATTATTGTACTATTGAAAGATATTTTATGAAGCTCTATTTAAGAGAAATGATGAAGAAAAGATAGAATTTTTATCCTTCTTAGCTTAAAATTTCATAATTGTGTGATTTTAAGAATTCAATGTAATTACAATAAAGAGATAAGCTTTTCGCAGCGTCTCTTAACGATAGAAAATAGAGTACTCGCTCTTCATGAAGTATTTTTTTAACTGTTGAAAACTGTTGTGCAAGTTCGGAAGAGTCGGCAATGCTCGGCATGCAAAAAGCAAATGGTTTTAAAGTAGATTTCTGGATTTGTATCATACGTTTAAATACATGAGTATAGATAAAATGCGGCCATAAAGGAACAACAATTATATCAATGTTAGGGTCAGCAACTACAATTTCAATACATTTTACGAATACATCTACGACAAAACCAAGGGCGCCTAAATCCACAGGGTTCTTCACATTTACATTTTCATATGGAAGTATTTCGCTAAGTTTCTTTTGTGAATCTAAAGTTAAGTCCGGAATGTTTAAATTGTGAAAACCAAATAAGTCTGTTGTATTCACGCTGGATCCGCCCCCAGGAGTTATTATTCCTATGTTTCTACTTTGAGGGACATGTTTTGGAAATAGCAATTCAAATGTCTTAATAGCGTTCCAAAATTCTTCGTTATCTTTAACTATGGTAGCACCGGTTTGCTTGGCCATTGAATGCCATAACCTTAAATCACTTGCTATGGCACCAGTGTGAGAAAATGCTGCTCTCGAGCCATCATCAGTATAACCTCCTTTCCATATAATAACTGGTTTGTTTTTTGTAGTTTTTTTCAGTTCTAAAAAGAATTCGTGGCCCGTAGCAGCCCCAAATGACTCTAAGTAGGCTGCGATTATTTGAGTTGTGGAATCCTTGTTATAATGTTTCAGGAAATCAATGCAATTCAGGTCTATTTGATTACCAAATGACACACCATACTTAAACCTCATATCTCTTTTATAACCAATATCTAATAACTGGCTCATATGACCTCCAGACTGAGACATGAACGAGACTTGCCCAGGAGTATTCTTTTTTGCGCTGAATGTAAATGCCATCCCTTCACTAGCGCTAAATGGGCCAATACAATTCGGACCTATAATTCTTGTGTTTGACCCCTTTATTATTTTTTTTATTTCTTTTTCTAACTCTAATCCAGACAAGTCGCCCGTTTCAGAAAAACCGGAAGAAAAGATAATTACCCAGGGGATTTCTTTTTCTACGCACTCTTTTAATACTTTTACAACATTTTTAGTCTTTACTGAGATATAAGTTGTATCTATAGGATAGGGGATGTCAAGGACTGAAGGATAGCACTTCCAATCGAGTACTTTATCGTATTTTGGATTTACCG
>Ga0114930_10005856_pt1 | contig 10009 bp, 11 predicted proteins | sample AnhtaG_FD_87300 | JGI IMG/M metagenome (GOLD analysis project Ga0114930, IMG submission 87300) | Deep subsurface microbial communities from Anholt, Denmark to uncover new lineages of life (NeLLi) - Anholt_01485 metaG | ecosystem: Environmental > Aquatic > Marine > Oceanic > Sediment | place... | reverse complement strand
TTAGAGTATTAATTTGCTTTTTTTTTTTCGTTATTATTTTTTTTTCGATCTCTTATTATTATTTCTTAATTGTTTTTGAATTGTAATAAAAAAAAAAAACGATAAAAAATGAAAAAAAAAAAAAAAAACAGAACTAGAACAAAAAAATTAAATGGATTAAGATTTTCCTACTCGTTAATCATTGCGAGGAACTCTTCTTCTGTAATGATCTTCGAACCTTGACCTTTAGCCTTCACGAACTTGCTCGTTTGGTCTTCGCTGTTGGTGACTAGATACGATAAGTTCTTCACCACTCCGTTCTTTGGAGTGCCACCAAGCTTAGTCACTAAGTCATTCGCCTCGTTTCGAGTCATGGTCTCGAGCTTTCCGGTAAAACAAAAGGTAAGTCCTGCTAATTTATTATTTCCCATTTTCCTCCTCCTTATAGTTATTTTTTTGGTTTCTAACACCTTTTGCATATCAAAATATAGCGCGTGAAATTCATTATAAAACTGGTTAGCGGTAATATTCCCGAACAATTCTACCCTCGCCAAGTCGTATACGGTAGCATTGCGAATCTTCTCTAAAGTGTCATAACCCGCGTTAACTACCTTCTCTACCAGCGTTTCACCAATATTTTCGAGATTGAACCCGCCCACGAACTTTGCCAAAGGGACTTGTTTTACCGCAAGTAGGTTGTCTAACGCCTTCCGAGCAGACTTTTCGCCTACACGATCTAATTTAGACAGGTCAGAAACGCTGAGCTCGTACAGATCAGCAATCCTCTGAACTTTTCCGGAGTTGAACAATTGTTTCAAGATCAATTCCCCGAAATTTTTTACTTCGAGTTTTCTGATCCATCTTATTAGCCTATGGTAAGCCCTTTTAGAACAGTCTTTGTTAGGACAATACAATCGGGTCCCTTCGTCTACAAGTGGCGTATTACAAGCGTTGCATTTAGAAGGGTATTGAACTTTTTTGGCGTCTGCGGACGTGTGGACAACTCTTTCGATCTTAGGGATGATATCACCTCTCTTAGATACGATTACTTTCGAACCAATTTTTAAGTTAAGCTCTTTTACTAAGTTTGGATTAGACAAACTCGCTCTCTGGACAGTAGTGCCGGCAATCGACACGGGTTCGACTATCGCTATTGGAGTGTAATTAGCCCCACTCTCGCTCCATTCGACATCTATTACGGTGGACTCCACTTCTTCGGGATCGAACTTGAACGCAATTTGTTTGGTTGGCCTTGCCCTCTTCATGTCTTCCAAATCGATCTCGGCTCCTTTAATTACCAGACCATCGATATCGAAACTGAGTTGTTTTCTAATTAAAGTCATCACCTCATCCCTATAATTAATTACTTCCTGAGCGGTTTTAAAAGTATGAGTATCTACTACTTTAAACTTGCAATCTTCTAACCACTTGAGTTTTTGCATCTCGTTTGCAAACTTATGGGCGGGATTTTTGTTGAATGCATCGTAGGTTATGATAGTCAAGTCTTCGCTTCCTACGCCGTCCTTCCTTTTAGTGATTCCACTAGCCATATTTCTGCTGTTCTTAGCAGTAGAATATTTTGTTTGGAATATATCTCTGGTTAAGACTATTTCTCCTCGAATTGCTCCCGTAAACTCGGGGTTCACCTCAGGAACAAATGATATCATTTTTTTTGCGTTATTTGAAATGTCGTCTCCTATTAACCCGTCACCTCGAGTCACTCCACTCTTAAACTTCCCTCCAATATATTGAAGCTCCACACTTATACCGTCTAACTTAAACTGCGTAATAAACAAATTGTAGCTCATCTTTCTCGCCCACTTGTTAAACTCTGCGGAATTGGTCACCTTTGCTTGAGAGTTCATCGGGATTAGGTGCTGGACTTTATTAAGAGTAACATCGAAATCCGTACCGACTCTAGAAAAAACTTCGTTATTGGGATCAAGAGATTTTAACTCGTCCCAGAGCTTATCGAACTCCTCGTCGCTAATTTTGGGCTGCGCGTTGTAATAAAGCTGCTGATGGTATTCTACATGCTCTTGTAGCTCCTTTGCTCTATCGGATTTGAGCTTAGGGATTGATTTCTCCTCTGAGGTTGAAGACTCGGACAATTTTAATTGCTTTCCCACGCGATTTTCATCTCGTATATTTTGAAATGGGTTTTTCTTTTGAATTTTGGTTAAGGAACTATACACAACTTCGCCTTATAAAGTTCATTACATTTCGAATTTATTAATTTCTTTAATTGCATGCAAAAAACATTCAAATTGCTTACACATTAAACTTCTGTAATCCTGATGATGATGTAAGGGTTCGTGAGAATGCTAGAAGTAATATTGATATCTATTTTGAAAGATACAAACGACGAATTGCTAAAATCTCTGGAGTTCAAGTAACTAAGGTATCAACTGATGATGTTAGAAGTTTTATTAAATCTTCTAAATCGGGATTACCTGAATATAAAAAATATATTAAGAAAGAAAGATTGTAGAGATTTTTAATAAAAAAAGGGTTTAAAAGTATCTTATAAATTTATGTTGATTTCGTCCGCTTTCGAGGTGTCCTTCTACTTCGGGCAACCGTAGCAGCTCCTTTTTTACCTTTTCTCTTAAATACGGTATAGCCGCATTTCCCGCATGATGATCTTTTACGGATAACAAGACTTGCTTATTATCTATCGTAGTGATCAGCGAGGAAAAACGAGGGACCACACTTAGGACATACCCTATGGGTCTTTACTAACTTTCCATCTTCAATTTTATAATATTTAGATGCGTCTGTCATAGATTTTCATTTTTTTTATTAATTGTTATACTATTTTACTCGTATTCAAATAAATGCAGGTAAGGTTCTTTCCTTTTTTTTAGCTTGTAAATTTCTGAGCGCGTATCTTTGGGTAAGTTCCTTACTTGAATGTGGAAAGGCTCGTAGAATTGAAGTTCTTTAGCCTCCTCGTAAATATTTACTAACCCTACATCGTAAGCGCCACCAAAATGAGTTTGAATTTTGCGAATAATAGTAAATTTTTCGTTAGCATTCTTCATTGCTGCAATTTTCTTCTTAACTTCTAACCTATTTGGTGTGCTTTCGTTAAAATGATCGATTCTAAATTTTAATTCCATTCGATCGATTATTGGGTTTTTCTTTTCTTCTAAAATTTCAATAGTAAACGACATTTCGAATCTTTTTACAACAGTTTTTCTCAGTCAATCAGTTAATTTAAAGATAATTCTGAGTTATAAAAGATTAAAGTATAGTAAAAAATAAAATTTTGGTTTTTTAGTAGTAAAAAATGTCTGATTTTAAAAAATATATTCTGAAAGCAAGAATCATGATAATTATTGAAATACTGCTAATAGTTATTACGGTTCTAATCTTTCTGGTTTTTGAAAATATAGTAGTAGGAATTTATTTTTTTTTGTATATAGTAACCCTATTTTTATGGGTAATATTACTTATTCTAACGGTAAATCTTTACTATCAAGCAAAGAAAATTAAAATTTAAACGGATTGGGATTAGATGGATGAAAATTTAAAAATTCCTGAAGAGGAGAGACATAAATTTTCTCAACCTCTTGGGAAATTATATGCTGGATCGCGAAAAGAAACTATTTTTGAAGTTGAAAAGGCGATAAATGCTTTTATAGAGGCAGAATTCGAAATAAAAGTTTATTTAGTTGGAGATATCGTTACACAAGATTTTCTCGCTAAAGATTTTCTAAAAAGATTTATTAAACTCTGCGTAATCGACGAAAAAACTCAAAGAAATCACATTAAAATCGAAACTGAAGATTTTTTCGAGGAAATTATAGAATTTGAAAACCCCCAGGGAGGAATTCAAAAAGAGAGTTTTACGCTTTTAAACGATATCGTGAGTTCTGATAAAAGAACGCTTCTCAAAATAACTAAAGGTGAAGAAGATTTGCTTGTTTTACCTTTAGTTCTTAGCATCCCTCTCAGAGAAAAAGTTAAAAATTTAGTATTTTATGGCCAACCCCCAATAACTGACTCGAAGAAAACAATTCGAGAGGGTATCGTTATGGTCGATGTCGAAAAAAGGATACAAAAAGCAGTAGGAAAATTCGTAAAAATGATGGAATGATTAATATGCGATGTCTTCACTTAATTCTGTCAGATTAGCGAACTCTTAGTGCATACTTTCCAGGGAAATGAATTTTTAAATAATTCGCCATTTCTGAGTTTTTTGGGTCCATTATTATAACTTCGCCAGTATAATCTTCACTAAGGCTATGAGTTTTACATTTTGGACAAAGAACTTGGCTCTTTGTTATTAAGTGGCAATTTTTACAAGCTTTTTCAAGTTTTTTCATTAATATTTCCCACTAAATGTTTCTTTAATGATATTTTATTCCTCAATCTCTTCATTGACTTCTGACGCTTTAGCTTTTTTCGCTTCTTTATTAGCGTATTCTTCCTCGACGTCAGCTTCAATCCATTCGTATTTACCTAAAAACTTTTGGCGCATTGTTAAACCTAACTTACCGCTCCTTCCAGTGCCTAATGAAACTGCTATCACTTTAGTTCTTACTTCATTATTCACTTCAAGGATCTTCCCCGTTTCTTTACCAATAAACCGATTACCAACTTGTTCATATGATATGTAATCGTCGCAAATTTGGGAGACATGAACTAAACCATCTAATGGGCCAAGTCGACAGAAAGCTCCGAAGTCCACTAATTCAACTATATCCCCCTCTACTACTTCTCCTAGATTTGGTTTGAAGGATAAAATTGTGAATTCAACTTGGTGAAATGTACTGGCATTTCCGGGAATTATTATTCCAGGACCCACGTCGATGATTTCAACGATTGCGATAATGAACCCATAATCTCTTGTTATAATCCCTTCATATTCTTCACTAAGAATAATTCTTGCACTGGTACCCTTGGGTTGATCGAAGAGAAACGGAGGGATCTCTGCTTTAGTAATTAGGCGATACAGTTTAAACATTTCAGTAAACCCGTTATTCTCGTTAATCTAAAGTAAATAATAGTTAATATTACTAAATCAAAATTAAGCATAAAATTAATATTTTGTGGTTTTTACCAAATAACGTATTAAGTTCAGAGGAATTTGGAGTTTGAAAACAATTTTAGATAAGTTGTGCAATTTTTTCGCAGGTTCTGCGACAATCTAATAAAATCAATCCAAGTCGCACTTCTTTAGTGGTAGAAACGGTCAGAACAGCGTTCGGGCCAGCCTGCATAACCAGAAGGTAACCTTCAGTGCCTTTAATGTATAACTGATCAAAATCACCTTTTCCCATCTCTATAATTGCTCTTTCGGATAACGAGAGTAAGGCAGCCGTCATTGCGGCAATCCGCGTTTCATCTATTCCTTGCGGAAGCGCAGATGTAATAGGAAGCCCTTCAGCAGACACTATAGCAGCAGACTTTACTTCTGGAATTGCTCCGAGTAGTTTTTTCAATAGATCATCTAAAGTTTCGACAGACTCCATTACTGATACTTTCTCCTTAGCCGTAAATATGGATTTTTATTAGATAAATATAATTTAATAGAAAACAATTAAGATAAATTTTCACTTATAATTTAAATAGATTGGTACTATTTATTTATTTTTTTTTATTCTTTATGTATATAAAAATCTTGTTTATTATAGGTTTATTAAAGTTTATAATATGTGGATAAAGATATAAATCTGGCGATAAGACTAATCGAAAATTGCACTTGTAATCTAAAATTCTACATAAAGATTTTCCATTTCTGTTTTGGTTAAAAATCATACAATTTTAAAATCCTTAATTGTTTCAATTCTAATCTGATTAAACTATCAATGATCTATGATTTGGTAGGCTATAGTTTTATGTCTTGTTCGATGTGAGTAAATAAAAGAGTAAATAATTGATGGTTAATTATAAAAATAATTAACGATAATAATAAAATTGCTTATCATGGAATACTGGGACTTTGTGGCTATTCTTTACAATACAACTTTATCCTTGTTTTTTTTTGTTTTAATGAGCTTGATGTACTATATTGGCGTCAAAGGGTATAGAGCAAAAAATAGTTACGGGGGAATTTCTTCAATATTGTGTGGAATATGTTTTTTAATCTATGGATATTACAACAATATAATCGGATTTTTCACATATCCTTACACGGGATTTATGGTGTGGTGGATCGGTATAATTCTCATTGTTAATCTAATTTTTACAACAATTATTCGTATAGATGTGAAGAAAATGAGGATAGAAGTAAAAAACGGAAATAAGAAAGGAGAAGATATTAGAGAAAAATCGGTTTTGAGACGGTATATTAGAAGAATGACAGTAGAAGATCCTTATATGGAAGAAATTCCATTTAAGATGGAAGTAATTAGAAAAAGTTTTCACTTATCAGGATTCTTGTTAGTAATCGCTTACTATGGAATTATTTCTCTGATAAGTGATGGTATTATCGGAATGCTCCAACAAACTGAACCTACATACAACCTTTTATGGGGTAATTTATCGGATTATCCTTTTGGAGTTGGAGATTTCCAAGCCGTTGTGGAAATTACTATGTTTGCATTAATTGGGTCCTTAGCATTCGTAATTATATCAGACATTATTCGTATAGTCTGGGGTCCAGAATATTCTGTTTTTAATTTCTTAACAAAATCCATGTTAAGAAATAAAGAAAAAAACGCTGCGGGGCCTCAAATTTACATTATAACGGGATTTATTTTTTCTTATATGCTTTATATGGCAAAAATTATACCTGATATTCGCGTATTTTTTGCGGGAATCCTTATAGCATGTCTTTCAGACGCATCTGCTGCATTAATTGGGAGAAGATTTGGAAAACATAAGGTAATACTTAGAAATAAGGATGTCAAATCGATTGAAGGGTTTATTGCGGGTGTTGTGGTCGCATATATTATTGGTTTTGTGCTTGTAGGACCAATTTATGCTATAATGGGAGCTCTGATTTTCTTTCTTACTGATTATTTACCATCAGTTACCGCAGATAATATATTAAATCCAATAGTTATACCAATTGGTATTCAATTAATGGTTTTATTAGTAGGATTACCAATAGGTTGGTTTTAGAAAGCTAAAACAATATTTTAAAATTTAGTTGCAAGTATTACTATGCGAAAATTAATTAACGAACTTAAAGATATAAAATTAGCGATTTTTGACTTAGATGGAGTTATATACAGAGGTGATTCCTTAATTTCTAACAGTGATAAAGTGATTAAGGATTTAAGGGAGCTTTCCGTTAAGATTGTATATAATTCCAACAATTCTACGGCCACTAGACAGATGTACGTTGATCGTCTGAGAGATTTTAATATAAAAAGTGATGTAACTGATTTTTACACCAGCGCATCAATTGCCGCAGGAGAAATTACTAATTTAAAGCAGAACGCAACTATCTTCGTCATCGGTGAAATCGGATTAAGAGAAGAATTAAAAATGAAGGGGCATACTGTTGTCAATGTAGACTCTGATAGTAGTGAAGTTGACTATGTAATAGTTGGTATGGACCGCAACTTTAACTACAAAAAGCTTTCCTTCGCTCAGAACAGTATTTTACAAGGAAAAGCACAGTTTTATGCAACTAATGCTGATAGTACTTTCCCCATTGCCAATAGATTATTACCTGGAGCAGGAGTAATGGTAAATGCGGTTCAAACGTGTACTGACCAGAAACCTCTAAAAATTTTTGGAAAACCCAATCCTTTCGGGATTAGTAAAATACTAAAAGAGACTAATACATCCCCTTACAAATCTGTAATTTTCGGAGATCGGTTAAATACAGATATTTTAGCAGGGAACCGGGCTAAAATTAAAACAGTTCTTGTGTTAACAGGAGTCACAAAAGAATCTGATCTTATAAAAATTCGAGAAGAACTTATTCAATCCGCAAAAATTGATAAAGATTTGAATCCTGATCTAGTTGTTAATTCATTAGAAGATATTTTTAAAGAATAAGGGATCAGAGTCCAGCTCTAGCTAACATTAACTTAGCAATTTCAGTGAATATATCCTCTATGTTTCTCCCATCCTTAGATGAGCATTCGATATACCCAAACAAATTATGTTCTTTTGCAAGGTTGTATGCTTCGTTACTTGAAACAGCTCGCTTATAACTTAAATCTAGTTTGCTTCCAACCATTATTACAGGTAACTGTTTATCTTTAGCTCCAATAAAACCTTTTTTAAAAATTTCGATCCATTCAGGGAAGTTTTTCAAGCTAGAAAATCTCGTTACATCATACAAAAAAATCCCTCCGGATGCACCAACAACATAGCTTGGTAAAAGAAATCTGAAGCGGTTTTCTCCAGCAAAATCCCAAATTTGCAGTGATACTAGTTTATCGTCGATTTTTATCTTTTTAACATGGAAATCGACTCCAATGGTTATCGATTGATTCGTTTTAAATACTCCCGTAAGGTACCTACCAATGAGCGTTGTTTTTCCTACGCCTCCATCCCCAAAAAAACAGACTTTAAACATTACATCGGGATCTCTATCGTCTTTCTGATTCTGGTCGTTATTTTGCGTCATTTGTTTGTCTCTGAAATCGATTTACCATCCGATTTTGTAATTCAAGTATTTTAAAAGTATAATAATAATTATAATAATAATAAAAGTTTCTTATTAAAATATTAATGTTTTCCAAAAGATATTTTAAAAATCCTTCCAAAACTAAAATTTTCAGTTAAAGAAGTATTTTAATGAAGTATTTAATTTTTATATCAAGTAGATGTTATGTCAATGAAAATAAGCCTTGTAAACGCTACAGGTTTTTGTATAAAAATTTGTTTTCAAGAACCAATAAAACTAAAATTGCGAGGATTTGACAAACTTTTTCATTCGTACTTAATTACTTCTCACTATAAAGATCGCTATAATTTTTTAGAAATAAATAATTTGAAAGTCTCGTGTTTTGAATCGAATTTACTTGAACGAATTCATTTGGAGCGTGCGCATATCCTCCAATACCTAAACCACCAACTATAAAGTTCAATCCCAACTGGCTTTGTATCTGACTTAGTGGAGCTGCTGCTGCGCTAGTCGGCCAAATTTGAGTAGTAAATCCAAGCTCTTTAAAACTATCTACAAGACTTTTTACTAAAATTGAATCTTCTCTAACTTTTGATCTATCATAGCCCATGTTTTGAATAATTTCAAAGCTGGATTTTAAATTTCTCGTTAAATCATTAACTTTCTTTTTAATTTCTTCAAAGATTAAATCTGCTGATACATCGTGAGCAAATCTAATGTCAATGTTGCACTCTGCCTTGTTAGCTACCATATTTTTTACTCCATTATCCAAATAACCAGATTTTAAGGTAGAGATATTGAAAGTTGGATTAAACAGGTAATCAATAAAACTCAACTTAGGATCATCTATAAGAGTTTGTTTAATTCCTGCTTTTTCTTTTACTACTCCTAAATCAAGACTTTCCATCAAATCTTCTATAATTTTGTTCTCCTTTTTTGTCATCTTGTAGGGAACGCTTAATGAATTAATTTTAAACTTATTTTCAGAATAAATACTATTAAGTACGAATATCAAATCTTGAGCAGGATTGGGAATCATCGAACTAAAGGCCGAGTGGGGTTCTGCGTTGCCTGATGATACTTTTAAAGATAAAGTTACAATACCTTTATAACCAAGTTTTAAAACCGAAACTCCTTTCAAATCTTGCTTTATAGAGGGGTAATATGCGTCTGTGCATGAATTAAACATATTATTTTTTATTTTAAGAGTATTCAATAGTGTAGGTGAACCTATTTCTTCTTCCCCGTCTATTAAAAACAATAATGATATTGGAAGCTTTTCTTCTTCTTTTAAAAGTTTCACCACATTTAAAAAACATAATAAAGGAGTTTTTGAATTGTATGCTCCCCTCGCAATAATAACTTTGCCTAGTTTATCTAAGGGCTTCGGTAAATCAGTAATTTCCGCTTCAAAAGGATTCTTCATCCATTCTTTCTCTTTATTTACAGGTTGAGTATCGTACATCATGTAGATTAATAATCTATCCGAGA
>Ga0114930_10005855_pt1 | contig 10010 bp, 4 predicted proteins | sample AnhtaG_FD_87300 | JGI IMG/M metagenome (GOLD analysis project Ga0114930, IMG submission 87300) | Deep subsurface microbial communities from Anholt, Denmark to uncover new lineages of life (NeLLi) - Anholt_01485 metaG | ecosystem: Environmental > Aquatic > Marine > Oceanic > Sediment | place... | reverse complement strand
TTACCCGCAGGCGACGCGGTTTCGCACGGACTCCCCGCGGGAATGTACTGAAGAGACTATTCGTTTGGAGGCAGAGCCAATGGCAGTAAGACTACACGTCATAAAGGGCCTCCGCGCGCCTGAGTTTGAGGGCGGAGGACCCTGGATCAATTCGGAAGCCCTGAAGATGAAGGAACTGCGCGGCAGCATGGTGACGGTGGATTTCTGGACCTATTCATGCGTAAACTGCCTGCGCACGCTTCCCTACCTCAAGGACTGGTGGAAGAAGTACCGGGACAAAGGCCTCGTCCTGGTCGGCGTGCACACCCCGGAGTTCGACTTCGAAAAGGACCATGAGAACGTGGAGCGGTTCTGCCGAGAGAACGATGTGGCCTGGCCGGTAGTGCTGGATAACGACTACACCATCTGGAATGCCTATGCGAATAGCTACTGGCCGCGGAAATACCTGGTTGACAAGGACGGGGTCATCCGCTACGACCACGCCGGCGAGGGTGCGTACGCGGAGACTGAGATCATGATCCAGCAGCTCCTGCGCGAAGTCAATCCCGACGTGGAACTTCCTACCCTCGAGATGGAGGAACACGCGCACCGCATGGGAGCAGTGTGCTTTCCGTCCAGCCCGGAGCTCTACTGCGGCTACGAGAGAGGGAGGATCGGTAACCGCGAAGGCTACCATCCCGGCAAGGTGACTGACTATAAGGATCCCGGCTCCTATGCGGAAAACCACATCTACCTGAATGGGCTGTGGAAGAACAACGCGGAGAGCATGCGGCATGCCCGCGTCACTCGGAACCTGGAGGACCACATTGCTATCCTGTACAACGGCGTGGAAGTGAATGCCGTCATCCGGCCGGCGAAAGGCGGGCAGTTCATGGTGTACGCGACGGTGGACGGGGCTCAGGTGCCGGGAAGCATGGCCGGTGAGGACATACAGATTGACCAGGGACAGAGCTTCTTGACTGTGAACGAGCCGCGGATGTACCGAGTCATAAAGGACAGGGCGTACGGCGCCCACGTTCTTCGGCTGGCGTCCAACTCGGATGAATTCGAGATTTACGCTTATACGTTCGGGGGATGTCTGGAGACGTAGGTTCGCCGCCGACGATCCCGCGGCCGAGCGTACGCGGGAGGCCGCAGAGGGCCTCCCCTACCTTTGGATGCCACAATTTGGCCGACCGCAGGGGCGGCCTTCCACGGCCGCCCGGCATAGACGGATGCTCGCAGATTCGCGGAGCGGCTTCCCGTCGAGACTGAAGTACTGCTACAAGCGGCGTAAGCGAACGCTGCGAGAACTGCGTACGCGAACCTGGCAGGAGCGGTTCCATCATTCCGAAAGCGCAGGGTCACTCCAATCTGACCACCTGGGCGCACTTCTACGGGAGTGCGGACCGCCTCGACACAGGTAGGTTTGAACTCGCGCTCCATCCCGAGCCTCACTTCTCGGGCGCAGATGCTGACTGGGCTTGCTACCGAAACGATGGCAATGAGCTCGATTATCTTTCGGACCGAGTTTCGCATCGTTCCCGGCGATCCCTCCGCTGCGGCAGAATTGGTGCATCGTTAACGTTATTCAAACGCCGGTGTCCTCCGGCGTCAACGTGCAAACAACCCGATGTGGATAGAAGCCGACGCCGCCAGTTGTTAATCACCGCGGCGGGGAGTAAGCTGTACAAGCGCAGACGAGACGTGCTATATTCTAGCAGTTCTGAGAGCGTTCGAGCGGCCACGACCGTGCGATGCGAACGCGTCGAACAACGATCTTCAGGGATTGCGCGCATGACCCGAGAACTATCCGCGTCACTTGAGAAGCACGGCTTCACTCCCTATCCGGAGTCCGTGCGGACAATCCGCGATGGGCTGCGCCTCTTCGTCGCGGCCCGGAAGGCACAAAAGGCCGTCGGCATGGTCCAGACTGAGAAACGGCTGGAACTATCCTCCGCCGTTCTTCCGGGCGGGTTGACGATGTCCTCAGGCGCCCGCGTCGGCCTGCACACGCTCACCTGGGAGAACTACCAGAAACTGAAGACCCTCATGCCCATTTCACCCTCCCAATGCGATAAGCATGCGTCGTTCGGCACAGGCGACCGGCTTGGTCTCGTGTCCGGGGCACACCTGAATGCGCTGGTACGCCATCCCGTCTTCCCGGTGATCGCTCAGCAATCGCCGAGGGAACTGGTCCGCACGAAGCGGGATTTCAGGGATGTGCTTCTGAAGGCCGTCATGGGAATCCTGGAATCCGGCTGCGCGGGGCCGTACGGTGCGGATGCGGACCATATCAAGGATGAAGAATACCTCATGATGGGCGCCGAAGCAGGATTCAGCATGTATACGCTGGACATAAGCGACTGGCTGCAGGACACCGCGGCGTCATCGCCGGATCAACCTTCCCTGTTAAGCCGCGCCATAGTTGCGGATCACGCTCAAATGGAGCTTCCGGTCCCAAATTACAAAACGTACGCGATCTCCGAGCAGGAGCTACTGAGGTCTGCGCAGATATACGAGAAAGCCATGGAGCGGGGCAAGCGCTTCGACAGCCTTCTTCGGGGCGTTGTTCAGGACTTCGACCTGGAGATCTCCATGGACGAAGGCGCCCGTGACACGACGGTGGAGGACCACCTCTTCGTAGCCGAATACCTGCATCGGAGCGGGATAGACTTCCAGAGCCTTGCACCGAAGTTCCCCGGCAAATTCCAAAAAGGCATAGACTACGAGGGAGATGTGAACACGCTCGCACAATCGCTACGCAGGCATGTGGCTCTAAGTAGCCAGATAGGAGGCTATCGCCTGAGCCTCCATTCCGGAAGCGACAAGTTCAGTATCTACCCGCTTTTTGCTGAGATGACAGAAGGGCGGTTTCACATCAAGACATCCGGCACGAGCTGGCTCCAAGCGGTCAAAGTAATCGCGTCGGCGGATGCGGCCCTCCTCCAAGAGCTGTACATCCTGTGCCTGGAGAACCTGGACGAGAGCAAGAAGGCGTACGACGTCTCGATCACGAGGCGGGACTTCCCTGCCGAGATGCTCGACGACCTGTCGGCGTTTCTCTCCCGCCCAGACGTCCGCCAGCTCTTCCACATATCATACGGCGCGCTGCTGGACACCAAGCGGAACGAGATATTCGAGACACTCGATCGTCATGAAGCAGAACACTACGCGCTCGTGGAGAAGAATATCAAGGGGCACCTCGAGCTGCTGTTCTGCTAGTGGCCGTCATGCCCTACCCTTCTGCTAAACGGCGCGGGGGGAGAGCTCCAGCGGCATCCGAGGTCCACGGCACACGGTTCTCCTGGCTGCTGGCGGCTGACTGCTGACGGCTACTCCAGCACCACGATGTCCGCCTGGTCGCGCACCCGCACGAGGCGGTAGAGGTCTGCACCATCCCGTAAGCACGAGCTTATCCCGGTCACCTTCACGTACTGGTCCACCAAAGGAAGCGTCAGGCCCGCAGCCAGCACTTTGATCCCCGCGCTCCCGGAGTCGTCGCAGACTCCCGAGCCGTCGTCTACGTAGAAGTGACCCACGCCGACGTACGTCACCCGCCCCGTCGCTGCGATCAGCAAGCCGATATTGTTGAGCCCTGAGCCGTACTTCACGCCCTGCTGGCCGACCGTGGAGGGTGGAACGTACTCCCAATCCTCGCCCCCGACTGCTCGAATGACCAAAACGAGCGGCTCGACGGTTCCGTATCCGCACTGGACGGCGGTCGCCGCGTCTATATACCGCTCGCCGTCCGCATTCGTGCTCATGACGCCCGAAACGTCCGCCCTCATGCCGGCGCTCAAGCCGTGCCCCGCCTTGTCCACGCGGATGCCCGACGACCGGTCGTCAGCTTCGATGTAGAAGAAGTCCGCGAACGCCGCGCTCACGACGGCGCCACCGCAGCTCACCGAGGCCCCGTCCTCCTTGCGCTTGAGCATGTCGACGCCGGTGTCAGCCGTCTGCTCGCCCGCCCAGGAAGAGCCGGCGAAGGCGGTGTCCACCGCCTGGACGCTCCAGTAGTAGACCCCCGGGTCCAGACCCTTGACCGCCCACGACAGGTTCTTCTGCGCATTCCCGAGGTCCGGCAGACGCCGCAGGCCCGTCGTCAGGTTCGCCATCCCGCAGAACACGTCGTCTTTGCCGGGAGCGCTCCCCACTCGCAGGTTGTACGAGAGCCCGGCGGCAGGCGTCTGCCCGTCGGCGGCCGCGTCCCAACCGAAGGTCGCATCTCCGCCGATAACGCTCGCCGAAAGGCTGGTGGGGGCGGACGGCACAGTGTTTGGAGCGCCGCCATCGTTCCGGTAGATCTTGCTGACCAGCCCGTAGTCGCTGGCTCCCGCGAGCGCCAGGTCCAGATCTCCGTCGTTGTCGTAGTCGCCCCACGCGAGCGAGCAGCGGAACACTCCCGTCAGCCCGGCCCCGATCATCTCCGTGAAGGCGCCTCCGGTATTCTGATAGACCTTGCTGACCCGCGCGCCGTCGTATCCCGCGAGCGCCAGGTCCAGGTCCCCGTCGTTGTCGTAGTCGCCCCACGCGAGCGAGCAGTAGTACACGCCCGTCAGCCCGGCGCCGATGTCCGTGAAGAGGCCCCCGTCGTTCCGGTAGACCTTGCTGACCAGCCCGCTCAAGCTGTTTCCCGCGAGCGCCAGGTCCAGGTCGCCGTCGCTGTCGTAGTCGCCCCACGCGAGCGAGCACTGGTGTACTCCCGTCAGCCCGGCGCCGATATCCGTGAAGCCGCCCCCGTCGTTCCGGTAGATCTTGCTGACGTACCCGCCGGTAGACGATCCCGCAAGCGCCACGTCAAGGTCCCCGTCGTTGTCGTAGTCGCCCCACGCGAGCGAGCACCAGTACACGCCCGTCAGCCCGGCGCCGATGTCCGTGAAGAGGCCCCCGTCGTTCCGGTAGACCTTGGTAAACGGGTTCAAGCCCGCCCAGCCCGCCAGCGCCAGGTCGAGGTCGCCGTCGTTGTCGTAGTCGCCCCACGCGAGCGAAGGGTCATTCAAGCCCGTCAGCCCGGCCGAAATGTTCGTGAAGGCGCCTCCGTCGTTCCGGTAGATCTTGCTGACCCGCGCGAGGCCGTCGTGTCCCGCGAGCGCCAGGTCCAGGTCGCCGTCGTTGTCGTAGTCGCCCCACGCGAGCGAGCACCGGTCCACTCCCGTCAGCCCGGCCCCGATGTCCGTGAAGGTCCCGCCCCCGTCGTTCCGGTAGATCTTGCTGACGCGGCCGGCGCCGTATCCCGCGAGCGCCAGGTCCAGGTCGCCGTCGTTGTCGTAGTCGCCCCACGCGAGAGAGCACCACTGCACTCCCACCAGCGCGGCCCCGATGCCGTTGAATGCAATAACATTGATCTGCTGTTCCCCTGCCCACGGAGAGCCGGCGAAGGCCGTGTCCACCGCCTGAACGCTCCAGTAGTTTGCGCCCGGGTCCAGACCCCCGATCGTCCAGGAAAGCCTCTTCTGGGCGTTCCCGAGGGCCGGCAGGCGCCGCAGGCCCGTCGTCAGGTTCGCCATCCCGCAGAACACGTCGTCTTTGCCGGGGCCGCTCCCGATGCGCAGATTGTAGGAGAGCCCGGCGGCGGGCGTCTGCCCGTCGGTCGCGGCGTCCCAACTGAAGGTCGCCTGGCTGCCGATAACGGTCGTCGAAAGGTTGGCGGGAGCAGACGGCACAGTGTTCGGAGCAGCGCCGTCGTTCTGGTAGATCGTGCTGACCCGCACGCCGCTGCCGGTGTACCCCGCGAGCGCCAGGTCCAGGTCGCCGTCGTTGTCGTAGTCGCCCCACGCGAGCGAGCAGCGGAACACTGCCGTCAGCCCGCCCCAGATGTCCGTGAAGATTCCGCCGTTGTTCTGATAGATCTTGCTGACTCGATGAAAGCCCGCCCAGCCCGCCAGCGCCAGGTCCAGGTCGCCGTCGTTGTCGTAGTCGCCCCACGCGAGCGAGCACTCGGACATTCCCGTCAGCCCGGTCCCGATGATCTCCGTGAAGATTCCGTCCCCGTCGTTCCGATAGACCTTGCTGACGTCGGTGTAGCCCGTATATCCCGCCAGCGCCAGGTCCAGGTCGCCGTCGTTGTCGTAGTCGCCCCACGCGAGTGAGCACCGGTCCACTCCGTTCAGAGGGGCGACGATGTCGACGAAGGTCCCGCCGTTGTTCTCATAGATCTTGCTGACGCGCGCGGAGCCCGTATTTCCCGCCAGCGCCAGGTCCAGGTCGCCGTCGTTGTCGTAGTCGCCCCACGCGAGAGAGCAGTCGTACACGCCCGTCAGCTCGGCCTCGATGTCCGTGAACACGCCTCCGTCGTTACGGTAGATCTTGCTGACCCGCGTGCTGCCATCGTGTCCCGCGAGCGCCAGGTCCAGGTCGCCGTCGTTGTCGTAGTCGCCCCACGCGAGAGAGCAGTCGTACACGCCCGTCAGCTCGGCCCCGACGGTGAAGGTGCCGTCCCCGTCGTTCCGGTAGACCTTGCTGATGATGTTCGAGTCGGCATCCATTCCCGCGAGCGCCAGGTCGAGGTCGCCGTCGTTGTCGTAGTCGCCCCACGCGAGCGCGCATTCGTCCACGCCCGTCAGCCCGGCGCCGATGTCCGTGAAGATTCCGCCCCCGTCGTTCCGGTAGACCTTGCTGACCCGCGTGATGTTGTCCCATCCAGCGAGCGCGAGGTCCAGGTCTCCGTCGCTGTCATAGTCGCCCCACGCGAGCGAGCACAACTCCACTGCCGTCAGCCCGGCGCCGATGTCGGTGAACGCAGCGTGGGAAATAGAAGACATTGCCAGTAGCCCGAGCAGAATAACCAGCGTAACCGCTAACTTGAAGCACCTCATGTTGATGCACCTCCATATGTAGTAGATACAGCAGGATTTCAGTAACGAGTGTTATCGGGTTCCGCGGATGCTTCTGCAGAGTAAATGGGTACTGCACCGGCGGAGATGCCAGTACGACTGTATACCCGCAGCCAGACGTCTCTCAAGACCCGAGCGAAAAAACTGGTAATAATACCTGTGGGCATGCGTCTATCTCCCTTTCCCTTGTGCAGGTTAGGTGGCCTCTACCTGAGGGAGCGGCATAGCCTCTCGTCCAGACGAAGATTGAGCTGAAGGGCGCGGTCTCGATGGTTCACGTTAGGCTACTCCCCCGACTCGCGGGCGGCCTTCGCGCGGGCGACGTTCTCCACCCAGAAGCCGGTGAACTGGTTCAGCGTGGGCGGCACGTAGATCGTGGTGATGTACTCCTCAGGCGCCACGCCCTGAGGGTCGAACGCCTTTTCCCAGCCCGGCCAGATCCGCGCGAGGACTTCCGACCGCCTTTCCCAGACGGATCCGGCTGCCGGCGTGCCATCCGGGTTCATGCCGTCCGCCAGGGTGCGCCAGGATTTGATCTCCAGCACGCCTGCCTTGTGCAACTCAAGGTACATCCTCTGGATGTTGCCGAAATCGGTGGAAAACGGAACGTCGAGCAGATCCGTGTTCTGATGGAACTTGCGCTTCGATGCGGTAAGCATCCTGGTACGCTTCCAGCCGTACTTGTGCTCCAGGTGCATCACCGCGCGCTTGGTCGTCAGCGTCCCGGCGTGGTCTATTGCATCCTCCTCGGCAGCCGGATCGAAGTCGACGCCTGCTTCTTCGAGCGCGGCTTTGAACTCGGGAGCGTTGAGCGGCGCATCCTCGAGCGACTTCACCGCCGCTGGCTTGATCTCGGATTTGGACGGGGAGCCCTCGGGGAGTGCGGCCAGAAGCTGCTCCACGCGGTAGACCCTTATTGCGTCATTGAACCGCCCGATCATGCTCGTGATGACGGAGCCGCCCCGACCGTCGTCCACCTCTTCGCCGGTCCGCTTTTCGTACTCCGCGATGCCTTCTTCGACTGCGAGGCTGGACGCCACCATCTGCGAGACGTCGTACGAGAGGGTCATGTTGGTGAACATGCGCTCCTTGATCGCGTCCGGGTAATTCGGATGACGGCCGGCATTGAAGGCGCGGACGATGTTGAGCGCGACCTGGGAAGTACATGAAATCTTGAAGTGGTTGTTCGATTTGCCGATCCTGGGGCGCGCGACGGCGGCATAGGGCTCACCCGCTCCGTCGAGCAGGATGTCGTCAAAGACCTTCACGCGCCGCCCAAGCCGTTCGTAGATTTCGCCGCCGGCGTAGGCGAGCTTCTTCTCCTCGCCGTGCCAGTCCGGCCTCAATTGGAACGCTACCCGGCCAAGCCCTTTCAGTAGGAAGACCGAGCGCAGGCCGAGCATGGCATCCACAACAACCCACTCGGTGAAAGCGGTGGCCGCCCACTCGTCGTTCTCCCTGCGAGAGATCTGCTCGCCTGCGATAACCTTCCTGATTTCCCGCCACTTGTTCGGGAAGCGGGCGATAAAACGGATCGCGTCTTCGCCCCGGATATTGTCCCTGCCGTCCAAGTCGTCCTCGCCCATGACGGCGATGGCCGGGTTCGTAGTTCCCCCCTGGCTTCCGATCTTCCGGCAGCGGGCGGCTTGGAGACCGTAGTCGTTGAAGAATTGGGTCTTGGTCTCGCCGCGCTCCCAGGCAAGAAACAGCGCGACATAGTAGGTCGAGGGATCATAGAGTGCCTTGAAGCACTTCAGGAACTCGCCCACGGACGAATAGGGATCGGCGCCGGTCTCCTCCTCCCAGTTCTTGGCCCAGGCGATATAGAGGTTGTCCCCTTTATTGACGGCCAGATCCTCGGCCTTGATCTCATCGAGAGCCGCTTTCGCGGCATCGGGGGCGACACGCTCCCACTCCGCCACAAGCTTGGCCAATTCCTCTCGACAGAGAGCCGCAGCAGCGTCCGGCAAGACATGATCGCCATGTAGTTCCGCGGACTGGAGGCTGTGATGAAGCTCGACGATCGAGCCGAGCGAGTCGGTCACTCCGAGGAGGAAAGCGATGCATCTCTTACGCGTGTCGAGGCCGCCGGAGCGCACTTGCTCGTCCAGACACTCGACAATCGCCCCAAGACGCGACGGAAAATCCGCAGGGCGCGTGAAGAACAACAGCTTCTGCCGCGCGAGCTCGATATCCCAGCCAGGCATCATGTTTCCGGTTCGGACATCGGAGCTCAGGACGAGGTTGACCACCACTTGAGTTGCGGGGTCGAGGGACTTGGTGGCAGAGCCGGCTCCCGCTTGCGAGGCATCTCGAACGGACATAAAACTTCCTCCCGGGTTGATGTCAAAGCTGCCCGAATGGCTAATTTGCGCAGGGATTGGCGGCAGACGAACCCAGGCGGCCGCCGTCTCAAAGTATACTCAACAGCACATCGAGTGTCAAGGCGAGGCAGATTGCGGGACCCTCACGGCAGCACCGCATGCTTATCCCAGGCTGCGGTAGGTATCGGCGAGGGTCTGCCAGGTGAGTTCGGGGTTCGCGGCGCGATAGATATCGGATCCGGGCTCGGCCTTGTACGACCAGGCGGCGATCATGTCCGCGCCGAGGTCGGCGGCCTGCCGAATCGTGCGCGCGACCTCGGGCTCCTTCCCCTGAGGGACCCACACGAGTTGAACCCAAATCTGGGAGAGCTTGCCGTACTTGCGCGCGAGCCGGATGGCATCGGCCGCGTTGTCCACAAAATACTCGAACGTCAGCGAGTCGATCCAGTACGGATCGGTGGAGAATACGTCCAGCCCGGGGATGGAGAGGAACGGCTCCCAATCGGTCACACCGTACCAGCCGGGATTGATCGAGCCGCCGCGCCTGTCCCAGCACATCAGGCAGAGGATATCCATTTTCGAGCCCGCTGCTTTCGACACGCTTATGATCTCAGTCATGAAGTCGAGGACCGATTGCTGCCGAAACTCCTTCGCCTGATCCGTCAATGTCGCCGGCATTTCCATGCCGTATCGCTCGCGGAACAGGGATTTGCACGACCCGCACCGGCACGCCCAATCCTCCGGGAAGTTTTGAGCCGCGGCGAAGGCCGGCTCGTCCCAGAACATAGCATCGGGTTCGAGTTCCTCGATCACATCGGCGAGGGTCTGCTTGAGCCAATCGGTATGCGCACGGTCGTTCGGGCAGGCACAC
>Ga0114930_10005853_pt1 | contig 10011 bp, 6 predicted proteins | sample AnhtaG_FD_87300 | JGI IMG/M metagenome (GOLD analysis project Ga0114930, IMG submission 87300) | Deep subsurface microbial communities from Anholt, Denmark to uncover new lineages of life (NeLLi) - Anholt_01485 metaG | ecosystem: Environmental > Aquatic > Marine > Oceanic > Sediment | place... | reverse complement strand
TCCTGAGGACTTTACACCCCAGCATTACTACTGACGCATACCTCAGTAGGATTACCCTAAACGGAAGGGGCAGCACGAGGCAATTTATGATGTAACTTCTTGTCGTAGCTGATTCACACGGATGTTACCCAACATCCGTTTTTGGAAAAATAACTGGAAAATGGGATGGTACCATAAATCTCAGTATTTATAACATGTAACTGTACATTACACTTATAAAATGGATTGGATCTCACACATCATCTTCGGTCTTGCTGTTACAAGATTGGCTTTTATGTACAGGCCAGCAGAGTGGCATAAATACCGTTCTTTAATCGTTTTAATAGCAGTTGCTGCCAGCCTGTTCCCAGACCTTGACATCCTGACCACGCACAGAAGCGAGCTCCATGCACCTATTGTACTTCTGGCAATAGCCATCATTATAGGTCTGGCATATCCTTTATCTTTCAGACCTCTCCTGGCCGGTTTATTGAGCCACGGCCTGCTGGACATCTTTATGTTCGACAATTCACAGGGGACGATCAGGAACATCATAGACCTGGTAGTTACCAATGACACTGCTGCTGCCGAGATCAATAATACGGTGACAACAAAGGTTGCAGCAGAGGGAATTATGCTATTGTATCCATTCAGCCAGAAGATGTATTATTTGCTGCTCACTGAACAGACCTACCCCGTGATAATGGTTGCTGTACTATTTACTGGTGTAGTTACCCTGTATCTTACCAGGTATAAAACCTAATATTTCAGATATTTGAATATCTATCAATACTGTTATTGTTCAGTATACAAATAACACTCCTCATGTCCCGCGTTGCCATTGGAGGCACCTTTAGTCCCTTGCATGATGGGCACAAAGCCCTACTGACCAGAGCTCATAAGTTAAGTTCCAACGGCGAGCTTATTATTGGCCTTACATCAAATGAAATGGCACGAAAACGGCTGCGATATGTTGAGGATTGGGAGATCAGAAAACATAAACTCGCTTTGTTCATGCTTGAAGAATTCAGGGCCAGCCCAAAAATCGTTTGTCTAACAGACTCATTTGGTCCGACCATAGAGGAAGACTTTGACTACCTTGTGGTCTCACCAGAAACCGAACCAATCGGTGGATTGATCAATGCCATGCGCACCGAATTGGGAAAAAAGCCGATAGAGGTTGTACGCGTGAAATATGTGCTTGCCTATGACGGGCAGCCCATCTCATCCACCCGGATCATAGCACATGAAATAGACATCCACGGTCAACCACACCGATAATAATATTTACCTTGTGTGTGTTTTGTTGCATGTTTCAACTTAGTAAATCATCAAATTTCACTTATCAAGAGGCAAAAAGATATGTCTACCACACAGCTGCCAAGGGAATATGATCCTCAGGAGATCGAACCCAAATGGATGAACAGCTGGTCCGATTCCACGAACTATTTTGACTGGGATTCCAAAAAACCCCAGTATATCATTGACACCCCGCCACCATACCCCACTGGCAATTTCCATATAGGTAACGCGCTGAACTGGTGTTATATAGATTTTATTGCCCGCTACAAGCGCATGCGCGGGTTCAATGTTATGTTCCCTGAAGGCTGGGACTGTCATGGCCTCCCCACCGAGGTCAAGGTAGAGGAGATCCACAACATCACCAAGAACCAGGTGCCTCGGGCAGAGTTCAGGCGGCTGTGCGAGGAGCTCACGGTTGGAAATATCGAGAAGATGCGCGGTACCATGCGCCGCCTGGCGTTTAGCATAGACTGGAGCAACGAGTACATCACTATGAAGCCGGAATACTACAGCAAGACCCAGCGTTCCTTTGTCCAGATGTACAATAAAGGGATGATATATCGCTCAGACCATCCCAACAACTGGTGCCCCAGGTGCGAAACCGCTATTGCTTTTGCAGAGGTTGAATACGAAGCCAGGCAGACCATACTGAATTACTTCCATTTCGATAAACTGGACGTTGCCACCACCAGGCCCGAACTGCTGGCTGCTTGCGTAGCAGTGGCGATCAATCCTGAAGATGAGCGGTACAAACAGTATATCGGCCAGGAGATCGAAGTTCCAGTCTTCGGTCATAAGGTGACGGTCATGGCCGACAAAGAAGTCGACCCGGCTTTCGGGACCGGAGTGGTCATGATCTGTACGTTCGGCGACAAGCAGGACGTGCGGTGGTGGGTTGAAATGGGTCTGCCCCTGCGTAAAGCCATTGACAAGCAGGGTAAAATGACCTCCATTGCAGGGAAATATGAAGGCATGACCCTGGCCAAATGCAAAGAAGCTATAACAAAGGACATGAAGGATGCAGGGCTCATATATGAGCAGGAAGTGCTGGACCAGAACGTCGGTCTGTGCTGGCGCTGTAAAACCCCAATTGAGATACTCTCAGAAAGGCAGTGGTTCATAAAGATCAATGTAGACGATATCATTTCAAAATCATCAGAGATAAACTGGGTGCCCCCATATATGGAGATCAGGTTAAAGAACTGGGCCGGGACCATGGAATGGGACTGGTGCATTTCCCGACAGCGCATCTTTGCCACACCCATCCCGGTGTGGTACTGTGATGAATGCGGTGAGGTCATGGTTGCCAAAGAGGAATGGCTGCCGTTAGACCCCAACTCGTCCCAACCTCCCGAACCCTGCAAATGTGGTTCTACCTCCCACTCTCCTGAAGAAGATGTGCTCGACACCTGGATGGACTCATCCATCTCGGCCCTTAATGTAGCTGGCTGGATGACCAGGGATGATGCCAGGCTTCCCACCCAATTACGTCCTCAGGGTCATGATATTATCAGGACCTGGGCTTTCTACACCATCCTGCGCGCAAGTGCCTTGACCGGATTACGGCCTTGGGACGATATCGTGATCAACGGTATGGTGCTGGGTGAGGACGGCCATAAAATGAGCAAGAGCCTGGGCAATATCATAATGCCTGAAGCAGTGGTGGAACAACACGGTTCTGATGCCTTCAGGCAGTGGGCTGCCATTGGCGGGTCTACAGGTTCCGATATCGTGTTCAGCTGGAAGGACGTGGTGGCAGGACACAGGTTCCAGCAAAAACTATGGAGTATTGTCAGGTTCTGCATGCCGCATCTGGAAGGTTACCAGCCTGGTGATGTAGAGTACAGGACAACTGATCGCTGGTTGTTGAGCAAACTGAACACACTTATCAAGCACACCACGGCCAGTATGGATGCTTACCAGTTCGATGAGACCTTGAAAAGCATCAGGGGTTTTGCCTGGGACACAGTGGCAGATAACTATATCGAGCTTGTGAAGTCAAGGCTGTATGGTGATGATGTTGAAGCTAAGAAAGCCGCACAGCAGACATTATATCTCACAGTGGACGCACTGGCACGGATGCTGGCTCCATTTATCCCTTATTTTGCAGAAGAGGTGTATTCACTGCTGCATGAAGAGAGCGTGCACCAGTCCCAATGGCCTGAAGTGAATGAATCTGCAATTAACAAAGCTGCAGAAGATATGGGCGAGCATGTGGCAGAGATCACTGCCGCAATCAGGCGGTTTAAATCTGATAAGGGTATGGCCCTCAATGCTCCATTAGGTAAGATCAGGATGTACGGCAGTATTGTGGATGTGGCTGATATTGCTGGTACCGTAAATGCAGATATTGAGGTTCATGAGGGGGATCCCGAGTTTGAACACAGGGTCAGTGGAATAAAACCTAATATGAGTGTTATTGGTCCTAAATTCAAGAACAAAGCAGGTGCCATTATCGGTGCGCTAACATCGGCAGATCCTCAGGCTATTGCAGCACAGGTGGTAAGCGGGTCAATCCTGCTGGAAATTAAGGATGAGACCATAACACTGGAACCTGATGCTGTGGCCTTTGAGCGGGAAATACTATCTGGTGGTCATGCTGTGGATGTGGTGGAAGTAGGCGCCCTGATGGTGGTTATCGAGAGAAAGAGTTAATTTTAATTGTGAAGGCTTTTTAATCAGCCTTCACACCAGTGATTACGGTACTTTTTTAGCGAGATCTCTTCAAGTTCATCCAATTGAAATAGCATACACATTGACGTTATCATCTGAGTAAACAAGATCAAATCCTTCGATCTCTATTCCCTGTGTAGCTTTTCCTAATACCGTTGCTCTCATTTCTTCGGATTCAGGATCAAGGGGTGTTTCACCAAGATTTTCAAAGAAAACGTGTGACATCCAAATATCTCTGGAATGAAGGATTAAAAGATGGGTGGCACCATATTTTTCCATTATTTCTATTGCTTCCTGCTGGTCAGGGGTTGTCAAAACACGACTGACATCTCTCATTTTTTCCTGGGAGTTGGCCCTGGCTTTCATTTCCGCTTTCTTTTGAGGTTCCTGATAATTATAATAATCCATTGTCTCCAGTTCCTCTATGGTAGCGTAATTAACAACAACATCCCTTCCAGTAAAACCGTTTATTGAATTCCCGTAATCCCACCAGCTGAGTATTGTTGCATCTTCAGGAGTGTCAGATCGTATCCACTCTAAAGCGGGGCGGATCTTTTCAAAAAATGGCATATCATCTATGAGGGTTGTGCCGTCTTTTGTATATTCTATCTGATAACCTTTGTAAACGTCCTCTCCACCTTCGTATTCTGTACGGACCGTAAGAACAGTTGCATTATATTTCCCACCTATTTTTTCCTCTGCTATCACAGACGGGACTGCCTGGACCATTTCAATAATTTCTTCTTCAGTATATTCACCTTGTTCATTTTCAGAAGTACAACCTGATAAAATAACGGAAGCAAATATAGTTGTTAATAATAACCTGAAAAGAATTATTTTCTTTTTATTCTCCATTGTATCAACCCTTTGATGTAAGATATCTATCAAATCACATGGATATGTAAAATATTGAGGAAGATAACGCAGTTAATAAGATATAAAATGTTATCTATATTTATCACGAATGTTAATTTTCTTTTGACAGCAGCCCATTATTTCCACTGGACAATTATATTAATTTGCAAATAATTATAATCGTCCTAATAATGAGGTGATTTGCAGGGATTGTATCAGCAATAAACATACACCTTAAATTTATAGACAAAAGATAAAAATGTGAAAATAGCTCACAACGAAAATTATTTTATTATCATTTTGGAGAAATCTCCCATTTTAACCAAAAATAAATCAAAACATTTATATTAATTATTGAGTAAGAATCGAGGGGAGGAATCCACTATTAAAAATTATATGATAACATCGTTATTAATTATAGTACTTTCAATAATCGCCGCTGGCTGTACTAGTTCAGTCAATGAATCGACCATCAGCGTTGATGAACCGAAAGAAACTCATGTATCGAATATAGGAATGAACGTATTAACATCTTTTAATAAAAATGTCGAAAGCCCTGAAATAGACTATACTGCGTACATCCATCCACTGGCATCAGTGATAGGTGATGTCCACATCGGAGCAAATGTAATGGTATCACCAATCGCCTCCATCAGAGGGGATGAAGGTCAGTCCATTTATGTGGGAGCTAATTCCAATATCCAGGACGGTGTGGTCTTGCATGCTCTGGAGACTGAAGAAAATGGCGAAGTCGTAGAACATAATCTGGTAGAAGTGGACGGCATGAAATATGCAGTCTATGTCGGAGAGAATGTATCCATGGCTCACCAGTCACAAATCCACGGTCCTGCCAAAGTAGGTGATGATTCTTTTATCGGTATGCAGGCTTTAGTGTTCAAAGCAGAAGTAGGAAACAATTGTGTACTTGAGCCGACCTCCAAGGTCATTGGGGTGACCATACCTGACGGCAGATATGTACCTGCCGGCTCAGTGATCACAACTCAGGAACAGGCCGATGCCTTGCCTGAGATCACAGACGATTACGGTTACAAGCATACCAATGAGGCAGTAGTACATGTCAATGAACAGCTTGCTGAAGGATACAATGAATTGTTTTCAAATGTACCTCATATAGGCCCCAATGTACTGTCATCTTTTAATGAAGATGTGGACACTCCTGAGATCGACGCTACGGCATATGTCCATTCACTGGCTTCTGTAATAGGTAATGTTCACATAGGAGCAAATGTAATGGTATCACCCGGTGCTTCCGCCAGGGGCGACGAAGGTCAATCCATCTGGGTCGGTGATGATTCAAATCTGCAGGATGGTGTGGTGTTGCACGCATTGGAAACCGAAGAACATGGCGAGGCTGTTGAGCACAACCTTGTGGAAGTGAACGGTGAGAAGTTTGCTGTTCATGTGGGTGAGCGAGTATCCCTGGCCCACCAGTCCCAGATACACGGACCTGCAAAGGTAGGCGATGATTCCTTTATTGCAATGAAGGCTTTTGTATTCAAATCAAATGTGGGTAAGAACTGCGTGCTTGAGCCATTGGCTGCAGTCATCGGAGTAACAATACCTGACGGAAGGTACGTGTCCGCAGGTTCAGTTATCACAACCCAGGAAGAAGCAGATGCATTACCTGTTATTACCGATGATTATGGTTATAAAAATACCAATAAAGCAGTGGTAGCTGTCAATAAAGGATTAGCGGCAGGATACAACTCATTGAGTGAACCCATGTCCCATATCGGACCCAATGTACTGGCAGAATTTAACCAGAAAGTAGAATATCCCTCAATAGATCCCACGGCTTACATTAATCCTCTTGCTTCAGTCATAGGAGATGTACATATAGGGACGAATGTGATGGTATCACCCGGAGCTTCTGTAAGGGGAGATGAAGGCCAGTCTATTTATGTGGGAGATGACTCCAACATTCAGGATGGTGTGGTGCTACATGCACTTGAGACCGAAGTATTAGGTACCCCTGTAGAAAGCAATCTGGTAGAAGTGGATGGCAAGAAGTATGCCGTCTATATTGGCGACAGGGTCTCTCTGGCACATCAGTCACATGTCCATGGACCTGCCAGTGTAGGTGATGATACCTTTATTGGAATGCAGGCTTTTGTGTTTAAAGCAACTGTAGGTAATAACTGTGTGTTAGAGCCCGGATCCGCAGTTATCGGAGTGACCATACCCGATGGCAGGTACGTGTCTGCCGGTTCAATAATTACCACACAGGCTCTAGCTGATGCCCTGCCCGAGATCACTGAAGAATATGCATACAGGCATACGAATGAAGCAGTTGTACATGTGAATGAGCAATTGGCAGAAGGATATAATGAAATGATGGCTGAGGCCTAAGGGGCCTCACTCTTTTTTTTTTGATCAATGGCTGTTTATCAGCAATAATTCCATTATACCACTCTTTCCACTTACCATATACTTCTTTCAGGTCCACCCGGCCTCCCTCGTCCTGCAGTTCATTCATTAACAACCAGAACATATTATTGGCCTGCCCTACTTTATCAGCTTCCAGAAGTTCGGGCCTGGTCCTGCCTGCCTCTGCAATAAGCCCCTTTATCTGTGCCCTCATCTTGATATTAAGCAGTACTTCATCCACGCTTACACCCCATTTATTAGCGATCTTCCCGATCAGTTCTGACTGTCCCATATCAAGCAAGTCTGTGGGTTCGATACTATCAACTGCTGTATTAAACATCATCAGGTCGTTAAAGAAGGTCCCTGACCCGTCCCAGTTGGCTGAGGTGACTTCTGAGATCTGGACAAGTCGTTTTTTCTTTCGCATACTGCCGCTAATGCGTATATTTGAACACACAACCACAGCATCAGTTGCCTTGAACGATTGTTCAGGCACTTCCAGGGCTCCCACGATCCGTTCATATACAGCCTGTGTGGATGCCCCGTGAATAGTCCCCAGCACAGAATTGCCGGCAGTACCCACCTGCATGGCCTCGTACAGTATCCTGGTCTCAGGTCCCCTTACCTCACCAATGATCAAAGTGGAATTGCCCATTCGCAGTGCGGCTCTAAGAGCTGTCTCAGGTGCGATCTCGGATTCTGACCCGCCTACTGCCGAACGGGTGTTCATACCCTGCACCTTCCAGCCCAGGCGCTGGATATCCCTTAAAGGCAATTCTGGAGTATCTTCAATAGTCAGGATACGGTATTTTTGCGGGATCTCCAACATCAATGCAGAGAGCAGGGATGTTTTGCCAGCACCCACTGCTCCTGCTATCAGAATGGATGAATTCCCGTCAACTAATAAACTTAATAACCCGGCAGCAAGGGGTGTCATTGCCCCTTCATTAATTAACTTGGGAAGAGTCCAGGGTGTACTGGCATGTTTCCTGAAAGCATAGGCCAGGCCGCCGGCACTTAACGGATTGCCGATACAGGATACCCGTGATCTGTATTCTGCCAGATCCATATCCAGGATCGGGTTAGCTTCTCCGAAAGGGCGGCCGCTCAGTGCCCTGAAGCGCGATATCATGGTATCCACATCATCCTGGGACAGGAATATATTTGATGAGCATTCCTCGCCCTCTATAACCACGTGGACAGGGTTCATTTCTACCGGAGCATTTATGTATACGTCAGTGACCCTGCTATCTGACAGCACATCTTCCAGTATACCTAAGCCCGTGGTATATTTTGCCAGGATATCTGAGAATATTTTTATCTGGTCAGGTTTGAGCTGGAATCCCATGTCAATGGCTTTTTCAGATAATAATTGCTGGCTGCGCCGCCTGAAATATTCCCTGCTGTTTGCGGGATCTGCAAAATTCAGATCATTGGGGCGGTGGCGCATCAGATGCGAACGAACTGATTCCAGCAGTTTCAATTCATCTGGACGCAGGTTATATTCGAGCGGGATAGTGAAATATTGGCTCTCTGGCCTGTCAGAAAGGCTGTATATGGACACTTCCATAACTCTGCCCCCGCATCTGGCCACATCATACCCTTCCAAAAAGACAGCATTATCTGGTGGTTCGGCATAAATACGCGACGTAGAGAACCTGGGTCTGGTATATGGCCTGATCACCCTTTCATAATAATAACTGGAGGGTTTATTCAGGCTCAAGCCAGTAACAAGTCCCTGGGTGGAGTTCTCCATCTTGGAAATAAGGGTGTCAAAATCTCTCTTGCATCCATTTTCACTTTCATTCATACATTGATCGCCATTTTGATTGTGATCAGACAGCATTTGGTAGGCCAAAATGGGGTCTTTGGGCGAGGTTTCCAGTACTTTATTCACAAATTCCTGGCGCTTGTTAAGACATTTACCGCACTCTGAAGGGATTTCAGCATCTTTGTAAACCTCCAGATTGTCGATGAACCTGGAGAGCATATATAGCATTTCAAGACTGTCTGCTTCATAATCTCGTTCATACAGGTGTGATAGGACAAGTCTGTTTACTATAGGTTCCTTGATCAGGATCTGGAAAATATTTTCTCGACAAAAAGGATTGTCAAGACCTGAATTACCGATATCACAGCTTCCACAATCGATAACTATGGATTTTTGTGAATCCATCAGGCGGGTTTTATATGAACAAAATCTTTTTTCGTCTTTTTTTTTCAGATATTTTGTAAAGAAACTTCCAGTTAAATTTTTCTTTCTTGCTGATACCAAAAAAATACACCCCACAAAATATGAAGGAAATAAAACAGGACAGGATATATTAAGTTTGCGAAATTCTGCTGAATTATTAATATAAAATGAATAAGATTACAGTATTAAATTGTGGTGTTGGTTATTGGTAATGGGAGATTGACGGATTAAACTTAACGTTTCAACTAAAGATAACTTGTTAATGGTCAAGAAATAGATTCATCAGTAAAATATCTCTCTTCTATAAGATTTACCCTTCCCTGATCTCATTCCTGAAATATCTGAAGTTAGCTAACCGATATATTATTCTTGCCACATTATTGACACTTCAATCCAACTTTTATCTTGCTTCCAGAAAATTCCATCAATCATACACAAAAACTTCTCTTATATCCGCATTTACAGCATACAGAAAATTCATGATACTTAAAACTTAAGTTACTATTCAGCCACCCTATAAACAGTTTACTTTTTAAAAAACACTTGAACCGAAAAATCAAAATACTTTAACCACATATAAAATTAATATTCAAAAAGCAACTAATTTTTTTCCATTTATC
>Ga0114930_10005851_pt1 | contig 10013 bp, 9 predicted proteins | sample AnhtaG_FD_87300 | JGI IMG/M metagenome (GOLD analysis project Ga0114930, IMG submission 87300) | Deep subsurface microbial communities from Anholt, Denmark to uncover new lineages of life (NeLLi) - Anholt_01485 metaG | ecosystem: Environmental > Aquatic > Marine > Oceanic > Sediment | place... | reverse complement strand
CTGCTGAAGAGATGCCTTGTAATGGGTTATTGAGGGGAAGAGAATGTGACCTCTGAAATCAAAATTCCTCTCGGGATAAAGCTGTTCCGACGAGTAGCGAAACCCACCTTCCGCATGTTATTTCGTCTATTAAGCCGGGTTGAGCTGGAAGGATTTGAACATGTGCCGCCGGAGGGTGGTTATCTGGTAGCCGGCAATCATGTGTCCCTGTATGATCCGGCTTTTGTGCTCGCTTTTTGGCCGAAGGATCTGGAAGCTGCCGGAGCTGTCGATGTCCTTGATCGCCCTGGTCAAAATCTTCTGATGCGTTACTATGGCGGAATGACAGTCCACCGCGGAGAAGTAGATCGAACGCTGCTCATGGGAATGATCGAGCGCTTACAGGCAGGTTTGCCGGTTTATATTGCTCCCGAGGGTACCCGTTCGCATGTCCCGGGCATGCAGCAAGCCCATCACGGCGCAGCCTATGTGGCGGCAAAAGCGCGAGTCCCGGTGGTACCGATGGGAATGACCGGAACGGAAGGGATTTTTAAAACTTTGAGACGTGGTGTACGATCGCGGTTGCGTATGGTGGTCGGGCGGCCATTGGATCTACCTCCTGTAGATACCCGTGCGCCGAATCGTAGGCAGGCATTGAGATTCAACACCGACATCATCATGTACGCCATCGCTGCTTTAATGCCAGAAGCTTATCGCGGCGTGTATGGGACATCATCGTAGAGCACAGTTGACCTTATAAGTCTAGGAGAATAAAGGTGCTGGCCGGGCGAGGACATCAACCTGAAGGATGGCGAACGTACGATCACACCCGTCTTGAACACCGTCGTTGGATCCTGCGTTGGCTATTAAAAAATATCGGTTTTCGGGTATTGGCAAAAGTGGACCGAGTCGAGGGGTTGGACAACTTTCCAGAGAGTGGACCAGCGATTCTAATGATTAATCACATTGCGCTCATTGACCCAATTGTGGTACTTGGTTGTCTTCCCCGAAACATCGTTCCAATGGCAAAAGTGGAAGCATACTCCTACCCCATCGTAGGAATTTTCCCCAGGATATGGCAGGCGATCCCGGTGCATCGGGGTGAGATCGATCGCCGGGCGCTTCGTATGGCGTTAGAGGTACTCTCATCTGGAGAGGTGATCCTGGTAGCTCCCGAGGGAACACGGGGAACACATTTGCAGCGGGGCAAGGAGGGAGTGGCGTATCTAGGCACTCGTAGCGGAGTGCCGATCATTCCAATCGCGATTGTGGGTACGGAGGGTTTCCCGAGCGTGAGTTTAAAACGTTGGCGCCAGCCTGGGGCTGTAGCTCGATTGGGCAGACCGTTCAGGTTCAGATCGTCTTCCAGGCGTCCAAAAGGTGATGAGTTACGTCGGATGACGGATGAAGCGATGTACGTGTTAGCGGCGATGCTACCCGAGGAACGACGCGGGGAGTATGCGGACCTAAGCCAGGCAACCACAGGTACGATTGAGTTCGCATAGCCATTGTTGTTTTATACCTAAATTAAGAGCGTCTCCTACAATAACTATCGAATGTTGACATAATTTTATTGTTGCGTATGTTATTTACCTTAAAACAAATACATACTATCTACCTATTCCTGTAGAGGCGGCTCCTGGCGAAGCATCGTTCATCCCGCGAGCAGAGCGAGACGGGGCCGTTCGTCCAACTTGACCGCTCGTCCAGTCGTTCATCCAGCTTGACTGGGCTTGACTGGATTGGATCCCGTAGCCCTTCGACCTCGCCGAAGGTCCCGAGTGATGTCGAGGGGCTCAGGACCTTCGGCGAAGCGGAGTGGGCATGCCGCCGACGGTCAGGCGTGGGAGCCTGACCTGCTGGATAAATAGGAAAGAGGTATGTTTCCTCTCACTCGCTTGGGCTTTTTTCTGCGCGGCCATGATATAGTATTGCCCAAATATGAGAGAGCGTGATTAAGGCAAGTTGGATGCAATGTGGTTGCTTAGTGAATCGACTGCGATCTTTCGCGATTATTCGAGACGGTTTGTGATCAGATATAGCCATCATCCGGGCCACAAGCTGATCAGACTTTGCACTTGCTGTCTGCTCTCTACCCTGCTGGTAGCCTGTATGGGCTCATTCAATGGATCGACGCCAACAATCTCAGGAACCTGGGATGAGATCCAGGAAACCTCCCAGTCTCAAGCACCTACAGTAACCGCCACACTCACTCCTTCCTTTAACTCATCCACTGTCACGGCTACCGATCAGTCTTACACTTCTCCCACGGCGACCCTTATCTCATACAACCAAAGCCCAATTATCATCGGCTACTCTGTCGCTGGACGCCCACTCGAGGTATACCGTTTTGGTTCCGGAGCGAAGAAACGGATGATCGTGGCTGGCATCCACGGTGGCTACGAATGGAACACTATCGCCCTGGCTGACCAACTGATCACCATCCTGCCCGGCCGCCCCGATTTGATCCCGCATGATGTGACACTGTTTATTCTCAGATCCCTCAACCCCGATGGTGATGCCCGTTCACATGGTATCTACGGACGGGCTAATGAAAACGGGGTTGACCTGAATCGCAACTGGCCTGCACATTGGCAAGCTGAATGGCCGGGTAATGGTTGCTGGGACATGTTGCCAATCACCGCCGGTACCTATCCAGCCTCAGAACCTGAGACATTGGCGCTGATGCGCTTCCTTCTTAGCCAGCATGTTGAAGCTCTGATTAATTACCACAGCGCTGGTTTGGGTATCTTTCCTGGTGGTCAACCTCCTGATGCAACTTCAATTAGTCTGGCGGAAGCCGTAGCCGCGGTTAGTGATTATCCTTACCCACCCTTGGATACCAACTGCCAGTACACCGGCCAACTGATCGATTGGGCCTCGATAAACGGCATTGCTGCTGTCGATATTGAACTGAGTACTCATACGTTCACTGATCTCAGGCAGAACTTAGAAATCCTCTCTGTTTTCCTCATTTGGCAACGATGAGTGCACTGAAAAAACTACCCTCGAGGAGTAGAGAGGGGTATACCACGACTTGTATATGAGTCAATTCCAACACCTGGAACCGAGCATTAACATCGACGACTGAACGTCGTCTAGGTATAATCCTATTTGACTTAAAGGTATTCATTCTTACAAGGAGGTATGGATGATAACTATCAGCGATACCGCGATGAAGGAAATCATTACTGAAGTGAAGGAAAAGGACATCCAAGACATGGCTTTGCGCGTTGCGATCATCGGGCGTGGACCAGGTGGCTTCCGCTATTCACTTGGTTTTGTACCCATGACCGATATACGATCCGACGACAATGTGATTGAGGTTGGCGAGCTTAAAGTTCTAATCGATCCTGAAAGCGCGCCTAACCTAGAGGGAGCTTCTTTGGTATACAACCAAGATCGGTTTCGACGCGGTTTCCAGTTCGATAACCCGAATCCGCTCTGGAAAGACGCTACAGCACAATCAGTGCAGGAAGTGATCGACAAAAAAATAAATCCGGGCATTGCCATGCATAGAGGTTTCGTCACATTGCTCGAAGTCAAGGACAACATCGCCTATGTTTCATTTGGTGGTGGGTGTCAAGGGTGCGGATTGATTGATGTAACCTTGAAGCAGGGCGTGGAGGTCACGATCCGAGAGGCTGTGCCGCAGATAAAACAAGTCCTCGACACAACGGACCACACCGGGGGGACCAACCCATACCACCAACCCGGTGAATGAAATGTGCTGATGAAACTGGGAAAAAAGCAGGCATCAGCAGGAAAAAGAGAAGCATATGTGGGGTGTGAGCATAGCTCACACCCCACATACGGTTCACTTATTAGCGCTTGTACCTTTCCATTGTGGCTATTGATTAAATATCCAGATTCCGTACCTCGAGGGCATGGGTCAGGATGAAGCGGCGACGGGGAGGTACGGCAGCCCCCATCAGCATATTGAAGGTCCGATCGGCAGCCGCCGCATCTTCAATTGCCACCTGGAGCAGCGTGCGATTGGATGGATCCATCGTGGTATCCCACAATTGATCCGGGTTCATCTCACCCAGACCTTTATACCGTTGCAAATGAACCTTTTTTGCTGCGGAACCGAATTCCTTCAGGATACGACCCAAATCGTTATCGGTGTAGGCGAATAGCACCTTCCGTTTATGACTGACTCGATAGAGCGGGGGTTGGGCGATGAAGAGATGACCCTCCTCGATCAGCTCCGGCATATAACGGAAGAAAAAGGTCAAGAGCAGGGTGCGAATGTGGGCACCATCCACGTCGGCATCGGTCATAATTATCACCCGACCGTAACGCAAGCTGGAGATATCAAAAGTTTCCCCGATGCTGGTCCCTAAGGCCGATATCAACGCTCTGACTTCGTTGTTGGAAAGGATTTTATCCAGCCTTGCTCGCTCCGTGTTAAGGATCTTACCCCGTAGGGGCAGAATAGCCTGGAAGTGTCGATCTCGCCCTTGCTTGGCGGATCCACCGGCCGAATCACCCTCGACGATATAGAGCTCGCACTTATTCGGGTCCCGCTCCGAGCAGTCAGCCAACTTGCCTGGTAGAGTCAGGCTCTCGAGGGCGCTCTTTCGGATCACCAGATCTCGCGCCTTACGGGCTGCATCCCGTGCTCTAGCAGATGTCAGGCATTTCTGGGCAATCGCCTTGGCCGCCCTCGGATTCTCCTCCAGGAACACCCCAAAAGCTTCACCCAGAACTTGCTGCACCTGAGTCTGGACTTCGGCGTTCATCAACTTCACCTTCGTCTGGCTCTCAAACTGCGGGTCACGATGTTTGATACTGACGATTGCCGTCAAGCCTTCACGCGTATCATCACCGGTGAAGTTGTGGTCGGAGTTTTTCAACAAGCTATTCTTTCTTGCGTAGTCGTTGATCGTGCGGGTGATAGCTGCCCGGAACCCTGTCAGATGGGTGCCACCGTCCACAGTGTTGATCGTGTTAGCAAATGAATATACCGACTCGGCGTAGGCATCGGTGAATTGCAGAGCGACCTCAATGCCTGTTCCATCGATTTCCTCATCAACATAACAAATCGGATGTAGTACACCACGGTTGCGGTTGAGGTAACGGACAAAGGAAGTTATCCCCCCTTCGAAATAAAAGGTCATTTCACGCTCGGCACGCTCGTCGAGTAAATTAATTGTCACGCCCCGGGTGACAAAAGCCATCTCACGGAAACGCTGGACTAACGTTTCGAAGCGATAATTAAAATCACCGGTGAAAATTTCCGAGTCATACATAAAAGTCGTCTTATTTCCCGTATCCGTCTTGGTAACCTTGCCAACCACCTCCACTGGGCCAGTAGGTGCACCGCGTTCGTAACGCTGGAAATGCACTTTACCTCCGCGCTTGACCTCGACTTCGCACCATTCAGAAAGCGCATTTACGGCTGAAACACCGACACCGTGCAAGCCACCTGCCACCTTGTAGCCATCGCCACCGAACTTAGCCCCAGAATGGAGGACGGTCATAACAACCTCTAGCGCAGGTTTCTTCATCTCAGGATGGATATCAACTGGAATGCCCCGCCCATTGTCTTCCACAGTTACGCTGCTATCTGGGTGGATCACAACATCGATTTGGCTACAAGCCCCGGCCAGCACCTCGTCAATCGAATTGTCCACAACCTCGTAGACCAGGTGATGCATGGCTTTCATATCCGTACCCCCAACATACATTCCGGGTCGACGACGAACGGCTTCCAATCCCTCCAGAACCTGGATGTCTTTTGCAGCGTAACTGCTGACCTTTTGCGAACGTTTCGCCACGTTGTGATCTCCTTCCAAACAGCCAGGCTAGGATTTAACCATCGGCACAATCATCATCCTCGGCTATTACCCAGGCGCCGTACCAAGAGTGCTAACCATCGAGATATTCAATATGAACGCCTAGCTACGAAATCCCGGCTGATTATGACCTCAAGTTGACTGGGCAGTCAGCGAGGCTTGCATCTGCACGAGCCATGAGCGCCGGCTTTGGTAAAAAATATAGCTGGCAGCTATCAATGTTGCACTTACGAAGGCATGCCCAACCAGAGCCAATAGTCTATACCATGAATCATCGCCAGGCAGGACCCAAACCTGCATGCTCAAAAATGTGATAAAGAAACATAAAAATAAAAAGCCGACTGTACTAAGCAGGTTAAAACGCACTACACGTACGCTCTCTAACATCGCCTTTACTACCCGAAAACCATAAAGCACAATTCCATGCGCTGTAAAGGCCATATACACCGCAGCCCAGAACAATAGACTCAATAAGATAAATAGCAGGATCGTACCGATTAAAGGCACAAGCAAGCCCACGATGGAAGCTAACAGCGCCATAAACAATATCCACAGGAACCCTCCGATGTAGACCATCAGGAAAAGAAGAACCATGCGAATCCATACAATCCAGCCAGTAGCCACCTCAGCCTCTGGCGCTGCCTGTTGTGCCAGCCACCGATGATAGAAAGCTCCAAATCCCAACCCGAACAAGGTCATCCCAGCCCAGACAACCACCACAGAGGACAAATCGCCTATCTCCAGAATTTGTGATTGCCCTATGGGTGTGTTCGCCGGCATAACCCCTGCCATCAGGCTCGGGATCCCCGCTGGTAGGCTGGCTAAAGCGGTAAGCAGATTAAAAGGCATCCCCGCCGGCAAGCTGCTCAAGGCACTTATCAGATTGTAGCGCTCGATGAACAGGTTGAGCATCTGCTGCAAGACGTCTATCCGCTCAACCATCGTCGGATCGGCACCAAATGTATCGACTATTCCAGCGATCCCATCTGGTACGATTGAAACCAGAAATGGAAGTGTTAAGTGTGGACCAAACCAAAGAAATAAATCCAATATCAGCGGCGGCAGGATCAGAATCGGCTTGGCAGCGACGCGATCGAAACCAGCGGCAAAGGCAGCCAGCACGCCAACAGGTTTGGAAGGGGTCCTGCTAATGGGGTTTTCCACAAAAATTGATTCTACCACAGGGCACCTTTCTGGACCTCATCCTCAGATGTGAAAGGGGTATACTAACTCAATCTCGTTATGATCCTGTAAGGCTCAGAGAGAAGAGCATCAGGACTGATTTGTCATACAATTCTCAGTCGCCTGAGGAAATTTCGGTTTGACCCACTCCTGCGCCTCCGCTAGAATTACATCCAGGGAGTCGCTCTTGACCGCAACGATTGCCTTGTTGACTGACTTCGGCACACATGATCCGTACGTCGGGATGATGAAGGGCGTAATCACAAGCATAGCTCCTCACGCCCGGATCATCGACGTAACCCATGCCATACCCGCGGGGGATGTAAACCGGGCAGCTTTCGAACTGTATCGGGCAGCTCCTTTCTTCCCGCCAGAAACCATATTCGTTTCGGTTGTCGATCCCGGGGTAGGCACCACCCGCCGTCCCATCACTCTCGCCTGGTCGGAGCGGATTTGTATCGGACCAGATAACGGGACTTTCACCTATCTTCTAGCCACCGGCGCTCCCCCAATCGCGGTCGAGTTAAAATCAAAAGCCTTCCACCTGGATACGGTTAGCAACACGTTCCACGGACGTGACATATTTGCCCCGGTAGCTGCCCATCTGGCTTGCGGGTTGGACTTCAAGCAACTCGGGCCGCAGGTCCACGACCTAATCCGACTTGCCCTCCCCCGCTTGGAACTGATCGAAGGTCCAGTGGTGAAGGGTGAAATCCTGCACGCTGACCAGTTTGGAAACCTGATCACCAGCATCGGAATACTTCGGCTTGAGGGAGATGATGTACTACTTGAGCCGTGGCTACCGCATTGTCCACCTGCTCGGTTGCCTATCTCTGGATTACGCCTCCGCCTCCCAAACGGGGTATATCTATACTTAAGTTCCACATACGGGGATGTCCCCGCTGGTGAAGCTTTGGCCTACATTGGCAGCTCAGGTCTGTTGGAGATCGCCGTTAACCAAGCTCGCGCGGCAGACGTCCTGCCGCTCTCCGCTGGCCAGGATATTCTGCTCAGCTATAAAGGATAGCTCATGCCGACCTTTCTCATTGAAGGCAACCACACCCTACGAGGTGAAGTCACCCCCTCTGGCAACAAGAATGCGACCCTGCCATTACTAACCGCCTGCTTGCTCACCGATGAGCCAGTGGTTCTGCACAATATCCCCAACATCGGCGACGTGCAAACCATGCGTCAACTCCTGGAAAGCCTTGGGGTGTCGATCGAGAACATAAACCAAAACTCATGGCGTCTCCACGCACGCCAAGTCCGAGTAACCGATCTAGATCCAGAGCTCTGCCGTCGAATTCGAGCCTCGATACTTCTAGCCGGACCAATGCTTGGTCGCAGTAGTGGAATCGATCTTCCCCCACCTGGCGGGGACGTGATCGGGCGCCGGCGGGTGGACACCCACTTCCTGGCTTTAAAAGCCCTGGGCGCTGAGATAAGCTACGGCGAACACGAGTTTCACATGCATGCTCCGAACGGGCTCCGTGGTGCAAATGTGCTACTCGATGAGACCAGCGTGACGGCGACGGAAAACGCCATCATGGCTGCAGCAACCGCCCGGGGGAAAACGGTGATTCGCAATGCCGCTTCCGAACCCCACGTTCAGGATCTGTGTCACTTCCTAAATATCCTCGGCGCCAGGATCGAGAACATCGGCTCCAACACTTTGCATATCGAAGGCGTCGAACGACTGAATGGCGGCGAATACACCATCGGACCTGACTATTTGGAGGTAGTGAGTTATATCGGTGCGGCGGTTGTCACCGGGGGGGAAATCCGCATTCGTCAGGCAGCACCGCACCATCTCGACATGGTACGGCTTGTGTTCGGGCGTCTAGGGGTCGATTGGGATGTGGAAGGCGAGGACATTAATATTCCCGCTGCGCAGAAGCTTGAAATCACACCCGATGTGGGTGGCAAAATACCTCAGATCAACGTCATGCCATGGCCGGCCTTCCCGACTGACCTGATGAGCATCGCCATCGTTATCGCCACTCAATCTAAGGGCACTGTCCTGTTTCACGACTGGATGTATGAGACACGGATGTTTTTCATCGATAAGTTGATTTCAATGGGAGCCCGCATTGTCCTGTGCGACCCACACCGAAGCATCGTTCAAGGACCAAGTACATTAGTCGGCGAAACCCTCGAAAGCCCTGATATTCGTGCCGGTCTAGCCCTCACTCTTTCAGCGCTGGCCGCCAAGGGGACCTCTCGAATTGGCAACATTGGTCAGATCGATCGCGGCTACGAACGCATCGATGAGAAGCTGCGTGGTTTAGGCGCCCACATCCAACGCCTGGAGGAATGAACGCAACCGATTGACCGGCTCCTGGCCATAGGGTATAATCATCCGGCACATTTTGAGAAGGGAATTGGGTTAGTTTCAATGCCGAAGCGAACATATCAGCCAAAAATTCGTCACCGAGTGCGGGTCCATGGTTTTCGTGCCCGCATGTCGAAGCGTGGTGGACGAGCCGTCATTAAGGCACGACGCCGTAAAAAGCGCAGTCGCCTGGCCGTCCGTATGAATGAACACGTTAAGAAGATCAACTGGAAAGCTTAATTGAGTCGAAATCTAGCGATCGGAAGCCTACCCGATGGACGTTTTCGGCCGACCAGGTGAATGAACCGCAGATATCGGCTCACCAAATCGACCGACTTCAAGCGGGTGCGGCGTACAGGGAAATCCTATGCCCACCCGCTCGTTATTCTGGCCGCCAGTCCCAACGACCGGTTAATTTCTCGCTTTGGTGTCACCGCTGGCCGAGCCTTGGGAAGTGCGGTGCATCGAAATAGAGCCAAGCGTCTTCTGCGCGAAGCGCTACGCAGTTACCTCACCGCCGTAGCCAGCGGGTGGGATGTCGTCCTGATTGCCCGTCCTGCCCTGATCGAAGCCGAATGGAACGATGTATGCTCCGCCGTCGCAAACCTGCTTAGGCGCGCCGGCTTGCTTGAAGAAGCATCATGATAATTGAACCTGTTACCCATAATGCATCCGAGCCAGCACTGGCTGAGATCCACCTCACCTGGGACAACCTGGCG
>Ga0114930_10005850_pt1 | contig 10014 bp, 8 predicted proteins | sample AnhtaG_FD_87300 | JGI IMG/M metagenome (GOLD analysis project Ga0114930, IMG submission 87300) | Deep subsurface microbial communities from Anholt, Denmark to uncover new lineages of life (NeLLi) - Anholt_01485 metaG | ecosystem: Environmental > Aquatic > Marine > Oceanic > Sediment | place... | reverse complement strand
CTTTTCTCAGGAACCATTATAGAATGCGGCTTTGGCATAGCAAGAGCCCTTGTTATAATTGCTTACTTCTTCATGATCTCAGACGGCGGCATTTTCAGCGTAACGCTGCCAATTTCGGAAGTTACGGTAAACTTGGCAGTTGACATCAGCATCTTTCTCTTGATGGTTGTCTCGGTGAATCTGTTAGCTATTGCAAAAAATCTTCTTGAAGCCATAACCATCCTTACCGAAAAGTCAACCGAGATTAACTTTACACAAGTTAGAAGATAAATAATGGTATGCCTCTGCTGGTGGTAATATTTGGGGAGACTAAAATCGGTAATCGTCTCTTCGTTAATAGTCATACTGGCGTTAGATGTTCTTGCTTATCCTGTGTTTCCCCTTGCCTTAAACAGAGAATATGGCGTAGCTGAATCTTTTGGCTTCCCAGAAGCTGAACTGTCTGATGTAAGACCCGTTTTTCAGAAGGGATTATCTTACTCGGCTTGGTCCAGTGACGCCTTCAGCAGTTCTGAATCTGATGAGTCTCTGCGGCTCTTAACTGAAACGAACACGGAGTGGATATCAATTTGTTTCTCGTGGGTTCAATCTAACACGACATCACACGATATCCGCCCCGACCCTGATCGCACGACAACCACCGACTCAGTTAAACACGCCATAGCAACAGCCCACAGTTTAGGTCTAAAGGTCATGCTGAAACCTATGGTTGATACATTGGAAGAGGAAAAAACCCAAGGATACCCAACCGTGTGGAGAGGCGAAATTCAACCGTCCGATGATTGGTTTGAGAGCTACTCCAACTTCATCAATTTTTTCGCCGAGTTTGCTGAACAAAATGATGTGGAACTTTTCTCAGTTGGATACGAGTTTAAAGAGACAACCAGAGAGAAAGAGCACTGGGAAACTGTCATTTCGGGGGTGCGGGAACGCTATTCTGGTCCCATAACATATGCTGCTGATTGGACCAACTTCCAAGACATTGAGTGGTGGGATTCTGTGGACTACGTGGGGATCGACGCTTACTTTCCCTTAGTGCTCTTCAAGTATGACCCCAGCTTTGAGGAACTGAAGAACGTCTGGACTAACTATGCGGACGAGATTGACGCATGGCTCTCAACAGTAAACAAGCCGGTTATATTCACGGAGATAGGCTATCGAAGCGGCGACGGAACAAGCATGGCTCCTTCAAACTACTGGTCTGATATGTCCGTTGATCTTCAAGAACAGAGAGACTGTTACGAAGCCGCCTTCCAGGCACTATGGAACAGAAGCTGGTTCCATGGTTTCTATTGGTGGACTTGGATACACGACCCCACAAAAGGGGGAATTAACGATCCCAACCACACACCACAAAATAAGCCCGCCCAAGACGTCATTACCTACTGGTATTCTCTGGATAGACAAGTTGCCGTCATAGATCAAACGTTCATAAACGCCGAGAAATGCAGTGTCAACGAAGCCCAGTCAGTGGCTTTTCACGTCAGATGGGAACATGATGGCAGTGATGTAGTTGATGCTAGAGTATACGTGAATGGAACAAAGCACGTAACGAACAGAACCGGATGGATAAGCTTCAGCGTAACATATGATTCTGTGGGCGAACGTTCATGGGTTGTCACAGATGTTCAGCATCCTGAAGCGAGTGGATACATAGTAACCGTTGAAAGCCCCAGCATAGTTTGGGACAAAGTTGTCGTAAATGTGCAAGTTGACTCATCTTCGTTTGGTGTAACAAATGTGAGGGTGAAAGTCACTCAAGCTTACAACGCAGCTTCAGTGACGGGCGCAACTACGTTTGTGAATGGGGAACTATGCGAGGAGATTGAACCCGGAGTCTACGAGATAGAAATAACTTCTTGGAGTCCCATTCAACAGGTGACAGTTCAGACTGACGCCGTAGACTTGCCCAGCGAAACTTGGACAACATCAGCATTTCACACCATGAACATTGTCTTATATTTTGCAATCTTCGTAGCAGTGATCGTAATAGTGGTTTTGCTCTTAAAACTGCGCCACCGCAACCCCAGTCAGCCTATTGAAGAGACGCATAAAAACGGTATTTAGCAAGCACCAAGAAAGCTGGCAAACATTTAGTCAAGAAACTTTGACCGCGCAAAGCCGCCAATCATATTAGAAGCCTAATAACAGCTGATTGTTGAAAACAAGCTTTTTCAGAAAAACCGTATTCTCCACAAAAACCAATTCTGCTGGCTTTGAGAAAACGTTTCTTGGCTTTAATGTTATAACCGAGAAAACGTATTGTATCTGTAAGCTCAGGAAGGAAAAAAGATGAAACGTAGCACACTACTGTTCTGCTTTATAGTTATCACGATTATAGTGTCGCCTCTTTTTTTGGTAGCTTTGAACGTCGGCATCGATGAACAGGATTCAGACCCAGACTTTTTTGTGGGCGTAGAATATGCTATCGACAATCACAGTGTTGAAGGCTGCAAAGCCTTGGTTGATAGGGTAAAGAATTTCACGAACGTTTTTGTTGCTGACTCCGTCGGAATAACATTTGACATAAACAATCTTAACGAGGTTTGTGACTATGTCTACGATGCTGGGCTATACTTTTACGTCTTCTTCATTTCTCTAGTTTATGAAAGTGAGGGCGACTACATCTTGCGATATAATTATTATCCACACATATGGATTGCAGACGCCAAAGAAAAATACGGCGACAAATTCTTAGGAGCCTACGCCATGGATGAGCCTGGAGGAAACCAGCTAGACGCAGGCAGTTTCCAATTGGTTAAAGAGGCGAAAGACCAAACAGAAGCCGCTGAGGTATATTTGGAATGGCTTTACATTCACATAGAGTATTACCTTTACGCTCGAGAATGTGAAGAAATTACGGTGTTAACTTCGGATTATGGTCTTTACTGGTTCGACTACAAGGCTGGATACGACATTGTCTTAACTGAGTTTGCTTGGAACCACAGCAGACCGCTACATGTTGCCCTTTGCAGAGGCGCAGCCAATGTCCAGAATAAAGAGTGGGGCGTCATGGTCACATGGACATATGATGGACCACCGTACCTCGTTTCAGGTGATGAACTTTACGATGACCTGATTTCAGCGTACCATAATGGAGCAAAATACGTGGTAATCTTTGATCATCCAGACACAGATTATTCAGAGTATGGAATATTAACTGAGGAACACTTTGATGCCATCGAAAAGTTCTGGAACTACGTAAACGATAACCCAAGCAAACATGGAACAGTAAAAGCAACAGTGGCTTATGTTTTACCTGAGAACTTTGGTTTCGGATTCCGGAGTGTTGACGATAACATTTGGGGGTTGTGGAGTGCCGACACGGATGAGCGGGTGGAAAAGATTTGGAGCGACGTTAACCAGCTATTAGAAGAGTATGGTTTCAGGTTAGACATTGTTTACAGTGACCCAGAATTCAACGATAGCCTTCAACAGCATTATGATGAATTATTTTTCTGGAACGAAACAATAGACTAAAGACTGGTTTGGTGACTGGCGGCTGCATTTAGATGAAGACGGATGTTAGTCTAATTTCAGAGCTTTCATCGACTGGAATCTATACGCTACTGTTGTTTTTGTCAAAGGAAGTTACAGTGGACATAGGAATGTTGGGAAAGCAGAGGCTTCCAATGGGACACTACACTTACACTGGCTCAGCGTTAGGCAAGGGAGCCTCAAGCCTCAAACATCGAATAGCTAGGCACCTGAGGAAAGAAAAACGGAAGTTCTGGCACATAGATTACCTTCTGGCAGACGAAAACGTGTCCGTGGAAGCGGTTATAGTCGCTGAAACCAACGAAGATATGGAGTGTAACCTAAACAGCTACATGAAGAGTATAATGGGAGCAAAAGTTCCAGTCAAAGGGTTCGGAGCTTCTGATTGCAAGAAAAACTGCGGAAGCCATCTAGTGCATTTTCCAGAGATTGAGAATGTAGATTGGTTGGTTCAGAAACTTGTTAGACATCTCCAGTCATCATCTGGCATTCTTTCGGTCTTTGTGGTTGACTAGAGCTTTTTCGGCGGCTCATTTTTGGTCTGTCCGTCTTTTGGGTATAAACAATAGAGTCAAAAAGACGCCGGCTAGGAAGCCTCCCACATGAGCGGTGTGGGCGACGTTTTCTACGATTCCGGAGGATACGTATGCGGTTTCGGTTAGGATTGTTATGAAGACGAATAGGATGGCTGGAAGTGGGATGGGAATGAAGCCAAAGAGTTTGAGGAGCCAGCGAAAGGGAAATAGAATAGCAAATGCAGCCAGAACGCCGAAGATTGCTCCTGAAGCACCTATGGTGGGGATAGCAGACGTGCTGTTTAGGTAGGAGTGAAAGAGTCCTGCGATAATGCCGAAGGCTAGATACAACCCCAAAAAGCGGAAATTACCCAATTCTCGTTCAACCGCGTCGCCGCTCACCAACAGAAAGAACATGTTAAGTCCCAGATGAATGATGTCGGCGTGCAAGAACATGGATGTAACTAGGGATAAGAGGTTCGTGCCATTCATGACCTGAACGGGAACTAAACCGTAAGTTTGGATAAGCAGGTTATATGACTCAGGGTCTGTTAGGCTCTGCAGAAAAACTAGGATGTTCGCCACAATAATCAGGTATGAAAATACAGCAACCTTAGACGCCAAAGACAAACCGCCCCTAACAGTTAGATGCTCACTATTTCCCAAGAAACATAAAATCCTTTTTGTCCAAACCAAACACTCATTCTCTAGGCTAATAACCTATAATTATGGATAAACACAAAATAACTCATTAGCGGAGAAACAAACACGTTTTTCGTTTGGGAAGTGACGAAGATGACAGAGACAGCCGTAGTGTACTCACCTAAGTATCTACATCACAAAACAGGACCTCACCACCCTGAAGTTCCTTCGCGCCTCAGGGTAATCATGAGAGAACTGAACAAGAGCGGCATTCTAGAGAACGAAAACTGTTCTCTCATCGAACCTGAAAATGCCAGCATCAACGACTTGCAGCTGGTCCACGACAACGACCATATTCAGCGAATTAAACAGTTTTGCGGGTGTGGCGGCGGACTGTTGGATGCCAGGGACACGGTGGTTTCTTCCGAAAGTTATGATGTTGCCCGTTTGGCTGCCGGAGGAACTGTGAAAGCGGCTGATCTTGTGATGCGAGGGAAGTATAGAAATGCCTTCGCATTTGTTAGACCTCCGGGGCATCATGCTGGACCAGATTATCCCATGGGCTTCTGCATCTTCAATAATGTTGCAGTAGCCGCTTCTCATCTACTAGAAAATTTCGGCCTTGACAGAGTTTTGATTTTGGATGTAGATACTCATCATGGAAATGGGACACAGGAAATTTTCTACAGAAGCGACAGGGTTCTCTACGTTAGCCTCCATGAGGACCCCAGCGAGTTTCCCTTGGCAGGATTTGCTGATGAGGTGGGCGAGGATGAGGGGTTAGGATACACGGTGAATGTTCCGTTTCCCTATGGAACAGGCGACAGAATCTATCTCAGAGCCTTCAACGAGATTGTGGTTCCAATCATCAATCAGTATAAGCCGCAGTTCATTCTTGTCTCCACGGGATTTGACGCCCACTACACAGACCCAGTGGGGAACCTGTCACTTTCAGCTCTCAGCTACGCCAAAATATTTGATGCCGTTTTAGAGTCAGCATCAAAGTTTTGTCAAGGAAAACTTGTGGCGGTTCTGGAGGGCGGATACAGCCTAAGGTTTCTTGGAAAGATGGCGTGCACAGTGACTGCAAAGATGGCTGAGATTACCTATTCCATCAAAGATAAACCTCGTTGTGCAAATCTGAAGATACGGAGAAAGGGAGAAAAAACGATAGAACAAGTGAAGAAAATTCAATCTTCATTCTGGAACATAAAATCTTAATTTTTCTGAAATAGAGAAAGGGTTGGGGAAATCTAACTGTTTTTCCCCGAAATGGGATAGTTGAATCGGGTGCTTGGTTTACTCGATGACTTCAATTGCACCTTCGGGACACTGCATCTCGCATGCTCTGCAAATGAGACAGTCCTCAATGTTTACGGCAACAGACTTTCCGTCTTTCATTTCGTAAACACCGACAGGACAAGTGTCAACGCATGTTTCGCATCCATTACATTTTTCAACATCGACTTTGATTTCAACCATTAGATAATCAACTCCGCTTTTTAGATTTTAATCAAAATGAAGCAATGAAATAAAAACGTTTTGTAAAAAAAGGAAACTATTCGCGGAGTCTTAGAAGAACTCCGTCGATTGTTGCTTCAGCCTCTTCGATTCTGTGGTTGTATTCTTCCAGAAGCTTTCTATATGCTCCCTTGGAAACTTCTCCGCGTCTGTATCTTGATTCAACCCGTTGCAGGTCTCTTTCTGCGCCTTCAAGATTTGCTTCAGCCACCTCTATTTGTCTCATCATGTTTGCATACTTGGAGCCAGCAGCTCTTATTTTCTCACGAAGAGAGGAGAGGTTCCTAGAAACCGTGGAGAGGCGTCCGTCCAGCATCTTTCTCCTGACTTTGTATCTGCGTCTAGGGATTTTGCCTTTTTGCAGCCGCTCTTCTAGGGATTCAAGTTCTGACCGAATCCTTGTTTTTTCTTCATAGGCGTCAATGAAACTTTTAAGGTCCTTTGATGGAACCTGAATTGTTGAAACGGTAATGGTTTTGGGTGTGCCCAAGAAAAGGACTATTGCTGACGCGGCAATTGCTAGAATTCCTACCCATATGGTTGGGTAGAAGGACCCCCAGAATACAAGGTATTTGTAGTTGATGTTGAAGTTGAGGTCTTCTGACGGCGTTACATCGGAGAAAGCGAAGGTTATGGTTTCTTGAATGCTGCTTGTTTGAGGAGTAGAGGATTGGAATTCGGCGCCTTTGGGGAGAGTTATGGAGACCGATAATTTTCCGATCGTTGATTTGAATTGTTCATAGAAGGTAAACTGTAAGCTGTAGTCGACTCCATTCTCTTGACTGACGTAATTTTCCCAAGGAATGTGATAATTTAGATAGAGCGTTTCCGTTTCGTTTGTATCTATGATTGATCTGAGATTCACGGTCATAATTTCGTTTTCCGTTGACGCCTCAAGTGTACCCATCTCGTCCCGCACTTCAAAGTCGTAGGCGTCTTCTGGAAAACCAATTTCAACGGTGCTCATCCAAAATCCTATGTTGGTTATGCGGTAAGCGTTAGTAACGTAGATGCTTCCCGCCTGATCCAAGATTATCTCCCGTTCGATCTCAGTGAATTCGATTTCAATAAGTGGGCGTTGGAATTCGGTGTAGCTATATGTAATTGGCAATGCGAGGTCATGCAAGTCACTAAGCGTGTTATTAGCTTCGTCGTAAAGGTAGATGCTAGCAATCGTAGCAGGGTTAACAGTTGCTGCATAGATTTCTGTGCCATTTAGGGCGAGGTAGACAACGTGAATGCCCACATCAAGATATGTGGAATTCTTGGTCAAGACACTGACGAAATTATATGTTGGATCATAAAGTCCACCAGCATCCACAACATATGTTGCTGCGGTGGTAACGTTAACCTCTACGCCCAAATTGAGGTAATCAAAGGCTCCGTCGCCGTTAGTGTCAACTCCCTCATCATAGATTATGCCAGTGAGACGGGCTGTCTGGTCTTGGGCACTAACCGGGGAGAGTTGCACCAAGAAAAACATTAAGGTTGAAATGATCATAAGAGAAATTACCATTTTTGGTACGATTCTTTTGTGCGTGTATGCATTCTTCACATGAAACACCATCAAGCAGATACTTTATTCTTTGTTGGCGTAAGTATCGTAGATTACCTATATTTACTTTTTTAGATAAATCATGGTTTTTCTGCAAGTTATGCAAGTTTGCTGTTCTCTTGGTTTTTTCTGAAAAAGGCTGTTTTCAACAATCAGCTGTTATTAGTCTCCTAATAGAAACGTAGTCTCAGACAGTATTCAATTAAATTATTGTGTACAAGGACTCTCGCCTTTTTTAGGGTAAACATTACTGAAAGCCTTTTCAACATATTTCCGCAACGTTAAACTCTCGGCTTTTGCCAAGCGTTGAAGAGCTTTTGTTACTCCAGTTGTGTATTGAACTGCCTTCTTTGGTTTGTCAGCTATGAAACTGGGAATCTCTAGGTTGCGAGCCACGCGCCGTAATACCCTCTTCCGAAGCCTGTCCTCAACAGAATTAATTTTCAAACGTAATGGCAAACGTAACGCAAAATCCACAACTTCCCTATCAATGAATGGAAGCCTAAGCTCCACCCCACTAAAAGAGCAGACTTGGTTGTCTCTCTGAAAGTTTGCGCGGTAAGCGTTTTCGATGTCATGAAACATTTTTTGTTCCACAGCCTCAGCGCCTGACCCTGCATATTCTGTGAGGTATCGCTGGTAGCCTCCAAAAAGCTCGTCAGCCCCCTGCCCAGCCAACAAGACAGGATACCCCAGTTTTGACGTGGTTTCAGCCAACCAGTAAAACGGAACAGCTATACAAGCATTGACTGGGTGAGGTTCCTCGATTAGCCACAGCACTTTAGCAAGAGTCTCCTCCAGCTCACTCACAGTGTAGGTTTGAAGGTGCAGAGGCAAACCCAACGCTTCAGCCGCCTCTTTCGCAAACAGGACCTCAGGCTGATCTTCTAACCCCACCGAAATGAGTTGAACATTTAGTCCAACATTTTCTGCCAGAACCGCAACAACACTGCTGTCTACGCCCCCAGAAAAAGCCACAGCCACAGCTTCAAGGTCTGAAACATGTTTTCTGGTTGACTCCAACAGAAGAAGTTGTAGAGCCCGCGCCGCAGTCTCCATGTCCACCTTTTCTCGGGGCGGCATCCGCAACGCCTTAACGGGATGAAAAGAAAAACCCTGTTCAGTAATAATTGCTAATTGTCCCGGAGGAAATGACTGCATATCCTCCAGTCCTATCTTCCACAGTGCTTTACGCTCAGATGCAACCGCACACACGGTCTCATTCTCGCCGTAGTAGAGGGGAGTTTCTCCAAAAACATCTCTCCCAACGATTACTTTGTTGGATTGCGCCACAGCAAAAACGTAAGAGCCTTCCAGCTTTTCGATGACGCTGCCGGCATTTCTCAAGGGGTTAGAGCCAAGCTTCCCAACGATTTCTCTTACTTCAGATAAATCGGGCAAATTCGGGGAAGGAAACAGTCGTCCCTCAAAGACAACCGTGAAACCGTCGCCTTGAACTGGCTGCGGCTGATCCCTAGGAAGGATGTAAGAAAGGTTGTGACCTAAAGCAACGCATGAAACATGATCGTTGAGTTCCAGTTCTTCAAGTGCCACGGCTGTTGCCACCGAAGCGGGTGTGGCTATTCCGTGAGAGTCGTTTCCCCTGTGAGTCAACTCCTGTAGCATGGCGACTACCGTGGCTACAACGTTTTCTTTCTTCTTGTTTACAGCAGCAACTAACGCTCCCATCTTTCACATCTCCAGCCCTAGAGGCACCCTTTTTTTAGGCGAAACTGGTAAAAGGTTAGTTCAATACATTTATGTATCGTTTCCGGAGGAAAACAAGTTTGCCTATTCTACCAATCGACACAGGCCGATACGGCTCACCTGAAATGAGAAGAATCTTCGACGAAGAAAACAGACTACAAAAGATGCTGGACGTAGAAGCGGCGCTAGCTTGGGCACACAGCCAAGTAGGCAACATCCCAAAAGAAGACGCCCAAAAAATTGTGGAAAAAGCCTCCACAAAATACGTCAAGCTAAGTCGCGTAAAAGAGATTGAAAACGAAATCAGGCACGACATCATGGCTCTGGTCAGAGCATTAGCCGAAGCCTGCGGCGCAAGCGGAGAATACGTTCACCTTGGAGCAACAAGCTCTGACATGCTAGACACAGCAACTGCTTTACAGCTAAAAGAAGCAGTGTATCTGATTGAAGAACGACTGAACGAACTGGAGTCAGTTCTGCTTGCTAGATCAAAAAAGCACAAAATGAGCATCATGATGGGTAGAAGTCATGGTCAGCACGCACTGCCTACAACTTTTGGCTTCAAATCCGCGGTTT
>Ga0114930_10005847_pt1 | contig 10018 bp, 5 predicted proteins | sample AnhtaG_FD_87300 | JGI IMG/M metagenome (GOLD analysis project Ga0114930, IMG submission 87300) | Deep subsurface microbial communities from Anholt, Denmark to uncover new lineages of life (NeLLi) - Anholt_01485 metaG | ecosystem: Environmental > Aquatic > Marine > Oceanic > Sediment | place... | reverse complement strand
TTGTGGGGATATTTGTTTTTATTATTTTATTTAGTGGAGCAGAGAGTTTTTATTCTTTCCCGATAAATCCTTATAAAAGTTTATTCACTTTATTGCGCTACCCTAATTCCCGAATAATTGATAAGCAGGAGAATAGTTTCGCCAGATTAGAGGTAGTAGAAAGTGAGGGGGTAAAATACGCCCCGGGGTTAAGTTTGAATTTCTCGGGAGAGATTCCTGAACAATTAGGTCTGGTCACTGATGGTGATGGATTGAGTGCGATTACCAGATTGGAGGGGGAGAATGATTTAGAAGCATTGGGGAAAATAGAGTTTTCAGATTATATCTCTTCTGCCTTAGGATTTCATCTTGTAAGGGATATAGATAATCAAGGAAAGATATTAATCATCGGACCTGGTGGAGGATTAGATGTCTTAGGAGGAATTTATAACGGAACAGAAGGAATATGGGGAATTGAGATGAACCCCAATGTCAAGATTTTACTTCAAAATAATTATAGCGATTACTCGGGAAATATTTATAACCGTGAGGGAATTAAAATCTTAACTGGTGAAGGGAGAAGTGTATTAAAAGGATTAGACCAAAAGTTTGACCTAATTCAAATTTCTTTAATTGGCTCATCCAATACTGCTTCCGGAGGATTTTATAGTATTTCCGAAAATTACCTTTATACAGTGGAGGCGTTTATAGATTTTTGGCAGCATCTTTCTAATGGAGGAAAGTTAAGTATAACCCGTTGGTTAAAATTTCCTCCTCGTGAAATTGTGCGTCTTTTCAGCATCAGTTTAGAGGCTCTTAGCCGAATGGGAATAGAAAAACCGGAAAATCATCTGGCGGTAATCCGTAGTTGGGCTACTTCTACCCTTATCTTAAGTAAAAAAGAAATAGGAGAGGAAGAAATAAGAATAATTAAAGATTTTTGTAATAAAAGGAATTTTGATACAGTCTATTTCCCGGGGATTAAGGAGGAAGATGCTAATATAAATCATATCCTGGAGCAGAGTTATTATTATCAGGAGATAGACCAATTGGTGAATAGTTTTCAGGAGGATGAGTTAAAGGATTTTTATGATAGTTATTTCTTTAATGTTTCGGCAGTCACCGATAATCAACCTTACTTCTTTTATACTCTAAAATGGCAAAATATCCCTAAGATAATTAAAAGTACGGGCAATTGGCAGGCTTTAATAGAATGGGGAAATTTAATTATATTTGCCACTTTCCTTCAGGGAATAATATTTAGTATTATTTTTATATTTCTGCCTCTATTTTTAAAGAGACTCCCTGTAAGTAAAAGAAAGGTAAAAATTCCTTTTTTGCTTTATTTTGCCTCTTTGGGTTTAGGGTATATGCTTTTAGAAATTTCTTTTATTCAAAAATTTATCCTCTATCTGACCAATCCTGCTTATTCTACCTCTATTATCATCTTCTCCTTTTTATTCTTCTCCGGCTTGGGAAGTTTTTATTCTAAAAAAATAGAGAAAAATTATATTGGAAGTTTGAAAATTATTATACTTGCTCTGTGTGTAATCTTATTACTATATCAAATTATTTTACCTCATATTTTTAATACTACTTTGAAATACAGTTTGTTAGTGAGAATATTTATTACTATAGGGCTAATTTCCCCTTTAGGATTTTTAATGGGGATGCCCTTCCCCTTAGGGATAAGGTTGGTCAATTCGATAGACCAAGGAAAAGAAAAAGGGCTCATCCCCTGGTTGTGGGCGACTAACAGCTTCTGCTCCATTATCGCCTCTGTCTCCGCAGTGATAATCGCCCTCTTCTTTGGGTTTAAAGTAGTGGCTATGTTGGCTACTCTGGCATATCTCTTTGGATTTCTTAGCATAAATTATTCTAAATATTATTTTTGTCATTCTGCACTTGATGCGGAATCCATAAGTACAACACTTAATAAGGATGGATTCCCGCTTTCGCGGGAATGACAAAGAGAAATAAGGGAATGACAAAGAGAAATAAGGGAATTGCAAAGAGAAATAAGGGAATTGCAAAGAAGGCAAGGCGGTGAATTAATTTAAATACAATGTTGAGATTGCCACGCTCCCTGTGGTCGCTCGCAATGACGGGATAATCACCCCCACCTTAATCCTCCCCCCTCAAGGGGGAGGAGAGAATTGTATATCCTTCAGGTGGGAGGAAATACGGAGGTTGAAAATTAGTAACATTTTTAAATTCAATACCAGAAAGAATTATATTTCGCTTTTCTCTATTTTGATTATTTTTCTCAGTATTGTGTTGATATCAAACTTTATAAACACATTAGAGGTTTTTACATCTAACTCGGGCAATAACCAAGATATCGTTTCCGGAGTGGTTCCTCATCATTTGTTGGCTGAAGAGATTATTGAGGATTTTTTTAGTTATATTTCCTCCCAGGAAAAGCCTAAAACGATAGTTATCTTAAGTCCAGATCATTTCCAAAGCGGAATTCTTATGGAAAGTAATTCATTTATTACTATCCCCTTGGATTCAAATGAAAAAGAATTCAATAATTTAAAAATTGATACCTTATTGTGGGGAAAATTATTTAAAGAAAATAAAATGATTCTTAATAATTCTGCAGTTATTGCGGAACATGGAGTAACTACTCTTTTTCCTTATATTAAAAAATATTTCCCTGAAACTAATATTTTGCCCATCCTGATACCTGCTGATATTACTAAAGAACAAGTAGAACAATTGGTAAAAACAATTGATGAAAATACCTTTCTTAATACTATTGTTGTTGCCAGTGTAGATTTCTCTCACTATCTTCCTTCTCAGGCAGCTGATTTTCATGATGCAAAAAGTGTCCGAGTTTTATTAAATTTTGAGGAAGAAAATTTTAAAAACATAGAAGTTGATTGCTGGCAAGCCCTGTATGCAGCCAGACTTTTTGCTAAACTACGGCAAAAGGAAGATCCTCACATTATTACTCATAAAAATTCTGTTGATTTTTTAAATTTAAAATTAGAAGAAACCACTTCTTATTTTAGTGTAGCCTTTGGAGAGAAAAAAACTGAAGAAATTTTTTCTGGCTCATCCATCCCATCTTTTACCAAGGGAATAAAAACCATTTTATTAGTAGGAGATATTATGTTAGATCGGGGGGTAGAAGATTTAATCAAGCAAAACAGTATTTATTATCCTTTTCAAAAAATCAGTCACTTCTTAAGAGGAATTGATATTGTTTTTGGAAATTTAGAAGGTCCTATAACAAATAATCCCCCAGAATTTCCAGCTAATTCTTTAAAATTTGCCTTTAACCCAGAAGTAATTAAAGGGGCTTCCTGGAGTAATTTCAATTTGTTTTCCCTGGCCAATAATCATACTCTGGATATGGGAAAAGAAGGTTTAGAGGAAACGAAAGAATGGTTGAAAAAATATGGGATAAATTTTGTAGGCGACCCTCTTTCCGGTAGTTCGGATAACCTTAATTCTTCTTTTTTTCGGGATAATATAACTTTTTTAGCTTTTAATCAAATTTTTCCCTTCATTGATAAAGAAGAAGAAATAATTAAAACAATAAAAACAGTCAAATCTTTAAATCCCGATAATTTTTTAATCGTAAGTCTGCACTGGGGAGAAGAATATAAATTAATCAACTCTTTATCCCAACAAAAGTTAGCCCATCAGTTAATCGAAGCAGGAGCGGACTTAATTATTGGCCACCATCCTCATGTGGTGCAAAATATTGAAAAATATCAGGAAAAACTAACCTTTTATTCCTTAGGGAATTTCATCTTTGACCAATACTTTTCTACGGAAACTCAGGAAGGATTGGCAGTAGGATTAGAAATTTATCCTGATAGACTGGTCTGTCGACTTTTTCCTCTCCAAATTAACTTAAGTCAGCCTGTTTTAATGGAACAGAATAAAGCAAGAGAATTTTTAATACAATTAGCTAAACGCTCAGATGATAAGTTGGTAGATGAAATAAAGGGTGGTATAATAAAAATCGAAAGGTGATGGTAATCATGTTAAATTTATTTTATAAATTAAATTTTAAAAAGTTAAAAAGACAAAATAGTTTCAATTTATTAAAAATCATTTTAGTTTTTTTAATCTCTATTACCTTCTTCACTTGTGCGGGTAATACCTTTGGCGAAGTTATCATGACCAAACAATTAATTGAACCGAATGATATACTGCTGGAAGAATTAGAGGTCACTCCCAGCGTTCCTGCCTATCCCTTACCTTTGAACATTACAAACATTACTAATTTTCAAAATTTTTCTGAAAAAATAAAACTTAGTTCTGAAGCCCTTTCTCTCTTAAAAAATAATGGTTTCGTAGTTATCCGCACCCCTCTTGATATTGCTGAACGAGAAGTTTTTCTTATGTCTTCTCGCCAAAATGCTTACCCCAAGGATGATTTCGTAGCTTATTATAAAGCTATCGGAGATAAAGATTTACCCATTTTTATTACCACTGATTCACTTTTACATTATTATCATATCTTCTTTGATACTACCTTAATGAAATTAGAAAGAGACCTCTTTTACAAAGATATATGGGCGGTAAGTAAAAATTTATTAGAAGAATCTCTGAAAGAATATTATGAAACTGACGGAGATTTAAAAGAAGCAGCCAAAAGGAATGTAGCTTATCTTTCCGTGGCTTTAGAACTTTTAAAACCAAAGATAAATCAGATTATGAGCGAGGAGACTTTGAAGGAGGAATATTGCAGTCCGGAAATGGATCCGGAAGTTTGTAAAATGTTCATAGAGGGAGTAAAGCAATGTTATGGAGACAAAGCCAGCTTTAAATATTTTAATGAAATAGAATTTAAGCAATATAGTTTTGAAGTCCCCAATTTAGTAAAAGACCTGGTACAAAAAGAAATCGAGCTAATTGAGGAACTTAAAGGCTGGGAATATTCTCCGATATTTATTTATCAGGAAGATTATTCCCAATATGTTCCCCGAGGTCATTACACTAAATCAGAAAAACTTAAGAATTACTTTAAATCTTTAATGTGGTATGGAAGGATGACTGCTTTAATAGAAGGCTCTCCCCTTTTATCCCCTGGAGAATCTATCTGCACCGGTAATATAGGAGGAATTATTTCTGAATATGATGCCCGAATTCAAACTCTGCAGGCTTTTTTGTTGGCTAACCAATTTTCTCAGAGTCGAGACCTTCAAGAAAGATGGAATAGAATATATTCTATTACTTCCTTTTTGGTGGGATTCTCCGATGATTTAGGTCCAAACGAATATAGTGAGGTGTTAAAAAAATTATTTAAAGATGAAATAAATCCCCAAAAAATAGGGGAAAAATATTTAGAACTTAAAGAAACTATCTTAGATTTTCCCTATAATCCTAAAATTTACAGTGGATTAGGGGCCTGTGAATTACTAATGCCCTGCCCTCCTCTTTCCGAAGAAAAAATCCAGGCTTTAAAATCACAGGCCAAAGAACTTCTAGAAAAAACCAAAGGATTTAGACTGATGGGTCAGAGATTTACTTTAGACTCCTGGATTTTCTCCGAAATTGTTTCTCCTTATAGCGGCGAATACGTAGGACCAAAACCTTCCTTACCAACTGAAGAAAAACCCTTTACTTTTATCTGGGACGATGCCTATAACGAATATAGAAAAAATCGCCCTTTCACCTGGGTTAAGACTGAAGTAAAAACCTGTCCTTCACCCGCAGCAAGGGAAGTGAGAGGTTTCCCGCGAGGATTAGATTTAATGGCTTTGTTGGGCTCTGAAAGGGCTAAAGAAATTTTAGAAAGCTTAGGAGATACTCAATATTCTGATTATGAGAAGAAATTTTCTGAATTGAAAAAAGAAGTAGATTCTTTTTCCAAGAGGGATTGGTCTAAAAATCTTTATCTTAATTGGCTCTGGGTGTTAAAATCCTTGAATAGTGAATTCGGTAAAGGTTATCCTACTTTTATGCAAACCGAAGCCTGGCAAGATAAAGAATTAAATACTGCACTGGCCTCCTGGACAGAATTAAGACATGACACCCTTTTATATGTCAAACAGAGTTATACTATCGCCGAGATGGGAGGCATGTTTGAGCCCCCGGTAGTCGGTTATGTTGAGCCAATACCAGAATTTTATGCCCGACTTTTAGCCTTAACAGAGATGACTAATCAGGGATTTAAAAACTTAATTCCTCAAGAAGAATTAGAAAAGTTAATGATAGAAGCAGGGCTTAGTAAATTTGCGGAAATATTAAGTAGATTACTGGATATCTCTAAAAAAGAGTTGGAAAACATTCCATTAAATGATAATGAGTACAGTTTTATCGAAAACTTCGGGAGTATCTCTGAAGGTTTAATCGGGACTGTCTCAGGAGGAGAAGTCGACCCGGAGGTATTCAAAGCAGTCTTAGTGGCTGATGTGCACACAGATGGTAATACTGAAAAAGTTTTAGAAGAGGGAGTGGGCTATATTAAAACTGCGGTGATAGCTTATAGGCTTCCTGAAGGCCACATACTGTTAGGAGTGGGACCAACCTTTAGTTATTATGAATTCAAACAACCGATGGAAGATAGATTAACTGATGAGGGGTGGAGAAAAATATTAGACTCCAATCCCCCACCCGAACCAGAATGGATAGCAAGTTTTTGTTATTTCTTATTTATCTTTTAGATTTTTATATTACAACCTGGCTGTAACTAAGTGACCATTTGCCGCATCTATCGCCCCAACGAGCAACCAGTTCATCTTCTATAAATATTTCTACTACTTCACAATGGTTGGGGCAACCATCACACTCAAACCCTCTGGTGCGATATTCTTTATCTACTAAATTAAATCCTCTAAAACTTGTTTTTTTCCCAGTACTTTCAAACTCTTCCTTAGCTAATAAAGCCGCCCCTATTGCGCCCATAATTTTATGGTAGTCTGGCACAATAATCTCTTCCTCTAATTCTTTTTTAAAACTTTTTCTTATTCCGGAATTGGAAGCTACTCCTCCCTGAAAAAAGATAGGAGGGCAAATCTTTTTCCCTTTAGCCACATTATTTAAATAATTCCTTACCAAAGCTTCACATAGACCAGCAATAATATCTTTTTTCTCATAACCTAATTGTTGTTTATGAATCATGTCTGATTCTGCAAATACAGTACATCTCCCCGCTATTCTCACCGGATTGGTTGATTGTAAAGCATAATCACCGAATTCCTCAATGGGAATTCTTAATCTATAAGCCTGTTGGTCAAGAAAAGAGCCAGTTCCAGCTGCACATATAGTATTCATCCCAAAATCGACTACGATTCCACTTTGTAATATTATTATTTTAGAGTCTTGTCCACCAATCTCAAAGATAGTACGAACCTGTGGATTAATTTGCAAAGTTGCAACCGCCTGGGAGGTAATTTCATTTTTTACTATATCGGCACCTACTATTGTTCCAGCCAATACTCGCCCACTTCCGGTAGTACCCACACCTTTTATATTAATAGTATCCGAAGAAATGCTCCGCCTCATCTCCTCCATACCTTTCTTTATAGCTTCTATTGGCTGTCCTTGAGTTCTGAGATAGACTTTACTTAAAAGTTTTCCTTCCTCATTAATGAGAGCAAGATTTGTACTTATTGATCCGACATCAACTCCTAAAAATTCTGACATTTTCTTTCGCCTCCTATTACAATCATACCTAATTACACAGATTATAATTATGATTACACGGATTAATTAAATATCTATATTTTTACAAGATGCCTTTTAATTTTTTTCATTTCCAAGAGGTCTACAAAGGCATCTAATCTGGTAACCAATCCCTCTTCTCCGGTTTGCTCATCGTAAATTAAAGTAAGCACCGGGAAATCCAGGTCCTCACTCACTTTTTTGCTTATAGTTTCAGCTACAATCTCGGGCATACAGGTAAAAGGAATTACCTGAATAGCTCCATCCATCCCTTTTTCTGAGGCTAATACAATATGACCAATTGTAGATTGACCTTCACCACCTACCGATTGGGGTAGATAAGGTTCCGCTGCATTTTCAATAATATCTTGTAGTTTATTATCTCTAAAGAATTTTAAAAAAGAAGAAATCCATGGCACAACACTTACTCCTCTTTCTACCTCCACTCCTAAATATCCGAGTTTTTCTTCAATATGGTGATTAACAAAAGGCTCAAGAGCTACATAAAATTCTCCTACTAATTTAATTTTTATTAAATCTTTATTTTTATTGGCCTTGATTATTCTATTATAATCACTTAATATTTTTTGTTTAATCTTTTCTATCTCTTCGATAGAATTAGTATTATCAATTAAAGAGAGCCCTTTTTTGAGAATTTTAGAAGTTTCTCTTCTTATATTTTCCCGAGGTCTTGCCTTTAAAGCCTCTTTTTCTAATTCTTCTATGGCGACAACTTTGGCCCAGGCCAGTTTAAAGGCGCCCATAAAAGAAGGGAAAGATTTTTTATTTCTCAACCGATTAATATAGTTTAACATTTGGAGAAGGTTTCCGCGAGGAGCTTCTACAGAAATCATTTCAAATTTATAGCCTAAACTTTTTAAAATTATTCTTTGAATCTCAGCATAATATCCGAACCTGCAGGGTCCCCATCCTCCCACCATGATAATTGTCTCTGCCCCTCTTTCTAAAGCCTCGATAAAATTACCCAGCACAATCTTTAAAGGAAGACAACAATATTCAGGGGCATACCTTACCCCTAAATCAAGAGTTCGTTTGGTATTAGGAGGAGGTAGAATTACTTCGTGCCCCAGGTTAGAAAGTAATGCTTTTCCGGCAATAGAAGTAAGATTGCCTAAATTAGGCATAGTTACTTTCATATCTTTTCCTCCTTACAATCATATCCAGAAAGGCTTCGGTTCGAGTATCAATTCCGATTTCTCCGGTATGTTCATCAAAGACAAACTCAGTATAGGCAACTGAAGGATATTTTTGACTCTCCTGATGAATTATTTCTCCAATTAGAGAATCTTCCCCACACTCAAAAGAAGTCAGGTGGATTATTCCATCAACCTTTTTCTCTAAGAAGTAGAACGCTGAACCAACTGCTTTCTTAGAAAGAGTCCAGAAAAGGGGTTTATATAATTTCTTAAGTTGTCTTTTTATATCTCTTTTTTTAACCATTTCAGCAGTTAAGACATTTACTTTCACTTTTTTTAATTTAGAAATTAAATTCAGATTAATAAAATAGTCATAGATTAGATAAGAATGACCTAAAAGAGCAATATTAAGAAAATCCTCTAAATCTCCTTGGGAAAATTTATTATTATATTGCTGACTGATAATTTTTTGGTCTAATTCATTTTCTTTTGATTTTAGATATAATTTTAGGTTTCTCTGTGCTTCATAGAAAGATTGATAAATCTTCTTAGAGTTATTAGTAAATAACTTTCCTACCGCTAAAAAGGAATTTTTAAAATTGGTAGCTGATTTTCTTATATCAATAGTAGGTTCAATTAGAGGTGGGAGAGAAGAAAGAGAACTTTTAATCATATCGGGAAGACCTAAAAATTTAGGACAAAAATAAACGCCTTTTTCTACACAGACCATCCGAGGGATAAATAGGTAATCAACCCGATCTTTTAAACTCATTACATGGCCATAAAATACTTTGACCGGGAAACAAATTTCACTAATAGCTGACTTTACTCCTAAATCGAGTATTTCTTTAGTAGTAGGACCAGAGATAATCACTTCTGCGCCTAAACCTTCTAAAAAATTCTTCCATAGAGGAAAATATTCATAATAAAGAAGTGCTTGCGGTATCCCAATTTTTAAATTTCCCATAATTTTTGGCCTACCTTTATACAAATATACAAACTAAAAAAATTTATCTGCTATGTCCGATCATGGGAACAAATCTTACTCCGATAATCCCTTTAGATTTAATTTTTCCTTCTATTTTTTCTATTTTCATTAGAGTTTGAACCATCCATATTCCGCCAACGGGAATCACTATTCTCCCCCCATCATCTTTAATCTGCTGAAGAAGGGACGGAGGGACATGGTCAGGGGCACAGGTTACTATGATGGCATCATAAGGGGCATATTCTTCCCAGCCATGGTAACCATC
>Ga0114930_10005845_pt1 | contig 10019 bp, 10 predicted proteins | sample AnhtaG_FD_87300 | JGI IMG/M metagenome (GOLD analysis project Ga0114930, IMG submission 87300) | Deep subsurface microbial communities from Anholt, Denmark to uncover new lineages of life (NeLLi) - Anholt_01485 metaG | ecosystem: Environmental > Aquatic > Marine > Oceanic > Sediment | place... | reverse complement strand
GGGATAGCAACAAAGGAGCCATGTGTCACTGGTCATATAAACGAGTACATAGTCTTGTTAGCTCTCCCTGCTGCGTGTTAAACTTTGCCGCAAACAAATGAAAAAGCATGTCTTTTCTGGCTTTCGCCCCACAGGCAAACAGCATATCGGTAATTATCTGGGAACAATTCAGAACTGCGTTTCCCTTCAGGACGAGTATGATTGCATCTACTGTGTGGTGGATATTCATGCTCTTACTACGCTTGAGAATACAGAAACGCTGCAGAAAGATATTTATGAGATGGTGCTTGACTGGCTGGCAGCGGGTATTGACCCACGGAAATGCATCCTTTTTGTTCAGTCTCATGTGCCCCAGGTGATGGAGCTTCATACTTTATTCAGTATGGTGACTCCTTTAAGCTGGTTATTACGTGTGCCTACATTTAAGGAGAAGGTGAAGATGCAGCCGCACAATGTTAATTATGGACTGGTAGGTTATCCAGTTCTTATGACTGCGGATATTGCTCTTTATAAAGGGGAGGTAGTTCCTGTGGGTGAGGACCAGCTTCCTCACCTTGAATTAGCTCGGGAAATAGTACGCCGGTTTAATTCTATTTACGGATATGTGTTTCCTGAACCTCAAGCGAAGCTCACTTCCTTCCCCTTAGTTTTGGGCCTGGATGGACTGCTGAAGATGAGCAAAAGCTACAATAACTATATTGAAATAGCTACTCCACCCGAAGAAATCTTAGGGCGGGTGATGACTGCAGTTACAGACCCAGCACGGAGGTACCGCTCCGACCCAGGACATCCTGATATATGTAATATTTTCAGTCTCCACAAATTTTTCACTCCCTCGCGAGTGGAGGAGATTGCTTCTGAATGTCGTACTGCTGATATCGGTTGCGTTGATTGCAAAAAGATGCTAGCTCGAAGTATTAGCTCAACTCTTGAGCCTTTCCGGGAAAAGCGGGCTATCTTAGCCTCCAAGCCCAATTATGTTACTGAAATTCTTGCCGATGGAGCTAACCGAGCTGAGGCTATAGCCAAAGAGACCATGAAGGAAGTTAAGGATAGGATGAGGCTCCTTCAACTTAAATCCTAAATTCTAATTTCTAAGCTCTAAACAAATCCAAATTCCTTATTTTTTAGGATTTAGATATTAGTATTTAGTGCTTTATTTCTTATATCTGTTGACAAAACTGCCCATTCTTTTCAGGGCCTCCTCAATATCGGCTAAAGATGTAGCATAGCAGCACCTGACGAAACCTTCGCCGCACTGTCCAAAAACAGAGCCAGGGACTACAGCAATTTTTTCCTCCAACAACAGTTTCTCTGCGAATTCTTCCGAACTCATTCCAGTAGGCTTTATCGAGGGAAAAGCGTAGAAGGCACCCTTAGGCTCGAAGCAAGGTAGACCAATCTCGTTCAATCCTTTGACTATGAATCGGCGACGTCTATCATATTCTCTGGTCATCTTTTCAATCTCGTTTTCACCATTTCTTAGTGCTTCAATAGCTGCCATTTGTGCCATTATTGGAGCGCAAAGCATAGTATATTGATGAATTCTGGTCATTGCTTCGATAAATTGACTATCGGCTGCTGCATAGCCGATGCGCCAGCCGGTCATGGCGTAGGTTTTGGAGAATCCGCCGAGCAAGATAGTTTGCTCCTTCATCCTGGGCAGGCTAGCAAAACAGGTATGGTCTACACCATAAACCAGTCGGGCATAAATCTCATCGGATATCACCAATAAGTCGTATTGTCGGGCTAGTTCAGCCACTTCGTTTAACTCTTCTTGGGACATTACTGCACCGGTGGGATTTGCTGGGTAGCCAATCAAAATGGCTTTAGTTTGTTGGTTAATTCTAGGCTCGATATCGCTTGCCTTTATAACGAAATTATTCTCTTTGCTGGTAGGCACTGGGATTGGCATGCCGCCAGCCAGGACAATACAGGGCGAGTAAGCAACATAGCATGGGTCTGGAATGATTACCTCATCACCAGGGTTGAGGATGGCTCTCATGGTGAGGTCCAACCCCTCACTACTGCCTACAGTAATAAGAAGTTCGTGTTCGGGGTGGTAACTGACCCCATAACGAGGTTCTAAGTATTTGGCTAACTCTTGACGTAATTCAAGCAAGCCGTGGTTTGAAGTATACATAGTGTAGCCTTTTTCCAGGGAATAAGTGGCAGCCTCTCTGATATGCCAGGGTGTGACAAAGTCAGGTTCACCTACACCAAGGGAAATTACCCCTTCTGTGGAAGAGAGCAGGTCAAAAAATCTTCTAATACCCGAAGACGAAATGCTATTTAGCTTTTTCGAGATAAAGCTATTCAAGGTTTTAACTAAGGTGGGATCTATTCCTGACATGCTATGGCGTTATAGGTAATCGCTTAAGTTCCTTAGCAGGCTCTATAATTTCTCCGTCGTCCTTATATCGCTTGAGTAGGAAGTGGGTGACGGTGCTTTGCACCTTCTCTAAAGGAGCCAGTTTTTCTGTCACAAAGCTGGAAATTTCCTGCATGTTTTTGCCCTTCACCAGTATAGCTAGGTCGTAAGTCCCTGAAACCAGGTAAGCGTATTGTACCTGAGGGAAGCGGTAAATGTGCTCAGCTATGGCATCAAAGCCAACATCGCGTTGGGGTGTTACCCTGACTTCAATCAAAGCCCATACCTCTTCTTTCCCTAATTTAGACCAGTTTATTATGGTTCTGTATTTTAAGATGGTTTTGTTTTCTTCAGCTTTCTTAATCGCTTTTTCTACTTCGCTAACAGGTATGCCCAGCATGGTAGAAATCTGCTCTGGCGTTGCACGGGCGTTGTCTTGAAGGATTTCAAAAATCTGTTCCATTTTTTCTAAACTACCAATTCAATGGCTGACCATTGGTCGTTCATCTCATTGTAGCATAATTCAAATGTTTTGCCTTTATCAGTGATGACTCTAAATAATTTTTTACCTGGTTCTTGCCAGGCTTTTTCTATTTTCTCTACCCTATTTTCTTCCCCTTGCCAAGTGAAAGATTGCGGCTCCTGAACATAAGTATAACCTGAGTAGCACTTCACCTGTAATATTCTCATCATAGTAGTGGTTTCCTTTCATGCCAATCTGTGGCTTGCTCATAGGCAAAAGCGATATGTAATATCGTTTCCTCATCGAAGGGCTTGCCTATAATCTGCATCCCTATGGGCAAATCTTGTCCTGACCTTGAACGAAGTGAAAGGGAAGGATCTCCAGCAAAGCCGGCGGGTATGGAGATAGCCGGGAGGCCAGCAATGTTTATAGGCAAGGTACATACATCGCTCAAATACATCTGCATTGGGTCTTCTATCTTTTCGCCCAGTTTGAAGGCTACTGTTGGCGATGTTGGGGTGACCAATGCATCATATTTTTTAAAAGCCTGGTCAAACTCCTGCTTTATCAAAGTACGCACCTTCTGTGCCTTGAGATAGTAGGCATCGTAGTAGCCAGCGGATAGGGCATAAGTGCCCAGCATTATGCGCCTTTTAACTTCAGGTCCAAAACCAAATTGTCGTGTCTTCTCTGTTGCCTCTATCGCATTGCTGGCATTTTGCTCTGAGAAGCCATATTTTACTCCATCGTAGCGGGCTAAGTTTGCTGAAGCTTCAGAGGGCGCAAGTATATAATAGACAGCTAAGGCATATTTGGTAGATGACAGGGAGGCTTCCCAATCTATTTCTGCCCCCAGCTCCTCTAGCTTCTTTATAGCCATCTCCAAAGTCGTTCTTACTCCATTCTGCATGCCCTTTACAAAGTACTCCTTGGGAACACCAATTCTTAACCCCTTGAGGCCAGGGATTAACTGCTGAGTATAGTCTGGTACAGGGTATGGGACTGAGGTTGAGTCCCTGGGGTCATATCCAGCAATGGTGTTCATCACCAAAGCGCAATCAGTAACATCCTTGCTTATTGGTCCAATTTGGTCGAGGGAACTAGCAAAAGCAACTAAACCAAAGCGGCTCACTCGACCATAAGTCGGTTTAAGCCCCACCGCATTGCAAAATCCCGCTGGTTGCCGTATGCTTCCCCCGGTATCGGAGCCAAGGGTGTAGATAGCTTCGTCAGCGGCTACAGCAGCAGTTGAGCCACCACTGCTACCTCCGGGGACACGGCTTAAGCTCCAAGGATTATGGGTGGGAAAGAAAGCAGAGTTCTCTGTGGAAGAGCCCATGGCAAACTCATCCATGTTTGTCTTGCCTAGCAATACTGCCCTTTGTGTCTTCAATTTCTCTATTACTGCAGCATCATAGGGTGGAACAAAATTTTCCAGCATCTTTGAACCGCAGGTGGTTCGTATCCCTTGAGTGCATAGGACATCTTTAATTAAAGCGGGTATGCCCGTTAAAGGCGTAATATCACCACTGGCTATGCAACTATCTGCCTTTTTTGCCTCTCTTAAAGCTACGTCCTCAGTAATGGTGATACAGGCCTGGACCTTGCTTTCCACTGCAGCAATGCGCTCCAGGACAGATTTGGTGAGTTCAACTGAAGAGATTTCCTTCTGTTTAAGAAGCTCATGTGCTTGATGAATAGTTAGCCGGCAAAGTTCGTTCATAATTTCTCCTGGAGTGGGTATTAACCATTTGTAATGTACCTACTCTAATATTGTCTGCACCCTGAAGCAACTCTCTTCTTGTCTAGGAGCATTGGTTAGGATTTCGCTTTGGGAGTATGACTTAGCTACTTCATCCTCCCTAAGAACGTTTTGCAGAGGGATAGAATGGGTTGCTGGTGGCACATCAGTTGTGTCTATTTGCTTGAGTATCTCAAAATTTTCCAGGATGTCAGATAGTTGCAGGCTAAGTTTTTCAATTTCGGCTTCACTCAAACCTAACCGGCCTAGCCAGGCAATATGTTTGACCTGTTCATAGCTTAATTTCATTTTACATCGTTGAGCGACTGTTATTATAGCATGGGTTTTTGAGATAACAACGGTTGCTTATGCCTGTGAAGGAAGTTTATAATTACGATAATAACCGCGGAGGCTGAGAAGCCAAAGAGAGAAGAGAGAAAGTCGAGGTGGGATAATGAACTCATATAAACCGGAGGGAATTCGCAATGTTGTGCTGTTAGCTCATTATGGTGCTGGCAAGACTTCGCTCGCTGAAGCGATGCTGTTTACCTCGGGAGCTATTAAGCGATTAGGTAGTGTTAAAGATGGCACTACTACCTCTGATTATGATCCTAGCGAAGTAGGACACCACATGAGCATGAACCTATCTGTGCTTCCACAGGAGTGGAAGGGGAATAAAATAAATCTTATTGATACTCCAGGCTATGCTGACTTTGTTGGTGAAGTCAAGGCTGCTTTGCGTGTCAGTGAAGCAGCAATAGTTGTGATTTGTGCTGCCTCTGGTGTGGAGGTAGGCACTGAGCAGGTATGGTCTTATGCTGAGGAAATGAACCTACCTCGCTTGATTTTCATTAATAAGATGGATCGAGATAACGCCGATTTTTTTCGAACTTTGAAGGAAATCCAAACTAAGTTGGCAACAAGATGCCTGCCAGTTCAACTACCTATAGGTGCGCAGAGTGATTTTCAAGGTATTATAGACTTGGTAACTATGAAAGGTTACTCCGACTCTACTTCACAGGAGACAAAGCCAGCTCCTAAGCTTTTGGAACAAGCCAAATCTTATACGGAGAAGCTGGTGGAGACTGTGGTTGAGGTTGATGATAAGCTCATTGCCAAGTACTTGGAGGGTGAAGAGCTAAGCAAGGAGGAAATTTTTAAGGCTATAAAGCAAGCGACTGTAGCAGGTAAGTTAGTACCTATTTTTACTGGCTCTGTTTTGCGTAATATTGGCATTAGTCCGCTTTTTGATGCTATTAGTAACTATTTGCCTTCGCCTGGGGAAAGAGACACTACTGTGGCTATGAATTCAACAACTGGCGGTGAGGAGGAAGTTAAACCGGAGACAGGGGCACCCTTAAGCAGCCTCATTTTTAAAACTACTGCTGACCCATTTACAGGTAGGATTAGTTGTTTCCGAGTTTACTCGGGCGTCATTTTCAGTAATTCCCAAGTTTCGAATGCTAGCAAGAATAATATGGAGCGCATCAGCCAACTTTTTACCTTGCTGGGGAAAAATCAACATCCGGTGGGTCAAATAACTGCTGGGGATATTGGAGCAGTAGCTAAGTTAAATTTAACTACTACCGGGGATACTCTTTGTGCTCCTGAGCATCCTGTGATTTTTAAAGGCATTGAGTTTCCTCAAGCAAATTTCAGCATGGCAATTCAGCCTCAAACGAAAGCTGATTTGGACAAAATGAGCACAGGCTTGCCGCGAATTTGTGAGGAGGATCCCTCTCTCAAGGTACATCGCGATTCTAATACTAACGAGACCATCGTTTCCGGAATTGGTGATAGCCATTTAGAGATGGTTAAGGAAAGAATGCATCGCAAGTTTGGTGTGAAGGTGAAGTTGGAGCCACCAAAGATTCCTTATAAAGAGACCATTACCTTGTCCACTAAGGCAGAATATAAACATAAGAAACAGTCAGGGGGACACGGCCAATATGGGCATGTCTTTCTGAAGCTTGAGCCTCTACCTCGTGGTAGCGGCTTTGAATTTGCAGAGAAAGTAGTTGGTGGCTCGGTACCCAAGAACTATATTCCAGCTGTGGAAAAGGGAGTCAACGAAGCAAAGAGTGACGGTATTTTAGCTGGATATTCTGTAGATGACGTAAGAGTAACGCTCTACGATGGCAGCGTCCACTCGGTGGACTCTTCAGACATCGCTTTCAAGATCGCTGGGGCACAGGCTTTGAAGAAAGGGTTAGCTCAAGGGCAGTCTATATTGCTTGAGCCAATAATGAATCTTAATATAACCGTGCCTGAGGCATATACTGGAGATATTACGGGTGATCTTAATACCAAAAAGGGACGTGTGCTTGGAATGACCCCTCAGGGGGAGTGTAATATTATTCAAGCCCAGGCACCGTACGCAGAACTGCTTCGTTATGCCATAGACTTGAGGTCAATGACCCAAGGGCGTGGCAACTTTACTATGGAATTTAGCCATTATGAAGAAGTGCCACCCCATATTAGCCAGAAAATCATTGCTGAGAGGAAAGCACAATAGAGTAGAGAATGATTTTCTGTTTTTACTCAGCTAGTAGCTCTTTTAGCTTTTCAACAAGAGCAGGTACTACTTCTTCGTAGCGGCCCACCACTCCAAAATTTGCTTCCCTAAATATGTTTGCCTCTGGATCCTTGTTAATGGCTATGATAGTTTTCGAGCCAGAGCAACCTGCAATGTGCTGGCTAGCTCCTGATATGGCTATGGCGATATAGATGTCGGGGGCAACAATCTTGCCTGTCAAGCCCACGTGCATTGCTTCCGGTACCCAACCATTATCAGCCGGTGGGCGTGAAACTCCTACTGCACCATGTAGCACATCAGCTAGTTCCTTTAGTGTTGTTTTGAAAGGCTCAGGACCACCAATGCCTCTGCCTCCACTAACTATCGCCGGGGCATCCTCAAGCTTAAGTCCAGCTACCTCTTCTTTTACTTTTTCCACTACCTTTGTCTTCACCTTCGACATATCTATTTCGACCTTTGTTGGTATGACCTCTCCTTTTCTTGAGTTGTCGCGCTCTATTGGTGACATCGTCTTTGGCCTAATGGTAGCTATTTGGGGCATGGACTCACATGTAAATATAGCCTGAGCGTTGCCTCCGTATACAGGTTTCGTTTGCAAAAGCAGCTTTGTTTCCGGATCTATACTTAAGTCAACGCAATCTGTTGACAAGCCAGTTCCCAATCTAAAAGCGAGGCGAGGAGCTAAGTCTCTGCCTATAGGCGTTTGCCCCATAAGTATAATTCGAGGCGAAGTCTCTTTAGCCAACTTTTCCACAACCTGGATGTAAGTATCTGCTTGATACTCTTTGAGTGACGGATCCTCTACCGTATAAACCTCATCAGCTCCGAAAGCGATTGCTTCTTTGGGTGTTTCGCCAACTGTATCACTGAGTAACAGGCAGGACAAATCCTCCTTTAATGTGGTGGCGAGATTCCTGCCACACCCTAGTAATTCAGTAGTGATGGAAAGTAATTTTCCGTTTGTTAACTCTCCGCAGACTATTACACCTTTATATTCAGCCATTATTTCTCCTTGGATTAAATTATTTTTGCTTCCCTGAGCCTTATAGCTAGATTGGTGCCGGCCTCTGCTGGGGTCTCTCCCTCGATTATTTCGCCTTTAGCTTCCTTAACAGGCTGGAAAAGCTTGGCTAGCTTGGTGCGCCTTCCAGCAGCCCCCACCTGAGATGGCTCAAGACCTATATCGGACGGTTTCCACACAGTGGGTTGTTTTTTAGCTGCTGCCATGATTCCTTTTAGAGCAGCATAGCGAAGGCTACCTAATTCACTGGTCACAGTAATTAAGGCAGGAAATCCTACCTCAATTACTTCATAACCATCAGGGATAACTCGCTCTACCCTTACCTTTCCATCAACAACCGCTACTTTTCGGGCTACGGTTACAGCGGGAATCCCCAGAATTTCAGCGATGCCTAAGCCAACCTGTCCGGCATCCCAGTCAGAAGATTGCCTGCCGCAGAAAATAAGGTCATACTCTCCTGTCTTTTTGATTGCCATTGCCAAAACATGAGCGGTTGACCAACCATCACCTTCTTCAAAAGTTTCATCTTCGAGAAGGATGAGTTCATCACCCCCCACGGCTAACGTTTTCTTAACCACATCACGAGCTAGCTTATTACCCAAGCTAAGTATTGTAATTTTGCCGCCTGCTTTGTCTTTAATCCTTAGAGCAGCCTCCATAGCAAACTCATCATATTGACCAATTACAGGTTTTACCTCTGGTGGTAAGGTCATTTTATTAGTCGCTGGGTCAACTTTAAATACCACTGGTGGTGCCTCTGGGTCGGGCACCTGCTTGCAGCAAACAATCATATTTACACCTGGCATTTTCTAACCTCCTTTGGTATAAATTTTCTACACGTAAAAATTGCCCTCTTCAATGAAGTCGCAGGTTCTTTGTCAAATTGGCTGAGCTTTAACAGTCCCTAAAGGCTCACTTTGCATCTTTAAACGGGCAAGTTGGTTTCGCATAGCTTTATGGTGGGCAGTAGAGGACTTGAACCTCTGACCTCCTGTGTGTAAAACAGGCGCTCTAACCACTGAGCTAACCGCCCAACATGGTACGCCTGGCGGGATTTGAACCCGCGACCTCAGCCTCCGCAGGGCTGCGCTCTATCCAACTGAGCCACAGGCGCATGGTGCCGAAGGAGGGACTTGAACCCTCATGCCCTTAAGGACACTACGCCCTGAACGTAGCGCGTCTGCCATTCCGCCACTTCGGCTTTTACTCTTCTGTCTCAAATTCTCCCTTAGCCAGGGAAACAAAAATAACTGCTAATAATCCCAGGATATTGAAGGGAAGGAGAGCACAAATAGCCCCGGCCAGGGATAAACCAAAGCTTCGTCTCCTTATGGCTGAGATGCCGCCAACTATGGCTATGATGCCCAGTACAGCGATGACGATCCCTGCGATAGTCACAATAGTTAGATGTGCACTTATTGTACCAAAATCACCCTCAAAGCCGGAAAAAAATGGGAAACTTGGGCGCCAAAGTGGCATGCTAAGCCACGCTAATGCTGCTACTCCCCCCCCACCGATTATCTCAAATGCTCCTACTATTATGCTTAAGATTCCACCAGCGCTAAGTAAGCCACCTCTGCCATTACCGTCAGATGCCATTTTTTTAACCTCCTCTTTTTATGGTGGGCAGTAGTGGACTTGAACCACTGACCTCTTGCGTGTGAAGCAAGCGCTCTAACCACTGAGCTAACCGCCCTAAATCAGGGCTATTTTAGCTTAAAAAGCTAGCTTTGTAAACACAAGCAACTTGATGGCTGTGACTAATGCAGGTATAGTAATGGTATGGCTTATCATGGTATTGATTCTCTTCCCCGGCATATTGCCATTATTATAGATGGCAATGGCAGGTGGGCAAAGCAGCGTGGCTTGCCGCGCTTAGCTGGTCAT
>Ga0114930_10005844_pt1 | contig 10020 bp, 10 predicted proteins | sample AnhtaG_FD_87300 | JGI IMG/M metagenome (GOLD analysis project Ga0114930, IMG submission 87300) | Deep subsurface microbial communities from Anholt, Denmark to uncover new lineages of life (NeLLi) - Anholt_01485 metaG | ecosystem: Environmental > Aquatic > Marine > Oceanic > Sediment | place... | reverse complement strand
TTGTGGAACTCTATAAAAACTCAAGCAGTATTCGTGCTCCCTAAAGATTATGGATGGGGTATGAGATCTACTTCAGATAGAATCTGGTATTGGAACTCAGATGAACAAACTCAACAAATATGGTCCACACTACAAGAGTTACTTGAAGAGTATGGTTTGAACTTGGATATTGTGTATGATGATTCCGACTTTCCAATAGATAACCAATACCAAAAAATCTTCTACTGGAACATGACCAAATAATAGCTAAAAAGTCTATCCTTACATCTTTGATTACTTTTTGATATAAAAAAATTGGTAAGTAAAGGGATAAAATAATCGAAAAAAGAGAAAAGATTTCACCTAATTTATGAATCCCTCACCTTATGTCGAAAATAAAAATATATTAATTCCCAAAGAAGGAGGAAAAATAAGAATTTAAAAAGTACCAAATTCTTGATCGTTAAAATAACAAATTGCTGTAAACCCCGATAAAGTGGCAACATCACCTAGAAATAATTCAAATCCGCTACCTTGTGGTTCAATATTATATTGAATATCATTCCAAACTAACCTAACCCAAGCATGATATTGAGCATTTTGTTCGCCAACAACAACATAAACATTATCAGTTGACCATCCATTTGAACGAAGTAATGAACATAAAAGTATAGAGAAGTCTTCACAATCACCTGTTTCTAGTTGCATAGTTTCGTTTGAGAATTGCCAATACTCTCTTTCTCCATGAATTTCAGAATCACTTCTATATTGAATTCTGTTTCCCACCCAATCTCTAAATTTCATCCAATCTGGAGTTAATAACGCCATTTTGTCTTCCAGTATTTCATTTCTTAAATTAATCAAACCAGGATCCTTAGGTGTTATAAAGGAAAAACAAGAAGTTTCATTAAAAATTCTCGAAATATTTGTATCTACCATATTCAAGATTGATCCTGATTCAGAAATATCATTTTGATTTTCAGAATCATTTGAAAATAAAGACAACAAACCTTGAATTTGATCTCTCACTGTGAAAGGAGCAACTAAGATAACTAAAACAACACAAATAATAATAAAACCTAGAATTTTCTTATTCATTATTAAAGTCTCTTTTTTTCCTAAAGTTTGCAGGAAATAATATGCCAACACACACATATATAATTTATCTTACGATTTAATACATTCATAAGTGAGGATTACATCGATACTAACTTTCCTTTTTCATTCAAATATTTTTTCCGTAAACAAGATCCTTTTTTAGCCCGATTATATAAATCACACATTCAAAACCAAATCAAATCAAAACTATTTTCAGCATAATCCAATTCAAACAGGTTCCCTTTCACAGTCTTGATGGACTCACGTAGTTTTCTCCAAAAAAATTTTCCAATTAACAATAATTTTTGCAATTCCTTGATAAAAATACGAGAATATTTTTTTTCAAAAAATAATAAAAAATTTTTTTTAACAGAAAAAGAAACATTAGTTACCATGAAAAAAAATGTCTTTTCCAGTTTTTTTAAAAAATAATATATAGTTCTTCAATACAGAAAATGTTGTACATATCTACAGAAGGGGGAGAAGTTCGTGCAATTATCTGCAGATATCAAGTGGATAGACTGTACTTCGGCAAAAAAAATGAGTAAACACCTAAAAAGGTTTTCTTGTAACAAAAAGTCAAACCTAAATAGGGTGTTTAAAGGATCAACACTCCCGTCCATTGAAAAAACTGAAGCGAGTTACCAGTGCGGCGAGGTAACAAAGCGTTCATCTTTTATATTTATTAAAGATTCAGCAGATACAACAAAAATCGTTGGTTCTTGTTGCACAAATCGTCTTGTACATTTAATTGATGATTTCGATTTTCTAAAGAATCAAATGAATGAATCAAACCTAAATTTTGCACTAAGTGATGCGAAAATAAAGCTTGATGACAATAAACTTATCGAAAATTGTGATAATAAAATTTTTAATGTAAAAAATACTTTAGCTGATTTATTTGGAATGATTGGTTTTATTCCAGCTGCTGCTATTTATCTTCTTTTCGGGGAATTTACTTTAGTTACAATTATTCCTTTTATAGTTGGACTTATTTTTTGGGTGGGATCTGTAGTCATTGGCTGTTGGAGTCAACCAAAATATGTTCTAATTGAAAAAGAATAACACACCAAGTATTGCAATATTTAATTTTAGGCTATAATTGTCAATTTTAAAAGTAAATAAAAAGAATAAATAGTATAAAAAAATAGTTAATTTGAAGTTTTTATTTTGTTACCATAATTTTTTTAAATTAACTATCATTTTTTAGTTCTTATTCTAAGAGTTTGCTTTTAATTTATGAAGTATAAATGAAAAATTCTTTCCTAAAGTTTGGAAAGTAAGAATGCCTTCGGCGTCTTTTTCTACATCTCCAGGTTTTGATCCAATACCAAGATTCCAGTAGTTTGAACCAACAACGTACATTTGGTTAATTAAAAAGAAAAAATTAATGCTTGAGAAAACATGAGTTGCACCTTGTCTCCTTACTGCGACTACTGCGGCTCCAACTTTATTTTTAAGAAGATCACCATTTACTTTGCTAACAAGACCAACTCTATCAATTATTGCTTTTATTGGTGTAGAAACATTGGCAAAATAAGTCGGAGATCCTAATATTATTCCATCTGCTTGTAAGATTTTTTCTATGTATTGATTTATTTTGTCATCTGTAATTACGCATTTTTTGTCTTTATTTTTTGCACATTGATAACAGGCTGTGCAACCTTGGAGTTTTTCCATTCCCACCCAAATATATTCACATTCAATTCCTTTGGAGGTTAATTCATTCATAACAATTTTTAAACAGCGAGAAGTATTGCCTTCTTTTCTCGGACTGCCATTAAATAAAACTACTTTCATATTATAACCTTCAAATACACTAATTGAAAAACAATTCTCTTACTTTATCAATTGAAAATAAAAAAATTTAAAGAAGTGATGGTCAATATTCGTTTCACATAATTTCAACTATATAGTAAAAATTATTTGGATACTTTCAAATTAGTTTTTTCATCAGCTAATTTGTTTTTCTGAATTATTTATTAAGTTACATAAAAAAAAAGAGGGGTTAATCCTTAAATTCTGTCAAAATAGCTTAAAGGTGCATACCAATAGAGTTCAATTGTTCTTTTACAATTGTGACATATGATGTTTTGTTTAATGACACTACCATAAAAACTGTTTCGCAAAGGTTTCTCAAATGAAAAAGCAGACCGAATTCTATCCGGGGAATCAACTTCGAAGGGTGAATGACAATATGGACATTCCAAAACAAGTTTTGATTCTGCCAACAAAACACCTTCAATTATATATATTCAAATCCAGATAAAAAATATTTTGTTCGCAATAAAAAAACAAAAGAATAGTAAAATTTAAAAATAGTATATTTATTTATTTTTAAAAAAAAGACAAAGTAAAAACTTGATTTAATGACAGGTATTAGAAATAAATCGTGTTCTGCCAACAGCGTTTTGCTTATCCTTATAAATAGTCACAAACATTAAATTAAATAACAAAATAGTCACAATTTCAGTAACCAAAATTTAAAAAAAATAGTTAAAAAAAGAAGAAAACCAATATGGTAAGAAACAATAAAGAAAAAGAAAGAGCACCTCTTCCTTTGTTAAATGAAGAGTGGTTTGAACAAAGATTTCCGGATACAGGAAAAATTCACGTCTTGGAAGGCTTAGGTGAAAAGTGGAAAAGACAAAAACTAAATTCAACAATAGTTGTCGCTTTCCACGCTGACCTTGAGGTTTCACAATTAAAACATTTTTTCCCGCTTTTTTTTGTACAATATCTAATCCAAAAAGGATACTCCATTAATCCAGTTGTGTATATTGGCGCATTAAGAGATATTGGTCGAGGATACCATAGAGGAGATATTAGGGAAAGAATTGCAGAAGCTCACCAATTTTTCCAAGGAGTTTTTAGTCAAAGTACAAAAACCGTAATTGTCGAAGATAGATTAGAAATTCAAAGAGACGTCTATAGTATTTTGAGAATACTAGAATTTGAAAAAAGTCTCCAAGAAATCCTGCGTCAAATAAATACGTTAGAAAAATTAAATGAAACTCAAACAATTAGACTTAAAGAAAAAAAATACACGCTTTCTAGTTATGAAAAAGAACTTTTAAGAATCTACCTTTTTGATAGAAATAAACTTGGAACTGAAATCAAAAAATATCCATATTTAAGTTGGGGTTTGGAATCTCTTGGACATTTGGGGACTTCATATAACATTTTTGACAAATCAAATGCAGGTTTATCCGTATTAAAAAAAATAATTTGTACTGATCAAGGTATTGAGTACCCAGCAACTATTGTACTACCTGATCCTGTTGCAGTATCAGGAAAGCTTATGAGATATTTATCTTCAAGAGACCTAAATCCTGATGAAACTCTATTCATAAGTGACTCATATAGGGTAATTAGTCGAAAGATTTTTGAAAGAGAAGATGTCTCTCTTCGCTTTTTAGATTATTTATTTAAAAATATTATCCAACCATTTTCAAGAAATTCCAAAAAAGGAGAAATCGAAGTATGTTGGAATAAATTAAACCAAAAACATCTTGATAAAGAATCAGTCGCACCTCGAGAATTAAAAAGATGTGTTCTTTATTGTTATTGGGATTTCATAAAACCATACTATGATGCTATGGAGTCCATACTTGGTACTCATGAAAGCCTTTTTGTTCCTGAAGAATTGGTGGAAAGAACTTTAGATGCTTTAGGTTCAAAAAGAAATAGGAAAATACTAGCAAAACTTGCCATTAATCAACAAAAACATAAAGAGGCAATGACTGTAAGTGAACTTTTCGAAGCCATGGAATTAAAACAAGGAGCAAAAAAAGGACTTTGGAGAAATTTGGAGACTCTTGTTACATGTGGATTAGTTGAACGAATTCCAGAAGGAAAAAAACTTCAAAAATACAGCATTTCTAGAAAAAAAACTTCTATTAGAATTCGATTATCATTATCAAAAAAAGATAAAAGAGAAATAAAAAAACTGAAAAATTAAGGTATATTAAAAATTTTTTTTGCATTTATTGAAGTTAATTGAGCTACTTCGTCTACTGTTTCATGCTTTAATTCCCCAAGTTTCCTAGCTATGTAAGGGAGATAACTAGACTCATTTCTTTTCCCTCGCATGCATTGAGGAGTTAGCCAAGGGCTATCAGTTTCTATTAACATATTTTTTAAATCCAGTGATTTAACAACGTCATGAAGATTGCTAGCTTTAGGATAAGTAAGATTTCCTGCAAACGAAATTAAAAATCCCAGATCAATACTTCTTTTAGCAAAATTTATATCACTTGAAAAGCAGTGCATAATCCCTTTAATATTTTTTTTAAAGCTTGAAATAATTTGCATAATATCATCATCGGCATTTCTATTATGAATAATCACAGGAAGATCATGTTCTACCGCTAAAGAAAGTTGAGTTTTGAAAGCTTGTTTTTGAGTTTCTTTAGGTGAGAGGTTTCTGAAATAATCAAGACCAATCTCACCTACGCCAACAACTTTAGGATTTTTTATTAATTTTTGAAAAATTTTAAGAGTTTCCTCAGTTAATTGAGTAGCGTTGTGAGGGTGAATACCAATAGTTGCATAAAGACCATCATAGTTTTGTGCCAGGTCAATTGCTTTATAACAATTATCAAGATCAAAACCAACATTCACTATGTTTATGACTTTGTCTTTTTTTGCTCGTTTAATAACTAACTGTCTATCTTTATCAAAACGTCTCGATTGCAGATGTGCATGCGTATCAAAGAATATTTTCTCTCACCTTAGATCTACCCAATAGGAATGTCTAGCTAAATAAAGTGTCTTATAATTCATTAATTAGTATCTAAAGGGTGAAAAGGATAAACTTAAAAACATAAACGGCTTAAAAGATTTAATCAGCCAAGTAATGTGTTTTTATGAGGAATAATTTTGACTGGAATTCTTGGGACAGGTGCAGTTCTTATAACTGATATAAATCTTTTAATTCAAATAGTTTCATTTCTCATACTGCTAATTAGCATAGTATATAAAATTAAAGGAAAAATCAAAATACACGGTTATTTAGTGGGATTAGCAGTTTTTCTGCATTTTATCACTTTTATAGTAGCCATGGGTCCATCTTTTATTGATGGCAGAGAATTCTTCACAACTTCAACAAATGTTCCTGGAGTTCAATATATGTGGGTTCATGCTGTAACAGGCGGAGTTGCCCTTATTCTTGGAATATTTTTAGTGATAGCTTGGGTTATCAAGATATCCCAGGTAGCTGGATGCTATAAAAGAAAAAGAATTATGGACATTACAGTCTTACTTTGGTCATTATCTGTAATATTTGGGATTTTAACATATACCTCATTTTATATGTAATAAAAACCAAGTTTTGGCCCGTTTTCTCAATATTTTTTTTAACCTAATTTTAAATTTAAAAACAGATAAAATTCAGTGATAAACCTAACCGATTAAAAATAACTGTTAAGGGTCAATTTATCAATGGAAGAATGGTTTGCCGGAATCTCTAGGTTAACTAATAGGAGAAAGCAGATTAGTTCACAAACAGTTTACTGCGCTGTTTTATAAAGTTAAATTTTACCAAAGATTCTCTCAGCACACTACGTTCCCATATTCTATTTTACTCTTTATTTTTTATAATAAATATATAATATTTTGCAAATAACAGGAATTTTCATAAAAAAAACTAGATTTAAACTAAAAAATAACATTAAATTTTGCAAATATGACATGAAAATCAAGGTATTTTTCTTATAAAAAAGGGTAAAAATTAAGAAGTTGTTGGATCGTTTTTGGGTTGATCAATTTCTTTTAATTTCTTTTTTCTTTTATTTAACACTATAAAAATAATAACAATCAAAATAGTCGCAATTGCTCCAATTAACACTATTAAGATTACCTGATTTTGACTAGCTTGTTGTTGGTCAAATAATTCTTCTTCTTCATCAATTAACTCTACATAACTAGAAGCTTGATTTAAGGAAGTTATAGCATCGCCAAATTGATTATTTATAGCAAAATTATTTGCAGCATTTTTTGCCTCCAAAGCTTGAGAAAGAAGATCATTAGCTACTGGACTATCATAAGTTACTGCATTTGCTTGATTTATTTCATCAGCAACTTGCACATTAAGAGCTAAGTAGGTTTTTTCAAGAGAATCAGAGATTTGCAGAGTAAAAATTGGAGAGTCCCAAGAAAAACCAATAGGTAATGATCCATCTGAGCCGCCATATGAACCATCGATTCCAACAAAATAATCATGCAAACCAATGCTAACAGTTGTTGGAATCTGAAAAACCATTAACTCAAACGAGTACGACCCCAAACTCGGAACAACTACAGGATTTGCGGATAAATCGATTCCTTGAAAATTATCATTTTCCATCCAATCAAAATTTATACCCACATAATATATTTCTAGGGGTTGCGAAAAATTGCTTATGAAAGTAATTCTAGCAGGCACAATATCTCCTTGATAAAATTTTTCACCTTCCCAATTAACAGTTACAGACGCTTCATCGGAATTTATTGCTAAAACAAAACTAGAATTTAAGATCAAAACAGCGCAAACAAGAAGAATCAAGAATATGTAGGATATTTTCATCAAATCTACCTTAACAATAGAGGATATGTTTTTGTATATATGTTTTAACCAAAAATCAGCTAAGTTGCTATAAATTCATTTCCTCATGTCATGTTTGAAAAAAGATTTTTTTAGTTGAAATAAAAAAAATAGATATAGCTACGAAACCAAAATAATGGCTTAGTAGTTTTCACACCAAACTTCAAAGTATGCTTGAGCATGTTTACAAACTGGGCATTCAACTGGAACCTCAGAACCAGAATGAACATAGCCACAATTGCGACATTTCCACTGCATCTCTGAATCTTTTTTGAAAACTTTTCCTTGTGTAACATTTTCAAATAATTTCAAAAATCTTCTTTCATGAGATGCTTCCACTTTTGCTATCATCTTAAAAGTTGTAGCAATGTCTAAAAAGCCCTCTTCTTTAGCTACTAGAGCAAAGTTAGGATAGATTGATCCCCATTCCATTTTTTCTCCTTCTGCAGCAGCTTTCAAATTTTGAGAAGTAGATCCTATTACGCCAGCTGGATATGCCGCCATTATTTCTACATCGCCACCTTGAAGGTGTTTAAAGAAAAGTTCGGCATGCTCTTTTTCATTTCCTGCAGTTTCTAAGAAAATTGAAGATATTTGTTCGTAGCCTTCTTTTTTTGCTTTACTTGCAAAAAAAGTATATCTGTTTCTAGCTTGAGATTCACCTGCAAAAGCTGCTAAAAGATTTTTTTCAGTTTTGCTTCCTATTAAATCCAATTTAAAATTCACCTACAATAGCAAAAGATTTGATCGGGTATAAAAAAATTTATTATATTTTACATAAAAATTGATGATTAATCGTTAGGTATCCTACCTATGGTATATTACCATCAATATTTATGCTTTTAAAGCGAAACGTATATGTGGGATTATTTACGCTAATTTTTAAAGATTAACAAACAAGGAGGAACCTCTATGGGTGAGGATCAAAAAAAGAAAACTGTTGATTATCAAAAACTTCTAAATGCTGAAAAAATTCGCTCAGAAGATTACTTAAAAAGACTAAAATATCTTCAAGCAGATTATGACAATTTAAAGAAGAGGACTGAACGACAAATAGTCGAGGCTAAAAAATATTGCACAGAAAACATAATTATACAATTGTTAGAAGTTCAAAACGAACTAGAATTGGCAATTGATAACTCAAAGTTAACAGACTCAAAAAAAGTTATAATAGAAGGAGTTCAAATGACACTTAAAAAACTAGAAAAAGTGCTTGAACAGGAAGGTGTCTCCCTTATAGACTGTAAAAAAGACACTGTTTTTGATCCAAATTGTCATCACGCCATCGCTGCCACAGAGCGAGATGACATTAAAGAATGCTTAATAATTGAAGAAGTTCGAAAAGGGTACAAGATGAAAGAAAAAGTCATCAGACCCAGTTTTGTAAAAGTGGCAGTTAAATCATCAAAAAATAAAAAAACAAAATAATAAAAGGAGAAATAAAAATATGAGTAAATCAAAAATTGAAAAAAATGTTTTAGGAATAGATCTTGGAACAACTAACTCCGCTGCAGCCATCTATGAAGGTGGACGTGCAACAGTAATTCCAAGTGCTGAAGGCCCGACAATGGCTGGAAAAATGTTCCCCTCAGTGGTTGCTTTCACAAAAGAGGGACAATTATTAATTGGCGACCCAGCAAAAAGACAAGCTACAGCTAATGTTGAAGGAACCGTTTTTGAAATTAAGAGAAAAATGGGAACTGATTATAAAGTAAAAATAAACAAAAAAGAATACACTCCTCAACAAATTTCAGCCTTTATTTTACAAAAAATAAAGAAAGATGCAGAAACTTTCCTAGGTACTTCTGTAAGCAAAGCTGTTATTACAGTTCCAGCTCATTTTGACGATAACCAACGTCAAGCCACAAAAGATGCTGGCGAAATAGCAGGGTTTGAAGTAATGCGAATTGTAAATGAACCAACTGCTGCATGTTTAGCTTATGGAATTGATAAACTTGAAAAAGAAATGAAGATTCTTGTCTTTAGTTTTGGTGGCGGTACCCATGATGTTACATTAATGGATTTTGGCAAAGGAGTCTTCCAAGTACTATCTACTAGTGGGGATACCCAAATGGGAGGTACAGACGTAGATAACGCAGTTCTAAATTATGTTGCAGAAGAATTCAAAAGACAAACAGGAATTCATCTTCTAGAAGATAAAACAGCAACAGCTCGATTAAAAGAAGCAGCTGAAAAAGCAAAAATAGAATTATCAACATTAATGACAACGGATATTGATCTACCATTCATATCGGCAACCAGCACCGGTCCTAAACATTTACATCTAACATTAACCAGAAACAAACTCGAAGAATTAGCTAGACCAATTGTCAAAAAAACAGAAAAAACAATACTAAAAG
>Ga0114930_10005843_pt1 | contig 10022 bp, 7 predicted proteins | sample AnhtaG_FD_87300 | JGI IMG/M metagenome (GOLD analysis project Ga0114930, IMG submission 87300) | Deep subsurface microbial communities from Anholt, Denmark to uncover new lineages of life (NeLLi) - Anholt_01485 metaG | ecosystem: Environmental > Aquatic > Marine > Oceanic > Sediment | place... | reverse complement strand
TCTTGTCATATAATCCATCAGTAACTATTCATTTCTTGACATTTATATAAATTTAGTTAAAAATAATCTAAAAAGTCATGGATTCTTTGTGAGCATAAAAAGATGGTTTAAGAAATGGATGAGGAAGAATATACAAATAAGTATCTAAACTTAAGAATACTTAAGAGCATTCAGGAATATTTGAAGTCAGATGATAATGACCATATTGGTGTATATCCTATCAGGGTGCCTGATGAGTTGCTATACCAGACATTAAAATTGAAGGGAGCTAAAAATGCCGATAGTATAATACATCACATATTCAAATTGGGTCTTAGCATATGGAGTGAAAAGGTATTCGATACAGTTTTTGGCTCTCAGCAAGACCTTGAAGAATTTATAGAAATTGTCAAAAAGCAGAATAAGGAAGACAGGTAAAAATAATAATCCCTGTAAAAAGAAGTGTCTAAAGTGAGCTAAAATTTAAAGTGCCTAAAATGTAAAGATAAATTAACCCTCTCTTATCTTATGGACTTTCTTATATCGCACAATTCCTCTCATCGCACATCTTAAGCTACTAAATCCATTTTCTAATAAAAATAAGATCGGGTCATAGAATCTCATTTAAGGTATAGAAATCTTTTCTCTACAATCCTCACAAACCATCTCATAACTTTAGTTCACTTTAGCCCGGGTCCAGTCCCCTGGCCCAGACTTGGCCTATAATCTTAATAGGCTGATCCGAGCACGTAGTACCTTATAGACTTGACAGTTTGATTTAATCACGTCGCGACAGGGCAGGCTGGCTATAGGTTTTTTAGGCTGATTCAAGAACTTGCTGGCGCATAGAATTAATATGCTGATTGGAGCACATAGCGCCTCCCGATCCCGTACCGATCTCGGGACGGGGAGGGCGGGCCCTATTGAATTTCCCAAAGGGAACCCTATTCAACAGGGCGGGCTTTTGGCTTTTATTAAACTTTGATATCTATTCAGATTTACCATGACTTTGGCTGCCCTTTCAGGTGTGGGGAAATTGACAAGACTTTTAGCCTCCTCAAACTGTTTTATCTGCTCATCCCATATTCCAGGTGGGGCCGAAAGGCAAGTGATGATAGGTTTTTTCTGCTCCCTATAATTTAATAAAAACGACAGACTTTTAATAGAATCAACATTGGCAGAGGCAAACATCATAGATAGAAGAATGCCCGCAACTTTTTCATCTTGCATAACTGCCTGTAAGATTCCAAGTATTGCCTCTGAGTTATACCAGGCTGGACCCATATCTACAGGGTTTGTTCTTAAAGCCAGAGGGGGCAGAATCTCGTTTATCTTATTCTGGGTCTCCGGGGTAAAGGAAACTATGTTAAGGCCACCCGTCTGACAAATGTCAGCGGCGGCTATACCCGGACCAGCTTGAGAGGAGAGTATAGCCACACCTGAACCATTTGGCACAGGTGATCCGGCTAAGGCCTTGGCTGTATCTAATAGGTCCTCCATGCTATCCATTCCCATTATGCCTGCCTGGCTAAATGCCCCTGAATAAATTTCCCCCCTTCCAGCCATAGATCCTGTATGGGAACGGGATGCCTGATTTCCTATATCTCCGATTCCTGTTTTGTAGGCAATAATCGGTTTTTTACCCTTATAGGTCTTGGCCGTGTCTATAAGTTCCTTTGGATTATCAATACCCTCTATATAAAGAGCTATTACATATGTATCTGGGTCATGCATCAAATAATCAACCATCTCAGCAAAATCTACATTCAGCCGGTTTCCGATTCCCACTATCTTACTGAAGCCTATATCATCCCTCATGGCCATAAAAGAGATAAGATGACACATTCCCCCGCTCTGGCTGGCAAGACCAATACTACCCTTTTTTAGCAAAGAAAACTCTGGCGTGAATGAGGCATTCAGGTTGGCGTGTAAATTTATCATACCACAGGTATTGGGTCCGATTACTGGCACATTAGGCCTGTTTACAATTTTAGCAAGCTGGTCATGAAGATCTGAACCAACTGGATCATCAATCTCCTTAAATCCGGCTGTAATAAGGACTATACCCTTAACGCCTTTAGCAAGGCATTCTTTAAAGATCGCGGGAACCATTTTTGCTGGTAGCACTACTATGGCCAGGTCTATATCATATGGGAGTTCCGTTATGGAGGGGAAAGCCTTTAGGCCCATAATCTCTTTTGAGCCGGGATTAATGGGTGTAATCTTACCCGGGAAGCCCCCCTTAGTCAGACTCTTCATTACATGAAACCCAAGCTTAGCTTCCTTTTCCGATGCACCTATAACTGCAACTGACTTTGGGTTAAAGAGGATATTCATGCTACCTATTTTTATATCCATAACTTATAATTCTTCCTATTGAATGCCCTTTTGTTTCCTTGTTAATCTGTTTATTCATTATTCTTCTCTCCCCCGGTTATCAGGTAAGAGCCTAAAATTTCCTCAACTACTGAATATGGATCGTTCTTTCCTTCCAGTATGCTTCTAATGTATTTTTTCTTCTTACCTGTCCCTTTAAGGCCCTTGAAAATGATCTTTTGCAGTTCATCTTTGAAGATAAGTCCAAGTTCTTGCTCTACTCTCTCAAATTTGACTCGTTCAAGGGCGTTACTGGTGTGTAAATATTTCTGATGCTCTAATATTCCTGCCATTAGTTCATCTATCCCCTGGATGTTTTCCGGTTTGCTGGCTACAGCAACTGTTGGTATAACTCGGGGTACCCATTCTCCTTCCTTAAAGGATTTAACAGATAAGGACACTTGCAAATTTTTGATACATGTGTTTGCTCCATCTAAGTCTGCCTTGTTAAGTACAATGATATCAGCGATCTCCATGAGCCCTGCCTTCAAAGCCTGAATTTCATCGCCCATACCTGGTGTGGTTACCAACACGCAGGTTTGGGCAATATGAATCACGTCAATCTCGTCCTGGCCTGCACCCAGGGTTTCTACAATTACTATGTCCCTACCCATAGCTTCGATTATTCGAATAACATCATGTGTGGCCCGGGCCAAACCGCCAAGATAACCTCTGGAGGCCATACTGCGAATATAAACACCATCGTCTGAGGAGTGGCTTTGAAGCCTGATGCGATCTCCTAAGAAGGCTCCTCCTGAAAAAGGGCTACTTGGGTCTACTACAACAACTCCTACTGTCTTTCCTTGTTGACGAAATTTGCGTATTAAGTGGTCTATTAAACAACTCTTTCCGCTACCTGCTGAACCCGTTATTCCCACAATCACTGCCTTTCCGGTACAAGGGTATATCTGTTTCATTGCCTCATGGTTTTCTTCGGCCTCATCTTCCACTAAGGTGATTAATCGGGCTGCCATACGGCGATCACCAGCTAATAATTTCTTTACCATTTCATTTATAATTTTTTCATTTTTCATAAATTATATCTATTTTTGTAACCGTTCACGGTTGAAAAAGGTTCAGCCCTGCCCGACGGATTGCAGGCGGGGTTCCAGGTTGTCTGTTTACAAGTTTGTAGATTGTTATCAGCCCAGCCTTTAGGATGGCGGGCAGGTAAATCGGCTGTGAACACAGTGTGACAGTAACGATAAAGGCTATTGCGGTAAAACGCGAAAATGGGTTTGACAAGTTTCCGGGTGTTAGGTTTATGTAGTCCGATGCGCCGCCGTATTCGCGGAATATCGGCAAAGAGACTGAGGTCAAGACCAACTGAACCTTTGAACCCTGAACCATTGAACCTGTGAACGGGTACCTATTTTTTTGCGCGTACATGTTCGTGTATATATTGAATGATTGGTTCGGTGAGGGAGCCTGCTCCAAATACCTCATCAATTCCCATCTCTTTCATGACTGGTATATCCTCTACAGGGAATGTTCCTCCGGCAATAAGCAGAACATCATCAAGATTGTTCTTCTTCATCTCCTCGACAATCTTTGGGGTAAAGATGAGATGCTCTCCAGATAGATAGCTAATTCCAATAACATCAACGTCTTCGTCGATAGCGGCTTTTATGATGCCCTCTGGTGTTTGGTACATGCCTAAGTATATTACTTCCATCCCTGCCTCCTTAAGGAGGGAGGAAACCACTTTTGCTCCCCTGTCGTGTCCATCAAGCCCCACCTTGGTTACCAATATTTTGATTTTTCTCTCCTTATCCATCTAAATAATCTCCCTAAGCGATTTATTAATTTTCAGAAAGGAGATTCAATAATCTCCATTGGGTCATAGGAATAGCCAAACACCTCACGGACAGTGCCTAAAAGCTCCCCAGTGGTGCCAAATGCCTTCGTAGCCTCCACCATCGCAGGGATAACATTTTTTCCTTCCTCTGCATCATCCCGGAGACACTTAATAGCATCCTTGAGTTTATCCATATTTCTGGTACGTTTAAGTTTCTTAACATCCTCGACCTGCTCAGCTGCCGATTGCTCCGGTACTCTCTGCACTCCTAAAGGTGTAGTTTTTTCCGGTTCAGAGGTAAAGATATTCACTCCAACAACCAATTTTTCACCACTGTCCAGTTCCTTCTGTCTATCCACTGCCTCCGCTTCGAATTGGCGATCCAGCCATTCGGTTCGGATCGCCTCTTTCATTCCTCCCAACTCCTCCACCTGCTTCATGATTTTCAAGCTATCCTCCTCAATCTTATCGGTAAGCCCTTCCACATAATATGATCCACCAAGGGGATCTGCTACATTGGTAACGCCCGTCTCATATGCCAGGATCTGTTGAGTTCTCAATGCCTGGAGATGTGCCTTTTCCGTGGGTAGACACATTGGCTCATCGTAGGAGCAGCAATGAAGAGACTGAACCCCACCTAAAACAGCAGCCAGACCCTCATATGCGATACGAACAATGTTATTAAGCGGCTGTTGTGGAACAAGGGAGCATCCTGCTGTATGGACAGCAAATCGGAACTGCATTGATCTGGGATCTTTTGCCCCGTATTTCTCTTTCATTAATCTTGCCCACATTCTTCGGGCTGCTCGTATCTTGGCCACTTCCTCAAAAATGTCTATATGGCAGGAAACATAAAAGGTAAACCGTGGGGCAAACTCATCAATATCTAACCCCCTCCGGATAAGTTCATCTATGTAGCACATGGCAATGCCAAAGCCGAATGCCACCTCCTGCGGGGCAGTAATCCCTTGCTCTCTTAAGTCATACATATTAACAGTGGTATAGTACCATTTAGGTAACCTCCTGGTGCAGAACTCCATAACATCGGAGCCAAGTTTGATGGATAGGTCAAGGGGGCAGGCCGGTCTGAAGCCACAGTAACGGAAGTGGATTGGATCATTCTGGATAGAACCACGTAATTTAGTGAGATCAAAACCATTATTCTCAGCAACCGATACATACTGGGCCATGCTTACAGATGCCGCTGTAGATGCTGTAATCACAGACCAACTTACTTTATCTAATGGGATATCCTTGGTTAGGGTCTCCATGTCTCTGATGGAGGTAATATTTACACCGGTTAAGCCTACCTCATTGACTGCCCATGGGTGGTCGGCATCAAGACCCATCTCATAGGTGACATCAGCGATGGTGTTTAGCCCTGAACCTCCATGTTCAACCAAATACCTCACCCGTTCATGGGTGTCTGCGGGGGAACCTATCCCGATAACCTCTCTCTTGGTCCAGTAACGGCCCCTAAACATATTTTTATGAATTCCTCTGGTAAAGGGATAGGTGCCGGCATCTGCAACATCCTTCTCATAATTTTCTTCAGTCCTATCCTTGGGGGTGTAAATTTCCTTTAAATCATATCCAGACCAGCTTTTAACGCTCTGCGGCTTCTCATAATAGGCCTTGAGGTAATCATCCCAATTTACTTCAATCGTATTTTTTTCTGGTTTCTTAGTATCTTTGTTCATTATCCTCTCCTTGTTAATTTCCAATCTTACTTTTTATATGAAATTGTAGGGGCCGATGCCCTCATCGGCCCGTTCGGGGAACGGGCGCTACACTTTCATGCCTCGTTGTGACCGAAAGGCCATGGGAGTTCATAAAATTCTAAAGTCCTTGCTAGAAGCGTGTTTTTGGGACGCTCGCCTTTTTACACCTCCACTTCCCAAACCCTTGTCATTACTGGCTTTACAAGGGGCCTGTTTGTTATGGATAACCCTTTTACACTATTTTTAATGTTGGTGATGTGATTTTTTTATATTGCCTGATATTAGGTTTAATTCTGTAGGGGCTTAATTTATTAAGCCCGAATAGGGGTTCGACCTGCCCGCCATCGCTACGCTTAGGCGTTGGCAGGCGGGTAAATCGAACCCCTACATTTTTAAGTGGATAAAGTCATCTCGATCATCAACGATTAGATTTAAATGTTTCAATACTGTTCCTCAAAAAGGGGTGTTTTTTTGGTCACCCTACCAAGAGTCCCGGGAGATACAAAAATAATTTCCGAAGGGACACCAAAACGATCAGATATATCCTTAGCGATCTTCTTGGCCAGGTTATCAAGGGCATCTTTACCAATACCTACTCCATGTTCAATTTTAACCAAAAGAGGTGGTTTTATTTTGGGTGGTGTGGACTTAAGCACGATCCTCATGGCACCGGTCACCTTAGGTATATAAGATACAATCACATCCCTTATAGCAACCGGATAGATAGATTTTCCATTAATCAACAACCGGTCACTTAATCGGCCGAGTATCCTGATCCTGTAACCTGAGCCGGGGTAATTGCAAGAACATGGACCTGACTCTATCTGGATAATATCCCCTAAGGCATATTTGATGAGAGGTGTTCCCTCCCTTTTAAGAGAAGTGAGCACCCCTTCACCAATGGCCCCCTCTTGCACAGGGATAGGTTGGCGTGTCTCCGGATCAATTAGATCTGCTGCCCAAATTGTTAGGTCAGGGGCGACTTCATGCAATCCCATGTATTCCTGCTGATTGCAAGAACCTACATAGGCTTCACCGTTTGCCATAAAGACCTCATTCCAGCGACCACTATAAAGCTCTTCTATGTGTTTTTTTACAGCCGGAATACCAACCCCCGGTTCACCTGTAAGAAAAAGTTTGTTAATACAAAGCTCTCTCACCTCATGGCCTGTGGTCTCTTGATACTCTGAGGCAAATTTCTCAGCGAATGATGGGGTTGCTATAATTGCATTGGGCCTGGTCATCCGGGCAAAATCTATAATTCTTGAAGCAGGTGTTTCAGCGCCTACCTCTACTGTTGCAATATGCATCTGGAAAAGGGGATCTTTAACAATTGATCCCGCCCAGCAGCCACTTAAAGGAAAGCAGAAGAGTACCCTGTCCCCCTTTCTTAACCCGGCAAGATAAAAAAGTCTGGCTGTACCTTCGTTCCAGCGGGCCATATCATTGGCAGTAAAGGCATAACTGAAGGTAGGTAAACCTGTTGTTCCGCCTGTTGTCTTGATAACTAAAATCTCTTCCAAGGGCACACAGAGATGCATTCCAAAGGGATGACCAAACTTTTCCAGAGATTCATCCCGGCTTGCCTTTTCAGTTTCTTTATCCATGAACACAGGCAGGGATCTGAAATCCGCCCATGTTTTTATATCCTCTGGCGTTGCCCCTGCATCCATAAACTTTTTCTTATAAAAATCGTTTCTCTCATAAACGTACCTCAATTGTTCCTTTAGGTTTTTCATGCGAAGGGCCTCGGCCTTATCTTTAGATAATGTCTCTATCTCCTTATTCCAAACATCAACCATATATAATCTCCTTAAGTTAAAAGTGCCTAAAGTTATCAGACCACTCAATTCCTCAATGTCAGTATCCGTTGTAATCGTTACGAAGACATGCCAGAATGCCCCGCCCGGAAGGGCGGGGATGAATGGCACACTTCAAATGCCCCTCCCCTGGTGGGAGGGGCAAGGGGAGGGGAAAGTTCGGGATTTTCACCCCCACCTTAATCCTCCCCCATCAAGGGGGAGGAGATATATTTAGAGCCCTTATGATGCCCCGCCCGGAAGGGCGGGGAGCTTTACTGATTACTCGTTAGTGGAATGCCTAATGCTTACTGCCCACTTGCCTCTATCTCTAATCCCTCAATTCATTTGTGTTTGTTTTGTTAACTTTAAGTACTTTAGTTCACTTTAGACACTTTAGGCACTTGTTTGTCTCTTAATATAGACAAAGACCATGCTGCTATCTCAAGGGTTGGATATGTCATTATCCTTTTTTTAGACTCAAATTTTTTATTAATCTCTTCTGGATTGGGCCCATAAAGCCAGGCTATTACAGGTTTGTTGGGTTGTTCTTCCACCACTTTATTGAGGGCGTCAGAGACATTAAGAAAAGAAAACTCTGGTATCATAGGTGCAATAGCTATACAGATAACCCCATCTACATTTGGGTCATCCAGTACTGCCTTTAATGCTATAGAATATGCATTTCCAGTACCAAACTTCATAACTGCTGGCCATATATCAAGAGGATTTCCGATAGGCATCCAAACAGGGGAAAGTTCGGCAATAATATGAATAGTCTCAGGGGAAAGGGTAGAAAGTTTCAGACCATATCTTTCCAATGCATCAATTACCATAATACCAGCCGCCCCGCTAAAGGTGATGACTGCAACACCATTTCCTTTCATGGTGGGAAGGTTAAGCAAGGTCTTAACTGCATAGGTCATCTGACCGTCCTCTTCCAAAAATATAACTCCTGCCTGCTTTAAAGCAGCTTTACATACCTGATAATTACCGGCCATGCTACCGGTATGAGATATAGCTGCCCTTGCCCCTGTCTCGCTGCTGCCCGTTTTATGGATAATAATTGGCTTTTCTTTGACTAATCTACTGGCCAGGGAAATAAATTCTTTTCCTTCACTTAAGCCTTCCATATGAATAGCAATGATCTTTATATCAGGGTCTTCCCCTAAATAGGACAGGGCCTCATAAAAACCGATATCACAGGCATTGCCAAGATCAATACCCTTCCCTATATTTCCACTAAATCTCAGTGCCCCTACAAAAAGGATACCTGATTGACATATTAAACCAACCGGCGCCCTCTCCTTAGTTATAGGCATAAAGGAGGTTGTAAAATTATTGAAGTTATTAAGAACTCCAAGGGTATTTGGACCGAGAATCCTGATCCCATCTCTTTTTGCAATCTCTTTAATCTCCTGCTGTATCTCTTTCCCCCGGCTATCCGCATCGGCAAAACCCTGGTTGACTAAAATAGCGGCCTTGACATTTGCTGCAACGCAATCTTTAAGGATATTCACCGTATGTTCCCGAGGGGTGCTTATAATTGCCAGATCTATCTTTTCTTTCACTGTTTTTACATTTGGGTATGCCTTTTTCCCAAGAATCTCTTTGGCCTTTGGATTAATAGGAAAAATTTTCCCAGAAAAGCCGAATTTGATCATATTTTCCATGATATTAAATGACCCTGGACCGCTCTTTCGACTGATCCCGATAAGGGCCACACTCTCAGGTTCCATAAACTTTTTCATACTAAGTTCCATTATGCTTTGTTAATGCTAAGGTATTTACTCAGCCACTAAGACACAAAGGCACTAAGGTTAGACAATTTACAATTTAAAATTAGCAATTTAAAATTGATAATTGATAATTTTTCATTGATCATTTAATACTCTTTGTGTCTTAGTGCCTTGCCCCGTACCGTACCGATCGGGACGGGGGTGGCTACTTGAACAGTTACATGCTAAGTTATTAAAAGGTCTCATATCTATTACGTGAATGAAAATTGGGGTCAAGCTTATTCCTGTGATGTTTTAAAGAAAGGGCTAAGGCCTTTAATGCATCGTCTGGTTCTGTAAAGATAGGAAAGTCGGCCGTCTTTTTCATCATGAACCATTCATTGGAATCCGCTATTAGGGATAGGGCAACTGGCTTTTGATATCGGGAAGATAAGTTGCATGCAGACCGGATAAGCTTTTTAGTGGCCATCACATCTATCTCAGGAAGATAGGAATGTGAAAAGAGAACTCCGTCGACCCTCTTCTCCTTTAAGGCCCTCTCCAGAACCTCTATGTAGAATCCAAGATCAAAAACATCCCCCAGGTCGAGGGGGTTGGTCATCCTTATAAC
>Ga0114930_10005841_pt1 | contig 10022 bp, 6 predicted proteins | sample AnhtaG_FD_87300 | JGI IMG/M metagenome (GOLD analysis project Ga0114930, IMG submission 87300) | Deep subsurface microbial communities from Anholt, Denmark to uncover new lineages of life (NeLLi) - Anholt_01485 metaG | ecosystem: Environmental > Aquatic > Marine > Oceanic > Sediment | place... | reverse complement strand
GCTGTAGAGATTGGACTAGCAACCAACTATTTACTCCACCTGATTGATAAGTTTCGTTAATAGTTATTATATATTGTATATTATATGAAATTAAAGTATCAAGATCATTTCCGTTTCGTACGTCTAAATTTTTAATATAACTCCTTAATTCTTTTATTGGATCTATTTGAGTAAAATTGAAAAATGTAAAGCTAAAAAAATCCCTTAAGGAAAATTTAGCATGTTCATAAACATAATTGGGACTGATAATACCATAAAACAAGGGTATTCCAATTTCTACGGATGCGCTAAAAGTGGGTAAGAATCCCACAGCGCCAATTCTTTCGGCAATATAACGGTCAGCAACGAAAATTAAACCATAAACATCCTCCCCTTTAAAATAATCAATAATTTGGATTTCTTCATCGGTTAAATATCTATTATCCCAGGGGTATGGGCTGTTGAGACCATCGTATCTACTAGCTTCTACGTTTATAATAGATGAGGTTAAAATTGAAAGTGTTAAGGGAACCATCCAAAGGAATTTTTTCAATTTCTTGGAATCAAGCGATGAAAATGAAAGACGAAGGTTATTATATTTATTAATTAGAAATATAAGTAAAAATAAGGCTAATAAGACAAGTGATAAAAGTAGAATATCCACTAAAGCAATTCTTAAATAATATTCGATTCTTAGAAGGTAATAACCTGCCAATAAAAATACTGGGATTAGCGGAAAGATCCAATCTAATTTCCGGGAAAATATTGTATAGTTTGAAAGAAAATCTTTTATATAAACTAACCCTTTAACTGAAAAAATAACTATTACTGGCAGAAATATGACTATAGCATAATAGGTTGTAAAAATGAAAAATAAAAAGGGTATAAGAAAAAGAAGTAAATAATAAAAACTGTCTCGATATTTGGGATTAGTTGTAACAATATGTGGAGGTTCTTTCTTTTTTTTCTTAAAAAATGAATGAAAATCATTAAATGAAAAAGTTAGTTTATATAACGCTATTATTACTCCAAACGGGAAGAAAATGGCGATTAATCCAATTGCAAACACATAATATAGGCTTAAAAAAATACTTATATCAAGAAAATTGGCATCAGCACCGAATCCATACTGAGTTAATCCAAAAAATTCAAATCCAAAGAAGAAGGCGACAATACTTATTGGAATAATTAAAAACACAGAGAGATGATATAATTTTTTGTATTTTCGGATAAGCAATGTAAATATCAGAAATACTATCGTTATTAGTGAATTCATCCAAAGCCTGTGAGCTAAAGCACCAATCAAAAGTACTAAAATCACGACGATAATCGTTCTAAATCGAATTTTCGCATCCTTCTCAAACAATTTTATGCTAATATTCAAAAGCGCAATCATGGTAATGGTTATGATAATTCTTGTACTCACGGTCATTGCAAAATCATGAATAATATTTACGGAGAATAAGATAGCAGCAACAAAAACAAATCGACTCCACTCCTCTTCGAAAAGTCTATCACCAAGATTTCGAGAAGTCTTATAGATGACAATGATGAGGATTATATTGAAAACTAGTACCGCTTCAGCTAAGCCAAATGAGCCAAATGAAAGAAAATCAAGAAGGCTCATTAGAAAGGCAAGAATCATCGGGACACCTATCGCTCGAAAAGAAAAGGGATAATACCCAAAATAAGAAAATGGTGAGATTAACCACGTATTATCAGAAACTAGGGCTCCATCCTGAAGAGCTTTTGCCATCCACATTACTTGAAATGCGTCTACTCCATACAAACGCGGGTAATTTGCTAAGAGGATAATAATAGCAGCGAAAATGAGAATGTAATAATAAAAGCTAGTTTTTTTTATAGCGATATTTTTAAATTTGTAGCTCATATCCTCATTCCTTTCTCTTCTTTAGTGATAATTTTGGGATAACAAATTTGATATTTTTCCTTTTAATAAAAAATACTAACTTAATTAGGATTACTGACAATAAAGCTATTATAAAGATAATAGCCGCAATTAAAAAAACATCAGGATAGTCTGTATCATCGGTAAATTTTTCATAAATAGCGCCAATTCCATTATCCTCTAAGATATTTCCTGTAATTACATTAAAAGTGCTTTCTTCGAGATATATGCCATATTTTTGGTTAAAACTAGCGGAATTTTCTATTAATTTATTATAGTGAGAAGATAAAAGTCTGAATCCATGCTGATCGTTATAATTAGCAGTGTTATTTGTAAAAGTGTTAAGATCGGAATAATTGAGAGTGAATCCGTTGAGATTTCCAGTGGCTGTATTTTCGGTGAATGTATTGTTATGTGAAGAACTTAGGTAAAAACCAAGGTAAGTATTATCTGTCACTTCATTGTCATAAATCGTGTTGTTATAAGATGATTCAAGAGAAAATCCATGTCTGTTATCAGTTATAATATTCGCTGAGAAAAGATTGAAATAGGAACAATTTAATGTCACACCATTAGTATTTCCCACAACCGTATTAGCGATTAATGTATTATTAAAGGAATTCTTGATATAAATTCCGTATAAGTTATTGTGAGCAATGTTATCTTCTAAAAAACCGTTCGTCACATTCTCAAAATAAAACCCATAGTAACTATTTAATTTACCATCGTTAACGGTGACATCTCTGATAATAAAATGAAGATTGGTATTTTTAATATGAACTCCATGCCCTATTGTAGCATAAATTATATAATTTTCAATGACATAAGGATCACTTAAGCTACCGTCCCCTGTAAAATTATAATCTAAAGCATTTTGATGAAAATCAATGTTTCCATCAATATTAAGGAGAAATTTTACTATAACACTTATAGAGTTTGAATCTACTTCTCCATTTATATTAAATGCCTTCACATAAAATTCATAAGCTCCTGGTGATAAATCTGTAAAAAAATATTCTGTGACAGTTAATCCTTCAGTTAAAATCCCACCATTTTGATATAGTGTATAATTATCAGCATTTCCAGAAACTGTCCAAGTTAAGGTGAACGTTCCGTCAGCGTCGAATTCACCAGAATCAGATTCTAAGAAAAAAGTTTCTGGACTGTATATATTGTGTGATATGTCATTTCCCATGCAATCTACTTCAAAAATACTTCCTAATTCATTAAAAAAGATTGTATTCCGCGTAATATTGTTGTAGTTGCTGTTATCTAAATAAATTCCATATTCTAAATTACTATTAGCAGTACTGTTGGTGAGCGTATTATTATTGGAATGCCAGAATCGAAAGCCATGTAAATTGTTAATTGCTGTATTATTGTTGATGGTGTTATTAATTGAATTTACGATAAGAAAACCTGCGAGGTTATTATCTGCGGTATTATTTTTTAATATTCCGTTAGTCACGTTGTAGAGATAAAATCCGTGATAATAATTTGAACGGCCATTTGTTATGGATACATTTCTAATGATGAAATGGAGATTAGTATTTCGAATTTCTATTCCGTGCTCGAATATAGCTTGAATAGTATAATTTTCGATGATATAGGGGTCGTTGATGCTTCCATCTCCACTCCACCCCTCACTAATTGCCTTAGCAGCAAATGTATTATTACCATCAATAAATATTGATTCATTAAATGCCGATGTCTTAGGCATCTTAATATTTTGATAAAAAGTATCTTCAATAGGAGTCATATCAGCTCCTAAGAACCGGGGTGAAATGAGTGTAAGCATATATCCTCCAATTAGCATGCTATAGATGAGAGTAAATAAAATAACCTGTGTATTTTTATTACGCATATTAATTCTAGTTATTTTTTAATTGATATTTGAAGTCTAATTATCGTAATTATGATTCTTTTATTAAGTTTAAATATACTATAGATTAGCCGGACATATTTAACTTATGGATGAAAATAATAAATTTTGACATATTAAAAAAATTCTTATTGTGATATAAATTTTAAGGATAAAACCTGCTTCTAAGTGGAAAAGTATTTTATCATTATTGTAAAGGTAATTTCAAAAAATGGCACCTAAAAGAAATATTATGAAAAATTAATACAGATCAACACAATTTAGTTAAACTTGATAACAAAAGATATTTTTAATTAAATAAAATGAGAGTTTTATTAACTTTTACATATGGCGTCTCTTTACATGATTGGAATGATAGAGGAATAATAACACGTGAAATTTCATTATATAAAAAATTAAATGAAGACAATAAGAATAAATTTCATTTTTTAACATTCGGGACAAACAACGATTACAAGTATTCCGATCTCTTAGAAAAAATAGAAATTATTCCCGTTTTTGATAAAATTACATCACGAATTCCTAAATTCCATTTTATTAAATCTCTCTTATTACCAATTAGATTAAAGAAACTATTAAATGATGTTGATATTATTAAAACAAATCAGATTAGAGGGAGTTGGATCGCATGCATTGCGAAAATCCTATTTAGAAAAAAGATTATTATAAGAGGAGGCTATGAGTGGTTAAGTAGATATAGAGCCTTTGCGATGAAAAACGGAATCAAGTTTTATCTTAAATATTTAATAAATTATATCTGGATTTTTCTTAATGAACTATTTGCTTTTAGGTTAGCCGATGGTATTATTCTAACAAATAAAGAAGATATATCTTCTATAGTGAAATGTTTTAAATTGAAAAAGAAATATAAAAATGGAAAAATTAAATTTATTATTAATTTTGTCAACACTGACATTTTCAAACCGTTAAGTGTCCCAAAGAAAGAAAAGCATATAGTTTTTATAGGAAATATAAAAAAAGTAAAGAATTTGGAAAACTTATGTAGAGCTTTTAAGGATTTAAAAGGATTTTGTTTAGATATTATTGGAAATGGCCCTTGTACAAAAAGACTTATGTATATGGTAAAAGAATTAGATTTAAATGTTAATTTTCTAGGTACAATTCCAAATAATAAAATTCCCGAAATCTTAAATCAATATGAAATCTTTATTTTACCTTCTTATTATGAGGGAAATCCTAAGGCTCTGTTAGAAGCAATGAGCTGCGGAATTGCCTGTATAGGGTCGAATATTCAAGGGATAAATAGTATTATCAAGCATAAAGAAAATGGTTATTTATGTGGGACATCATCTATTGAAATTAGAAAAGCGATTGAAAAACTTGGCGCAGATGAAAATTTGAGAAGTAAACTCGGTAAAAACGCTAGAAATTATATAGTAGAAAATTGTTCATTAAATTCTATTGCTCAACAAGAATATCTTTTCTACAGAAAAATAATAGGAAGATAAAAAAAATATAATATTAGGTATTATAAATTGGGGTAATCTAGTTGAAATTTTCAATAATTATGTCAATATATAATGGAAAACATTTTTTAGGTAAATCAATTAAAAGCGTTTTAAATCAAACCTATACGAATTATGAATTTATAATTATTGATGATGCTAGTAAAGATAATTCACTTGAACTCATAAACAGCTACGCTTTAAAAGATAATAGAATAAAAGTTATTAAAAATAAAGTGAATATTGGTTTAACAAAATCTTTAAATAAAGGAATTAGTATAGCTCAAGGGGAGTTTATAGTCCGTCAAGACGGAGATGATTTTTTTTTACCAAATCATTTAGAAAAACTTCTATATTTTTTTAATAATAATCCCGAATACGCTTTCTGTGGAGTAAATGGCTTCACTATCCAAAATAAGAAAGATTTACTCAACTTTTTTGAGTTTAATGATATAAGAAAGAATTTACTTATTAGAAATTGTTTTAATCATTCGGGTATAATAGTCAGAAAGAACATTTTTGAAAAATATGGCAAATATGATGAAACTTATCGTTATGGGCAAGATTATGAATTATGGTGTCGTTTGATTTATAAATATGGATTAAAAGGAGCTAACTTAAAAGACAGGTTGATAATTAGAAATATGCCCGTAGAAAGATTTTTTAATAAAAATATTCCTAAATTTATCATTCAGAGAGTTAATTCAATAAGAACTAAATTTAGATATTTAAAACATTCTCAATACCAGCTAAAAAGTATATTGTCAATTTTCATTAGAATCATTGAAATACTAACATTATCTCATTTAATGGAAAAATTCTCAAAATTATTAAGTTAATTTGTATAGGTTCTTGAAGAGTTTGGCATTGCTTTGAATAATAAAAAACAATCCAATTTTAATTAGCTTTTCTTTGTTTTCTCCAAAATAAAATTAATTACCTTTATCCACTGTTTTCCAACTATTTCAATGTCATGAAATTTACGAACATATGAATAAGCATTCCTTCCAATCATTTCTTGAAGTGCTGAATTCTGCAGCAACTCGGATAATTTTTCCTTTAACAAATTGAAATTATCATTGCAGTAATATCCAATAATATATTCATCAAAAATATTATTAGGATTAACACTAAGGCTTATTACGGGAGTTTCATATTTAAAAGCTTGAAGGAATGTATTAGGAAAGCCTTCATAAATTGATGTATTGATATACACTTTCGCTTTCTTAAAGTAGTCATCTATTTCAGAAAATTTTACATATTCGATAAATTTTAAATTAGGAATGTTTTCAGTTAAATTCTTGATATCTTCCCAATATTCTTGGTCGACATATTTTGTACAAATCATCTTGAAGTTATGATTTTTAAAGATTAACGCAAGTTTTAAAAATAATTCTGGTCTTTTCCAATTTACTGCTCTTCCGACCCATAAGATATCTGATTTGTCAGTAATTTCTCTCTCGTTTTTTCTTATAGGATAGCCACTTTTTAAAACTAAAGCGTGAGAAGGATTTTTTATTTTTAATGTCTTTAATAGATTCATTTGCTCATAATTTTGAGCGATAACATAATCTGCTTGTTTAAGCCCAAATCTAAATATTTTATAAATTAAACCTTTTTTACTTGAATCCACATCTGGTTTGTTTGCTATTGAGTAAATGAATTTTTTTCTAAATAACATGCAATAAGCAGCTGTCAATCCAGTTATTGCACTAATAGCTCTTTGAATTATTATGTCTGGATTAATCTTAATCAAATAATAGGAAAAATTGAATAGAAATTTAAAATAATTAAAGAAGTTTCTTTTCAGAGGTAGTATCTTATATAGTGTTATTTTATCATGTACTTCAATTTGATCATTAATACCACCGTAATCACCCATGATGACATTAACATCAATAGTCATATTTTTGCTAAATTCCTTTGAAAGTAGGTATAGTTGAACTTCAGATCCTCCACCAAATTGCGAAGACGAATTCTCATTATAGAGAGGATATCCAAAATGGGAGATTATACATACTTTCAAAATTTTATATCCTCTTAAAATTACGATGGTTTTAGTTGACTATAAATATGGTAATATGCGTTCTTTAATTTTTTTATTTTATCCTGCTGGTTGTATTTCTTTTTAACTCGCAAACAAGCATTTTCTGCTATGGATTTAGCAAGTTGTTTATCTTCTAATAAAATTTTAATGGATTGAGCAAGTATATGTGGGGAATTGACCGGCACTAATAGTGCTTCTTTATTATGACGTACAATTTCCCGATTCTCTTCGATATCGGTAGTAATAATAGGTAATTTCATAGCCATTGCTTCTAAAAGACTGTTAGATTGCCCTTCAAATATTGATGAATTAACCCAAATATCAGTTATTGACAATATATTTGCAATATCATCTCTATATCCTAAAAATAAGACATTATTAAGATTGTAATATTTTACTAATTGCTTAATTCTATGTCCTTGATCCTCAAATCTTAACCCTTCTCCAATGATTAAGTATGTAAACTCTATTTCATTTTTTAGTAAATTTATCGCTTTAATAATTGTTGAATAATCTTTTTGCGCTTTAAAATTAGCTACTGTGGATACAATGGGATGATGTGGAAGACCTAATTCTTTTCTTATGGCTTCCTTGCTTTTTGTAGGGATAAAAGCATTAAAATTAATTCCATTTTCAATAATGTTAATTTTCGTTTTTCTAATTCCATATCGGGATATGAATTTAGCCAATGCATTAGAATTAACAAAATAATAATGTACTAAAGGTTGGCTAATAAAATCGAAGAGATTACCGATTTTATTGTTAATAAGTTTCGTCCTAATTGAGGATATGATTATTTTTTTCAACCTAATAGCTGCTATTCTTCCAACTATATTAGAATGAAACATTATACAGTGTATTATATCCGGATTCACTATTTTAATAAGCTTTCTCACATTTAGAATTATTTTAATAAAGTGACTCTTTTTTCTTGCATCGAAAAGGTAAACTGAACGCGTTGTATTTTTTATTTTCTGCAAGATGTCATCTGTCTTAGTAAGACTGCACACTACAGTCTCGAATTCATTTAAACTTAGATTATTTATAATTTTAGAAAGATGTAATTCAGCACCTCCCGGAGTTAGACCAGTTATTACGTAGAGAATCCGAATTTTATTTTCCAATTTTGACACGTAGATTTCTTCTTACTTATAATTAAATCATATTACAGATTAATATGTTTAATATTATATTGAATTATATCAATATCTAACTTATAGAAATATCAGACGACTGAATTACCATGAATATCCTTTTAATTTCTCATTTTTTCCCACCACATAAAGGTGGTATTGAAACTGCAACCTATAACATCGCAAAAAAACTAACAGAAAAAGGACACGAAGTTATTGTTATAACGAGTAAGGTTATTAGAACTCAAATTAACTATGAGAAATTAGAGGGTTTTCATATATATCGATATAGATCTTTCAATTTAGTTGAGCTAAGGGGTTTTCCTCAATCGGCGAGTTTAGGATTTCCATTAAAAGCGATAATAAAATTAAAGAAAATTATCCGTAAACATGAAATTCAAATAATTCACGTTGAGGGTAGATTTTTTCCAATATCTTTCATATCTGCTTTCCTTAATATTCTAATCTTTAAGAAAAAAATGTATATATCAATCCAAGGAAGGTTAGAATTTGGATTAACAGGTTTGATAGAAAATATCTTTGATACCATCGTTACGCGCTTGATTTATTCTAGGCTTAGTAAGATTATGTGTGTTAGTGCGTCCTTGAAAAGAAGGTTGGTAAAATATAGAGTTCCCTTACAAGCTTTAATCACTATTCCTAATGGTGTTGATATTGATAAATTTATCAAAAAGAAATCGTCTTATTTTAATAAATTTTTAGAAGAAGAGAATGAGAATAAAAAAGTCATATTTGTAGGACGTCTAGATCTTCAAAAAGGGGTCGAATACTTAATTCGATCTATTCCAAGTGTGATTGCTAATTTCCCAAAAGTGAGTTTCTTTATATTGGGTAATGGTCGATTAGAAGATTATTTAAAAAAATTAGTAAAATTCCTTTCAATTGAAAATCATGTTATATTTCTAAATATGATTCCAATAGAGGAAATGCCTGATTTTTATTCATCAGCAGATATTTTATGCTTACCATCCATACATGAAGGTTTTCCTCTTTCTATAGTTGAAGCACTTTCAATCGGTCTTATCATTGTTGCCTCAAAAACTGGAGGAATACCAGAAGTGATAATAGAAAATGAAAATGGTTATTTATTCGAACCAAGAAATATCAGAGAGCTGAGTCTAAAATTATTGAAAGCTTTGAATTTACCTCATATTGAAAAAGTTCAAATTCAAGAAAATAATGTTAAAAAAGCACGAAACATTTATTCTTGGGAAAAGATTGTTAATGATATAATTAAAATTTACCAAGAAAGACATCCAATTAAGTCATCTTAAAGATGAATCATACATAATTAAAATTTTTAATTTGTTTTGTTACACATGAATGAAAATAATTCTGAATTACCAAGCATTACTAATTACGGTATATTATTCAGGAATTCAGTTTATTCTTTTTTAAAAACCTATGGAACATTCATTTTTTCATTAATCAGCACAATTCTGTTAGCAAGAATAATAAACGATGTGAATTGGAGTTATTTCGCTATTGCTTTATCCTATATTCAGATTATAAGTATTATTTTAAATTTCCTTCCCCCAAGTTTAAGAGAAACTATAAGTTATTTTATTCCACGATATCTCTCATT
>Ga0114930_10005840_pt1 | contig 10024 bp, 11 predicted proteins | sample AnhtaG_FD_87300 | JGI IMG/M metagenome (GOLD analysis project Ga0114930, IMG submission 87300) | Deep subsurface microbial communities from Anholt, Denmark to uncover new lineages of life (NeLLi) - Anholt_01485 metaG | ecosystem: Environmental > Aquatic > Marine > Oceanic > Sediment | place... | reverse complement strand
CTTGAGATTCACATAATGGATACCGCCGAGTCGCTTTTGGTTTTAGCACCATTTCAGATGATGATGATGGCTAACATGAGAACTTCGCAAGAATATATAGAAAAAATTACAATCAATGATTTTCCAGGGATTAAAACATATAACTATTCAAAGAAAGAGGCGGGATTACTCCTTCTGATTCTGAATCGCTTCTTGTTTCAAATGCATGGACATAATTTTACAGAGAAACAGGCTTCCGAACTGGTAGCAATAGCAAAAAAACATGATATAAAAGGAATAGTCAAACTCGTAAAATAATCGCTCCGAAGTAAGAAGAGTCCTTTTTCAGGTTTCAAACTGAATTTACGTAATAGCAAACAGTCCTCTTTTAGCGATTTCTCGGATTCACATGACAAACTTAGCTTACAATGAAAGGCTAGACAAGAATCGACGACTTTCTGGGCTTGTCCAAAAATTCTTCACGATAATCCTCAACTTCCACCCACTGAAATCCTGGAATGATCATATCACATAAAAATCTGTTAATGCATTAACTGTTAGGGGGAAACATAGCTACGAAACCGATTACGTCCGGATCCTCGAGCGTACGTTGGGTTGTAAATTGAATACTACTGGCCTCCTTGCCGGCTATTGTCTGCTGCTCGGCCCTGACCTCGCTCCCGGCATACTCTGCAGTAATGCCCAACCGACCTAGGGCTTCCACCACTTTATTGCCCCATGAGTCATCCAACCGTTTGTCCTCTGGAAGCATATAGTCGATTACGATCACTCGACCCCACATTTCTTCTTTGTCGCTCATAATTTCGTCATTTAAGGGCCCGAATTCCTTTTCCAACTCTTCCTTCAGTAACATATTGATTTTGGACGCCAGATTATCGGCTACTGGGTTTCCGGCTGACACGGCAGGAACATTACTTGAACTTGATGTATCACCATTTGTCTTGCTGCTGGCACAGATCAATAGTAGCGGCACCAGGACGAAAATTATGGGCCACACACTTCCCTTTAGGCTATTTAAAGATTTGAAAAACATTGATATAGTCCTCCTTCTTAGGATTATCAATTTCTGAGAATCTCCCACATACCACATTGCTACCGGGATTAGCTAATTTATCTAGTTCCTCTTTCAATTCCTTCAACTCTTCATATAAGCCACCACATTTTAATCTATAATCCCACAACTTTCTATCAAGTTCCCTTAATTCCGGAGAAACGGCCCAAATTTCATATCCCCTACTATCATTTCCTACAAATATTTTATCTTTTGTTATGTTGTAACAAAAAATATAGTAAGCCTTTTCGTTTTGGATATTGTTGATGCTCCTTATTGCTTTTTATCGTAATGGAAAAAGATACGGAGTTGATTCTATTTGTGATTCGTGGTCAATAGAGGTCAAAGCTCCCTGGTTCTCAGGAGCTTCGAACGCCAGGCTTCTAATCTGAAGAGGTTATCTTATTCAGCCCCCTTTATAAGAGAGTATAAATAACCTAATGACAACAGACCAAATATAGCAACGGTTGACCATCCCCAAGCATTTCCTACACCTGCAAGTTGCCATTTCAGAGATACAACGAAACCGATGATGAAATGCACGAGCACACCGATGACAATAGCTTTCCGTGCCTTGATTTCTGTAGCCTTAAGTACAAAAAAGAAAAGCAAGGAATAACCGAGATACGCAGCTCCTTGCAGTTGTGCTGCGTTTTTTCCGAAGTCGGCAAGTTCTCCGCCATAGAAGGCATAAAAAGGTCCGGGGACCAGAACAAGGAACAGTCCAAAGAAAAGACCCAGGATACCAGTAATGATAAATAGGGTGTTAAGTTTCATGATTCTCCCTCCCTCCTTTTAAAATTCATTTGGAGATAAAAAGAGAAAAAATCCTAGTGCTGTTTTTTTTATTGAGAGTTTCTCCTTTTTTCCCCTGCCAAAAAAATTATAACATTATGTCCCCAATGTCAAGGTCATTCATTATGAAGATAAGGACGGAACTCAAGTTTACAATCACTGTCAACTTGAATAGTGGTCATCCCAAGTTAGCTTATCGTTATTTCTCTCCCTCCTTCGGCTTAAGCTCCACTTGCCTTAAAATCTCTTTCCACAAGGTCCTCTGCTACCGGAAGTTTATGAACAGAGTTCGTGGTGATCTTATAGCGTCTCCTGGTAAGCGACGCTATACCGTTTGCTTTCATAATACGCGCTATCCGGTTTTCCCCACAGCGAATGCCTTGGGCTCTAAGCTCTGCGGTTATCCGAGGTGAACCATAGACTCTGCGATTCCATTCCCAGATCTCCCGAATCTTAGTCAAAAGGCTCCTGTTCTCAGCGTACCTCAGGCTTAAACCACGTCTCAGATATGCATAATACCCGCTCCGGCTGACTTCCAACACCCGGCACATCTTCCTCACCGTAAACCCGGAGCCGTACCGATCCATAAAGTGGAACTTCATTTGCGGTGTTTTGAGAAGATGGCCAACGCTTTTTTTAAGATCTCCCGCTCCTCTTCCACATCTGCTAACTTCTTGCGAAGTTTCATCAGCTCTTCCTCATGAGGCTTCATGCGTCCCTTGCCAGGAAAGGCATGCTCCCGGTCCTCCAAGTACTTCTGCCTCCAACGGCGAAGCTGATTCTCATGAATTCCTAATGACCTCGATACCTCGGCCACACTCCGCCCCCCGTCTACGATGAGCCTGACCGCGCTCTCCTTAAATTCCCGGTCGAACGTCCTCCGACCTTTTGGATCTCCCATGACATACCTCCAAGTTTGATATTATCCATAACTTTTCAGTGTGTCCACAAAAATGGGGGAAGTCCATACAGATTCTGCTTAAACCCGCTTAACTTGGCTTAATGGTGCTTAAAGGAAAACATGGGAGAAAAAGTCTTTTTCTAGAGGAAAATTGGCTTGATAAGAGTGGCAGCGCTACGGGGATTCGAACCCCGGTCTGATGGCTGAGAACCACCTGTGCCGATACCTTCATATCCCCTCTAATTGACTGAAAAAAAAGCGTTTAACCGGCTCCGGTTCTTCCCTCTTTCAGACTGGTGACACGACGGTGACATCGCATCCAAATCCACGGTCTTCTTCTCATCCAGAAGAGCCACGGCTTCCCGCATCCGCTTCATAGACGAATGGAGATAGACCTCTGTGGTCCTAAGGTTTGCATGCCCGAGGATGTCTTTTACCGACACAGGGTCTGCTCCCCTGCTTACCAACCTGCTCCCGAACGTGTGCCTGAGGTCATGGAACCTGAAGTCTTCGATTCCAGCCCTTCTGCATGCGTTTACAAACGCTTTCCGCACGGTCTTCACAGGTCTCTGCTTGCCTGTTTTCGTGTCAAGGTAGAGAAAGGCATACTCGCTTTTCTCCCGATTTAGCTCCCACAGTATTACGAGTTCGGAGTGCAATCTGTTACCTATGGGAATCACCCTCTTTTTTCCGCTCTTGTTCGACTCTGCTCTGATTGTGATTTCCCGTTCCGAAAGGTCGCAATTCTCCCACTTGAGTGAGAGGATCTCAGAGTACCTCATACCGGTCCGTAACGCACAGGTTAGAATCGGTCTTAGATGAGGTGCAGCGGTCCTGAACAACCGCTTCTCTTCCTCCTCTGACAGCACCCTGTCTCTCCTGTACTCTTCCTCTGAGAAAAAATTTCCTTTTTTAACCGGATTGATCCTGATGTCGTACTGCCATTCGATAGCCAGGTTCAGCATCTTCTTTAAAACCGTAAGCTCCCGGTTGATAGTAGAGTTTCTAACGCCATCTCCCTGTCTCTTGACCATGAACTTGTTAACATGAAGGGGGGAAATCTCCGATAACTCCATTTCGCCAAAAAATGGGATAAGCTGAGATCTCAGATACTTTTGGTCTGATTCCCAGCTTCTCTTTTTCAGCTTTGCGTAGTTTTCCAAGTACACGTTTGCGAACTCGAAGAATTTGGCTTTTTCATTTTCTCTTTTGAGGGAATATTCCCGGTCGAAGGCTCTCTGTATTTCATCCTGGAGCACAATTAACGCCTCCTCTTCGGTCTGGGCAAGCCGGGCTACTTTCCGGACTCTCTTCCCATCTGGTCCACTGAAGTTAATGCACCAGCGTATTTGATTCTTTCTCCTCCGCTGGTAAACCGTGCCACATATAAACTCACCGTTTCTGGCAAAAGCGAGCTTTTTCACTTTCGCCAAGCTCACTCCTCCTTTCAATTTATGAATATCGATTGGAGGAGGATTTGTCAATCCTTTTTTGAAATTCCTTGCAGGAAATAAGGCTTCCCGTTTCCCTTCTTCAATCCAGAGCTCCAAGTCCTCTATTCTGAACCTGATGCCGAAGGATTTTTTTAAATGAGGAATTAAGCCACAATCACAATATCTGTACAGGGTGGAAGGTGAAATGTTCAATAATGAGCTTGCTTCTTTAACTGTAACTAAGCTCTGCTTCATTAGCATATGAGACTCACTTTTTGCGAAACGAACCCATTCGGTGTGTATGTGTCTATTCCTTTACTGAATCAGATGAGATATCTATAGATAAAGGAGGAGGCACTAACTCCCCTCGCCTTATTCTTTGTATCCGCTCCAACTCATGTAAGATCCTAAAAAGTCGATTCTCTAAAGTTTTTTCATAACGAAGATAAAGCCTTTCTAATGGTTCAAAATCTTTATCTGTAATTTTTGGTTTATAACCCGGTTTGTCTACTACCCATTTTCCCCAATCTACGTCAAATAAACCTTCATGGTGTCCAATTTCTGGATTTAAAACTTTTTTCATATATTCGGTTTCGGCTTTAGCTGCACGATATAGTCGAATAATATAAACCGCAATCTTTTCTACTAGTATCTCTTCTATTAAGGATTCTGGACAATACTCTTCTTTTAACCTTTTGAGCAATTTATCAAAGTCCACCTTGTCATACTCCGTGATGATTTCCGACAAAATCCCATGTTTAAAGGCATTGCATTTTGATATTTCTTTTCCCTCAAGTGTTCTGACTCCACCCTTTTTTGCATTTTGCTGATTGGCTCTGAGCTGTTTTTCCGAAATTGTTTTTTTCATTTCAATAACTCCTCTAACCTAATTCATTAATAATCGAATCATTTTCAACATCACAGTGTGATAAAAATTTGTCACGCCGTGATAAAGTTTTTTCCAAAAAGCATCACAATGTGACAAAACTGACTTTTAACCAGTATCACAGCGTGATAACCTTTATATAATTTAGCCATATACACCTCCTTTCACATTTCCAAAATCTTTTTTCGTAACGCATACATCTTCATCCTTTTTTTCTGGCTGCCTGGTTGCTTTTTCATTCTCTCAATTTGTTCCAAAAATACTTCGATTTTATCGAGTTTATCAGGTTCGGTGCTAAGCCTCCTCCAACGATTGCTCAATCCAAAGAGCGAGCAATTTCTTTCAAGTCGTCCCCATCTTCTGACATCAATGAATCCATAACCGATTAATTGCCATATATACCTAGTAAAAATCAGTGATGACATTTTGTGTTTGACCTCTCTATACGTCAATGAAAGATTGGATCTATTGCGACCATCGAATTTGATGTAAAATTCTATTAATACCCCAATAGCACCCATATCTAATTTTTCAAATGTTTTGCTTTCAATTCCTTCAACCGTCCTAAATGGTCGTGTCGGTTGATATGCCCTTTTTTTTTCATTTTGCGTCTTATCGTAGTGATTGCGGTGCTTTTTATACTTGCTGTTTTTTCCCATCGCTACCTCTTCGTGACATCTTCATTAAATTGCCTTTCGTAAAATTTCTTTAAATTTCTTTATGATTGCACCTGATAAAATTTCCCCTGCATGGTGATTAATGGGATGAAAAATGTTTATCTGTTTTCCCGTGGGTAATATTTTTGTTGGGTAAACTAGGCGATATCCTTCTGGCCTAGAAGGGGAAGTGTAGAGAGCGATATTTCCTATGTATAGATAATTGTTGATTACACATGAGGCAAAAGCCACGAGACCGTCTTTTGGCTTTATCGGGATTATTTGAATTTCTGAGATTTTGGGATCACACATCTTCTTAAAATTTTATTATTTCTATCAATTAAATTTTCTACACAACTCTATGATAAAATATACAGGATGGCTGTAAATATACGCACTTTTAAAAAAGCTAGATCCAAAAGGGCGTCCCCCAAAAAAAAGATTAAAGATATCAGCATTAATTCATCCCATCGGGACGTGGATGAATTCTTAAAAGAAAGATATGGATATGGAATTTGGAATTTTATTTACAGTCTCTACTGGGTAGCCGCTTTGTATAAGCTACATGATTTAAGAGGGGAAATAGCTCTATTAAAGGCCAAGGTATATAAACTAAAATCTGCAAAAACCAGATTAATTGAAAATATAGACCAATTCTTGATTGATACAGATATCTGGGATGGAATTACAAAGGGCTATCCTGATTTAAATATAAAGTGGAAACCTAGTAAAAGAGAGAAATTTATCGCTAGAGGTTTCAATATAAATCAATTCTACAAAATTGTTGATGATAGGATTGAAAAGATAAACCGAAGGATAAAATTCCTTGAAATATACAGTAGAATTCCAGCTAAAAAACTTCGGATATTGCCCAGAAACTTGATCATTCTAATCTGGTCACAAATTATGGTGGAAGAAGGGAATGAAGAAAAGATCGACTTTGAAAATATTGGTGTTTTACTGAATTGGTTTTCTTTAAACAAAAATTGGGCTGGTTTTTTCAAAAGTACAAAATTGGTTTCTCCTAAAACGCCTGAACTTGCATACAACAAATACATAAAGTTCGCAAAAGATGAGGAATATCATAATATCTCTTTATATCTTTATGTTACATGTTTTCCAGATATAGCCGAACCTTTAACACAAATCTTTCCAGATCCATACGATTTAGTAAAGGAAGAAATTGAAGGGATAAGGAGCAAGGCAAAGAATGAGCTTGATAGAAAAGTAAAATAAAGAACTTTTTATTTCTGTACTAAAAATGAGAAGATTCAGAATAGATGATCATTCCAATAAAGCATTCTAAAGCAAAAAAATTAAGAGGTTTATTATGAAAGTTGTCATTGACAGCAACATATTTCGCCAGGATTTTCTAATGCAATCACGGAAATTTGAAATGTTCGTTGATTACATCTTAAAAACGGATACAAAGATCTTAATGCCAAAGGTTGTTTATCAAGAAATAGGAGAACTTTATCAAAGAGAATTGACAAGCCTTCAAAATCAGATAAATACTTCAAGATTAAAACTCTTAAGGCTACTTTTTGACAGTAATATTCCAGAGATATCTATTAATCCTGAATTAGAAAAAGAAAAATATTTAGGGCATATTAAACAAAAGCTTAAAATAAACAATGCAGATTTAATTCCTTATAAAAATGAATATCTTCCTAATCTGGTTAACCGGGCAATAAAAGGAAGGCGTCCACTTTCAAGCCATAAGCAGGAATTTCGAGATGGATTAATTTGGCTTACACTCTTGGAAGTATCAAAAGATTTAAAAGAAAATGCAGTAGTATTTATCTCAGCAAACACGAAAGATTTTGCTGATTGTGATAAAAATTTACACCCCGATTTGATTAAGGAAGCTGAAGCAAATGGGGTCACAATAAGTTTCTATAGTTCATTGGATGATTTTATAAAGGCTCATGCAGAAAAGGTTGCTTTTATTACAAAAGATTGGATTCTTTCAAATTATGATTTAGAAATGTTCAATAAGAAATTGCAGGAGGATGTTATTGGTTGGGGCAGTAGTAAGCTTGAAAGTTGGTTCGAAGATAAAGACCCAAAATTTTCTGAGATTCTCTCAATAAAGCCTGTTTCTATCGATTTGTTTGATTTTTATGTCTATGAAATGTCTGATGCATCAATTCGGATAGAATCAACCTTCGAGAGCGAGTTTGAAATTGAATATAGGACTGAAAAGGAGAATGCAAATTTTTTGGAAATGGAGTGGGGATATCATCCTGTTGATGGAGAGTTTGATTGGCGTCCAGTTACAAAGAGTCGCACTGTTTCGCCTAGCGAAGTGAAACATAAATACGCCATTATTTATAGTGAATTTCATACAATTCTGAAAGATCAAGATATCCAAAACATTGAGTTGATCACTTGGCATATATAAGTGTAGTTCGATTTCGTCTCAGATTGCTAGAAATTTATAAAGGTTTAATCCCGTATTCCCCATATTAAACGTATAAATCGCTTAACAAAATCACCCTAAGTTGTTATTATATAACAAGATAGAGGATGATAATGGCATGCGAAATGAAACACACAAAGGGTGAAAGGTTAAACATTCGTTTCGACAGAAAAATCAAGCTTGAATTTCATGGGGCAAGATTGACTTCTGATGGGGGCCTGCTCGTTTATCGGGAGCTTGATGAAGCATTAGGATTATTCAAGTCGGTCTCTGCTGTTATGAGCGATAGACGGACCGGGCGCAATGTTCAGCATGACATAACCAACCTGCTGCGCCAATCTGTATACAGTCGCCTGGCAGGATATGAAGACGTCAATGATGCTCAGCGATTATCAGTAGATCCGGTCATGAGAGCAGTTACGGGAAAGAAAAAGAGGAAGAATGCCGCGAGCGTTAACACGGTAGGTCGATTCGAGACAGAGATTCTTCCTCAGAAGAAAAACCTTGATGGTTTGTCTGAAATTAACGGAAGCTGGGTTCAAAAAGCAATGGAAAGGTCATCCCCTCATCGAATCATTCTCGATATGGACAGTTCAGAGAGTCCGGTACATGGAGAACAGGAAAGTTCTGCATACAACGGTCATTTCAGATGTAATTGCTATCATCCTCTGTTTTGCTTTAACCAATATGGGGACTGTGAGGGAGCAATGCTGCGTCCAGGCAATGTCCACAGCGCTGATCGCTGGAAAGAGCTACTGGAGCCGATTGTTCGACGATACGAAAATAAAAAAGTCAGGAAGTATTTTCGAGGTGATGCTGCATTTGCTAAGCCTGAGATTTATGAATACCTTGAGGAGAACGGTTTACTGTATGCAGTCCGTCTTCCGGCAAATGATGTCTTATATGATGAGATTAAACATTTACTGATCCGTCCTGTTGGTCGTCCTTCGAGAAAACCGGTTGTTAGGTTTCATGATTTCAAGTATCAGGCGGTTTCTTGGCATAAGAGGCGCCGTGTGGTGGCAAAAGTGGAGTGGCACCAGGGAGATTTATTCCCGAGAGTAGGTTTCATCGTAACCAATATGAGTGCCAGAGCAGATAATGTTGTAAAATTCTATAACGGGCGTGGCATTGCAGAGCAGTGGATAAAAGAAGGCAAGTATGCTCTCAACTGGACGCGACTTTCATGCAAACAATTCATCTCAAATCAGGCGAGGTTATGTTTGTTTGTACTGGCTTATAATCTGGGTAACTTTCTGCGACGCTTGGCTCTTCCAGGAAAAATCAAGCATTGGTCACTTCGGAGCCTGCTTACGAAACTTATAAAAATTGGAGCGAAAGTTGTAAGACACAGCAAGTATGTCACGTTTCAAATGGCAGAGGTTGCTATAAGCAAGGAGATGTTTTCTGAGATATTGTCTCGGGTGAATCGATTACGATGCTGTTCACACCAATGAGTTGCTTTTCAATGCGATCAGATGGACAGGTATCTTTAATCGTTGGATTTTTAGAGAAAAGTAGTGAATATCAAAGAAAATGGTGACGTATTGATTCCAAAATTGCTGGGGAACGGCTTTATCATGCAAAACAGAAGGCTAAGACTTGATTGCAGAGCAACGGAATCTTGGCTATTCTCTGTCACAAAGTTGATATGGGGAATATTTATTCAAGTGATTCAACATGTTCGGATAAGACTTTGAATATTAGATCTAAGACAAATGTATGATTTTCAAAAAATCATACTTTTGTCGTATATCAAAAAATGAGTGAAGTATATTAAATTGCAACAAAAGGAGGACATCATGAAAAAGTCTATCGCAATAATTCTTGCTTTTCTGTTTCTTTCGGTTTCAGTCTTTGCGCAATCCCGTTTAATACTG
>Ga0114930_10005839_pt1 | contig 10025 bp, 10 predicted proteins | sample AnhtaG_FD_87300 | JGI IMG/M metagenome (GOLD analysis project Ga0114930, IMG submission 87300) | Deep subsurface microbial communities from Anholt, Denmark to uncover new lineages of life (NeLLi) - Anholt_01485 metaG | ecosystem: Environmental > Aquatic > Marine > Oceanic > Sediment | place... | reverse complement strand
GTTCCTTTCTCTTTATTGATGTCAATGATTTTATTCATCCGGTGAAAGTCGACCACAATCCCCCCCTTGGTTGGGACAGCACCACCATACCCGGCAGTTCCAGCACCCCTTGGTACTAGCGGGATCTTGTACTTCGTGCCTATTTTTATTAGTTCTATCAGCTCATCACCGCTATTCGGCTGGACAACAGCACTAGGATTGGTGGAGATTTGACTCTTAACAAGACCGGGTAAAGTGCCAAGATCACTGGAATACAACATCCGCTCGATCTGGTGAAAAGCTACTCGGTCACCGAAAATGCTAATTAGCTCCTCTTTCACTTTTTCTTTCATAAAAACACCTTAGACCTATTTGACCAGTCCTTCAGCCTTCATTTCTAGTATTATCTCCGCAGCGAGTCGCGCGGCTTTCCCCACCACCCAAGAACACCTTTCCTCGCCACCTGCTTTTTGGAATTCCTCATGATCCTTCGGGTCATGTAGGTCAAAGCTTCTTCCTAATTGGGATATTTGGATATCTCGGCATATCCAGCTCCCGAACTCCTGCACAAACCTTCGGAAAGATGTCCTGGCAAACTCTACCCGCCTGGGCTGCCCTGAAGTCTCATCAATTTCTTCTCCGTATAACGGGTCCTCAATCCTTTCTCGCCCCGCTACCAGCCCCAATGCCAGCATGGTACCAACCAGTGCTCCACACATGTTCCCCATGCGTGCAGTCCCTGCTACAAAGAAGGTTGCTGCCTTTAATGCCGCGGAGCCGCCGGGTAGGTTGAACTCCTGTTGCAGTGCCAGGAGGACACATTGTGAGCAACCACGGTACTCATATTGGTATGCAGCTGCTCTCATTTCAACCCGGTCCAGGACCTCCTCTTTAGAATCCTCTTGTGTCAACTCAGTCATTCCTTTCATTTTGAATTCCCTATAGCAACTTGGGTTATATCATCTGTCACATTTTCGCTGACGCTACCGAAGCTCTGGGGGAACCAGATGGCCTGGGACCTCCAGCTCCAGCCCTCGATACAGTTTGATTGCTCCCGGGTGTAGAGGGAAGGGGCCTTGCTCCAGAGTAAACTTGGGAAAACCGATGATATCGAACCTCATTGGTTCATAACAAAGGGACATGTCCCATATCTCGACCCAGACTGCCTTGACCAGCTTATGAATCACTTCAGCTGACACATCCTTGTGGGCAAAATAGCCAAATATTAAGCCACAAGTGGTTGTGGTCTCCCCTTGCCCCGGATAGACGCCTGGCCGAAGGAGGTAGACGGGGAAGAAGAGCCCGGTTCCGCTGTAGCGCTGATTTGCCTGGCTTAGGTCTGTTTCAGAAATATCAAGGACGGTGAAGGGCCGCTCTTTAGCGCACTCCGCAAGGGTGGGGTCAGGCGCACCCTCCTTTACCAGACCGGCAAGCTCACCCTTGCGGTAAAGGTCAATCTGAGCTTCCCAGCCCTCTTGATGCCAATCTGGCTTGATGCCCAGGGCTTCAAACAGCTTCATCGCCTTGAATTGTGCCATACTCCCCACCTCACCGCTCCCCACTGGTTTTCCATCCAGCTCATAGATGGACTCGATGCCCGTATCTGCTGCCGCGATGAAGGTGATGGGGATGCTCCCCATCACCCAGAGCAGCCTGAGTTGGGGATGGGACTGCCCTTCCCATTTATAGAAGCCATAATATGCCTGGGCTGCCTCATCAAGGCTCAGCCCGCAGAAATCATAGCGGTCTATATTCTGCACCACCTCAGCAGTACCCCCAGGGTTTTGATGCGGGGTGATATGGAACCCTGGTTCTTGCTTGCCGATGGCAAAGACCACTCCCCTGGTTAAGGCATCCAGTGGGGCATCGGCAACCACACCAGTGCCGAGGGCTATTTCCCTCTCCTCCTCTACTCCTTCGCCACGGCATGCTGTGACAGCAGCAGTGGTCGCTGTAAACATTATCACCACCAGTGCGCAATAGATTACCCTATTCATCTTCCCTACGTCACTCCGTCAATTTGCCGTCGGACATGCTAAGATGCCGTGTCCCATAGCCGATAAGGCCAGGGTGGTGGGTAACCATGACGATGGTGGTGCCGGCCTGGTGTATCCTCAGCAAAAGGGCCATAATCTCCTTTTCAGTTAGTTCATCCAGGTTGGCTGTAGGCTCATCGGCGACGAGGGAGGGAGGCTCATCTACAATAGCACGGGCGATGATTGCCCTCTTCTCTTCCCCACCGGAAAGTTGGCGGGGAAAGGATTCCATCTTATGGGACAATCCCACGTCGGCTAGGGCTTTCTTTGCCCGGTCATAGGCATTCAAGCGGCTCGAGAACATTGTTGGCACCATTACATTCTCCACAACGTTCAACACCGGGATGAGGCTGGGGACTTGGAACATAAATCCTATTTTCTCCTTGCGCAACGCTGATAGTTGCCTATCGTCCAGGCTCCAGATATCCATCCCATCTATGAAAACCTTACCCGAGGTCGGTCTGGCTAGTCCAGCTATGATATTGAGCAAGCTCGTCTTACCACAGCCGGAGCGCCCAGTGACCACCAGGAATTCCCCTGGTGATACCTTCAGGCTGACGTCATCGACCGCGATAACCGATGGCCGCCGTTTCAGCTCAAATACTTTGGTAACATTCTGAAGCTCGAGCATAGTTTCATATCTCCTTCACTAAAGTTTCGGCAGGGTCGATACGACTGGCTCTGATAGCCGGGTAGAGGAGAGCCGGGAGGCTAACTATCAGGGCCGCCACCAGAACAATTACCATTAATGCCAAAAGACCAGGCAATGACGGCACCAAAAATTCAATTCCAAGGGTGCTCGTCAGCCATGACTTGGTGGCGTAAACAATTATCGCCCCCAGAATAACCCCTATAATCGCCCCTCCCATGCCGAGGCAGGAGCTCTCGGTCAGGAACATACGGAAGATGAAGTTGCGGCTGGCCCCCACTGCTCTCAACATCCCGATTTCCCGCTGGCGCTCGGTGACCATCAGAGAAAAGATAAGGCCAGTGAGCATTATCGCCAGCACCCAGACGATGCCTAAGCTGGCAAATAGGGTCTTCAACAGCCCAGCCCGTTGTGCGTAGAGAATCCTATATGTTTGTGCGCAACGAATAGCCCCTGTCCCAGGGGCTGCCATCATGCTCTCCATTGCCACCGTTTCAATGGAGTAGCCAGGCTTTACCTTAACCATAATGACAGACAGTGAATTGGCAGGCATATCAGGAGGTATTATAATAGAGCTGATTTCTCGCTCCCTCATCATCGCCTCAGCGGTCTCAAAGCTGAAGAAAATAGCCTCATCGAGCCACATCCCTGTGGGGAGGAGCTTACCTACCACGTCGAACTGGTAGCCATCTAAGGTCATGGAGGCACCTGGGGGAACGGTTACAAGATTGCCGCTAATAGCCTCCCTAAACCCTGGCGACCTGTCGAGCTTTTTTGCCAGCCATGGCTGGATGGTGAAGTCAGCCTTGGGGTCGAAAGCAACTGGGTAAAGAAGCCCGGTAGAGCTGAAAGGAGTGTTGCGAGGGGGGTGGAAGCAAAGCTGAGGGCTGACCTGTTCTACCCCGTCCACCCCGGCTACCTTCTCCAGATTGTCGCCCGGCATCCAGAAGCTAGCGACCAGGTCGCTGGTAAGCAATGCCCCCTTAGCCAGTGCCGGCTCCCACCCGCGAATGGGCACCATAATAATATCGGCGCCGAGCCTCTCCATCCCTGTCTGCAGCCCACTCATCATACCCCTCAAGACCAAGGTTGAGGATAACATCAACCCGGCGAGGAGCGTAATAAAGAGCACGATGAGAGCACTTCGGAGCTTCCTCCCCGTGATGCTTCGAGATACCAGGCGCAATAAATTCATATCACACCCCCCTCATCACCTCAGCCGGGTCGGTGCGACTGGCTCTGATAGCCGGGTAGATGAGAGCCGGGAGGCTAACTATCAGGGCCATCGCCAAACAGGCGAACACATACCCCAGAAGGCTGACCAATGGTGGCATCAATAGTGGCGCCTCGGCGGTGAGCGCCAGAAAGTCTCTAAAGAAGTAGACGAACATCGTGGCCAAAATAACCCCGACAATCCCACCCCCCAGGGCTAGGATGAAGCCCTCGGTCAGGAACATACGGAAAATAAAGTTGCGGCTGGCCCCCACCGCTCTCAACATCCCGATTTCCCGTCGGCGCTCGGTGACGAGCATGACGAAAATAAGGGCTATAAGCAGTGATGCCAGCACCCAGATGATAAGCATGGCGACCATCAGGGCCCGAAATAGGCCGGATGTCTGGCTTTGGACTGTTTGGGTTAGCTCTAGGCCGGTCAGAGCATAGAGGTCAGGAAACTCCTGCGTAATGCGGTGGGCTACGTCTTCGACGCGGTAGCCGGGCTGCACTTTGACCTGGATAACAGATATCTGCCCCTCGGGGATCTCTAGCGGTTTCGCAGCTTTGGTAATAGACTGCTCGGCCATGAATTGCGCTGTCTCCAGGGTCATAAAAATGGTTTTATCCAGCCCGGTGCCGGTGGCCTCCAGGCGGCCTAGCAGATTCAGCTCGGTGCCATAAAGCCTGAGGGCAGTTTCGATTATGAACTGACCACCGATAACGTCCCTGAGCCCCATCGGCCTGTCGAGGTTTTTTTCCAGCCACGGTTTAACCGTGAAATCAGTCTCGGGGTCGAAGGCAACTACGAAAAGGTCCCACGCGGAGCAACAGGGAGCACCAGTCAGGGATGAGAGGTAAAGCTGAGAGCTAGCCCGTTCCACCCCTTCCAACCCGGCTACCTTCTCCAGATTCTCCTTGGGCATCCAGACATAGGAAACCGCCTTACCCTGGAGGAAGGCAGCCTCAGCTGCATCCTTGTCTTCTTCGGGCACCACAATCATGTCAGCCCCCATCCTCTCCAGCCCGACGTTGAGGCTATGTTGCATGCTCTTAGCTAAAAGGGTGACTGACAGCAAAAAACCGCTAATCACTACAATGCAGGTAACAATAATTACACTTCGGAACTGCCTGCCGCCTATACTCCGAAGCGCCAAATGAATGACGCTCATTGTCATTATGGCAGCACCCCCTTATCAAACATAATGTAGATAATGCAGCTAGCTATCCCTAGGCCATACCCGCCTAGTATCAGCCACTCCGCGGTGCTGCTTGCCGTCTTTGAATTACCCGAGTTACCCCGCTCTTATAGTTTTCAAGCTCAAAGCCAAGCCTACAGCGCTATCCACCATGATTAGTGGAGCAAGCACAAGGATGGCCGGGCGCATATACACGACACACACCATACCAGGCTTGGCGCAGACGCCGATGCCAAAGAGCGCACCTGTCACCATGATCAAAATCAAGACCCCGCCGACTATACCCAGGATGGACAGTATGGTTCTGGCTCCCCTCTCTCTGAAGAACCACAGGCCAATTGCCACAACAGCCAGCATGATGCCCAGGGCCATTTCGGCGTTGGCTGTCCACAGGCACTTCATGGGCATGAACTTTCCCGGCATTGGCTCCATGAAGACACCATGGGCTGCACAATTGTAGAACTGCGGCAAGATAGCTACCAATAGTGCGAGCACAAACAGGACAATGGCTACGATTCTCATGACTATACCTCCTAATTAAATTTTAACTAGTTTGGGCTAATTAAGTTAACGGTTTTGATGCTTCATTACCACCTCCAGACCCCTCCGCTAAGCTGGACGTGCGTCCAGAGGAAGTTGCCGGCGATAAGGAGCGCAATAATCATAAACGGTATGGCGGCGCGAAGGGCCTTCCGCTGGTTGCTCTCTCTAAAACGGGCAATGGCGTAGGGAAGAGCAATCATCCAAAAGAAGCCTACCGCGTAGAGCATGGGCCGCATAAAGTCTTCCCCAACAAAACTTACCCCAGCCGGGCTTAGCATAGGGGGCTCCATGTATTGATAGATGCCTAGGGGTGCCGCTACCAAATTCACCATCTGTCCCCATATTGTGTCAAAGAAATAGTGAAGGGAATGACCGCCAATGGTCACCAAGACAACAGGAGCGAACATGTAAGAAAAGGTGGCAAAGGTTGTCTTGAAATCCCAGGCCAGAACCCTGGAGGCGATTCTGGTCGCCACCAGATAGGCACCCAGGAGCAGCACTCCATTGAAGACTACAACCACAGCAAACCATACCCCCTCACGGTTAGGAGTGCCAAGTATATTTTGAACCCAGGTGATAACCGACACCAGGAATGGGGGAGTGAAGTAATGCTCCATGTTCTCCTTGAGGCACAGAACCACAGGCACCCAGAGGAGGAATCCAGCGTCGATAGCAAGGCGGCGAGCCCCTCGCACCAGTTCGGCACCGGGCTTCCTGAGCCGAATCTGCGGAGAGTCGTACGGGCACGTTTTCACGCAGTTCAAGCAGTAGATACAATCCCGGTTGCTGTCCAAGCGGCCGGGATGGAGACCCACTGGGCAGCCTCGCACCTTGCCATTACCTCTCACGCACTCATAGGTGCGGCACACGTCACACTTCTCTTTCCTGGGGCGCAACTCGACAAAGGACAGCATTGCCCAAAGCCCGGAGATAATCCCGATAGGGCATACGTGCTGACAAAAAGATCTGTTCCGAAAGAGCCAACCCACTAATACGGCAACCACCACGAAACCAATGAAGAACCATGCCGTCGGATGCCCGTGAGAGCTTATGTGGAGTATCTCCCGCACCAGCCAAACGATGACGATCCAGAGGGACAGAGCAATGATCCCGCCCCCCAGCTTTCTAGGGAAGGGCTTATTCAGGCCGAAACGCTGCACGGCAGCACTGATAGCACCGAGAGGGCATATGCCACACCACATCCTGCCCACTATCACCAGACTTATCATAATCATGGATGGCCAAAACACAGCCCAAAACATGATGATCCCGAAGTTGCTGGCTCTGTCATCCACGGCCACAAAACATGCATATATCGCGTAGGCAAACAGCATCACCATAAACGTCTGAAAGACAAGAGGGACATATCTGCTTCTTGCGAATGCCTTGACCCAGCCCAGCTTCAATATGTCAAAGCTATAGGTCTGAGGGACACCGCCCTTATCGTTGACCAGGGAGTCTTTGTCTTTCATTTCGTCCTCCCCGGCAGCATGAATCTGGGATCGCGCCAGCCCGCTATCAGGCGGAAGGCAACAGTCAAGACAATCCAGACTGCCACAAAGCTGATAACGACGACAGCCAGCCTTCGACCATTTACGTCGGCCCTGTGTAGTTTACCTTTTACCTCTTCAAAAGCTCCCGATAGCTTGCTCAACGACCTTGAGGCTTTCGAGCCGTCCTTGGCCGCCACGTCAGCCTTGAGGGCAGCCAAGGCGCTTTCGAAGGAACTTATCACTGGGTCAGGCTCAGCCCTGCGCTCTAGCTCCAGGCGGATGTCGGCCCAGTCCTGCTCTATAGCTGTCACCTTCGCTGCTACCCTCGACCATGGTGGCTCCGCTCCACGGAGCAACGCGCCAAGCCCACCCATCATGCCCATAGCCGACTCGATTGACAGCACCTGGGCGGTAACCACCCGGTACGAGGGATTATTCGGGTTATCCACCTCGGGAAATGCGCAAGCGGACAGAGCCAAGCTCATCACTAGCCATCCCACCACCAATATCCTGCTCTTCATGGACCTCTCCTTTTCTTAATCAAGGGGCGACAAGGCCCGGAAGCCAGAGAACGAGCTGAGGAAATGCAATCAACAGTCCTACACATATTAGCTGAAACACAATGAAGGGGGCACAACCCCGGATAATTTGACCGAAGGTTATCTCTGGAGGAGTAATTGTTCTTAAATAGAACAGGGAATAGCCAAAGGGTGGAGTCAGCCACGCTGTCTGCATCGTAACGCAAAAAAGAAGGGCAAACCAGATGGGGTTCCAACCCATTGTGGCAACGATACCTCCGTATATGGGAATAAGAATATACATTATACCAATAAAGTCAAGGAACATCCCCATTATGAAGATAATAAACAGCATAACCAGAAGTATTCCCAGAGGAGGTATGGCTAACCCCAAAAGTATGTTGGTTACTACCTCCTTGCCGCCCATCCCCATAAAGACAGTGGCAAAGGCGTTAACCGCTAGCAAAATCAGCCCAAGCATGCCCATGGTCTCTAGCGTACCAAGACAAGCCTCCTTTAGCATCCGCCAATTTAACCTCCGGTAGGCGGCAGCTATCATTAAGGACATAAAGGCACCTGTGCCCGCAGCCTCGGTTGGAGTAGCTATGCCCAATACAATTACCCCAATCACAGCCAGAACAAGGAGTCCCACAGGAATGACACTTTTAAGCGGACGTAGATAATCCCTTACCGAGAACCTCTGCGCCGGCGGTAAAGGAGCCAGCTCAGGGCGTATTTGACATCTAACAAATAAGAAGATGGCATACAGCCCGGCAAGTAAAAATCCGGGGACAAAAGCAGCCGCGAAGAGCCGACCGACGGATAGGCCGGCTTCGGCGCCATAGAAAATCAGCATAACACTGGGGGGAATGAGTATGCCTAAGGTTCCCCCAGCGGCAACTGTCCCCAGGACCATTTCTTTATTGTAACCTCGCTTAAACATAGGCGGTATGGTGAGAATACCGGCAGTGACTACAGCCGTGGAAACTAACCCGGTGGTCATCCCCATAACGGCGCAGGCCCCGACAGTGCCTATGGCTAGCCCTCCCCTGACGCGGTGCAAATAGACGTCTCCGGCTAGGAAGAAATCGTCGACGACCTTTGTCCTTTCTAACACATAGCCCATAAAAACAAACAGGGGGATAGCCGAAAGTGTATACTGCATCATTACGGCATTGAAACGGTGGGCAATAAGTGGAAGCGCCTGGGGACCCCAGCCAATAACCCCAAATAAGATGGCAAGACCCCCCAGAACAACAGCAAGATGCACACCGGATAAAATCCCTATTACCAGGGCGACAAACATTAATATTATAAGAAGCTCAGGGCTCATGTTGACCTCTTCAACACTGAAGCAAAATGACGAATGAGCTCAGCACAGGCTTGCAGGAAGAGCATGAAGGCGGCTAGGGGAATGGCAATTCTAAGTGGCCATGAGGGCGGGAACCACGCGCTAAAAAAATGCTCCCCAAATATTATAGACTTGATAGCCAAATCACCCCCATATATTATCGTAATCACGCAAAAGGGTAGGAAAAAAAATAAATAGCCTATTATGAGTATGATTTCTTCCCCTCGGGGAGACAAATAGCGCTTAGGAACTATATCTACCCTTATATGTTTGTGAAGCCGAAGGACGTAAGCGGCGCACATTAGCATCAACCAGGCGTAGAAAAAGATTTCCATGTCCTTACACCATACCTGAACCTCGCCAAAAATATATCGCCACACTACATCATAGGTGGTCACCAATACTGCGGCGAGCACGACAACTCCCATGAGCTTCTGCGTATCGCTGATGCTATCAATAATGCTTAAAAATTTATTAATTTTATTGCTCTCCACAGGCTAACCCCGTCCTCGGCGAATTCACCGAGGACAGGGTTAGCTTTCTCCAACTACCAAGTCGGGTGCGCTTCTGTGTACCAGTCAGGCTTCTCAAAACCCGGCGGCCAAAATGCTACCCGGTCTTGGTCGTGCCTATCATAATATCGTGCCCCCTGGGTTGCGCCGAACTGTTGCATCTTTAGCTTAAAGCTTAGCAGGCTTTCATAGACCTCTGCGTAGGCGGGGAGTGCATTGTAGTACTCTTCGTGAAGTTTCGCCGCCCCGTTCATCCAGTGCACCATGTCCTCATCAGACCATGTATTTATTATTATGCCATACTCTGCGAGGTGAACCATGGCTTCGGCATCCAAAACCTGCCCACTCAAGGTCTGATCCATGTTAAAGTAGCGTATCTCGGCTTCCAGAATCTCCTGAAGGTCGTCTGGTAGAGCATTGTATGCCTTAAGACCGATAATGAAATCTCCCGTTTGTGCCGGCCCCCCCCAAATTCCGGGGACAATCAGATGCGTACAATACTCGTGCCACTTCGCGGCCCAGCACGCGCTTGG
>Ga0114930_10005837_pt1 | contig 10027 bp, 16 predicted proteins | sample AnhtaG_FD_87300 | JGI IMG/M metagenome (GOLD analysis project Ga0114930, IMG submission 87300) | Deep subsurface microbial communities from Anholt, Denmark to uncover new lineages of life (NeLLi) - Anholt_01485 metaG | ecosystem: Environmental > Aquatic > Marine > Oceanic > Sediment | place... | reverse complement strand
TTTCTGGTTTACCGCTTCAATTTCAGGTTTAAGCCTCTCTACGAGAGCAGTAAGCTCCCCCTCAGAGATTAGCTTACCATTGACCCTGATGCGCTCTCTCCAGGTATGCAGATGGGGTGAGGTGTAGAGCCCGGTAGTATAACCCGAGGCAGTAAGGGCTGAGGCTATCATGGCGGCGGTGCTGCCCTTACCATTGGTGCCGGCGATATGAACTGACCTAGCTCCCAGGTGAGGGTTACCCAACCGACCCAGTAGCTCATTCACACGCCTCAGGTCATAAAAGGCTGGGTCGTGTGGCATCGGTACCTTTTCGTAGTCAGTATAGCTGAATATATAATCTAGAGCCTGCTGATAATCCACGCTTACCACCATTTGCCTATTATATACCACTTAGCCCAAACTAAAGTCCAGAGATTATATATTAACCTCACCCCCTTAATCCCCCTCTCCTTGAGAAGGAGAGGGGGAAGATTTTATGAAGAGGGGCATCAGCCCCTCTTAAACTCTCCAATTCAGTGGCGGCAAGTTCTTTGGCGAGGCTCGTCTCTCTCAAACGCCCTAATTCAGTGGCGAGCAGGTTCTTTGGAGAGGCTCGTCGCTCTCAAACTCCCCAATTCAGTGGCGGCAGGTTCTTTGGAGAGGCTCGTCTCTCTCAAACTCCCCAATTCAGTGGCGAGCAGGTCCTTTGGCGAGGCTCGTCTCTCTCAAACTCCCCAATTCAGTGGTAAGTGAGTCCTTTAGGCAGCCCCCGTTCTTCTTAAACACCCCTCCCGGCGGTTATTTAGTAAAGGGATTAAAAGGGACGTAAGTCCATGATAAGAAGATGTTCATATCATAATTATCTCCCCCTTCCCTTATTAAGGGTAATGTGGATTTCCATTTATTATAGGCTCACTTAGCTATAAAAAGGAGTAACAGAGGGAGTAACAGAGGGAGTAACATTTCCACGTGGAATTTCACCCTACTTTGTTACTCCCTAAACGAAATAGGAGTGAGTAGCTTTGTTACTCCCTGAAACCGCTATGGGTAGTGTTTCCGTGTAAAATGCCAGCAGTGAGGGAGTAACAACTATACTATATATGGGGAGTAACAGGGAGTAACAGGACTTCCCATATCTTTTATCGGGGTAGTCCCCTTTTTGACCCCTTTTTTTCCACGAAAACGCCCTTTTTTTCCACTTATTATTCCAGGTATTTTTCCAAGATTCTACCTATTTCAATAAGCTCTTCCTTGACTAGCGGGTGAAATTCCCTGAACACAATATCAAGGACGGGGTAAACTGAATCGTCTTGATATAGAGCCGGTATTTCAATATGTCCAGTCATCATCATGTCATTCCAGGGTAGGTGTAGAGCCAGGGAGATTTTAGCCAGCTTTTCATAAGAGCCACGCTGAGTCCCGTTTTCAATTTTAGCTATGTAGCTACTTTGAACGCCGATTTGGTTAGCTAACTGGCTTTGAGTCAATCCCGCTTCCCGTCTGCGCCTTCTGATTAGCTCCCCTAGAGTCAAAATGGTCGTTTTGGACATTTACACACCTCCTTTTAATAAAACTCCATTTTACCTCTAAGCTGATAGCTTGTCAAATTCTTACTAAAAAAGCTTGACAAGTTAGACGGACTATGCTAATATGGAAAGTGAGAGGTGAAAATGCCTTACAAAGACCCCGAAAAGTATCGGGACAACAAACGAGACTACATGAGCCGCCGCCGCTTGGCTGAAAAAGCCTTGCCTACAACAGACAAGGTTACTTCGACTCTGGGCTCACCTCCCCTGGGGAAAGGATATAACCAAGCGGCGGCCACGTTACCGGCTAAGAAGATAGGAGCGCCAGCTAATTTCGTCTACATGGAGACTAACATAGGGCAAATCAAGCTGGTTGATACTATTCTGAAATTGACCATGCGCCAGTTAGAAAAGCCAGGCTACGCTTTTTGGTATCACCAACAAAACGGACACAGCCAGCCGCTAGTTATCTGTAGGAATGACCAGGTTAGAAAAGTAGTGAAGATTAATATACCCGATTTTATCCTTGATAACGACTGGACAAAGGAAGATGTCCAGAATCTTCTCCTATCACTAACCAAAGGGGGTGAATAATGGGTAGGAAATCAACTATAGCTGAAATTGAACAGCAATTAGGCAAGCCGATTAGCCTCTACCTGGCTGAAGCTATTAGAGATGGCAAAAAACCGCCTGAAATAGCTACGGAATTGGGAATTGGCACTAGCCGAATCTATGAATTGATTAAGGAAGCTAATTTACTAGGGAAGTTGAAGCACGCCGCTAAGAGGCGTCCCCAGGATATAGGGGAATTGAAATCGGCGCTAGACGACTTCCTGAAGGATAAAGAGACTGGCGGCAGAAGCCCAAAGACGCTCAGTAATTATCGGGAAACACTTACCTCTTTTCTCTGGTGGTTAGGTGAAAACGGAAAGCCAGGCACGATAACCGCCTTCTCAAAAGAGAATCTAAGGGACTTCCTTTATTATATCAAGACCACGCCAGTCCGATTCGGCGGCAAGTCTACAGCTTCCCGCCGCCTCATGAAGGCTAATACAGTGAACGCTTATTGGCGCATTTTGAGGGTATTCGGCTATTGGCTAGAGCGTGAGGAGCTAATAGAAAAGAATCCCGTCAAGCGACTTGACCAGCCGAAGCGAGAAAAGCGCCAGCCAGAGGATTTGCCGAATGAAATCCTGGCTAAAGTCCTGGAAAGTTTTGACGATAGCTTTACCGGTATACGGAATAAGACGATTATAATGATGTTTTTGGATACCGGCATGAGGCTGGATGAATTGGTCAACCTAGATGTAGACCAGTTTGACCTTGACACACGCTGGGCAAATATCATCGGCAAGGGCAATAAGGAGCGGAAAATCTGCCTGTCCCCTGATATGCTGGAGCAATTACGCCGCTATCTGAAAGTTGCCGCTCCGTTAGCTAAGACAGATAAACTATGGATTATAGTTGACGGGACACCTTTTCGGCGGGATTCACTCCGCCAGATGGTCAAGGGACTAAACATATTTGACCCTGAACAGCGGATTCACCCTCACGTATTCCGTCATATTTGGGCTAAATTCATGGCGCAAGCTCACATAGACACTATGGCGCTAAAAATCATGGGCGGCTGGGAAGATATGAGGCTAGTTTCACAATACGCCGCCGCTTACTCAGTTGAAGAAGCCTGGGCGGCTCACGCTAAGGCTTCTCCGCTAACTATTTTAGAGGGGGAGTTAAATGACCAAAAGAGCAGTTAAAACCAAAGTTGTTGACCTGGATTCACCGGTGGAATTGCCTATCACCTTCCTTGACTCCGAGCTTTACGATTTGGCACACAAGCTGACCGACATCGGTTTTATCGGCGCTATAGACTACCTGGCTAAACAAGACCCTGGGCGTGTGAAGGCGGCTTATGACCATGCTATCACCTTGCCAAAGCGGGGGATTTGGAGTCTAGCGGGTCTAGTGCGCTATATCGTGAAAACGCCTGGGGAGATTCCGAAGCCGCTAGGCTCAAATGACAGTGATAAATATGTGAAGGGCAAATACGGACACCTGGTAAACCGGTAGGGGGGTAAAGCTATGGGTCTATGGGATAAACTAAGAGGAAAGGAGCAACCAGTGGTAAAATCAGCGTCAGCGTCAGAAAAGAAACGGGGACAATATAAGAAGGTGGAGTGTCCCCACTGCCACACCTATGTCGGCAATCTCCAGAATCATATCAGAATGAAACACCAAACGCCAGCCGACAAGTCCCAGCCGCCGCCAGCTAAGACCTTGACCAAAGACGACCTGATAATCGGCGCTCCGCCGCCGGATGAGCCAAAGGTCTACTATTGCACGGGTTGTAAGGCGGAGCTACGGAAAGGCGAGAATCCATGTTGGAATTGCCAGGCAGTTTTGATATGGGACGGGTTAGAGTAGGAAGGGGGTTAGACGATGGTTGAACAAAACAAAGGAATTGAAATCACCGCAAAGGACTTAATTAAGCGTCCCCTTGATATGGCGCTAGGCGGCGCTAAGACGGGGCAAGGCGCTCTAGGTGGTATAAAAAGCGTCCAGGACATAATAAAAGAGGTCAAGGCTACTATAGACCTCTTAAAAGGCATACCAGGCGTGGGTGAACGCCTAGAGGGAATCTTGCCAGGTCTAACTAAGGGTGGTAAACCTGGCGGCAGTCCTGGCAAGGAAGTGGCAACCACACAAGGCGGTGACTTTCAGATGTTAGTCCAGTTGCTACAGCTAAAATATGGTGATGTTACTGTGAATGAGGCGCTAGAGCGGCTGAAGGCGGACTTTGGCGGCGCTAAACTAAGTCAACTAACGAGGGGGTTTACGAAATGAAAGTGTGGAGAGTTTTTGTCAGTTTAGGAGCGGTGGCGGGACTGGTTGCCTTCTATGGTGTGGGGAAGCTATACGAACATGTCTATATACTTGCCTTGCGGGTAGAGGCAAATACTGAGGCATTGGGCGATGTCTGGATTTGGGCGGAAGAAATGCGCCGATTCCTCACAGCCTATCTAGGGGCATATTAAAAATGACCCCTAGCGCCATAGCGGTTGCCAATCTAAAAGACTTGCCGCCAGGCTTGCGGTTCATGGTTGTCCGCCGCCAGATAAGAGCGCAGGCGGTCATGGAGAAGCTGATAAAATGCTCTGTAGAGCGGGATTGCGACCAATGCCGATTCCAATGTCAGTGTGTAAGGCTTTACGACAAGCGGCTGGACGATATTAAAAACTGGAGAGGCGGCGTCAGAATTGGGCGCTTTTATAACGACCTGGAAAGGAAGGCAAAATGAATATAGAGCTATTAGGCAAGGGGTTTGTTGTCCTGGGGCTCAGAGGGACGGGTAAAAGTATCCTGGTCAAATATATCCTGAGCAAGATTCACGCTCACCTAGTCTATGATACCTTGCGGGAGCATAAGGGATTCAACCGGTATATACCTGACCATCGGCAGTATAGCCAGGCGGCAACAGACGAGCTTAATTTACTGGTCAACCGCATTGTCATAGGGACAAAGCTAGTCCGGCTGTTTATAGTAGAGGAAGCTAACCGCTTCTGTCCGCCAAAGCCAAAGCCGCTTCCCGCCGCTATGCTAGACCTCAATGACTTCTGCCGACACCAGCGAATCGCCTTTGGCTGTGTCGCCAGGCGTCCTACTCAATTACATAGTGATTTGGTGGAATTAGCGGACTATATCTTTATCTTCCGTCTGGTAGGCAAAAACGACTATCAATACCTGGAATCCCTGGCGGAAGGTCTAGGGGACGCCGCAAGGTCGCTTCTGAAATGGCACTTTGTAATCGTGAATCCCGATAGGAGCTTTGAAGTCCACGAGCCGATAAAATACCCCTTAACCTTGATGGGAAGTGACCTTAAAGCCTCCTACTCCGAACCTGAAGCAATTTGACAAGCTGTCAGCATAGTGCTATAGTGGAAAGTGAAGGGGGACGACACGGAGAAGGGAATCCGTCCCCCTTTTTCTTTTTGAAGTGTCGTCCCCAGCTAAAGGTCGAATAGCTGACGGATAAAATAGAGGCAAGGAGCTTCTAGGCTGTGGGTGAAAAAGGAATAATAGGCGTCCCAACGATGGGGGGTATGGGGAGTGCCTTCAAGGACTTCGGTGTAGGTCTAATCGGGGGCATAGCCTTTCTACTCGCCTACCAGGTTTTTGGTGGTCTAGGGCTGATTGCCGCTCCGCTTATTGCCGGTAGCATGATTAAGGGTGATAGAGGCAAAATGATTTCAACTATGGCTGGATTCATGATTTGCGCTCTAGGCGCTCTGAACATGGGTGGCGGCGGTAACGGACAAGATTCGGGGGATATGTAGTCATGGTTATGCAAAATCTAGGCGGACTGCTAGGTGGCGGTAGACTGAATCTTGGCGGCTTACTCGGCGCTAGGGCTGAGAAGGAGACACAAGTGCCATTTATGTCCCATGTCGGTATCACTGACGGGGACACCCTCTATAATACTATGGCGAAAGTCGTAGCTCTTATAGGCGCTCTGACGGATGGTAGTGTCTTTACCAAGATATGGGAAAAGACCGTTCCGGCTCAGCAAAAAATCCGGTGGGGATACGGTAGCCCAGCGACCCCTCACAACCAGGGCTATATGTGGTTCTGCTCCATGAATGTGGGAGGGACATTCCAGGTCGGCGTTTTGCGGTTAGTCCAGGCGAAAGCCAGGGAAACTGTGAGCTATGTCGTCAAGGAATTGGACGATACCCGTCTACATGGAACGGATATAACCTCATTGGCGCTGGCGACACCTACCAATATCAATGAAATGATAGCTCTACCTGAAAAGGTGGAGTTCCCCAAAGTCGCCGAAGATAGCTTACTTCAACTGTGGTATAGGTGCGTTACCGCTTCAACTGTCGCCGAAGACGCTATAGGCTTCAGTATACCAGTAACCATCTACCAGTAGACCAGGAAGCTACCGGAAACTGTGGTTATGCAGTCCTCACGGGGACTGAAATAGGGGGAAGGGGTTACAAGCTCCTTCCCCGCCTACGGGAAGGTAAAATGAACATAGGAGATTTAGCCAACTTTACCAGGAGAAAAGACCTCTTTACTGTTAGACAGGAGCGTATCAAGCGGGAAGGTTCACCATATTATACCTGGAAAGTGCCAGTAACCGCCGCTTCTGCAACCTCCGTAATGAATCCTGAGAGTCAATTTCCAGAAGCTAGAAAATACTTCCCCCTTGACTGGCTAGAGATAGCCAATAATGACGCTGTTGACCTTACCCTGGTTATAAACAGCGCCGAGTCTATTCCCGTCCCTGCTGGGACAATACGGACAATAGATAACTTAGCGGTTAGATTCATGGCAGTAACCAATGACGACCCCGCCGCTCCTTCCACACTCGGCAAAATCATAGTTACGCTACAGAGACAACCGCTCACGATAGACAAATGGGCAAGGAGACAAGGCTAGACATGGGCAAAAGTAACGAGTGGTTATGGCTAGTAGGCGGGATAGCTGGCGCTTACCTCTTAATGCCGGAGAAGGTGAAAGAGACTTTGGGCGGTGGCGGCGGCGGCATATCGCTAAACCTCCAGGACTTACTAGGCGGCGTTCAGTTTCCTAATATACCTGGCTTGCCTGATATAACCAATATCGTGCCTGAAAACTGGCGGGATATTCTACCGGAAGTCCCCGAATTTAACTGGCGGGACTACATTCCCGAATTTCCAGAAGGCGGCGCAATACCTGGTAGCTTAGTGCCTAAAGGTCTAGTGCCTGGAAACCTGACGCCTGACCTAATACCGGATATGTCAACTGGTATGCCTGGCATTATTGCGGGGCTACAGAATATCGTCAAGTATGGCGGCGGCGTCTATGCCAGGCAAGCGGCTGGGGCGGCACTAACGGGGACGACCTTAATCAAGCCGCTTCCCTTGACCGGTATTTTTAAGAATATCGGTAGAGTAGTATCAAGAGCCGCTCCGCAAATTGCCGGTAGAACAGCACTTAAAATAGCTCCGAGAGTAGCCCTAAGAGCTATCCCGATTGTGGGCTGGGGGCTGTTAGCGGCTGATATAGGCGCTGATATAGCCAGGCTCATGGGAATGAATGTTACCGAGTGGCTGGGCATATCTCCGATAGTAAGCGCCTTTTCAGAGGATAATTTACTAGAGAAGATGGTCGCTGAGAATATGCCGCAAGCGCCGGTAACTGTTGACTCCAAAGTAAGGACTGCTAGCTACGGGGCGGTTACTCCGTTTGGCGGTGTGCCTGCGCCTAAGAGCGAGGCCAATTATGGTAAACATATTCCCTATGCCTATACACCCAAAACAGTAAAAGAGACAAGGAAAGTCCACAAGGATTGGGGGTTTACGCTATGACGTGGAAACCTAGACTGATAGTTGCCAGTGTCGTTTTGATAACCGCTATAATCCTGCGAGCTTTAGGACTTAATAGCTTTATTGAGTCCATTGGCTATATGGCGGCTGGCTTTCTATTCGGCACAATGCCGCAATCAGAAGCTAAGAAAACTGAAAAAAAGGAATAGACAATGCGAGTAACAGTCATTCCACAACTTAGGAAGGTCTTTAAGGCGGCTCTTTTTGTCAACTTGCCAACTACCGGTCTTAGAGTTGGCGATTTAGCTTATGCTTCAGACACACGTAGTTTATATCGCTGGTCGGGTGCGACTTGGCAAAGTCTAACTGTTTACACTTTTAGCGGCAGTCTAAGCAATCGCCCTCTTGCCGCTGACGTGCCTATAGGCTCAATATATTTTGCAGATGATGAGAAGATATGCTATATCAACGCTATTATTAGCGGCTGGGAAGCTTTTGCTTTTGAAGCCTCTCCTGCACAGGTAGCTTTTGAGGCTAGTCTAACCAATTTCCAAAACAAGCCAGCCACAGGCACAATGACTTCTCCCGATAATATCAACGATGGTTCAACTGCCACTGAAGCCTATGGTAGTAATATGCAGTATTGCGAAGTAGCATATACCTTTGGTGTGGCAGAAGTGCCTCAAATTGTGAGGCTTAAACGCTGGCGACAATTCGGTTCAACTAGCAATACTGGCGGCGGCAAGTGGAAAATACAATATCATAACCTACTAACTCTTGGATGGTCTAATTGGGTGACTGATATTCCAATAAGGCTAACTGAAGACTGGTCAGATTTTATAGAGGAGATACCAGTTTATACCGATAAAATTAGGCTGGTTATCACCACAGTTGACGGTAGTGGTGCTAGCGGAATAAAACAATTAGAGGTGCTATCCTAAAATTGAAGGGAGCGGAGACATGACAACTAGGAAGCAAAAGGCGGCGTCAAGGCGGAATCTGAAAAAGGCTAGAGCCGCCAAGCGCCGCAAGAGCCGGTAGCCAAAGGAGAGAAGCATGAAAAAGAGCAAAAAGCTGAAAGCCGCCGAAAGACGGGAAGTGGAAAGGCTTAGATTTGCTGAACGCCGCAAGAGCCGCAAGAATTGGTGATGTATAAACAGTATTTTCTAGGGCTTCTAGTAAGATTCGGGGTATGGTTAGTCAACCTGGTGTGCAAAAAGAAAAGGCAAGGGCTCTCTGTCCCCGATGTAAACGACACCGAGTAAATCCCTTTTGGCCGCTATGCTCTGAGTGTGTGAGGCGCTATCTTAGGATTCACGGACATTTATGAGGCTTGACAATACCGGTGAAATGTAGTAGGGTTAGAAGTATGAGGCGGAAAGTTTTATTGATTATCCCCTTGATTCTAGCCCTACTCCTCTTTTCTAGTCCCGTAGCGGCGGTAGCGCCCTCGATGTTCGAGGCAGACCTGAACTCCATAGATATGGGCACACCAGTGACCTTCACCAATCTATGCACCCTGGGCACGCCACCCTACACCAAGGCGGAGTGGGACTTCGATGGTGATGGCGTCTTTGACAAAACGGTCACTGGCAACCACGCCGAGGTTATGGCTAATGTGGTCTGGGTTTATTACCACCCAGGTAGCAAAAGCGTGACCTTACGCATGACCGATAGCATGGCGGTAACATATCAAGAAACGAAGCAAGGCTACATCATTGTGTTTGAGTGCGGGCTTTTGGCTTATTATGACGCTAACGGGGACGGGATAATGTCCAAGGCCGAGGCGCTAGTTGCTATTGCCGATTACTTTGAGGGAGATATAACTAAGTGGCAGGCATTATGGGTTATAAGCAAGTATTTCGAGACAAACTCATGACCTAGTGCCAGCTTCCCTTTTCGTGGAATACTTGTGGAATAATTAGCCTTTCCCCTCTGCTTTTTCCAGCAATTTTTACGCCGCCGAGCCTGTTTCGGCGGCTTTTTCCATATAGTCCCTTATTAAGGGAAAGAGGTCAGGGGGATAGGTTACCAAGTGACCTTTTGGCAAGGCTATATGTGGTATAATATGCTTAAGTCGCCGTGGGGGGTGAGTTATTATGTGGGAATGGATTACTGATAGCGCCGTTTGGGCACTTATCGGTTCAGTTGTTGTTTTATTACTCCTGTTTTTGGGCGGAGACTGGGTTCAGGACAGGGTGGAAAAAG
>Ga0114930_10005836_pt1 | contig 10028 bp, 12 predicted proteins | sample AnhtaG_FD_87300 | JGI IMG/M metagenome (GOLD analysis project Ga0114930, IMG submission 87300) | Deep subsurface microbial communities from Anholt, Denmark to uncover new lineages of life (NeLLi) - Anholt_01485 metaG | ecosystem: Environmental > Aquatic > Marine > Oceanic > Sediment | place... | reverse complement strand
TTCCAGGCCTCATAACGATTACCATCCCAGTCCGTACCAATCACATGTACCGTAGTCACATTTTGTAATGCCTTTATAGTTTGTTCAACCGCATAAGCCGATGAGATGGATTTATCCAAAAAGATAATCCCCAGGCCGACAATGATGATTATCACTGCTACTGCGGCTAACTTTGTTATTCTACTTTTCATAATAATTTTCCATATATTGGGCCCAGCCGAAACCGATTTTGTCTTTTCAGATTTGTCGAAGGCTGTTAAAGCGTCATTGATAATCCTGTCATTTACTTTCGAGTTGACCGTGACATCTGATTTAGCAAACAATCTCTTTATCTTTTCTGCTGAGCTCATTGTTCTATCTCACTATTTAAGATCGATCGCAATTTGCGAATTCCATACCTGTAACGCCCCCTAACCGTGTTGACAGAGATCCCCAGTGATTTCGCGATAACCCTAAATCGCATTTCGCCGTGAATATGCAACACGATTACTTCTCTTTGCTCATGCGGCAGTTGGGCCAACGCCGAACTTAGCAGCCGTAACTCTTCGTTGCAGACAATGAGGCGACTCGGTTCGCTCAAATCCGAGGAGACCGAGCAAGCCCGCTCCGAAGTGAGCGCCTTGGCTTGCCTTCGCTTGGCCCGCATCTGATCACGAACGCGATTGGTGACGCATTTAGCCAAGTAAGCTCTCAGGCTGCCGGTGAGCTTAAAGTTCGCAAAATTCTGGGCAAAGGCAACGAAGACATCATGAACAGCGTCTTCTGCAACATTCACATCGTGCGAAAGGGCAATAGCCAAGATCAGCAGACTATCTCTGTACTTTTCATAGATGCGGCGCAGAGTATCCCTGCTTTCTTGTTTGGGCCTCATCACAAAGAACCTATCTGCCATTAAGACAACCTCATCGATGAACGGTGAACGTTCACCGCTCATATAACGATTCAGATGGCTGTTTGGGTATAAGAAAAATAGGATTCTTTGCAATCTTAGCGGATTCTTGGCTGAAAAAACATGAAAAAGGCAAGAGCACATTTGCAGCCCAGCTCTGGCTGCCTATTGTCCCCCACATTTGCTTTTCAAGGCTTCTAAAAAGCTCTGTCTTTGTGCATCCACTTTCTGGATTTCTTCTTCCACGCGCTGGAGTTCTTCTTGGCGATTTGTTTCCTTGTATAGTACCTTCATCTCATCTAAGGATTTGCGTCGGATAGAAAATCCGAAACTCTGCGTGAACAGTATCCCTTCGGGGTCGCGATTGATCAGCCTTCCTAAGTTCAACGAGGCTTTCAAACACAACTCTGCTTTTTCATAGTCGCGGCTTGACCTAGCCGTGCGCGCCACGTTCCAGAGTTCCTGAACAAGTCCTTTGAGCTGTGCTAATGTCTCCGAAATCTCATTCATAACTCGCTGCTGGTCTTCCAGCTTCAGGGCAACGTATCCCTTTTCTGTCAAACTGAACAGGTACATCTTTTCAGAGAACGTGATAGGTTTTGCCCAGGCCACGCTCAATAAGGTCTCGACTGCTTCATCTTTTTTGTCCTGGGACCAAAGTAGAAGACTCTGTTCGATTTTCTCCGCCTCAGCGGTGGCTTCCGTCTGGACTGTAATCTCGTCCAGCCCCTTCTGGTATGCAAGCATGTATCCGCTTGGCACTTCTAGACTGAACAGCTCTTCGTCCAGTTCGACGTCCAGGTTGAACCGGCCCATCACCATCGTCGCGGATTGTGAGCGGTCCTGTGGATTGTATATGGTCATCTCCACGCGAATCGGGTTGCCCGTCTCACTGTTTGCCCAGACAAAAATGTCACATTCATAATCCTGGTCCTGCTGATGAACCTGGAATCCAACTGCAGGCTGTCCCTCAATTTCTTTTTCACCGAGAGATTCCTCTGTTCCGTCCCGCAGGTCCCACAGGTTCTCGACCGGACGCATAAAGAATGCAAAGAAGCCCCCCCCATCAGAGGCACTTTCAGCCCCCGGAATCTCCGTCATGGCGACCTTCTGGCCGTGAAAGAGAAGAAGATGCTTCTTCGTGCTGATATCGGCAACCGTACTAACTCCTCCCATAATTTGCGGGGCGTCGATCCGAAACTTGCCGGGCCGAAGCACCATGCCCTTAACCGTACCCGAGATTTGCCCCTCCGCAATGGTAGTCAAGTCAAAGGTGTAGCTTGAGTTTTGAATGCGGCGGAGCACTTCCCCGAAGGCAACACTTGTACTCATGCTTGATCCAGTGAAGTGTCTAATCCCCACTGCAATTATTCCGACAAGTATGATGCTGGCTGCAATCTTGATTGCTCTGCTGGTCATGATTCTGCCTCCTAATGATTGACTATCGCGCCGAGGCGGTCCAATGTGCTCGTATTCAGCTTCAGGCTCGGACACAGAGCTGATCAACTGGGCCCGCAGGCGCGCATGCTCCTTGTTGAATATCTGATATGCCTTTTCTAATTGTTTTTCTAATGGCACCTTCATCTGACATCCTGCTCTTTCTGAGCTAACAATAATGCCAATTGTTTTCTTGCTCGTTCAAGGACGCGGTAAAATCCAGACCTTGACAATCCCAATATCTTACAGGCATTGTCGGCTGAACTGCCCTGAAGATAGAACGTATGTAAGACAAGTCGCTCCTTTTCCGGCAGTTTCGCAATCTCCTCTCGAAGTCTCTCTATCTGGCCTTCATTTGAGTAGTCTACAATAGCCGACTTGGCGTTGGTAAGCCGGGAATATTTCTCTTGCCTTCGTGACTTTTTGCGTTGCCATTCTTTGCAGCGAGTCCGGGCAATCGCGGCAACCCATCTTCCGAAAAGTTCCGGATCGCGCAGCCGGTCCAATTTCTCGTAAGCCCGTACAAAAACGTCCTGCGCAAGGTCCTGGGCATCGGCAAGATTCCGCGTGCTGTCGTAACAGATAGCGCGAACCAGCGGCGCGTAACGGTCATACAGCTTCCCATAGGCCACGTTCTGGCCTGCAAGCACAGCCCGGACCAGCATTTTATCACTTGGCATCGTCAACTCGGGATCCTCAAGTCCTGACGCACTCTATAAACATAGTGACCCAAGAGGGCAATTTGTCTACTGGAATCTTGAATTTTTCCCAACCCCCATCTCACATTGTGTGGATTTTCTTGACAATCTGCGGTAGTTTTAGCATTATAATGGCGTGAATAGACTGTAGGATGGTTGTCAAATACATGTTATTCGGGCTGCTGTAAGCGAAAGACACAGGGTGTTTCAAATGGCAATAACGGAAGTAGTTCAGAAGTGTCGAACCGCCCTTGAAAGTCATTATGGTTCGCAGTTCAGGGGCCTGGTTTTGTACGGCTCTGTAGCAGGCGACCAAGCCGGTTTAGCCAGTGACATTGACCTGCTCATTTTGCTGACAAAGCCGTTTGATTATTTCCACGAACTGCGCCGAATTATAGACTTGCTCTATCCGATTCAGCTTGACACTGACCGGCTCATTTCAGCTAAACCTGCTCCTCTCGATGAGTTTGAGGATGGCAGCATTCAACTCTATCGAAATGCCAAGCGCGAAGGGATTTTGCTATGATGCCGAAAGAGCTATCCAAGTTGCAGAGAGTTTCCTGTGTGTTATCAAGTCCTTGCTTAAGTAGGCTCGACAGCCAGCGATAATTCGGGAAGGTCGAAGCCAAACTCTTTTAGGACAGCAACTATCCTCTCCGCATTGGCCGAGTGCATGGCAATCCAGATATCCATATCGGCAGTGGCTCGCGGATAACCATGGTAACCAACCGCATATCCGCCGATTAGCAGATACTCAACCTGATGAGCGTTGAGTAGCTTCAAGAACTCTTTGAAGTCGGGTGGCAGATGGATCATAGCCATAGATAATTTGACGCATCAACTCAACGGCTTGCAGACGCTCGTAAGGTGTCTTGGAAAGCCAATACGATTTTTCATCTGATTCGTCAAAAAGCGATGCCACTGTAAAGGCAGTCCTTTGTATGTTTGGAAAACCGAGCATGTCCATACGACAAGTATACCAGAAAAACATAGCTGTGTAAACAAAACTTCCGCCCGTATTTGTCTTATCTTGCCACACCTAACAAAAATCCACAGCCGCTTTCAGATTGACATCAGCAAAAGAATACGGTAAAAAGGCACAAGCAAAAAAGTACGAGTAAAAAGGGATCGCTGATTGCAGACCGTGAATCGAGACACGGGTCACGAACCACGAGACACGAATTATGAACATAATCGCGATAGACATCGGTAGTACAAACATTAACGTCGGTCTTTTTCTGGACGGTGAAGAGCAGTCTATCAAATCCATTCCCGGCCGATCGCGAGCGAAACTAACAGATTGCCTCAAGTCCGCCTGGGACAAGATTCCAGTCCTTGAAAGCTCAAAAGAAAAGAAACGCGATGGCGTCATTGTTGTCAGTAGTGTAAAACCTGCCTGGACTAAAGTTGTCCAAGAAATTGCAAAGGATAAGCTCGGTGAAAAGGTATACATGATAGGCAAAGATATACCTCTGCCGATGACCTTGCGGGTGGATGAGCCGGACAATGTCGGAACCGACAGGGTAGTCTCGGCAGCAGCAGCTTATGCGGTGGTCGAAGATGCCGTAGTCGTTGCAGATTTCGGGACCGCTGTCACTATCGACCTGGTTGACGAAAATGGCATTTTTCTCGGCGGCGTGATCTGCCCTGGTTTTGAAATCAGTGCACAGGCCCTTAAAGAGAAAACCGCTCAACTGCCAAATATCAAAGTCACCAAGCCCAAAGGGCCTTATGGCAAAAACACGACGGAGGCCATAAATTGCGGGTTGTATTATTCCATCATCGGGGCACTGGAAGAGGTGGTCAGGCGGTATGCCGAGACAATCGGCAAGTGGCCCCAGACGGTGATCACCGGTGCGGCCGCCAAGGTGATAAGAGACGACTGCAACTTCATAGACTCCTATGTGCCCAACCTGGTCGTTAAAGGCATCGTTCTGACGTATAAAAAATTCATTGAAGAAAAAGCTAAGCTTGTCTGACTCATGAGCGCTTTGGCGGCAGTAATGACCGGTAAGGGTACCGGTGCGATATCGACTGTTCAAGTCTTCGGCGATACGGCTGAGACTATCATAAGAGAAGTATTCAAGCCAGTTGGATCAAAAGCAGCAGAATTCAAGACCGGCAAAATTCTGCTCGGCACAATCAACGATGGCAGCGAAACGATCGACCAGGTCACGATAGGCTGCGAGGGCCCTAATGGCTTCGCAATACACTGCCATGGCAACCCACTTATCGTTGAGATGATAATGCAACTACTTCAGCGCCTGGGAGCCGAGCTTGTAACCGCAGAGCAACTGTTGGCTAAAACGCTGACAGCACAAGAACACCTCAACACCATCGCAGTTGAAGCCAGGCTGGCCCAGATTAAGGCCAAGACTCTCCAGGGCACCAAGATAATCGCAAATCAAATTGATGCCGGCCTGGGCAAAAAAGCAAAAGAATGGTTGCAGAACATAAACACGATATCTCTTGACGAGATGGCGGCCGAGGCTCAGTCGATTCTTAAGAACAGCCAGACAGCAAAACTGATTATCAATGGCTGCAAGGTCGCCATTGTGGGCCCGCCGAATACTGGCAAGAGCACGCTATTGAACTGCCTGGCTGGGCGACAAAAGGCAATTGTCACGGAGATTAAAGGCACAACGCGAGACTGGGTATCCGCCCGATGCCAGATCGGCCCGCTTTCTGTAGAACTGATCGATACGGCAGGCTTGGACGAAAAACTTGTGGCAACGGCAAAAGACTCCGTTGAAAAAGCCGCCCAGAGAAAAACCGCCGAGATTTTAGAAGAGGCAGACCTGGTCCTACTCGTTCTGGATGGCAGCCAAACAGCGGACCAGCTTGACGACAGGCTCTTTGAAAAAATCCCTGGCAAACTTGTCCCTTCGACAAGCTCAGGGCAGGCTCTGAGCGAAATCGAAGGGAAAGTCCTGACACTCTTAAATAAATCTGATTTGCCAGCCAAGTTCGATACTGCCATGTTGCCCGAGATGCTGGGCAATACAGTGCAAATAAGTGCCAAATTCGGCACAGGAATCGAAAATCTAACAGAAAAAATCCGAGAGGCGTGTGGCGTTGCCGACTTCGATTTGCAGCAGCCAGTCTGCTTTACGAGCCGACAAGAAGATCTCTTAGGGCAACTGAAAAAGGCCAAATCCAAACAGGAGGCAGCCTTAATCATCACCGAGTTGTTAAACGGGAAAGTGTAGTGTAGGCTGTACCAACCAAAAAATAAGCCACGGATTTCACAAATTTCACGGATTTTGGTTTCTAATTTTTTTATCTCATGTGCGTAATCCGTGTAATACGTGGCTAAAAACAAACGGATGGTGAAAAATAAGTGGTGCCTAGGTCCCGTCCTACCGTGCTAAGATTGTGAAAGCTGTTGGACATAAGGCCTTACTATTGGTGTTATGAAAAGAGAGTATGATTTTAGCGCGAAGAAAGCTTGATTTATTCACCGATTTTTGCAAGTATTCGGAGCAGTTATAAATGCGAAAAGAATTTGCATTAATTGTAAGATTATAGTACATTTAGTGACAGGTACTGTGGTTTTTGTGGAGCAGCAAGGAAAAAGAAGAATACGCGATGAAGACAATTCTCTTTTCACAACATGCGTTGGATCAACTGCGCGACCGTGGGGCATCAAAAGAAGAGGTGAAGTTAGCGATACAGGCTGGAGAAGAGGTCCCAGCTAAAAAAGGACGAAGGGCGTTTAGAAAGAATTTCCATTTTGGCTCCAAATGGAAAGGTAAACAGTATGAAGTAAAGCAGGTGATGCCGATTGTAGTGGAGGAAGCTGAAGAAATAGTTGTTGTTACAGTGTATGTATTTTATTTTGGAGGTTAAATTTATGAAGATTAAATATGACCCTAAGGTTGATGCGGCATATATTTCTTTTAAGAACAGGTGCGTTGAAGTAACCACGATGCGGATTACCGAAGACATTGCTGTTGATTTTGGACCGGCAGAAGAGATCGTGGGCATAGAAGTTTTAGATGCATCTAAACACCTGGAACTTAGCCCCAAGAACCCCAAGATCGAACTTGAAAACTTGGCATGCAGTTAGGTAAAATTTATAAGTCGCAGAGTATAGATTATAGAAAGTGCAAAGCAGGAACTAATATCGTTTTGCTGGACCCGGACGTAGCCAGGGTATTTAAAATACAAAGCTGTCCCTGTTTATTTATTGATGGAGGTTAAGCTATGTCAAAGGCATTAGCAAAAAAGCCACAGTTTATTATTGAGGGAGGCAAGCCCACTGCAGTAATCTTAAATATCCATGATTATGAAGAGTTGCTGCAGCGCGTTGAGGACGTGGAGGACTTGGCAGAATTAAGGCGGCTGCGGAAAACAACTCTTAAATTTAGATCGTTTGAAGAATTTCTCAAAGAGCAAAAATAGCATGTACAAGTTGCAAATTGAGCAGCATGCAGAGCGGGATTCGAAGCGCCTTAAAAAAACGTTCCCCGGCGACTTTCTCACGCGTGATTTCTCACATCTTGGCCCTTAAAGATAATCCACGGCCCGCAGGAGTACGGAAAATAGTTGGTTCCGAAAGTGATTGGCGAATTTCTACAGGTGATTATCGTGTAATTTATGAAATCAACGACCGGCGAAAAGCAGTATATATCTTTAGAGTCAAACACCGCAGAGAAGTGTATCGATAAAAACCTTTGCATTACAACTGGTTGGTATAATATTTATATACGATTTTTAGTTTGAATAGATGAAGCGCTAATGAAATGAGCACTAAAAACAGGTGGCTGTCCCTATTTATTACGTATTTACGATTCACATTAGGTGTTGCTATCACCTTCTCTGGAGTTGCTCGAGCAGTTCATTAGCTTCTTGTCTTTCTGCTGATAGGTCATGGCGTCCTTCTGTTAGGTCGAGATATCTCTTTAGATGGAATTCTGCTTCCTTGGGATTTTCGTTGATAATTACGACTGCCAAGATAAAATGGGCTTCGGCACATGCTGGTTCTATCTTGAGACATTCTCGTGCCTCTTTAGACCCTTATCAAACATTTGATTCTCTCCATATAGTTCCGCAAGACCATAGTGCGCAGCCGCGCAGTTTGGATCTAATTCTATAGCGCGCCCATATTCTTTTATTGCTGGCTCGGTCTGATTACGATAATGGTAGCACATGCCCAATAGCTGATTGCTATCGGCTATCATTGGGCCTAATGTTACAGCAGCCCTGGCTTGGCTAATAGCCTCATCCCAGCGATTTTGAATGAAATAGAGGTTGCCCAACACTATCCGTGGTTGTGCTTTCTGAGGTGCTAATTTCATCGACCTAAGAAAATGCTCCTCAGCTTCATGGAAGATCCCTGCTGCAAAGAGTTCGTTTCCTTTCTCGTAATGCGATTTTGCCAGTCGTTCGGCTTCCCAAGGAACCTCTCTTTTCAGGAGAGATTTGTAGACCTCGTTCGTTGATACTGCACATGTTACACTAAAACTATCCATTATCTTGTCGATGGTTTCTTCCACTTCTCCGTGTTGATTTACAGCGCAACTTGCTCGAACAAAGTACATACACTCTCCATGCACAGCGACTATGAGCCAGATCCACCTGTTGTTGCTTCCCAAAGATGATGAGCGGGCAACAGATGCAAGCCCTGCCCTGCCTTGCCCTTAGAAAACTTAGGATATTTTAAGTCCTTCGAGTATTCTGCGAAAGCTTCTTCAAGTGACAAAGTAACTGCCGGTTTACCTTCCGAGCGAACTCTAATATTTATGCCACCGCCTGCCTCAACGACTACCTCTTCACCTATAAGAGTCACGCGATCGCTTCTCGATGATTCTATGACCCCCCAATCAGCAGGATGGTTAATGCGAAAACTGGTCAATTCATTCTCGTAGGTCTTCCAATTCCCTGCTATCTTATTAGCCGAGTCTGCGAGACGTCGAGCAGGTTCTAAGTCTTTCAATGTTTTTATAAGCATGTGCTTTTTTCCTTCTATAACTTCCTTTATTACCATGCCTGTGGACTTCTCTACATACACACTAAGCTTTGAACCATCATTTAGTTTTCCACGCAGTAGCCAACAGTCAATCTGATTGTCAAAAAGCTTCTTTTCATCAACTACCTTTGTCTTCACGAAAGAGATTCTTGGAAAATAAACCATCTGATTGTCACTTGGGAAGAAATAACTGGGAAAAACGTATAGATGACCAATAACATAACCCCTCTGTAAAGGGACCGGTTTAAGCATCCATAAAAATGCTGCATAATTTATCAATGTTTTGTTAATTTTTTCATCCGAAGGGCATATTTTCTCGATATCTAGCACAGTCTCCTTGATGTACTCGAAATGTGGTCTGTCTGTTTTTATGAAAAGTACTCTCCTATCTTGAGGATTAACAGTAAATGTACACTGAACCAGAAGAAAAGGATGATGCTCCCAATAGCTGCTGACACTTCCGAAAGTAATCCCGCTTTTACATTCTACCTCTGAAGTGTTGATTGCCTTCTGAAACGTAATATTATCGTCATATTCCTGGACCTCGATGTACGTGACGTAATCTAGTAATTCTTCATAGGTTCCCAACGGATTCTCAATTATTTTTGCCCTGTCTAAAAGTAGCTGGTAATCCAAGAACTTAGTGGCAACGGCAGGTTGGACTTTGCTAACGGGACTCTTACTTAGGTCATCGGTTTTAGCTTTGCAACCTTGTACCAATAAAATGGGTAGCAATATGCAAACTAGACCAAACAGAATACAATTATAGATTCTAGCTGAAAAAGTCATCTTCGTCGCCTCCTATGATTCTACACCTCGATATACAGAAAATTTCGCATAACTTAATATGGTCAGAATACTACGGCTACCCTATTATATAACAAGGATCTAGCGTAAAAAAGAGACAGTGATCTTTTTATAAGAATATTCCTTCCTTAATTGCCTCGCTGACGATACTTATTTGGTTTTTCTTTGCTTCAAACTCCTCAGGAGTGTAACATAACGGCTCTATCTCAATAGGCCAATGCTGCCA
>Ga0114930_10005835_pt1 | contig 10028 bp, 9 predicted proteins | sample AnhtaG_FD_87300 | JGI IMG/M metagenome (GOLD analysis project Ga0114930, IMG submission 87300) | Deep subsurface microbial communities from Anholt, Denmark to uncover new lineages of life (NeLLi) - Anholt_01485 metaG | ecosystem: Environmental > Aquatic > Marine > Oceanic > Sediment | place... | reverse complement strand
TCACTTAGCGGTTTTAGGATGCTTATTATACCGCAGTTAACTCGCATCCTTAACCACTTTGTAGTGTTGCACTTATGAGTTGAATTCAGGTATAGATACAATGGTGATTATTTGCTTAAATATTTAAAAATAAAACAATAAGGAGAAGCTTTTATGAAAAAGAAAAATTTGATTTTGATAGTTACTCTGATGATAGCCGCTGTCTTTGCCTTTACTGGATCTTTGGCACTGGCCAAGGACATGACAAAAAAGGATTTTGAGAAAGAAGCACTAAAGCATATCATCACAATCTCCGTAGCCGAAGCCAAGGCCCTTCTTGACAAAGGTGGAGTCACCTTCCTTGATGTCAGGACGGAAAAAGAGTATAAGAAGGGGCATATACCTGGCGCAAAAAACGTTCCCAGGGGTAAACTTGAGTATGATATTGGCAAGGATATCTCTGATAAGAATGCAGCAGTTGTAGTGTATTGCAAGACAGGTGGTAGGTCTTGCCTGGGAACCTATACGCTTGTGAGGATGGGTTATAAGAATCTGAAAAGTATGGATGGGGGCTGGAAGGCCTGGACAAAAGCCGGGTATCCGGTCGAGTAAACCCTGTTAGGATTCCGGATAGGCCATCGTAGTCTGTTTGATAACTGGAATACCAGTTGAATATAGTGCCTATGCTTCCGCACAGGCACTCTGACAGGGTAACCGAACTGATTATTCAATTCTTAAGGCAGTCCGCCCCAGGCTGGCTGCCTTTATTTTTTTATGTTTATCTTTTTTCTAATCATAAATAAATTATATAGGAATTTCTTTTTTAAGTCCTTGTAGGGGCGGCATTTATGACGCCCGTCATTGCGGGTTCGATAAATCGAACCCCTACAGGTCAGCACCGAATGTGCGATAAGTTCAAAGATAAAATATAAATTTAGCATCTTTTGCGTTTTTGCAATAAATGATACTTAATTTATCATCTCTATCTATCATCCCTTACTCTATCCCAATGAATTTATTTTAAAGTTTTAAATTATAATTATTTTTATTTTTTTGCATCCAAATTGCTAAAAAAGCTTTACTAAATTAATAAATAGTGATAGGAAGGCATCGAAAATTAATCTAAGGGAAATTTATTAACAACTAATAACTGCTTCTTTTTATGCAGGAAGAAAGGGGGTTAGCGTATGAAGGTTAATAGACGGGATTTTTTTAAGATTTCTGTAGGAACTGCTGCAGGTGTGATGGCCCTTGGTTTGGGCATGGATTTGAAACCGGTCAAATCCTATGCCCAGACACTGAAGATCAGGTATGCAAAAGAGACCACCACAATCTGCCCCTATTGCGCAGTGGGCTGCAGCATCATTGTTCACACCAGCAAAGGTGCAGGGGGGAAGGTTATCAACACTGAGGGTGATCCGGATCATCCCATCAATGAAGGCGCCCTTTGTTCCAAGGGCGCTGCACTCAGTCAACTGGTTAACAATGAAAATCGCCTTGTAACACCACTTTACCGCAAACCTTATAGCCATGCTTGGCAGAAGGTTTCCTGGGATTGGGCCCTTTACAGGATTGCCCTAAATATTAAAAAAACAAGGGATGCTACATTTATCCGCAAAAACAGTAAAGGCCAGGTGGTTAACCGGACAGAGGCAATAGCCAGCGTTGGAAGTGCTGCCCTCGACAATGAGGAATGTTGGCCCCTTCAAGCCATGATGAGGGCTATGGGGCTGGTCTATATCGAGCACCAGGCCCGTATCTGACACAGCGCCACTGTTGCGGCTCTGGCAGAGTCGTTCGGACGCGGTGCAATGACCAATCACTGGATTGATCTCAGGAACAGTGACTGTATTTTAATCATGGGTTCTAATGCTGCCGAGAATCATCCAATCTCATTTAAATGGGTAACCGAGGCCATGAAGAGGGGGGCCAAGCTGATTAACGTTGATCCCCGATTCACACGGACTTCTTCAAAGGCGGATTTTTATACAGCATTGAGATCGGGCACTGATATCGCTTTCCTTGGCGGGATGATCAAATACATCATTGAAAACAACAAATATTTCAAGGAATATCTGGCCGAGTATACCAATGCCGCCTTTATTGTGGCTGATAGCTTTGACTTCAAGGATGGCCTCTTTTCCGGTTACGATCCCAAGACCCGCAAGTATGACAAGAGTATGTGGGCCTTTGAAAAGGATGAAAAAGGCGTCCCAAAGAAGGATAAAACCCTTCAGAATCCTCGCTGTGCATTTCAGCTATTAAAGAAACACTATAGCAGATACGACCTGGATAAAGTAGTGGAAGTTACCGGTACACCAAAAGAGGATTTGTTAAAGGTCTATGAGATGTATTCAGCCACCGGGCAGAAGGGAAAGGCCGGTACCATCATGTATGCTATGGGCTGGACGCAGCATACTGTGGGTGTCCAGAATATCAGGACCATGGCCATGATCCAGTTGTTATTAGGGAATATGGGCGTTGCTGGTGGTGGTGTGAATGCCCTGAGAGGTGAGTCGAATGTTCAGGGCTCCACTGATCACTGCCTCCTCTTTCATATATGGCCTGGCTACCTGGCTACCCCAAGCACCAAATGGCCTACCCTTGGTGACTATCTTAACAGGAGACCCAAGAGTGGTGATCCATTGAGTGCCAACTGGTGGCAGAATGAGCCCAAATATATGGTGAGCATTTTAAAGTCGTTTTTTGGCAAGAATGCTAAGAAGGAAAACGAATTTGGATACCAGTGGGTTCCCAAGCTGGACGCTGGCAAGGACTATAGCTGGCTCACTATTTTTGATGAGATGTATAAGGACAATATAAAAGGCCTGTTCGCATGGGGTATGAACCCCGCCGGTTCAGGGGCCAATTCAAACAAAACCAGGCAGGCCTTGGCAAAGTTGGATTGGCTGGTCAATGTTAATATCTTTGACAATGAGACGGGCTCGTTCTGGAGAGGCCCTGGTATGGATCCAAAAAAGATCAAAACAGAGGTCTTTATGCTGCCATGCGCTGTATCAGTAGAAAAAGAGGGTTCCATTACCAACAGCGGCCGCTGGATGCAGTGGAGATACAAGGCAGCAAATCCACCGGGAGATGCCAGACCGGACGGTGACATGATGACGGATCTCTTTAAAAAGGTCAGATACCTTTACCGCCAGGACAAAGATGCAGTCTTCCCGGAGCCTATCCTGAATCTGAAGTGGGACTACACAACCCATGGTGAGTTCGATTCCCACAAGATGGCCAAGGAGATCAACGGCTATTTCCTGAAAGATGTGACCATTAAAGGCAAGTCCTTTAAGAAGGGTGATCTGGTCCCCAGCTTTGCCTATCTCCAGGCAGATGGCTCCACCAGTAGTGCTAACTGGCTCTACTGTCACTCCTATACCAACAAAGGGAATATGGCTGCCAGGCGCAAGAGGGAGACCTCAGGCATTGGCCTGAACCTTGAGTGGGCCTGGTGCTGGCCTGTAAACCGAAGGATAATCTACAACAGGGCATCTGTAGATAAATATGGAAACCCCTGGGATAAGGAACATCCTGTCATCAGATGGAATGGGACAAAATGGGTCGGCGACGTACCGGATGGTGGCTGGCCACCAATGCTAAAGGCAGATGGCACTCCAAATCCCAAGACCAGGTATCCGTTCATCATGAAACCTGAGGGTTATGCTAACGTCTTTGGACCGGGCAGGGCAGACGGGCCTTTTCCGGAGCACTACGAGCCTCTTGAATGTCCTGTGGAGAAGAACTTATTCTCCAGTCAGCTTATCAATCCGACAGCACCCATCTACGAGACCGACGCGGATGCTTACAGGACATGCGATCCCAGGTACCCCTTTGTGTGCTCAACCTACAGGGTCAGCGAGCACTGGCAGACGGGTGTTATGACCAGATGGCAACCATGGCTGTTAGAGGCCCAGCCACAGCTCTTTGTGGAGATGAGCCCGGAACTTGCCAAGCTGAAAGGGGTAAAGAACGGAGAAAAGGTGATTGTGGAATCAGCCAGGGGAGAGGTTAAGGCTGTGGCTATTGTTACCAGGCGCTACAGGCCATTTAAGATTCAGGGCAACGTAGTCCATCAGGTAGGTGTGCCATGGCATTTTGGATGGGTTTATCCCAAGGATGGTGGTGATTCTGCCAACCTGCTGACACCATCAACTGGTGATCCAAATACCAGGATTCCTGAATCAAAGGCCTTTATGGTCAATGTGAAAAAAATATAAGGAGGTGATCTGATGGAAGGAAAGGCATTTTTTATTGATACTACGCTATGTACCGGATGCAGGGGTTGTCAGATTGCCTGTAAGCAATGGAATCAACTCCCGGCTACCAAGACCGAAAACTGGGGAAGTTTCCAGAATCCCAAAGATCTTTCATTTTACACCTATAAACTGGTGCGGTTTTCTGAAGATATCGGCGATGATGGCAAACCTGTCTGGTATTTTTTCCCGGATCAGTGCAGGCATTGTGTTGACCCACCTTGTAAAGAGATACCCGAGGACCCGAATGCTATTATTGTTGATCAGCTTACAGGTGCGGTTCTTTATACAGATAAGCTGAAAAAGGTGAACAGTGAAGATGTGCGGGAGTCCTGTCCTTATAATATACCCAGGGCTCAACCGGGGATCGGGTATATGGCCAAGTGCACTATGTGTGTTGATCGGGTCCACAATGGGCTTCTACCGGCCTGTGTAAAGACCTGCCCAACAGGGGCCATGAATTTTGGGGACCGGGATAAGATGGTTGCCCTGGCCAATAAGCGTCTAACCGAGGTGAAGGGAAAGTTCCCCAAGGCAACATTGTCCGGCATTGAAGATACCAGGGTCTTCTACCTCTTGGCTGATAAGCCTGCCAAGATTTATGAATATGCTCAGGCAACAATAACACCAGGAGGGATAGACCGAAAGGCTGCCTTAAAGCGGATTGCCAGGCCCTTAAAAGAATTATCTAAAGAGTGGCAATTGCTTCATAAGTTGGCCAGTTAAGAGAAACCCCCAAGACAAAAAGGGTGCCCTCTTTAGAGAGGCACCCTTTTTGTTTAGGTTGTCAATTTTAGGTTAAGGTAAAACCCTTATGTCCGATGAATTATTAAAGCAAATAGATCGGCTTATCCAAAAGAGACCTATCTACAAAAAGGCCTTATTTATATATAGGGATATAATGGTCTTTTTGAATGAGATTGAGCCTGAGATCAAATATGAAACGAAAGACGAGGTAGTTCATGATATTAAGGTAAAAGAAGGATTTCCTTTGTTTTCAAGAGAGGATTTGCCTCTTGATCTAAAAGCTGCCTCTTCATTAGTCGAACGTTTATTGGAGCATTTGACATCAAAAAAAAGGAAAGATAAGGAGGCCCTGGAAAAGACTTTGGATAGGGTCCGAACCGACTCAAATTGGATTAAGAGTGTCATTGCTGCCTTTCTTTCCCGTGATGAGTCAACCATTGTCAACATGGCTGAAAAGGTGGATTTGGAACCGATGGTCCTTAAATTTTTGATCCATATGGCATTAAGGCCTTCCCTGAATACCCTGAAAGAGTCGGTTATAGAAAAGATTCAAAAGGATAGTTGGAATTATGGCTATTGTCCTTTGTGCGGCTCCTTTCCAGATATGGCCTGTTTAGGTGAGGAGGGAAAGAGATTTCTCCACTGCGAACTCTGTGGCTATGAATGGTACTATCCAAGACTCAAATGCCCTTTTTGTGAGAATGACGAGCCCAAAAAGCTTGGATACTTTGAAAGTGAGGAGGAAGAGGGTTTTCGGGTTGATTTCTGCAAGAAATGCAATCGTTATATTAAGACATTAGATATGAGGGTTATTGAAGCACCAGCACCGCTGGAACTGGAAAACCTTATCACCTTGCACTTAGATATGCTGGCCCACGATCAGGGATTTAAAAATCCCCAGAGTTAGATTGTGGCCCTCTCTTCCCCCTGCCTCTCCCTTTACCTATGCCTTTGCCTCTGCCCTTTCCTCCACCTCTGTGTTTTCCTCTGCTTTGCCTTTGCCTCTGGTTTAGGCCCCCGGGCTCTACTTTAGCCTTTTCCTCTGCTTCTACTTTTCGGGCCTGACTGACAACTAAGCGGTGAAGTGTTGTATAAAGGTAGGAGCATACGTTCAAGAAAAGTCGTGTGCCTACTTCAACGGCAACTTCTGTTTTATCCCTCGCTCCGGCATTTGCTTGTGTCGCTTCTTTTTGCCTCGGATCCATCTCCTGATTTGAGGATAAAAAGGATTTCACCATCTCATACGCTATGTTAACTTCCTTCAATTTCTCCTCGGCCTTTTGTCTTAGTCGAGGATTGTTAGAGAAGCGATCTGGATGCCAAACATTGACTATATCTTTATAAGCTTGTTTTGCATCATCTGGCGAGGCACCATGGTCAAGCTCAAGTATTTCAAAACATCGCTGAATATCCATTTGAGTTTTCCTTGAAATATCCTTAATTGATGTTATTTACCCTATCTCCCTGCCCTGGCGAGAGCCGTAAGCCTGAATTAAAGGATGCCGCAATCTTCATCAGTAGAGATTTGATCCGATTTTTTCTGACTCAGAACCATAATCAGGGCATCATCGCTCATATAGTAGTTTGGAATTTTTCCAGTTATTTTCATACCCAGTTTTTCGTAGAACTTTATTGCTGCATTGTTCTTTGATCTAACTTCCAGCCATAATCTTTTCTTAGCACACTTTAAAGCATACATGAACAACATCTTGCCAAAACCCTTTCCTCTGTAAGTGGTTTTAACAGCAGTGGAATGAATATGACCGCTCATATCAAAGATTATGTATCCTATAATATCTTTACCAGTTTCTAAAACAATAAAATTATCTGGAAAATTTTTTGCATAGCTTAGAAAAGTTTCTTTTGGGTAAGCTGTCTTTGGAAATGCCTGTCCCTCAATCTCAAGTATTTTATTGATATCTTCTATCTTGAATTTTCTAATCTTTGTAAGAACTTCTTCAACCATATCAAAGTCCTTCTACCCAGACAGGGCAGGCAGGATAAACACATGTAACACATTAATAACAATAGAAAAAACAGGCTTTGTTACGTATTGCTGTTAGTATTGTAAAGCTATTAATCGGATCATAAAATAGTTTACTTTTTTGATTTTAATTATTGGGGCCAAAATATAAAAAATGTAGGGGTTCGATTTATCGAACCCTGGCCCAGACCTGGCTCGCAAAGCATGCAGATATAGACCTTGCTTGTGAAATACTACAACGGCTACAGCATATTCCAACAATGTCGCGCCAGGGCAGGCCCGCTTACGGGCTTGATTAATCAAGCCCCTACGATTAATGAATCAATTCTTATTTAAGTTATAAAGCACAATGAAAAATGTTAAAAATATTATTCTCTCATTAATATATTTGAGCTACATAGTTATATTCTTGATAATGGATTTAACATATGGAAAAGGTCAATGAAAAACAAGTCCGAATTGTTAAGCAGAAAATATGGAAGAAAAATCAGCCGCTCTTGATCAATGTGCGTTTCCAGCAAGCAAACACTTCACCTCCTGGTTTGTGCTTTGTCCACACAAACGAATTACCGGAAGACGGGTCAAGAGTAGTAAAACGCCCAAGGTCGTCAATCGGGCCACCAACGCCTTCCTCCCTATCGCTCAGGCCTTAGCATATAGTTTAATGCCCTTGGGGCCTACTACCGGCGTATGAGGGCTCGACTTAGTGTTCCGGAAACTATCACTGCTACTGTGCATAAATTCTCCAGCATCTTCTATCACCTTTGCAAAAACGGTGATTCCTATCATGATCTTGGTGCTGATTATTAAGAGCAGCGATATAAGGAGCGTGTCTTTCGCAATATCTAAAGAAAGGCTATGCAGCTGGGATATGAAGTGACCATACAACTGATTACCAACGGTGAAGTTTCTTAGGAGGGGAGATATAGAATGTCACCTTTTGCTTAAAAGAATGACGTTAGCTTCTTTTTTCGATCTGTTTTATCAGATCGTTGAAAATAATATGGTGAAAAGGCAGAAAAATATACCAGTAGATTTTTCCAAAGAGCCCTCGGGGCTGAAAATATCCTTTCACTGACAAGCAGTTCTTGTGCTCTTCCCTATCAATACTGAACTCCAGCCATGCCCTGCCTGGCAACTTCATCTCGGCACGCAAGAGCAGCATCTCATCATTCTTGAGGTCTTCGACACGCCAAAAGTCTATAACATCATTGATTCTCAAGGTGGAGATACTTCTTCTTCCACGAGAAGTTCCAACTCCAAGAAGTATCCGATCAAGCATGCCTCTGAGTCTCCACATCCAGTTATTGTGAAGCCAACCTTCTTTGCCACCGATCTTGCTGATGGAATAAAAAAGTAAAGAGGCGCTCTTTTTTGTGTGAAGAGAGGATGCACTTGTGTAGCGGGGAGTCTCTTCAAGTTCACCGAGTTTTATGGCAAGTTCGTGAGCTGGGGGATAGGCATCAGACCATCTAGCGTAAACATTGTCCCGTTCTTCACGCGACATGGCTCTCAGGAGAGCTTCTTTATATGTTATCGGTTGAAAGGGCAAAATTTTCTTAATGTCATTATTCTGACAAATGACTTGATTCTTGACTCCTTCAATTAGGCACAGGGTGATTGGAGCAGGTACTGGGGTGAGAAGGCTTGCAAGATAGGCTAGAAGTCCGATCATAGGAAAAGGGAAGGGTATAAAAAGCCGTTTCTTGCCATGAAAGTCGGCCATAGTTCCTTATGTTCGGGAGAGGCTGCTCTTACCATCACCCTGACCTGGTAATCCCTATAAAGTAGTTCTGGAACAAGTCGCCCTCCTATGTAACCGGTGGCACCGGTCACCAGAATCTTCCCGATTTCCGGTTGCGGACTGGAAGTTAAATCATGACAGAAGAGATCGCTGTTGTCCCAGCTCATTGCTTTCTTACTTGTGATATTGGAGATTCGTTAAAAGAGAAAAAGAAAAAATCTGACATTATTCTCTTACAAGAGTAAACAGGGCTTATAGGGCGTTAGTAATCTTTAGGCCGCTCTTTCACATCATATGGGATATCAAAGGCCTCTTTCAGGGACCTGATAGTGGTCTCCAGATACTGACCTTCCACTACACATGACACACTGGAAAGAGAGGTGCTAATGGCCAGGGAACTGATTCCCACCGAGGCTATAGAGGAGAACATCATACCATGTATGCGGGGTTTTTCGCGTAAGTGAGGTGCGAAGACTGTAATCACGGCCACATCCGGTGTATAAGAGATGGCTTTGGCATCTATTGTAGGTTTTAACTCCTCCAGTACTTCCAGGGCATGATCCAGGTCCTTCTGGTCGATAACCACAGCGAAATTGCCGCAGTCGTCAAGGTCATAACTCTCTACCAGAAGCTCAATATTGATGCCATTTTCTCCCATGGCTCTAAATACGGTGCCTGCAACACTGGCATGATCAGGCACTGACATGATTTTAATCAGAGCTCGCCCATCGCTCTGCATAATTCCACCGATTTTGTTATCCTCCATGGATCCTACTCCCAGTGTTTAATAAGGTTAATCCCAGGTTCTTCTGTCTTCAATCTTTTTATGGAGATCAGGGATGGTTCCTCTTGGAACGATCTGAACGACCCCCTTTATGGTCAATATATCCTTTATGTCCCGTTCGATTCGGCCGCGAAGAATGTCTGAACGGGAGGTTTCCTCCTTGAATTCCACGAGAAAGGTCATGACATCTTCGTAGTTTTCCCGGGTAATTACCACTTGATACTTAAAGACCTCCGGATACCGGGAAATGACTTCATCTGCCTGCCAGGGATGGATAAATGTACCCCTCACCTTGGCGGCCTGATCAATTCTCCCGAGAATTTTCTTTAACATCAGCCCGGTTCGGCCGCAGGGGCACGATTCCAGTGCAAACATGGAAAGATCCCCGGTGGCCATGCGAATCATGGGATACGATGTGTTGAAATTAGTGGCAACGATTTCGCCTGCGGCTCCGGGTTCTACCTGTTTGCCGGTGTGTGGATCCACCACTTCCACCAGAATATCATCGGCCACATGTAAGCCGGT
>Ga0114930_10005834_pt1 | contig 10029 bp, 3 predicted proteins | sample AnhtaG_FD_87300 | JGI IMG/M metagenome (GOLD analysis project Ga0114930, IMG submission 87300) | Deep subsurface microbial communities from Anholt, Denmark to uncover new lineages of life (NeLLi) - Anholt_01485 metaG | ecosystem: Environmental > Aquatic > Marine > Oceanic > Sediment | place... | reverse complement strand
TGGAAGTCACGGACCAATCCGTGACTTTAAGGTTACTTTGCAGGAATTATGTCATGGAATGGTCCATGACATCCCAGTTAATACCCTTTTTAGAGTGAACTCATGTATAATAACTTTTTTGTTTATATAACAACAGAGCTTGCAGTGAAATTAAAAATGAGGTTCATCCGGGATTTTGTTTGCACATAGATAAGAATGTCAGAAATGATGGAATTTCCTGATAAACCAATGTGTTTATCCGTAGGAATCCCGAGTACTCGGGATTCTTGGTCGATTTCGTTGATATGCCGAGTATCATGAACACGCCACGGCGTGTTCCTACAGGGATAAGACCAAATATATGTATTATTATACCGCCAATTTGTGTAAACAAAATTTCTGAAGAGACAATGAATAATGTATTATGTAAAATGTTAAAAGCCAAAAGCCAAAAGCTAAAAGCTAAAAGCTAATAGCTAATAGCTTCCAACTCACAATGAAAAGTTTACTCAGACTTATCCCCTATTTAAAGAAGTATAGATTCTCGCTTTTTACAGGCTTCTGTTTTATTGTTCTTACGGTGTATTTCAGCACCAAAGTGCCGAAAGTAATGGGACAGGCAATCGACAGCTTGAATGAAAATTTTGACAGGTCTGTGCTCATGACCTATGTGGGTCTCATTATCCTGTATTCGGTAATTCAGGGTATATTCCGGTTTCTTATGCGCAACACCATGGTTGGAATTTCCCGCAAAATTGAATACCATATCCGCAACGATTTTTTCCGGCATTTGCAGTCCTTAGAGCAGTCATTCTACAGTACAAACCGCACCGGCGATCTCATGTCCCGGGCTACCAATGATTTGAATGCTGTAAGGATGGTCCTTGGTCCGGGAATTATGTACTCGATTAATACAACAGTCCTTTTTGGCGTTGCGCTTTATTACATGATAAGCATAAATCCCATGCTGACGTTACTTGCTATGCTGCCGTTCCCGTTAATGGCTGTTCTCATCAAACGGTTCGGTGTAAAAGTACACTACTGGTTTGAAAAAATACAAGCGCAGTTCTCAACGATCAGCGCTCGTGCACAGGAAAATTTGTCGGGAATCCGGATTATCAAATCGTATGTCCGGGAAAAAAGCGAAATCAAATTATTTGAAAAGCTGAATAAAGACTATGTATCGCTCAACCAACGCTTGATAAAAGTCTGGAGCATGTTCTATCCGGTAATTCAGTTCGTGAGTAGCCTCGGATTCGCTTTTATATTATGGTACGGTGGAAGGAGCGTTATTAATCAAACAATTACGTTGGGTGAATTCGTTGCGTTTAACACCTATTTGGTAATGCTCATCTGGCCCATGATTTCAGTCGGATGGATAATAAATATTTTTCAACGCGGCGCCGCTTCCATGATAAGGATGAATAAAATCTTTGACACGAAACCTGCGATTAACGACGCATTTGCACTGCCAAATATAACAAAGCTTACGGGTGACATAGAAATACGAAATCTTACCTTCTCCTATGGTGAAAACCAGCCTCCGGTACTGAAAAATATAAATCTCAGGATTCCACAGGGAAGCACAGCCGCTATTATAGGACCCACAGGTTCAGGAAAAACTACCCTCATCAGCCTGATACCCCGGATTTATGACCCGCCTCCCGGCACAGTATTTATTGATGGACACGATATTAGAACAATACCCCTGCACACTCTTCGTCAACACATCAGCATTGTACCCCAGGAAACTTTCCTCTTTTCGGAATCGATAAAGGAAAATATTGTCTACGGAATCGATTTGCATTCCGATCCGCAGCTCTACGAAGCAGTAACAATATCGCAGTTAAGGGAGAATATTGAAGCTTTTCCTAAACAGTATGACACAATGCTCGGCGAACGGGGCATCAACCTTTCGGGCGGACAAAAACAGCGGACAGCAATCTCCCGGGCGGTAATCCGTGAACCGAAAATCCTCATACTCGATGATGCTCTTTCAAGCGTGGATACTAAGACCGAGGAAGAAATCTTGCGGGGATTGAAAGATGTAATGAAATCACGGACAAGTATTATCATATCCCACAGAATCTCTACCATAAAAGACTCGGATATTATCTATGTTCTCGATGACGGCGAAATTGTGGCGCAGGGAACGCATGATGAGCTCCTCGTACTCGGCGGTCTATATGCAGGGCTATACCACAAGCAGCTTCTTACCGAAGAGTTAGAACTTGAATGACTTCTCTTTAAGCTTCTTGCTGATAATATAGATTGCACTATTCTTAACTGCCGGTTATTCCGAAATTGTAGTGGCGACCCGGCGGGTCGCCGCTACGTGGCGGCTAGAGGCTGTTTATTGGTGACGATATCTACAAAGAACAAAAATATAATTTTTGAGACTGCCACAACGTAGGGGCGCAAGGCCTTGCGCCCCTACTCATACAAATTTACCGAGTGTAAATGGCGACCCGTCGGGTCGCCTCTACGGGGCGGGCTTTTTTATGCTGCTATCCCTGATGCTCAGCGTTTGTTATATAACCAACAGCGAAAAATCCACGGCAGGTGCGGAATGGGTGAGCATGCCGATTGATATGTAGTCAACGCCGGTTTCAGCATAAGCACGGACATTTTTCAGCGTAATACCCCCGGAAACTTCAAGCTCCACTTTGCCGTGCAATTTTTGTACAATTTCCCGTACATCGTCTGGTGTCATATTATCCAGCAGTATCCTGTCTGCGCCGGCATCGGCAGCCTTTTCTGCAGTTTCAAGCGATGACGCCTCGGCAACAATCTGCGCATCCATATTATACCTCTTGCGGTAATCGAGACACTTACGTACAGCCGCTGCAATGTCTCCGGCTGCAGCGGCGTGATTCTCCTTAATCAAAAACATATCATCGAGCCCATACCGGTGATTGTAACCGCCTCCCACTCTGACTGCATATTTATCGAACAACCGCAATCCGGGCATGGTTTTGCGGGTATCGAGTACTTTTACTTTAGTACCCTTGACCTTTTCAACAAATTTTGCAGTTAATGCAGCAATTCCGGACATGCGCCCCAACAGGTTTAAGGCAGTTCGTTCCGCCTTCAGTATAGCCACGGCAGAACCCCGGATTTCCAGAACCCGCTGCCCTTTTTTGATACTTTTACCTTCTTCTACCGGAAAGGACATACTAATATTCTCATTTACAATGGAAAACGTTTGGGCGCAGAAGTGAATGCCTGCGAGAATTCCGCCGGATTTTGCAATGATAACAGCGGATGCTTTTTGACGTGGGCGGATGACGGCATTTGTAGTAATATCGCCGGTACGTATATCCTCTTTGAGAGCGGCTTTGATAATGCGGTAGGATTGCCGGGCTTCGTCAGGTGTTATAAACTGCATGCTATTTCTTTATTTTCATGAGATCAAGTATTAATTCTTTCTCTCTGCTTGCACTTTTATAAAATGGGTCAGTCGGACCATAAGATTTGATTATTTTATCTAAGTAAGTAATGGCGTTTTTGTATTTACCTATCTCTTTGAAGCTTTGTGCAATGATCCACCGGGCGTTTGTGAAGAAGGGTTGATCTACTGAGGATGGATCGCCATACTCAAGAATCTTGAGATACTCGGCAATAGCAAGCGTATACTTTTTCTGAACAAAAAAACTCTCACCAATATAATACTGTATTTCAATTTGCTCACCCGGGTCAGCCCTGCGAAGAATAGACCTTAAATGCGCAACAGCCATATCGTATTGTCCTAAATCTTTATAAAGTAAACCGATTTTCCTGAGCTTGCTTATTCTGTCCGGAGCATTGGGAAAGTGATTCAGGTAGGTGCGTATTGCTTCTAACTGGAAATCAAAAAACCCTGCATTTCCGCAACTTGTAATATAATTCAGATGAGTCTGTCTATCGTTTTTACCCTTTGGCGTGTTAACAGCTCTATCAAATGCTACAAATGCATCTTTATAATTATAAAAGTTATTGTGAATAGTTCCAAGCTGACTGCTTACCATGTATATGTAAGGACTATCAGAGTATTTTATGTGAAAATTCATTAAGAGCGGCATTCCTTCCTCGAAACGGTTCTGGTCTATCATCTGCAATCCTAAATAAAACTCGGCAAGCTGCTGGGCTTTACTGCCCGGGTATTTCTTTATAACATCTTTGAAAATTGACTCAGCATCATTGAAACGGTTATCCGCCTCTTTCTGGTTTGCACTACTCATAAGGCGCACGGCTGTCCTTCGATGCACCGCTCCCTCTTCAACTCTTAACAAACCTTTGTATTCGTCCAGAAGCTCCTTCGGCAGGTTTTTGTACCGCTTTTCAAAGTCGCCCCGCTCTTTATTCGCTTCTTGCCTTCTATCACGATTGTATAAACAAACAAGCGCTGAATATTCGAATCGCGCACGCGTGGTATCGGGGACAGGTACCTGGGCTAATGCAAGAAATGCATCCCGCGCACTTTGTAGTTTTGCATCAAAATCAAGGTCCGTTGGATTGCACAATTGAAAAAGAAGGTACGCTATTTCAACTTCTGCATTAAAAGTTTGAGCCGAATCAGGGTCGAGTGAAATAATCTTCCTGTATGTATTAATAGCAGCTTCAAGGCTGTCTTGAGATTCGTATGTTTTGGCTATTGCCCTGTATCCTTTTGCTTTTTTGTTAATATCATCGGTTGTAGCAATATACATTCGGTAGTGGTCTGCTGCATTTAAAAAATCTCTCATTTCCGCATAAGCATCGCCCGTTTTCCAGAGCAGTGAAGCCAAAAGCCCAGGATTCTCATAAGAGGAAACAGAGCGTATAGCATGCTGGTAAAATGTTAGCGCATCTTCTGTGTTTCCTTCCTTTAGTAAAATATCGGCTAACAGCACGTAAGCGCTGTCAACATAATCGCTGTAGTAAAAGTCACTTTGCAGTTGTTCGATCCACATTCTCGCTGTGGATGCATCTCCGGTATTGAACAATGCTTTTGCCCCGCGATACCGCACTTCCGGCGTATGAGAACCTCGGGGAAAGTTCGACATATACTGCGAGCACGCCCGGACAATACCCGTATCATCCCGAACTTTTTGCCCGGCTGCAACTTGAAGATATAGAATGTCTTCCCGGATCGCTTTATCAAATGAGTCAATATCCAGACGCCGAAGCAGGTCCACAGCCTCACGAACCGTGTTAGCGCTGTCTTTGTACATTATTATAAGCTTTGCCAGTTGATATTGTCCATAGTCTGCCGCATCTCTTCTGCGTTCATCCTGCAGTGACTGCACAAGTATGCGTGCCTGCTGGATCTTCTCCTCGGGATTTTCTGTCAATTCGAGTGTCAAATCAAACGCCCGTCTGCGTGCAGTCCCGATGAAATCCCCGGATTCTGAGTATTCGAGATACATGATGTAATAATTGAGTGCGGCTTGCCCTTCTCGAATTGCTAATATACGGTTACCTTCAAACGAATAAATATAAAACAGGTCATCGTGCAGTTGTGCGGAATATTGTAAGACTTCAGTATAATATTGACCGGTGGCGCCTGCTTCGAGGATAGTTGAAAAATTTTCTAATGCTTGTTCAATTTTCCGTAATTCAAATTGATGCTTTCCTTGTAAAAAAGCTATTCTTTGTGACAGCTGTGGAGTGCGCTGTTCGATATCGATTTGGAAAAGCTGCTCTTGATGCTGCTGGCGCTTTTGAAAGATTTCTTCTTGTGTGAGCAAAGAAAATTTACGTTCAATGTAGTCCGACCGCTCTGCAGCTAAATGAGCAGCCTCGCCGCCCGAATAGTTTTTGAGAATCCTGTCATATAATGAAGAAGCAGTGCGGTAATCTCCTAAAAGTTCTTCCGTTTTTCCCAGGTTCAGGAGAAGAAAATCGCTGCCCCTTCTTTCCGGAAATTTGGAAATACCTTTTTCATAAAGTTCTTTTGCCGTGCGCAGGATTGACGATTCAAAAAACAGGTCACCCCACTGCAAAAATATTTCTGCATCGGCAAACATTTCCGATTTTTCAAGGATAGCTCCGGAATAGAGCGTAATATCAACCGGTTCGCTTGTTAGTCTCGCCGTTTGTAGATACAGCTTGAATGCATCAATTTCGTACGGCGCAATGTCGCTTCCGTCCATGGTAGCCAGCCACTCCTGCGTGAACATCCGGCTTAAGTATGTAAATGCCTTTCTATTATCCTCAAGCTTAATGTAATTCAATCCGGTATAGTACAGGCATTCCCTGTAATGTGAAGAAGAACTGTCCAGTAGATCCAGCGCCTGCAGAAATGCCCTTTCAGCTTCTCTATAATTGTTTTGAACATGGTAATTTATCCCCAGCAGCATATATGCCTGACCCTCGAGGTGAGGTAGAGCTCTTCTGATATTTATGAGGCGCTCGAGTATACGCTGTACCTCATCATACTTGTTAACATCTTGATAGTGCCTGGCAAGCACAAGGATTGTTTTTTGGTGTATCGATGAATCGGAAGGAGCATTCCCCAGGATCGATTGCAGAGTCTCTTCTCCGAGAGTAATCTGATTTACCTTGAGTTCATATATCCCACGGAAATATGCCGCTTCCCATTTTGCGGTATTTACGGCTTCGGAGGTCTCAATTTTTCTTAGTTCCCGTATTGCCTTGATATATTCCCCGTTCTCCGCATAAAGATTGGATAAAAGAATAACGGCTTTAGGGTATAATTGATGTTCAGGGTAATTATCGATCAACCGGGATAATAGACCATAAACCTTTTCGGTTTTACCGATAGCTGCATATATCTCAGCAGCGCGGTATAACGCCGGAACAGAATGCTTGGTGTCGGCAAACAAAACGTCGGCTATGGATTCGAACGTCTCCGCCGCTTTTTCCGGTTCGCCCAGTCGCCCAAAACACTCCGCTAAAAGCTTGTAAACATCAGGATATGACGGAGATTTTCTATACCGTAACACAAATTCTTCGAAAGCTCTTTTTGCCTTTTCATATTCTTCCACTGCCATGTACGATTTACCGATATAAAACTGAGCTTCGGCATTCTTCGGGTCGTCAGGATTATTGAATTGAAACCGCTTAAATTCATCGATAGCTATTTCATACAATCCGCGGTCATACAGATTATATGCGTGTCCGAAATCTTGGACCGCTTTAATACCTTGTCCGTGAGCCGGGGATTGTAATATTAATAGCAATAATCCAAAAATAGTTATGTTTTTTAATAGTCTCATAGTAAGTTCCGTATTTAATAATTTTGGTTTATTGCGGATTTTTTTGAATACTGCATAAATATTGAAGAATTTATCTCGCCGCGAGTACTCGGGGCTAAGACGTAAAAATTTAATTGATTTGAGCAGATTCTTATCCCGCTGAGAGGGACAAAATGACAGAATAACGAGAATTATTCTTAAAATTACACAGTAGCGCCTCTAATATTCTATCCCGGGTGGCACCCCCAAACTCGTTTGGGGGTGTTTTCTGCGCCAATTATAAAATATAAAATCCCGCAAATTAGTAATTAGTCGTCCCTGAAAAAGTCGTTTATGATGGATTTTATGAATTATGGTGCTGTTAAAATCCCCCTCAATCCCCCTTTGGAAAAGGGGGATTTTCCTATCATCCTCAATATTAGATTACGTGGTTCAAAAAGATTAATCACGCTTTACTTTCAATAATTACCAGCTCAATTATTTATAAAAAGTGAATATAAATAAACACTTTTCTTGCATTTCTAGCCCTACAATATTAAGTGGTAGCGCTTTATTATCAATATGTTAGCATATTTTTCAAGGACAACTAATTATATTGAATATAGTATAATTATTACTTTTAGAAATATAGAAAATCCTTTTTAATAGTTTCAATAATGTGAATGCTAATTATAAAGTTCTATGACTTGTTCAGAATAAATGCCAATGGCACCCCCAAACGAGTTTGGGGGTGCCACCCAGTAAATTATTAACATCTAAAATTTGCATTTCGTAGCGAAAATAAAATCATAAATGAATAAATTGTAAAATTTGCCAAAGTCTTAACGTATATTACGCTTCAACAATAGTGAGCGGCGCCATTCGAGCCATGAGATTTTTTAATCCGTTCTCTTCAAACATAATCTTAAGCTTGGCGTCGTTCCCGCTTCCCTCCACTGTCTTAATTATGCCTGTGCCAAAATCCGGGTGTTTAACCTTCACTCCCACCATATATTTTCTGTTGCTCTGGAGTTGTGAAGCAGGTACTAATTTCGGTTGTTTCGATTTTCGATGTGGTTTATGGAACGTAAAAGCAAGATCGATTTCCGGCATGAATACGGTATTCTTATCAATTTCGCTTAAAAAGCGAGACCGAGGATATTCCGTTATTTTGCCAAAAAGCCCTCGTACTTTTGACGATGAAAGATGCAAGATATCCTTGGCGCGTGTAGCCCCGACATAAAACAGTCGGCGCTCTTCCTCAAGCTCTTCCGGATCATCTAATGCCTGTCTAATCGGCAGTATTTCCTCCTCGAGCCCTGTTATGTAGACAACCGGGAATTCAAGCCCTTTTGCCGAATGGAGGGTCATGAGAGAAACATGTTGTTGGGAATTATCCCATGTGTCAATATCCGCCAGCAGCGCTATTTCCGCCAGGTAATTTTCAATCGTGGCTTTCGGGTTTTGTGCAGCATATTCGTCGATCGCCCTGAGTAATTCACGGACGTTTTCGACCCTGTTTACAGCATCCTGACCGCTCTCCAACTGCAATTGCTCCAGAATCTGCGTTTCTTCAATGAGGGCGGATACCAATTCTACCATTGAAACCTTGTTTCTGAGCTTTCTATATTTAGCAATACGTTTGTAAAATGATAAAATTGCCGCAGAACGCTTTGCAGGTATTCCGGGAATTTTCTGTGCACACCTCAGGGAATTAAACAGCGATAAACTGTTTTCAGCAGCATATTGCTCGATTCTAACAAGCGTCTGTTTTCCAAGACCGCGGTGCGGATAATTTATTATTCTCTTCAAACTGACCGTATCACGAGGATTGACGACAAGACTCAAATATGCGAGAACATCCTTTACCTCTTTTCGCTCATAGAAACGCAGCCCCCCAACGATTGTATACGGAATATTTGCACTGCGAAGGTTATCTTCCATCAACCGTGATTGGGCATTCAGACGGTACAGCACCCCAAAATCTCCCCAGTTCCATTTTTCTTTAAACACTTCCGATTCAATGCTGCGGGCAACCCAATGTGCTTCATCTCTGTCGCTCTCTGCATGATGGATTGTTATCTTTTCGCCTGTGCCCTTCTCCGTCCGGAGCTCTTTGGCATGACGGAACCGGTTGTTCCTGATGACAGAATTTGCCGCGTCTAAGATATTTTTTGTTGAACGGTAATTCTGCTCCAATCGTATCACGGTAGTGTTGGGAAAATCGTGTTCAAATTGCAGTATATTTTTTATCTCAGCTCCACGCCAGCGGTAGATAGACTGGTCGTCATCTCCCACCACGCAGATATTATGGTGTTTATCAGCTAATTGCAGGAGAATCTTATGCTGCGCAAGATTTGTATCCTGAAATTCGTCTACTAATATGTATCGAAAACGATTTTGATACGACTTTAGTACTGCCGGATGGTTCTTGAACAGTTGATATGTATACAGCAGCAGGTCGTCGAAATCCATTGCGTTGTTCGATTTCAAGTATTCCGCATAGGCTGTATATACCGGTGCAAGTATTGCTCTTTTTAGTGAATCATCATTTATAGCTGCATACAAGGTATGATTGATGAGCTTCGATTTTAAATTACTGATGCTGTGCAAAATGTTTAAAGGAGTATTATCCCCGAGAATAAGATTATTAGCCTCAATGACATCTTTTATTGCACGAAGCTGGTCAGCTTCATCATAGATGCTGAAATGACTTGTGAATCCGATTTTGCCTGCTTCCCGCCGGAGAATACGAGCAAAAATAGAATGGAACGTTCCAATCCAGAGATTCAATGTATTTCCACGAATGAGATTAAGTATCCTTGTGCGCATCTCCGAAGCGGCTTTATTGGTAAATGTAAGCGCCAGAATTTTATCGGCGCCGACTGTTCTG
>Ga0114930_10005832_pt1 | contig 10031 bp, 13 predicted proteins | sample AnhtaG_FD_87300 | JGI IMG/M metagenome (GOLD analysis project Ga0114930, IMG submission 87300) | Deep subsurface microbial communities from Anholt, Denmark to uncover new lineages of life (NeLLi) - Anholt_01485 metaG | ecosystem: Environmental > Aquatic > Marine > Oceanic > Sediment | place... | reverse complement strand
GACATGTTATAATTTCACGGTTAAACAGACATCTAAAGGTTGTATGGAACCTATTGAAAAATAATAAGTTAATACCGTGAAATAATGTCGGTTATCTTAAAAACAATAATTTAAGAATATCTTAGATTCAATAAGACCACTCTATTTTCATCGCTTCAAGCTGATTTTTATACTTATATGGCACTATTTAAAGTTTTAAGGTCTATATTTATGGGTACTGAACTACGACCTCTGGGACTAACCCTTCTGAATAAATGATTGTGAAAAGAGTTTATCGATGAGAGCTTTGGAAAGATGGAAAGGATTCCTATGAGATAAAAAGAACTTATTCAGATTCAAACATTAAAAAGGGAATGAGGAATTGAAGATGAAGAAAAGAGATATCTTGAAGAAACTCAGCTAGCTCTAACAAACTGAGCTTTCTTTTGATAGGCTTGTCTCGGGTGGTCATTTGCTCCTCCTCCTTCTTTAAGGTTATCTTCTAGGAGGTAATTTGACCACCTGTCAATGCGATGTGTCAAGTCAAGTCAATCTTAGAGCAATTCAAGACTCCTCCTTTTTTTAACAAGAAGAATTGGACTTGACCGGAGAGACAAGATAGTTCTGCAATTGATTCAGTTTTTCCTTATCTTTCTTAGACAAAACTCTTTTTTTATACTCAATTATCTTATCTCTTTCCTTTAGTTCTATTATTTCAACATCTTCAGGAAGTTTGGAAACAATTTCATGATGAGCTCCTAAAAAAAGAACTCCGGTCTCTGCTTGCTTTAATGTCCTATTTATAGTCTGAGCAATAAATTCATCTCTTTCTCTGAGTAATTTATCCTTATGAAATCTATAATTTAGGGCAGTTGTTAATTTATTTATGAATACCCTTGATTTGATTATCTTAATGAGATAATCGTATTCTTTCTTGACCAAGGGAAAATCCTCAGTTTTTACTAATTGAGCTCCTCGGCTAATTAGTTTAGAGACAATTTCATAGTTTTTACTCCCTCTTTTTACCCCATCAGAAACAATCTTAAGACCCAGTTCCCCATTAGCAACTAATCCATCTTGAAATATTTTAAAGTTTTTTGCTTCCAAAGAATCAAAATAATGAGCGATAGAATCCCAAAATCCTAAGATAGTTTCCTTATGTCTTCTCCAAACTTCCTCTCCAAATAAGCTTTTGCCCCTTTTATTTATTTCAGGAGCAATATCACCTAAGTCGGCGCTTATATGGATAATAGGCACATAAATCAATTTTCTCATTCCCAAATGCCCCTTTTTCATTATTTATACTCAAATCTATTCTAAAATTCGTCATAATTAGTCAATCAGTGCTCGTTTAAATAATCTAACTTAGGCTAAATTGAATAAATATGGTTAATAAGTAACTTTACTTGCCTTTATTATTGACTTAGCAATCTCTTCCTGTACATGTAAAAAAAGGCGGCAATTTTCACAATCCTCCTTTTCTCTATTGTATTTAGGACAGATTAAAAGAATATTTACTATGCTAAGTAGCTCTTGGGCTTTATCTACTTCGTTGGAGATAATTTTGGCTCCATTGATGGATTGAGTTAATTGTTTTATCTTTTCTTCTTGTTCTGAAAAGATAGGACAATCTATTTGAGGGATAAAGGTTTTTGCTTTTTTCATGACATTCTAACCATAAACATTTGTAAAATTAGTGACGAATTTTGGGAGTCTCAATAATAGCTTCTTTTTACTCCCTCTCTTCAACATCCTTCTAGACATTTTTTAATTTTTTGGCAATTTCACTTCTAAAATACCATTTTCATATCTTTTGCTTATTTTTCGTGAATTGACCGCGGTTGGAAGGGGGATTTCTTCTTGATACTTTTGTTCCGGAGAATCTGCGAATATAATGAGTTTATCTTGATTCACTCTTAATTGTATGTTCTCTTCGTTGACACCGAATAACTCCATAATAATCCTTATATAATCTCCCTCATCGAACAAATCTAAGAGTGTTTCTCTCCTTTCCTTTATTCCTTCCCCTCCGATGAGCCACCAACTGAATAAAATCCTTTTGCCGGTTTCAGGATCGACCTTTGATTTCTCAAAAACTAAGAGTGGACTGCCGATTATCTTTTCTGCTAAGGGATTTATAACTTCTCTTATCTTTAAGAGAACATCCATATGATTGGAGGCATCATATAAAGAAGCCAACTCATCAATGGTGGCAAATCTGTTATGCCAGATATAAGAAACAATAGCTTTACTTTCTGGATCCAACTCCATAGCAATCCTATCTATAGCCTCTTGATTAATTTGTGGCATAGATGTATAAAATATTTTCTTTTCTGATATAGTAAACAATTTTCGCTTTTCCTTGATTATCTATTTCGCTTAACCCTTTAAATAGCGTCATATTTTCCTCTTAAATTCTTAGGCTAGGCTCAATTTATCTTTTCTGTTTCTTCTCTTAATTTCATCGTAAACAATCTCTATAAGTTTCCTTAACTCATCTGTTTTCAATTTTATCTCTTCGCTTTTCCCCTGCGCTAAAGCTATTTTAACTCTTAAGATACCCTTTTCTATCTCATCCATTTGAAATTTATCCAAAATCTCAAGACCTTCTCCCATAACCATTTGAGCACTGGCGATCATACTATCAGCTCGAATTCCAATCCGGATGTGTTCTCTATTCTTCTCATCTTCCTCAGCACGTATATTAGCTTCTTCTAACATCTTATTAATCTGGTCCTGAGAAAGCCTCCTGGAAGAACTTAATTTTATACTTTTCTGGTTTTCGGTATGTAAGTCCAAAGCAGAAACCTGAAGAATTCCATTGGTATCTATATGAAAAGTAACCTCGATCTGAGGCTCTCCCTTTCGAGCAAAAGGGATATTATCTAAGGTAAATTTACCCAGGCTAATATCATCTAAGACTAAAGCTCTTTCTCCCTGTAATATATGAATATCCACCTGTGTTTGGTTGTCACGGGCTGTGGTAAAAATCTGACTGCGGGAAGTAGGAATAGGGGTATTTCTTTCTATAATCTTGGTAAATATTCCTCCCATGGTTTCAATTCCTAAAGAGAGAGGCGTAACATCTATCAGAGTTACCTCGCTGACTTCGCCGGTTAAAACTCCAGCTTGAATAGCTGCCCCAATAGCCACTACTTCGTCGGGGTTGATATCCCTGTAGGGCTCCTTTTCAAAAAGTTCTCTTGCCAATTGTTGAACAGCAGGCATTCTGGTTGATCCACCTACTAAGACTACTCTATCGATATCTTGAGGTGTGAGTTTGGCATCGGCCAACGCCTGTTTAGTGGGAGCAATCATCTTCCCTAACAAATCTTTACTTAGTTCTTCAAATTTTTCTCTGCTTAGATTGGTCTCTAAGTCTTTGTCCTGAGCAATAAAAGGGATTCTGACATTGGTGGTAGACTTGGTAGATAATTCTATCTTAGCCTTCTCCGAAGCTTCTTTCAATCTCTGCAGCGCCATTCTGTCTTCTCTTAAGTCAATCTTATGCGTTTTTTTAAATTCATCTGCTAAATAGTCTATTATTTTTCGATCCCAATCATCACCACCAAGATTTGTATTCCCGTTTACTGCCTTTACCTCAAATACTCCTTGCCCCAATTCTAAGATAGAAACATCAAATGTTCCCCCTCCTAAATCCCAAACCAATATATGATGCACCTCTTCTTTTTTATGTAAGCCATAAGCTAAGGAAGCAGCTGTGGGTTCATTTATAATACGCATTACCTCCAGTCCTGCCAAAATTGCCGCCTCCATAGTAGCTTGGCGTTGATTGTCGTTAAAATAAGCGGGCACTGTAATGACTGCTTTTTTTACCTCTTGACCTAAAAATGCCTCGGCTTCCTTTTTCACCTTGCGCAGGATAAATCCTGATATATCCTGGGGAGTATATATCTTTCCGTTGACATTTATCTTTTTATCGCTTCCCATACAGCGTTTAATGGAAGCAATGGTCCGCACGGGATTAGCAACTGCTTGAGCCCTGGCAAGCTTTCCTACCAATTGAGCTCCGTCATCGGTAAAAGCCACCACTGAGGGTATGAGATTTCCCCTTTCACTACTGGGTATAACTTGGGCTTTACCGTCTTCTATATAAGCCACCACTGAAAATGTAGTTCCCAAATCTATCCCAACTACTTTGCTCATCGTTCGTCTTTATCACTTCTCACTTTTGGGTATTGGTAAATTGATTTTTTCATTTCTATAATTTGGTAATCTATTTTGCTGGAGTTTTGACCAATTTCCTTTTCAGGCGTGCGCTGACCCAGCCGCATTTTGAACATCCAATCTCCAACAACTCTTTAACGGGAGCGGAGTATCCACATTGAGGGCAGGCTTCTCTCTCCTTTTCTTCAGCCTCATTTCCTTTAACTATGACCCTATTAAGGACCTTCTCCCATTCATCTATTTCTATTTCTTTTCCGGAAAAACTTGACACGGCTCTGGTTCCATTTGCATTGTAAATTACATCCAGCACCTTCTTATCTTTTAATACAGGACTCAAATCCCTCCTTTCCTTAATAGCAGCACTAATCTCCTCTATGGGTATCTGGAAAGCTAACCTGCCTTCAAACCCGTACCACCAACATAACCTCTTGTTAGTAAGGTAGAGGTAGCCGGGCTTCCAGGTATTTCCTAAAATGCCCCCACCATCCGGCAAATGCCAAACTTTCCCTCGATTGGTAACCTTTTCTCCTTCCATCAGGAAACTGATTGGTCCCTTTTCAAACGCTGGAAGCACTGGATTCTCTTCCAAGGAAAGTCCCATAGCCTTTAAGCTTTGCTCAATACCTTCTTTTAAGCGGTCGATCTTTGTAGAAAGAAGCCGCGATACCCTGTTATCTTGGTCTACAATATAAAGCACATCTTTCTTCTCTTTGGTTAACAGATCTTCTTGATTTATAAGAATTGCCTTTATTTTTTCTAAGTCGATTTGAAAAACTACATCATCAAATTCACGATTCCATAAAAGCAGCCTTTTAGTAGTGAGGTAAATATATCCAGACCTCCAGGCAGTATATATTCCTTTGCTATAATAGTAGGAACCGAATATCTTAAAGTTGACCTCTTCTCCTTCAAGCAAAGGAACCTCTCCTATTTCTCTACGCTCTCTTTCCCATGCCCTTGTTTTCTCATCCCAAGCCTGCATCACCCCATATTTAAGCATAGTTTCCATTCCAGCTAACGCTGCCCGGAGGTTGACTCCAATCAAAGGGATACCAGCAACGGAGATGATAACATCAGCATTAATTACCAACCCTTTATCTAAAATTCTATCTAATAAATCAACTAAAGTAGCATGCACATCTCTAACGGGTTCCATCTATCGCTTCGCTCCAATAAAAAAGATATGATACCTATTAAATTAATTGTTCGCTTTTAGGCAAATGAATAGGGGGGCCAGGGACCGGTGAAGCGAACAAAGAGTCCTTCCCTGTTATTTATCTTTTCCAATTCCTCACCTAATACTTTGCTCTTTTCTTTGGAAAGCAGACAGGAGAGGTTCATCAACATCTGTTTTCCTTCATCAGACTTCTTGGTTTTCTCTACCTTAATTTCATCCACCCATCTTTTAATCTGCTCGTAGAAATCTTTAAAATATCTTTCTGACTCTACCTCCATCTGTTTCTTCAGGAGATTCTCCAGTTTCTGCTTATACATATAAGCCAGACCCCTTGATTTGGATTTAATATCTTGGCTAAGCTTTGCAATTTCTTCGTTTGTTTCAGTAAGCCTCTTTCCCATAATTTTGGGGTTCCAAAAAACCTGGACTCCGAACTCGGCTTTATCTCTGAGCTTATCCAATTTTTGTTTCAGGTTTTCATAGTCGTCCTTGATCCATTTCTTTATGTTATCCTCGGCATTCCTATCTTGATCACTCTTAATTATGGTATCAAACCCTAAGGGCAAAACGGTGCCAAATCTGGTCCAGGCAGTTTCCACAACTTTCTCGTGGGCAACTATCCAAGATTTTATCTTTTCTTTATCTTCTGATTCGTATGGCTCTGGAGGACAATTATGTACTACTGCACATAAATCTTTATAGGGAATAGTATAAACCTCATTGTTTTCTATACCTATGTTGCCAAAGGTTATCTGTTCACTGCCATTGGCTATACAATAAAGATACCTTGCTTCGGTCATTTTAAGACTCTTCTCTCCATTTCTCTGGATTTATCATCTTATCCAGAACCTCATCTACTATATTATCTAATCCATCCCTTACTGATTTAACTGATTCCGTAACTCCCTGCTCTTTCTTTATCTCCTCAATGGCGATATCCAAATCCTGCAAAGCTTCCCCTAACCTTTCGATCTCATTTTTTGTCAAACTTCCTCCTTCCATCCTTTTAACTGCCTGCAGTTTTAGAGCATCTCTTATTATTTCCACCAAGGCAATAACCAACCCCAGAACTCCGTGTTTAAGATTATCCTCATTAATATCAATAGGCACTCTTTACTCCTGTTGGTATTGTCTTTTAATTTTTCATTTCAAATTTTATTAAATTAACCAATTACTTCTTTATTTTCACTTCAAGTATTCCATTCTTATAGCTCTTGGTTATTTTTCCTTTAGGGGTACAGGGTAATATTATATCTTTGTGTATTTTTTTCCCGGCTTTATCAGCAAGGATAGCCAATTTATCTTTCTCTAAATTTACTTCTATACCTTTTTCATCAGCCCCAGGAATCTCAATGATGACCAATACATAGTCATCCTCATCAAATATATCTGCTTCCCTTTCTCTGGGGACCGGAGCTTTTTCCCTAATTTTAGACTTGCTTATTCCTAAGGGTCTTGCTCTAAATCCCCTTCCCTGATAAGGAGTTCTCTCTTCTGTTTTTTTAAAGGGGGTTGTCTTTAATTTTCTCTTCAATTCTTCATCAACCTTATCTAACCTTTCCTGAAATTCAGGGAGTTTTCCTGCGATTTTTATTAATCCGCCCAAGCCAAACATATCTCCTACGCTCCTAAGAATTTCACCGGCACTGATTTCTTCCGCCACTTCCGCTCCTTCTTCTTTTTTCACTTTGTCTGTTTCTTTTTCAAGCCTTCTAACCTTTTCTTCAAGTTCTCTTATCTTTTTTTCATATTTTTCTTTATCTGATTCCTTCATTTTTCTATCTCTCTACTCTTTTTCTTTTTGTTCATAAAGTATTCTTCCTTTCTCTTCCTCCTTCTTGGGATGGCTTTTAACTTCCAATCCATTAGATCAAACCCTTATTTATTCTACAGTGACCTTGCCCTTGGCTTTAGCTTTAGCCTTAGCACTCACCCATCCGCACCAGGGGCAGCCAGTATTTATAAGTTCCTCTATTGCTACTTTCTTGTCGCATTGAGGACAGTTTTCTTTCTGGATTGTGGCTTCTTTCCAGGCTGCCGTTTCACTATTAGTGCCGCTGGGAAATTCAAGCCCATATTTGGCAGCTGTCTCAAATGATGCCAGGGATGCTCTTATCTTTATTCCTAAAAGCTCCACTCCAGCCACGGACACAGTGATGTCGGCATTGATTACCAAGCCCTTATCCAGGATTCTATCTATGACATCAACTAAAGTGCCTGAACTTTCTTTTATCGCTTCCAAAACCATCTATCTTTCCTCAGTTCTTGGTTTACTGATTAATTAGATAATCGTTTGCGGCCCACTTCCTTCCTAATCTATTCGTCCAGACCCTTAACCAATAGCTACGGGGCTGCCAGGGGGTGGCAGCCACCATAGCTAGAAATTTGAAAAGACCTATGTCAGTGGGTCTTAATTCTCCCTTGCGCCTTACAGGAATTTTTGTTTTACCCCACTGCCTCAAGGGTATCAGCCCCCAGTATCTAGGTATGGTAATAGGAGGTCTTGCACTAACCAGGGGTATGTATCCTGAAACCAAAGGAATCTCTCCGCTGACCAAGGGCACGGCAGCACTCACTAATGGTATAGCAGCACTCATTAACTTTTTAGCGGACAGCTCTTTCCTTTTTGCAGTCACTTTCTTAACCTCTTACTTTTCCATACATAATCTCGGAAAGGCTGGTCAAGTCATCTAAGCCCTTAATCTTATGAGGAAGTAAGGGTATTTGGCTAACTTGATATTCAGGAGCTCTATTAATTATTTCTTGAATAGCCCTGAGTTGTTCTTCTCTTTTTGTGGCACAAAAACCGCACTGGGTAGGTGGTATAACCATATTGACTACAAGATGCTGACAGGGAACCTTGAGTCTGGCGAGGGCAGCGAGAAGGTCTTTTGTCTCCGCCAATCCCATCTCCTCGGGGATGCTTACTGCCACAAACTCAGTGCTATGGAAGTCGGTAAGTATCTCTTGTACCTTTCTCGCCTGCTTGGAAAAATCTACCATCTCCTCGGCTGTCTTGGTCAACCGCACCACCCCCTTGTATTTTATGAGTAGCTTAAAGACAGTTTTTAGCCACTCCCTAATCAATGCGGGCATCTCCAAAAAACGGATTAGATGACCGGTAGCTGCTGAGTCCAAGATATATAAATTAAATCTTTCCTCTTTTAAGAAATCCGTGATTTTCCTTAAAGCTAAGATTTCATCCAATCCTGGAGGGGTAACCGTGAAGAGTTCCGTCATCACCTCTCGGTCGAACTGTATATCCATTCCGGTTCCCACAAACTCATCGAATACCTCCTCTATATCCTCTCTATGTTCCTGCTTCCACTCCTCTAATAGCTTTGGCGCATCTATCTCAAAGCCACATAGATTATTTAGCCCATTTATAATCGTTAACTTATCGCCAATGGATGTGTCAAAGCAATCGGATAAGGAATGAGCAGGGTCAGTAGAAAAAATCAACACTTTCTTTTCTGGATTTCTTTTGGCTACAGTAAGGGCGGTAGCACAAGCACTTGAGGTCTTACCTACCCCACCCTTCCCTCCAAATATGATAAACTGCCGGTCTTTCTCTAAAAGAGCCGATATTTGAGTTGGAGCCGTTTTTTGGTTCTCAGGAGGAATGGGGGGAGGGTCAATTGTCTTATATTCATAGGTTTTTTCGCCAAATAAAACCTGAGCATATTCTTTCAATCGGTCTATTGCCCGAATTTCGTATGGAAATAAGGGCATCTTATAAAGACAATAATCAGCGAATTTCTCCTCAATCTGAGCTAGATATTGCCTTTGATCTTTTTCTCGGGACTCACAAAAGGGACAGTTAGTCCGCTCATCTGCAACCCTATTAACTATGATACTTTTGACAGGGATCATATAACTTCTTAGACGCTTCAAGAGCCTGTGGGTTTCGTCAATAGACATAGGCTCGGGGATGGTAACGGGAACAAATTCGGTAGATTGGGAGTCTCTCAAAAGTTTCCTTACCCTCTTTATATCCTGGGACATCGTCTTCAGAAATTCATCAGCGTCATCTTTTTTATATCTGCCAGTAAACTGCCTGGCTAAAAATCTATGTTTGGACTGCATCATATCCATCAGGTGAATCCATTTCTCCATCTCACCAGGTAAACCCAACAGCCGAAGAGTATGCCCTGTGGGGGCGGTATCCAGGATGACCAAATCATACTGTCCCTCTCTCAGGATATTGGCAATCCTTATTACGCCCATAATCTCATCCAGTCCTGGTATGGTGAGCTCGTAAAAGTCAGCTATATCCTGCTGATCAAAGTAGGTGCCACGGTCAGCTATCTTCTTTATAACCGCTTCGTGCTCCTTCTTGAAATCCTCCCCTACCTCATCGGCGTTTATCTCCAGAGCCCAGAGATTATCCGCCCCTTTTATGGGGGTGATTGAATTGCCTATAGTACAGTCGAAACTATCCCCTACTGAGTGGGCAGGGTCGCTGGAAACAATTAGTATCTTCCTTTCCTCATTAAGTTGAGCTAATTGTAAGGCTGTAGCACAGGCTGATGTAGTCTTCCCGCTACCACCCTTGCCACCAAATAGAATGAATTTCAATCTGCCGCTGTCTTTTAGAAACATGGACTACCACATAGAATTTTATTCCTCTGCCCAAATCCATTATTGAACATCTTCTTGAACCTATTCTTCTAACTCAATTTCCTCG
>Ga0114930_10005831_pt1 | contig 10031 bp, 7 predicted proteins | sample AnhtaG_FD_87300 | JGI IMG/M metagenome (GOLD analysis project Ga0114930, IMG submission 87300) | Deep subsurface microbial communities from Anholt, Denmark to uncover new lineages of life (NeLLi) - Anholt_01485 metaG | ecosystem: Environmental > Aquatic > Marine > Oceanic > Sediment | place... | reverse complement strand
CTAAAACATCTGAGGGCTATCAAGAACAGCGAATCATACCGGTTAAATTCGAACCTATGACAGGGGAAGCAGAGAAGAAGAGCGAAGAGCCCCCTGGTTAGTAGAGCTGCAAAGATTTTTTTACATCTTCTATTAGTGCCGTGCAGAAGGTGGTTCCCGTGAAGAGAGAAAAAGAGCTTTCACCTGAAGATAAGATGGGGGGGCTGGTCTCCCTTTGTAAGCGCCGGGGGTTTGTTTTCCAGAGCAGCGAGATCTACGGAGGGTTGACCGGCTTCTGGGATTATGGACCCCAGGGGGCGATACTTAAAAAGAAAATAAGCGACCATTGGTGGGAAAGTCTGGTCTATCGCCGCGATGATATAGTGGGACTGAATAGCTCTATAATAGCCCATCCGCAGGTATGGGAGGCTTCGGGGCATGTGGAGTGCTTCCACGACCTCATGGTCGATTGTAAGCAGTGCAAAAGGCGCTTCCGAACAGACCAGTTCAGTGGTGATAAATGCCCCGAATGCGGCGGCGAGTTGACCCCTCCACGGCAATTCAACCTGATGTTTCAGACCCATATAGGACCCTCCTCCGACTCGCAATCGCTGAGCTACCTGAGACCGGAGACAGCCCAGTCCATCTTCATCAATTTCAAAAACATCCTCGCCAGCACCCGGCTGAAGATTCCCTTCGGGGTTGCCCAGATGGGGAAGGCTTTCCGTAATGAGGTCACCCCACGGAATTTCATCTTTCGCTCCCGGGAATTCGACCAGATGGAGATGGAATATTTCATCAATGCCCGGGAAAGCAAAAAATGGTTCGACTACTGGGTTCAGGAGAGGTTTAACTGGTATATAGAGCTGGGAATTAAGAAGGAGAATCTGAGGTTGCGTCCCCATTCCAAGGATGAATTAGCCCACTACGCCAGAGAGTGCATAGACATTGAATACAACTTCCCCTTCGGCTGGCAGGAGCTGGAAGGGATTGCCGACCGAGGGGATTACGACCTCAAACAGCATATAAACTTCTCCAAGAAAGACCTCACCTATTACGATGATGAGGCTAAGGAGAGGTTTATTCCCGCGGTCATTGAAACCTCAGCCGGGGTGGACAGAACATTTCTTACGGTTATGGCCGATGCCTTTCATGTAGAGGAGCTGGAGAACGGAGAGGAGCGGAACCTCCTCAGTTTGAAGCCCAAATTAGCCCCTGTTGAGGTGGCGGTGTTTCCTCTGGTCAAGAAGCTCAGGGAGCCTACCATCAAACTCGAGCGGGAGCTTAAGAAGGAATTCAAGACTTTCTATGATGAGAAGGGGGCAATCGGTCGCCTCTATCGGCGTCAGGATGAGATAGGAACCCCTTATTGCGTTACCTTTGACTTCCAGTCTCTGGAGGATAATGCGGTGACTGTCAGAGACCGGGATACCATGCTTCAGGACCGGGTAACCATAGACAAATTGAAAGATTACCTCGGGGAACACCTGAAATAATGGATTATTTCATCACCCATAATAACCTTCCCCGCACCCCTCAGCTTTTTGCAGATTATATTTATGATTTTCCGAAGGTAGCGCACTTTTATGGGGGGAATTGCTATCTTATAAGCAGCTCCTGGGAAGCCCTTCATGAATCCATCTCCTCAAAAGGCTTAACCCGGAAGGAGGTCGCCCAAGTTCTTCAAGCGCAGAACAAAAAGTGGGGAGCTGAGCAGAAGGTGTTTGATAACATTGCCCTATTGGAGATGAAGGATACCGTTGCCGTGCTGAGCGGTCAGCAGGTTGGTCTATTGCTCAATCCCCTCTATACCCTGTACAAAGCTCTCACTGCCATAAAGTTAGCGGCGGAATTGAAGGAGAGATTTAAATGGAGAGTGGTCCCCATCTTCTGGATGGAAGCAGAGGACCACGACCTCTCGGAGGTTACTTCCTTAAATTTCATTGACAGCCAGAATCGCCCTGTAAGGTTAACCCTTGGGGGACCCTGCGGCGAAAAAAGGAGACCGGTGGGTGAGCTAAATTTGGGGGAACAGATAGAATTGCTTCTCAAAAGGCTCCACACCCTGGTGCCCGATAACGAGTTCAAGCCTGAACTCTGGAAAAAGATGGTTACCTTCTACCACTCCGAAGAGACCTTCTCTTCTTCTTTTGCCAGGCTTATGACCTATCTGTTCCGAAGTCATGGGTTGGTAATCGCCGACCCTTCCGATGAAAGGCTTAAAGCCCTGGCTCGTCCTTTATTTACCCGGGTTATTGATAACTTTGCTGAATTTACCGATATTCTGGCTGACCGCAACAAGGAGCTTCTTCAAGCTGGCTATCCCCTTCAGGTTGATCTGCTGGACCTTCCACAGAATGCCTGCCTGTTCATCAAAATTGAGGGAGAGAAATATTCCCTGCTAAAAAGTAAAGGAGGCTTCTCTCCCAGGGGGAGGGAAGAGGCTTTTAACCGAAAGGAACTGCTCCTGCTCCTGGAGAAGAGCCCCGGGCAGTTCGTCCCCAACGTGGTCCTGCGTCCTCTGTTTCAGGACTCTCTCTTTCCTACCATAGCTTATGTGGCGGGACCATCGGAGGTTGCCTATTTCGCTCAACTACAGCCTCTCTATCCGTTCTTTGAACTGCCTATGCCGGTCATCTTCCCCAGGGGCAGCTTCACTGTGGTGGAGAATAAGGTTAAGAGAGTGATGGACAGATTTGGTCTGAGCTTCAGCCACTTATTGGCGGGGAAAGAGCAATTGCTTGAGAAAATTATACCCCCTGTAGAGGTCAATCCCCAGGATGACCCTTTCCCCAGCGTTCACCAGAATATAGAGGCTATCGTAAATGAGTTGCGGAAGCATCTCCAACAGACCGACCCCACCCTGGTTGGGGCTTTAGAGAAGAGCTGGCAGAAGATTAGCTATCAGATAAACCACCTGGCAGGAAGATACCGCCGAGCTCGTCTTCAAAGGCACAAAATGCTTCTTCATCAGGTAGACAAGGTTTTCAATAACCTCTTTCCTTATAAACAATTACAGGAAAGGATAATAAACCCCTTTTATTACCTCTTCCGCTATGGGGAGGCGTTTCTTCGATTAATATATAAAGAGATAAGCCTGAACCGCTTTGACCATAAAATAATATACCTTAGCTGAAGGGGACTGGATAATGGAGTTAGATATTTTAGCCTTTGCCGCACACCCTGACGATATTGAGCTCACCTGTAGCGGAACCATAATCAAATCGGTGAAAAAGGGCTACCGTGTGGGGGTGGCGGACCTTACCCGAGGCGAGCTGGGAACAAGAGGCACCCCCGAGCAGCGCAAAGTTGAAGCGGCTAAGGCGGCAGAGATAATGGGCTTATCGGTGAGGGAGAATCTGGGGCTGCCCGATGGAAATATTGAGATTAACAGGGAAAACAAGCTGAAGGTCATCCGCCTCATCCGTAGCTACCGTCCCCTTATAATCTTTGTCCCCTACTGGAGGTGCAGACACTACGACCATGCTCACTGCAGCCAACTGGTCAGTGAGGCTGCCTTTTATTCGGGTCTGGCAAAAATAGAGACCGGGGAGGCACCCTTCCGCCCCAAGAGGGTTGTCTATTATCGCTGTCGTTCCGAGTTTACCCCTTCATTTGTGGTGGATATTACCCCATATTTTCAACTCAAATGGGAGGCTATAATGGCTTATAAGTCCCAGTTCTCAGAAGAGGCTGGGGTGCCCGGGGTGGTTGATACCGATTATTTTTTAGAAACCATAAAGAACCTCTCCCGCTACTATGGTTCTCTGATTGGGGTGGAATATGGAGAGCCTTTCATTGTTAAGGAGGCGCTGGAAGTGGAAGACCCGGTTGACTTCTTCCGAAACATCTCCCCGGAGAGGGTCTTCAATACCCCCGGGAGATGAGAGAGGGGGAGCATTGGCAGGATGAACATTGGGATAGTCTGTTATCCAACATATGGAGGGAGCGGGGTCATAGCCACTGAGCTGGGTCAGGAGATGGCTCGGCGAGGTCATCTTGTTCACTTTATTAGCTATTCCATTCCCCAGCGGCTGGATAGCTTCCAGGATAGAGTTTTCTTTCACGAGGTGGAGGTTCCTACCTACCCTCTGTTTCAGTATCCCCCTTATTCTTTAGCTCTGGCCACCAAAATAGCCGAAGTGGCCGAGTATAGGAAGCTTGAACTGCTGCATGTCCATTACGCTATCCCCCATGCCACCAGCGCTTTCCTGGCCCGGGAGATACCACCTCCCAAGAGATTTAAGATTATCACCACTCTGCACGGGACCGATATCACCGTGGTAGGGAAAAATCCCTCCTACCTGCCGGTTGCCAGACTGAGTATGGAGCAGAGCGATGGAATCACCGCCGTCTCTCAATATCTAAAGGAGACCACTATTGAGAAGTTGGGTATCGCCAAGGATATAGAGGTGATTCCCAATTTTGTGGATACCCAGAAATTCCGTCGGGAGACGGTCCCTCCTTGCCCAAGAGAGGCTAAGCGAAAAGGGGAGAAGGTGCTGATCCACATCTCCAACTTCCGACCCTTAAAGCGGCTGGCGGATGTCGTAGAGGTGTTTTATCTTCTTCGGAAAGCTATCCCTTGCCAGCTCCTACTGGTGGGAGACGGACCGGAGAGGGCTAAAACAGAGCAGCTGTGCCGACAGAAGGGGATTATCTCCTCAGTTCATTTCCTGGGGAAGCAGAACGCCATTACGCAGCTGCTTAACAATAGCGACCTTATGTTGCTGCCCAGTGGCATCGAGAGCTTCGGTCTGGTGGCTTTAGAAGCCATGGCCTGCGAAGTGCCAGTGATTGCCACCAGGGTAGGGGGATTGCCCGAAGTAATTATCCACGGCGAGGTCGGTTTCCTGTGCCAGGTACGTGATATTAAAGCTATGTATGACTATTCACTTCAGCTGCTTCAGAATGAATCCCTCAGAAGGGAGATGGGGTTAAAGGGGAGGCAGAGGGTGTTGGACTATTTTTCCTTAAAATCTATTGTCGACCAATACGAGCAATATTATTTCCGTATTTTGCAGAAGACCAAAGAAGGGAGATAACCTTTTATTGGTGATTCCGTAAAGTTAAAGATTCCGATTTAATAAGGGAGAGAGAAGATCGATGCCAAAGTTTTACCTCACCACTGCCATTGATTATGTGAACAGCAAGCCCCACCTGGGCACCGCTTACGAGAAGATTGCTGCCGATGTCATCGCCCGCTACAAGAGGCTGAAGGGCTACGATACCTATTTCCTGATGGGCAATGACGAACACAGTCAGAATGTAGCCGCCCGGGCGAAGGAACTGAACCTCGATGTGATGGACTATTGCGACCAGATGGAGGAGGAATTTCGCCGCACCTGGAAGATGCTGCACATATCCTTCGATGATTTCATCCGCACTACTGACCCTCGCCACATCTCCACAGTCAATGAGTTGCTGCAAAAGATTCACAAGAAAGGGGATATTTATAAGGGGAAGTATCAGGGGTGGTATTGCATCTCCTGCGAGGCTTTTTACCAGAGTAAAGATTTAACCGATGGTAAGTGCCCTTCACACGGTACCATTCCCGGCTGGATAACAGAGGAAAACTATTTCTTCTCCCTTTCACGATATAGAGAACGGCTGTTGCACCATATAGAGGAGTATCCTGAATTTATTCTTCCCGCGGTGAGGCGAAATGAGATAGTGAGCGTGCTGAAGAGCGGGCTTGAGGATATAAGCATCTCCCGCTCGGGGACCCCTTGGGGAATACCTTTGCCTTTTGATCAGGAAAGTGTGGTCTATGTCTGGTTCGACGCCCTGATAAACTATGTCTCCGGAATAGGCTTCAGCGATAACACAGAAAGATACCAAAGGTATTGGCCTGCAGACCTCCACATCATTGGTAAGGATATCACTCGCTTTCATTGCATCATCTGGCCCGCTATGCTGCTCAGTGCCGACATTCCTCTCCCTAAGTCCATCTTCGGACACGGCTTTGTAAAGCTCCGGGGTGAGAAGATGAGCAAGACCACCGGTACCATACTTGATCCCGTCCGATTAGCGCAAACCTATGGTGCGGACTCCCTCAGATATTTTCTCATAAGCGAGATACCCTTCGATAGGGATGGCGACTTCTCCCTGGAGCGCTTTAAAGAGAGATTCAACTCCGACTTGGCTAACGACTATGGCAATCTGGTCTCCCGAAGCCTGACCATGGTTGACAAATATCAAAAGGGGAGGGTAGTCCTCCCAACCAAAGCTTCCGATGACACCTACCTCCAGGATATAGCCGAGGGTCTGCTGAGTCGCTACCAGCAAGCGATGGAGAGCTATCAGCTCCACCAGGGGGTCAGGGTGGCCTGGGAACTGATTCGAGGAGCCAACCTGTACATTGATAGCCAGAAACCCTGGCTATTAGCTAAAGACACCTCAAAGAAGGGGAGGTTAGCCGAAGTTCTCTACAATCTGATGGAAGCCATCAGACAGGTTACCATCCTGCTGAAACCGATAATGCCAGCTAAAACCAGAGAGGTGTGGCAACAGTTAGGACTGGCATCGGATTTTGAACAGGTTACTTTCAAGGAGCTGGAGGGATGGAAAAAAATCCCCTCGGATACTGTGGTAAAACCCGGAGAGGCTCTCTTCCCCAGAATTGAGGAAAGAGAATAGAGAGCACCCTCGTTGTCCGCTCATAAAAGTATTAACGACCTGGTCATTGCCAAGCTTTTAAAAGCGAAAGGATAGGCGTTGTCAGAAAAGAGACTCAAGGTCGTAATAGCTCTTTACCATAAGCTCCCCCCCTGGAATCTTCCAGAGAGTATGGTAGCCTCCCTGAGGAATGAGTTTGCCTCGGTAGACATAGAAAGAGTTGACAGCCAGGAAGAGCTGGAGAGGCGGATAGAAGAAGTAGATATCATTTTTGGCTGGAGGCTGCCCAGGGAGGTATTTTTGAGAGCCCGGAGGCTGAAGTGGGTCCATGTGGCCGCCGCTGGGGTGGGTGGTAGCCTTCATAAGGAGATTATTGACAGCCCTGTGATACTGACCAACTGCCGGGGGATTCACTCCATCCCCGCTGCCGAGCATGCCATGGGCTTAATCCTCTCTCTGCTCCGCAAGCTGCCCTTAGCTGTTAAATATCAAATAAGAGGAGAATGGGGGACAGAGGGAATGCTGGAGGGGGTAAATCAATTTGATGAGCTATACGGCAAGACCATGGGCATCATTGGGTTGGGGTGCATTGGGCGAGAGATAGCAAAGAGAGCTAACTGCTTCGGTATGAGGGTAATAGCCACCAGAAGGCATTCCCTTGAAGAGCTACCAGAGGGCGTGGACCAGCTCTTTCCCTTGGTGGAGCTGCCTCTTCTGCTGAAGGGGGCTGACTGGGTAGTAATAACTGTGCCTTTGACATCCAGAACCCGTGGGTTGATAGGAGAGAGGGAGCTTGCTCTGATGAAGAGGAGCGCCTATCTTATTAATATCAGCCGTGGTAAAATCATCCAGGAGAAAGCTCTGATTAAAGCCCTTGAAGAGGGGAAAATTGCGGGAGCTGCACTCGATGTCTTTGAGGAGGAGCCCCTTCCACAAGGGAGCCCCCTTTACGGAATGGATAATGTCATCATAACCCCGCATATCGCTGGGCTAAGCCGATACTATTTCCAGCGAGCAGTGGATATATTTCGCTTCAATCTGAGTAAATATATCAAGGGCGAACCGCTGATTAATGTAGTAGATAAAAAAGAAGGGTATTAAGGGAGAATAGGCTGAATGGTCTGTTTCTACAATAGCAAAGAAGTACCTGATAACAGAGGAGGTTTTCTATGATTTACTATCTGTATGTTATTTTAGCCTACCTTCTGGTTCTGGTCGGGCTTAATATGTGGCGTGCTAAGAAGGTGAAGACCCAGGAGGACTTCATGGTTGCCGGTCGTAAACTCTCGCCAACGGTGATGGTGTTCACTTTGATTTGCACCTGGATTGGCTCGGGCTCATTTATTGCCGGGGCGGAGTTTGGTTTCCTGGCTGGCTGGTCTGCCCTTTGGTTGCCAGCGGGGGCTTGGTTTGGCATACTGGTCATCTATTTCATTTCGGGAAGAATCCGCAAGTTCGGGCAATATACCATTGGGGATATACTGGAAGCACGCTATAACAAGTGGGCAAGGCTGTTTGGCAGTGTTGCGGTCATTATATCCTTTACCGCCATTGTGAGCTATCAGTTCAGAGCGGGGGGCTATATTCTGAACATCGTTACCGGTGACAAAATTTCGGTAGGGGTCGGTCAACTGCTCGCAGCTGGCTTTGTAATTCTGTTTACTGCGCTGGCGGGGATGATTGCGGTTGCTTACACTGATGTGTCAAACGGGATTGTTATCGTTCTGGCTACCATTATCGCTGTTCCCTTCCTGCTGAGCTTTGTTGGCGGGTGGGCAGCACTGCCCGACAAGCTTCCTGCTGAGCATTTTGCACTTGTCAATGCTCAATTTGGAGAGCGACCCTTGCTCAAAGCCCTCGGTTTCTTCTTATCTACCTTCTTGCTTCTCCTTGGGGTTCAGAGTATGTATCAGAAGTTCTACTCCGCCCGCGATGCCAAAGCAGCCAAGCAATCAGTATTAATGTGGATTATCGGTGTGGTCATTGTGGAGACAGCGGTCATAGCCCTGGCGGTTGTTGGTAGAGCGGCGTTCCCATCGCTTGAGCGTCCCGATACGGTTATCCTGCATGTGGCTGTCTATGGTCTACCGATGATAGTTGGTGTTTTACTTCTGGCGGCAGCCTGTGCGGTGGTGGTTTCTACAGGGAACAACTACCTTCTCAGCCCTGCTACCACGGTGATGAGAGATATCTATCAGCGCTTTATCAATCCCCAGGCTTCCCAGAGGAGGATGCTTATCCTTTCTAAGATTGTTGTTTTGGTATTAGGGGTGGTGGCCTTTATACTGGCTATGTATCTGACCTCGGTTCTGGATATGGCATTCTTCGCATACACCATCTATGGAGTTGCCATTACCCCGGCGCTAATAGGGGCATTTCTCTGGAAAAGGGCCAATACTGCCGGGGCGTTGACCTCCATTATCTCCGGCACTGTGGTTGCCCTCCTCTTGAAGAATTTTGGCGAACCCTATGGTATTCCCCTTATATTCCCGGCTCTTGCAGTCTCCTTGGGGAGCTATATCCTGGTAAGTCTTCTCACCTCGCCACCCAGAGAAGAGCAGCTGAAACCATTTATGGATTAAAGAACCATATGGGTTCTGGATATGAATTAATAACGAAAAGCCTGCCCGGCGAATAGAAAGGTCGCATAATATTCCAGGCTGGCTTGACGATTGTATTAGACCGGAAGGAGGAGAAGCTGACAAATAGAAGCTAATAGCCAATCCGGAAAACGGGTGTTATGCCCTATGGTTATGGTGTCTTTCACCAAGGAGGTCATTATATGCCATGTAATAGAAGAAAATTCTTGCAATTAGCCGGAGAAGGTGCAGCCAGCATTGCCCTTTTTAAAGGTAAGACCTTCCCTTTTTCCCTCCATAGAAATCAATTGGCCGCAGAGCCTTCGGGAGGTTTTGACCCCTGGCTGGAGATGGACCTCAACCACATGGCCTGGAACATCTCCCAGCTCCGCAAATTCACCGGGGGAAACCGATTATGGCGGTTATTAAGGGGAACGCCTATGGACATGGTCTTGTCGGAGTGGGTAGATTTCTGGAGAAGCTGGAAGTTGCCGGCCTGATGGTAGGTAAGTACAGCGAAGCGTTGAAGCTCAAAGAGGCGGGGGTGAAATGCCCCATCCTCAATATCGGTCCATTTTCCCAGCAGGAGGCGGAGGAGATTGTAAGGCTCGGCATCTCGCAGTCTTTTTACAGCGACCGGGTGGAATACCTTATCGCCGCAGCCCGCCGCCAGGGAAAGAGAGCTCGCATCCACCTCAAAATAGATAGCGGTCTGGGGAGGGTGGGAGTCCCCTATTACCGCGCTCTCCCTCTGGTGGAGAGGGCAGCCTCTGCCAGGGAACTCCTCATTGAAGGGGTATTCACCACTTTCAGTGAGGACACGGATTTCGACCGCATACAGCTACAGCGGTTCCT
>Ga0114930_10005829_pt1 | contig 10036 bp, 11 predicted proteins | sample AnhtaG_FD_87300 | JGI IMG/M metagenome (GOLD analysis project Ga0114930, IMG submission 87300) | Deep subsurface microbial communities from Anholt, Denmark to uncover new lineages of life (NeLLi) - Anholt_01485 metaG | ecosystem: Environmental > Aquatic > Marine > Oceanic > Sediment | place... | reverse complement strand
GGTATCGAAAAACCTTGTGTGACCTCCCGTAGTTGTCACTCTAGTGTAAGTAAGTAGCTGAGCGCAGGTGCCCCGAACTTCAGGGGTACAAGCGAAGAGTCTGAACCGTACAAAACAGAGATTCCTCACCTTCGCTGCGCTGCGGCTCGGAATGACATGAGTCCGGTGCAAAAAGGGTCAGTACTGGTGGCAGACAAGGGGTGTGAGCACCGCAAACAGGCTCGCGCTTTGCCCAAGTTGGCGCAGAACAAAGGAAAACAGGCTGTGCAGGGACTTTGCGACCGCTGCTCTCGCCGCTTTCACCTCTCGGAGCGGCTCTGAGCCGGCCAAGTAGCGATGTAGGCGACGAACGTTGACCATAAGGCAACCACAGACAATCATACTGTTCACCTGGAACCAGCCTCGTACTGGTAGTTTGTCACGCCGGAAGGGGTGTTTCAGCGCCGCAATCGTGGACTCGATTGCAGCTCGGAGGTTCCGACCTTCCCGCCGATCCCTGGCAATGCGTCTGCGACGACGGGCAACCTCAATGTCGTGCTCATCGAAGTACAGAGTCCGATGGGGCAAGTGTTTGAGTTGGTGCGTTCGGCAACGGCCGACATAGGGACACTTGGCACACTGAGTCGCGCCAAAACGCGTCAGGTAGCGACCTTTACCTCTGCTGGGTTTCACCTCAACCTGTTGACCGTTGGGGCAGGTGATGGTCTCGGGGACCCCCTGACCAGAGGTTGCGATGTCAAAGGTATTCAATCCCAAATAGCGGTGGGGAGCGTGGCCCCTGATGGCCGTCTGTACGTGCTCGACTTCCAGGTCGCGCATGGCCTCATAGGATTCCGGGCTGTTGTAGTTCCCATCGGTGTAGACTTCGTTTACGTCTAATCGCTCCTTCAGGGAGGGAAGGGCTTCGATCAGAAGGTCATCGTCGTTGGCCACGTTCGGCGCCGTCTGGGCCAGGGTCACCAGTTGTACTTTGTTGTCCGGATCGGCGGCTTCGGCGCACCTTCGGCAGGTCTCGGTCAGGGCCGCGTAGCGGCATCTTCGATTGGCCACGTAGCCGTTGCGGGACTCGTTCCGCTTCCGCTGAAATGTGGCTTCCAGATCGTCCGGAGAAGCCAGGCTGCTGGCGCTGAGTTCCTGCCCCGTCTTTGGGCGCAGACTGGATTCTTCGAGCACAAAGTGCTCCCGGAAAACACGCCGAAGGATCTGATAGGTGGGATGAGAGCCATAGACGGCTTCCAGGTCATCAACCAGCCGATACATGAGTTGACCAATCTGCTCGATCTGCCGCCGACCTTCTTCGCTGCCCACTCGATAGACGTGTTGGGTGGAGATACCTTTCAGGTAAGGAGCAAGATCTACGGCATAACGTTCCTGGTCGATCTCACTGAGCATGCGATGAACGCGACGCAGGATCTCAACCAGTAACTGCAAACGGGAGAAGTTGCGGATGTTGCTGGAGATGAAGGTGGAGTCCATGCGCAGTTTGCCGGTCTTTCCGAAGCCCGCCTTCAGGACTTCGAGACCGATGAGCACATTGACGGGAATGTTGGGGCGGGAGTAGACCTCGGAGAACAGAACAGCAAAAGGGCGCTCGTCGATTCGCGCAAAGCACTCGCGATAGCCAGTCCTGGTGGTCTGTCCAGGGAAGGTGCCAGCCCAGCTCTCCTCCAGTCGTGTACGGTACTTGCGGGGGGGGAGTTGAAAGTCGTTAGCATGGGCATCTGAAGGTGTTTTCTATTCTCTCGGTATATGGTCCTCCGTCCAGAGGTACGAGCTCTAACTGCCAGGACGGTGTACCGGGCCAACGTGGCCATCAACTGCGCTTTCGCCCAGTTCTTGGCCCTGCTTCTGGGCGAGCCCGCCTTGCCTAGCCCCTATCCCAACCAGTCGCGCAAAGAGGCGCTCAAGCTCTTGCGTGAGTTCGGTGCCCAGACGGATCCAAGTCATCTCGGCGATGTAGCGACTTCGAAGAGGTGGAGTCAGAGTCTAGGTCTGTCGAGCTGGTTGAAGTGGACCAGACTTAGTCAGGCGCCTACAGGGGGCGTTTCCTTCACATAGCTCTTGAACAACGTGATATATGGGTCATAGGATGACACAGGTTCCTGGACAACTGAATCTCCCGGCCATAAGGAGAAAGGTGGGCGAGGACTGACCTACTCTGGGCTCTCACAAGCACTAAAGAGGCTAGGAAGGCGAGCAGGTGTTCCGAGACTCAGAGCCCACCTACTCCGTCACACCTTCGCTGTGCGTTATCTGATGAATGGCGGGGACGTGATGACCTTGAAGTTGATACTCGGTCACGCCACTTTGGAAGTTACCCAGATGTACATGCATGTCGCGGACGCTCATGTCAAGCTTCAGCACCACAAGTTCTCGCCGGTAGATCGGCTGCAGATCAGAAGAAGGAGACGGTGAGTAGGCGGGCTGTGCCTGATTGGTGCACCCGAGGGTAAATCGGACAAGGACAGCAGTCTCGGGACTAGGCCTCAAGGGTATTTGCCTCCTCGAACCCACAGCCGAGACCAGGAAGGATCTGAAGGACGCCACCGCCTCGCGGTGGACGACCCCGATGACCCTGAGGCGCCGCCCGAGTTTGTGGCGGCCTGCCGCAACCTGCCGCGTGGCAACTCGTCGCCTCCTCGGCCTCACCCAGAAGGAACTGGCCCACAGGTTGGGAGTCGACCCTAGCGCCTTGGGTCGCTGGGAGAAGGACGAGGGAAGGCCTTCGAAGAGACTCCTAAAGAGGCTGACGGCCCTCATCAGTTCTCTTCCCTCAGATGCCAAAGGATCTTAGGAACAGCCGGGCATGGAAACTGCCTGTAGCCGTGACGATTGGCCCCAGGCATGGGCAGCCCTTGATATCGTCCTCCTGGTATGGAAGGACCTGTCAAATGCGTTCCTCAAGGATTATGGGTCACTGGGCGTTCGCAATTAGCGCGCGCCGGAGTCCGTTTAGGGAGGCGACTCCATCCCTCTGTTGAGAGCCGAGGGAGGAGAGACGGTTCGAGATTTGACGACCGCTCATCATCCTGGTATTCGCGTGCTCGGCTGTTGCCCTAACGCATAGTATCTGTCCGCAAGGAGCTGCCTCGATCCGGTGTCGCGAGCTCGGCCAAAGGGCCTTATCGGATAGGAGGGTCGAGGGCTCTCCCTTCCGTGTTCGAACCGTCTCTCTCCACTGCTCAGGCCCCCAAAGCGTTGGCCGTCGGGGTGGGCACAACTTGCAGTATCTCCCACACGAATCCCAAAAGCTCTCGTGCCATGGCGGTGACAACCCTGTTCTTCTCTTTGCCACGGGCCAAGAGTCGTCGATAGCGGGCGTTGAGGCGTGTCTGCGCGCGCCAACTGATCGCGATGATCTCTGGAGGCAGGCCTTTCAGTTGACGGGCGAGGCGGACGCCGACACGCGGTTGGTGTCGATAGTGCCAGGCGGCTTCTAGGAGCACACGACGCAGATGTGTGTTGCCTGCCTTGGTGATCGACAGTCGCGGCACCTTCCTGCCCGACGAACACTCACCGGGCACAAGCCCAGCGTAGCTCATTAGCTGACGGGGATGCATGAAGCGCGCGATCTCACCCGGCCCAGCCACCGTGGTGGCCATAAGTGGTCAGGCCGAACCCGCGCAGACACTGCAGAGCCTCCTAGCAAAACAACACCCCTCACAGACCGCGCCAGGCTCGCAGTCTCCGATTGAGCCACCTCACAATCACGCCATCCTCTTTAGGGATTCGCCCAGATCTCTGGGGATCGCACCCTCCCGCTTCGGCAACCGCCGCCAAGATCGTATCCTTGTGCTGGTCGAAAGCACCAAACCGTGCATAATGCTTCATGGGACCGGCCCTCCTCTTGTGGTTCCTGGTCGCGTTGCTACTGCCAGTTTACCACGATCGCGGGTCCGTTCCTTCCATGTTATCCAGGCTGCAAAAGTGGTGGGTGATGAATCGGCTGACTCTAGTCTGGTCTCATCCATAGGAGTCGCTATGCTCTAGGGTCCCAGCTACGGTCAGGGAGGATCATCCTCCTACAGCGCATCCCGTGGCTTTTGCTAGAAACAGAAGCCGCTGCCATTCGGCGCCTGGCATGACATTGTCGCTCGCCCCGAATATGAAGTCGTTGCGCTTTCGCACAAGGTCAATCATGTGACTCACATACTTCTCGAAGCTGCTCATGGGGAAGCTGGGATCGAACAAGATGCTTGGAAGCCCACCCCAGCAGACGATCTTGCCCTGCCAGGCTTCCAGAAAGTCCTCCAAGCGTTGCGGCACCAAAGGCGCGGTTGCTAAACAGTCAGCTCCGTCGAATCCCGCTTCCATGACATGCCGCACAAGACCTCCCATCTCTGCATCGGCGTGGAAAAGGACCTTCTTGCCGAATTCGTGCATTGCCTGGTTGAACTCCCGAAAGTACGGCAGGAAGTACCTCTCGAAAACCGGCGGAGGGGTCATCTGCGTGTTAAAGTGAACGCCATGGAGAATCAGGTAGGCGGGACTATCTCGTAGGGCTGGCCAAAGGTCACGACGGTAGATTCGTTCCCTCTGTTCAATGAGGAGATCCACTGTCTCACCAAAGTCCGCCCGATGGTAGTAGAAATTCTCATACCCAGCCCACCCCAACATCAAGCCATGCGCAGGGCAGCTTCCAAGAATTAGTAGCGGCAAGCCAGCGTCACCTGTAGCCTCGTCCAATTCACAGAAGCCTTGAAGATCGAAATCGAGATAGGCATCCTCCATGTGCGCTATCATGACATCGTAATCGGCTCTTTCCTTAAGCGGATAAGAAAGGGCATGCCCCTTGATGCCCTGGCGAACCATCTCGGCGCTTCGTGCTGTCTCCTTCGCTAGCACGCGTTCAGGAAACACATACTCGTGCCTGGTAACATCACCGTCGGTAACAGCACGCTCCTCCCATGACCTAAACCTGAACGCCGGTTGTGACTTTCGATAGCGCGCTGCCCTTGCGAAGCCGAGATAGTCCTCCACTTCCTCTTGGCTCAACCCTGTGATTGCCTTCGGGACACAACCCGAAGATACCAAGTCCTTGTGCCACAGGTCGAGCCGAACAGATACAGGCAGCTTATCCAATGGCCTTCCTTCGAATACCGCGGTCATGGCCTCGCGTCGTGTGATTGACATCCAGTGCATCTCCTCGCGCGCATCTGGTAGGGCCGACTTGGAATCGTGCAGTTCACACGCGTTGGCATCGTTGGATGATCAGTAGCGGGCCGCCCGCTCTTACCTGTGCCATTGAGCCTGAGGCGACCCCGTGTCTATTCGTCCTGTCCAACAAGGGCGTGAATGCAGTGAAGGAAATCGATGATGCTCAGGCCTGTATGATAGCCAGGGTCCAAGTCTGAAGTGAGGGGGATGACGTCCGCAGGTTGGCCGCTGGCGTCAACGGTTTGGTATGCCATCAGATACACATCTCGATTGACATAGTTGGTCACGAAGGCGTTGGAGCAGTCCGCTATGATCTGCAGCAGCTTGGGCTCGTACTCACAGGATGGAAGCATGAGCAGTAGTTCGGCTGCAGCCCGCATGGTCTCAGGGAGGCTCCACCAGGGCATATCGCTGTTGATGGGGCTTCGAGATACGAGATCTACGGACTTGAAGATTCCACCCACTTGGCGATTGAACCCGGTGTGAAAGTTCTTGAACAGCACTCTGGGAAAAACCTCGATGCACCTCGCCAAGAGCGCTTCCTCCGATGACGTTTTCTTACTCTTCTCCCGGAGCAGGAGGAGTAGCTTGGCGGCCAGGCCTATGAATTCGAGGCAATGACCGGGGTCCAACAGGATTCGCCCCTGTTCGTCCTGCCAGGGTCTTCTGTCGCTGCCGATCATCTCTACATAGTCATGGAGCTGCAAACCCTCGAACTGGCCCAGGCTGACGTGGGAGTCTATGATGTACCGTACGAACTCCTCTCCTCCTTCGAACCACTCCTCTTCCTGCAGCAACTCGGCGAAGAGAGCGAAAGCGCCGACAGTAATCATCCCCGAGCCGTAGGGCTTGTTCTCGACAACACCATCCCGTATTCTGCTCGGCCATCGGCTGACCACGTCCGCAGCCGCAGTTCTCATGAGGTTCTTGGCCTGCAACACCTTGTCCTGATCCCCCAGAACCATAGCCGCGGCCAGCATTCCCTTTGCGTAGAACACATCGACGCCGCTGGTGTGCTCTCCTGTTAGAGTGAAGAAACGCCGCCGACCATCGTCTCCCATGGTGAACGGGACTCCTTCCGGAGTCATCAGAGAGGATAGGCACCCGTTGTTTCTGGCGCGCACCTTTTCCATCTGATGGAATACGCCATCTACCATGGTGGTCAGGCGCCGGATCCAATCATCCTTCTGCTCGCTGCTCAGGACACTGCAGGAGGGCAGCCACTTGATGTGGCCGACTAGCGCCTCCAACCCGCGCCCCTGTATAGTCCCGTATATCGCAGTCTTGCCCCTTATATCCCTGGATGGATCTTTGGGCTCGGGGAAATCCTTGCCTGTGAAGATGCTGAGTTTTGTGTCGATGTAGGGGTAGTCCGGATCGCTTTCGTACCGATCGAGCATTGCACCCAGTATGGTGACGAGCATGATCTCGTAATCTCTAGCGACACTGCGAACTTCATCGAGCGTTGCCCTCTCGATAAGCCTGCCCTCGTATTCGCCTTGTATCGTCATTCTGTCCTCCGCTCTGTGCATATTCTCGCCAGCGTCCAGCATTACCCAGTGGCACTTCCTGATTGAGCCTCGCCCCCGCCTAGCACACAGAGTAGCGTTTCAGGACGCGGCAATGCTGAGGACGCCTGCCAGGGTCTCCCTGTACTCACGGGGCACGCCCGCAAGTGGTGAGCCAACTCCATATGTGGGCCGGGCGCATGAGCACGATCACAGCCGTTGACTGCCACACGAGTCCCTTCGGATGACAGCGCCCACCCTAGATCACTGCGAGGCCATATTTAGTCGAGGGCTACCCCTGCATCTGGTACTTGACGCGGGTCTCGACATCGCCCCTGTCCATCCAATCTCAGGGCTCGAATCGTGTGCCACAAGAAGCCCTCGATATCTCTTCTGTGGGAGGCCCTTATTCTGGCCGGAGTACACAGCAATTCGCGCGTACCCCTCCGTGACTGATCGTCGCGCCGCTCGTCGCTTTGACGGAACCCGAGGTAAGCAGGCAGCGGCTTCTCTTGTCATGTGCCCTGTCAACTTCGATAGCAGGTGGGCGTCAGAATCGGCCACGCGATTGAGAGACCAGCAAAGCGACCAATGGCCGGGCTGTGCTGGTCCCTATCTACTCTGTTCATTCGTCCAGGGCCCATATCCGCGCTGCCGTTCCGCCCAGTACCTTCCACTTCAAATCGTCGCTCAACCCCAGTGCACTCATCGTGCGGTCGTAGTCGTGCAGGACATCATGTATCTCGTAGTAGGGTACGTCTGATCCGAAGACGATCTTCTCCCAGGCGTAGCGCCCTTCTACGTCGCGATAGCGCGTGAAAGGAGTCCACCACAGGAGCTGGCCCAGGAATTCTGGCGGCTTTTTCTTGAGGGTGGAGCCGCTAAGGTCAAAGTAGAGATTGGGATTCCACCGGGCAGACATCGTTGCTTCCTCGTACCAGGGATTGCCCAGATGGGCACCAAGGATCTGAAGTTGCGGAAACTGGCGGGCAATTGTGTCCAAATAGATGGGGCGCATATAGTTGTTCCGTACGGGTATGGAGCGTGGGCGCTGGCTCCGGGCGACTATCCCCAGATGGAAGAGAGAGGGCATTCCGAGTTCCTGTGCTTTTTCGTAGACTGGGAACCAGCGCTCATCGTCGTAAGGTGCTGGCGGGACGATGAACTTCAAACCACTGAAGCCCTGGTCATGGTAGCGAACTATATCGTCGGGACCGTCTTCCATCCACCTTATCCTGGCAAGGCCGAGGATCGTGTCGCTGTACTTGGGGAGCAGCGCTGCCACTCGATTGACCCCCTCCTCACCATCGCCTGCGATAAGGCACACTTTCGCTATACCCAGCCGGGCACATTCATCCACGAGCTTGGCTGCATAGTCGGGATCGCGTCCCATATGGTGATGGCAATCAACGATCAGCCTTTCAGTCATCAGAACCCTCCTGTTCACTGGTTAGGGGGCGGGGGCAACCACACTTACAAGGTGTAAGTCACAGGCCAGTTGCAGCAGGGCTGTCCGCGGACCACGTGCAGTCTGCCCTGAGTAGGCTCCGCTATCACAACAGCCGTAGTCTGCGCGCCATCCTCACTGAAATGCTTACATGTTCCCCCAGGATACATGGTATGGTCGGCCAGCAGCATCAGCACCTTTTGCGGTGTTAGGCGCCCCCGCTCGGCATCAAGCAGCCGCCAGAGCCCATGCATCCTATACACTGAGTCTTCCTTCGCGCCTTTGAACGGATAGGCTTCGTAGGGCCTGGTCTCCTCCCCTTCGGGATGATTGGCATGCGTCAGAATGCCATCCTTCTGAGGAAGGATACTCACACCACCAATGTTCATCTCGATAGAGAGGCTTTCTCCACTACCGTCGCTGAGGAACAAGTTTCCGCTTCCTCTGCAGCCATACTGCATTGCCAAATCCGCGGCTTCGTGTACCGAATGCGCGGCCAGCGCCAAGAGCCCGAACACCACCCAACTCAAGCCCTCTGTGGAGGCTGCCTTGGAAAAGAGCGTGTTCCGGAAAATGGTCATTCCGGTCGACCACATGCCGTACCCCATCACTTCTCCCGGGTAGGCCAGCACCAGAATCGTCGGGGCATCCTCGATGCGCATACGCAGCACGATGTATCGCGGAACCCTATCGAGAGGAGTATCCTTGGTCTGTCCGGAGATGGGTTGGCCATCCAACGTGACAGAGCCCGATAACCCCAAAGAGGTGCATCTTCCTCCCGGGGAAGTTGCGGAGCCCCCCCCTGGCGGTCCCGCGACCTCCAACAACCCTCGGTAGAGATCTAGCAGATGTGGCGCTCGCTTTTCCACCAACTGCTTTTCTGGATGAGGCAGGTCTCTCCAGTAGTACGCCATATCGAGGTACTCGCGAAAGCCCGGGTACTTTTCCATGACGATCTCTGCATAGTGCCGTCCGCAGTCGTAGGCCGTGCCTTCGACCGCAATCAGCGGAATCGTCCCTGTCGGAATAGACCTCGGCATAGCTCTGGGCAACTCGCTGCGCGTCATTTGCTGACTCCTCTCTCGGGAAACACTCTCGGCCAATGGTATGAGGCCGCAGGATAGCGTCCAATAACCACTGGCCAGTCCATCGTCGTCCCAGTTCCAGCCAGGCAAGTCGAGCTTTCACTCCAGGGATTCGAGGAACCGCTTGAGCTTGTTCAGCGTATGTGCCTGGGTCATCGCCTGTGCTTCCACCGTAGCTCCGCCGATGTGGGGTGTGATGATCAGATTCCGATGCTCATTGGCGTAGCGTATCAGAGGATGCTTTGTCAGATCCGGGTCCCATTCGCCGTCAATGACGTCGATCCCAGCCCCCCCCAACTTGCCAGATTCGAGGGCTTTGATGAAGGCCGCTTCGTCAATGATCGCTCCACGGCTGGTATTGACTAGTACCGCTCCCTGTTTCATCTTGTCAAACGCATCTTTGTTGATGAAGCCCTCGTTCCCCTGAAGGTGTATGTGTAGGGAAATGATATCCGATTCGCGCAGCAGCGTGTCGAGGTCTACCATCGTCACGCCTTCTGCTGGTATTACTTCCCGGATGTCATTCGCAAGGACACGCATGCGGAACGCCTGCCCGTATTCGGCGACTATTCGTCCCAAGCGACCATAGCCGATGATACCCAAAGTCATCCCGGAGATCTGGTGCCCACGCGGCAGCCCACGGCCTCGCCACCGTCCGACTTTCGCGGCCTCGAAAGCCCAAGGTAGACGGCGTACTGTCGCCAACATGAGGGCCCACGCCATTTCGGCCGTACAGGTGATGTAGTTGTAGAGAAACTCCGTATCATCCTTGAGGGATATAATGGCAATGCCCATCTCCGCAGCGCAATCCAGATCGATGTGATCGAGACCGGTGGCCG
>Ga0114930_10005828_pt1 | contig 10039 bp, 8 predicted proteins | sample AnhtaG_FD_87300 | JGI IMG/M metagenome (GOLD analysis project Ga0114930, IMG submission 87300) | Deep subsurface microbial communities from Anholt, Denmark to uncover new lineages of life (NeLLi) - Anholt_01485 metaG | ecosystem: Environmental > Aquatic > Marine > Oceanic > Sediment | place... | reverse complement strand
CGATCATCTCGCTGGATGCGAACGAGAAAACCGCTCTGGTGACTACGGACTTGCCGAAGTTTCTCCGAAACTCGAGGACTTTGGCACGAGGCCCTTCCCCGTGAATCCCGTCAGGTACTTCGAAAGATCCATCCGTCGAGCCGTCGTCCACGTAGATGACCTCAAAAGGAATCCCCGCCCCATCGCAGACCCGACAAACCTGATCGTGAAGTTCGGACACCGATTCCGCCTCGTTGTAGAGCGGTACCACGACCGAAAGGATTACGCCACTGCCTTTCATCTGTTTAGTACTCGAGTTCAATCGTCTCTACCCCCTCTGGGATACGTATCTGACACCATCCGTCCTTAATAGGATGGTTCGTCTTGACCACCTCAAAAAAAAGGGTGACTCGCTGCTTGGGATTGTATTCCGTAATCCGGATCATTCGAGGAAGCCGAACACCTCTCTTCTCTTTGAACTCCTTTCCTTCCCAAACCCAGAGGATCTCACCGTTGCCGTCTCTCTTCTCCCAACGGGTCACCACAGGACCCCTCGGCTCCACCCAGATTTGCTCTTCCCCCCCGAGATCGAAAACATACTTCCTACTATCAGATGTAAAAGAAGTAAGCAAACCAAGAATCTCATCATCAGGAATGAGGAGTCCCACCATTCCCAAAACCAAATCGGAGGAACCCATGTCTATCGGTAAGACATCCCTCTCCCGCAACTGCTGAATCGATCCTTCGTAAGCCACATTCTCCAAAGGACTGTACAACAGAACCCGTTCTCCAGCGAATCGACCCGTCATCATATCGATCCCCAAAGGCCCCTCCACCTTCATCCAAAGGGAATCGGGAGCCTTTGCAGAAACCCTCATGGATCCCCTAAATGACCCCAACGGTGAGACGACTGTCACCCAGGCGCGGCCCTGGAAAGTAAGGAGGTGGGAAGCATGATCCTGAATCTGGTAAACCAGAACATCTGGCCGAACCATCGGAAGGGGCTTCCTCGAGCGGAAAGGCCCTGCACAACCTCCAAGAAACCCCACGACCCAAACCACCCAAATAACACACAACCCTTTGCGGCACCCATTCATTCAGTCCTACTCCTCACTCTCTCGACCCAATTTTTTAAGAATTTCGACGTTGTCCTGATCCAGTTTCAACGCCTCCTCCCAAGCTTGTCGGGCCCTCTCTTTCAGCCCCAGCTTGTCGTACACATCCCCCAAGTGTTCCGCCACCTCTGCACTCTCTCTTCGGATAGAGTGCGCTTTCTCAATGTACTCCAAAGCCTTCTCGTACTCTCCCATCTTGAAGTAGATCCACCCCATCGTATCCAGATAGGCTCCGTTGTCTGGATTCCTCTCCACGGCTTTCTGGGCCATTCTCAACGCCTCCTCGAGTCGGATGTCCCGCTCCGATAGACTGTACCCATAGTTGTTCAACACGAGGGCATTCTCCGGGTCCACCCGGAGAGCCGTCTCAAACAGACTGTCGGAAACCGTGTACTCCTCCAGGCTCTCATAGACACCGGCCAGAGTACTCAGAACCGCTACCCAATCGGGCCTGACTCTCAGTGCACTCTCCAAATAGGGAATAGCCTCCCTCGAACGGTTCAATTGAGACAGAACCGATCCTAAATAGTAGTTGCCCAGAGGGTCGTTCGGGGCAAAATCCAGGGCCTTCCGAAGAGACACTCGAGACTCTTGAAGACTATCGAGATGGGCCAGGGAGATTCCCGTAAAAAGCCAACCCCAGAACGTCTCAGGATTGAGTTCAATTACCTTCTTGAATTCCTGGTATGCCGGGAGAAACTTCTGTTGATCCAGCAGGATACGGCCCTTATCCAAGTAGGGCTGCCAACGTTCAGGAAAACGACGCTGAATCCAATCAAGAGTCTCCAAGGCAGAAGTCGTGTCTCCCATCTGCCGGTGAATCTCCCCTATTTCCAGCCAACTGGCAAGATCCGTGGAGTCTCTTTCCACAGCCTCACTATATATCCGTACAGCCTCATCCCAATTCCTCCGGGCCAGATAAATCCGGCTCAATCGTTCTCTGGCATGGTTTAGATCTGGAGAAAGTCGAAGCGCTGTGGAATAACTCGCCACAGCACCCGATGTATCGCCCAATGCCTCCTTGGTCACACCCAATCCGTAATAACCAACCCCCTCAGTGGGGTCCAGTTCGATGAGCTGACGAAACACCTCAGCCGCTTCTTCAAAACGATTCAGATCGATGTAAAGCTCTCCCAACCCGAGAAGAATCTGGGGATTAGGCGTTTGCGGAAGGGAGACAATGCGTTCGTACATCTCGACGGCTTTCTCTACCTGGTTCCGTTGTAAATAAATGACCGCCAAGTTGTAATAAGCATCCACCCGATTCGGATCCTGGGCCAGAATTTCCTTGTAGCTCTTTTCAGCCAAATCCAACTCTCCCTGGTCAATATAAATCCTGGAAAGGAGTTCTACCGCCTCAACCTCCTTCGGGTCCAAGTTCAGGCATCTCCTCAGGGCAACGAGGGCACTTTCTTTCTTCCCCAACCGGAGATAGTCCTTTCCGATGGCCAAATAGAGGGCCGAAGACGTTGAGTCATACAACAATGCCTCCTGATACGCCAGAAGGGCCGCAGCATAATTCTGGTTAAGATCGTGAATCACCCCATCCACATACCGATTAACGGCCCTCGGATCCGGCTCCTCCAACTCACCCTCTTGGGAAGAAATCAGAACCCTCTGTCCAGCACATCCCCAGAAGATGAAGACACTACCGATCAACAGAATAAACAGAAATTTTCTCACGAACAATCGCTACTCCTCAATGAATGGATGAAACAATCTAACAACAAATGTATCATAAAAGGTAAACATTTCCAAGAAAAAAATGGTCTTCAGTGAAAATCCCCCGCTAAAAATCCTATTCCTTACTCTATGCCTTTACCTTCATTTGACCAATGGTCATCCACTTTGGTTCCATAACCTACAGAATTTTCTTGCCATAATGCTGGATATAAAAACGCATGAAAAGGCAAGACGATGAACTCCATCCCTTGGATTTCTAGGGTGACCCCCAAAATTTTGTAATAATGAGCGTATATGGGTATCGCCTTTTTGCCTGCCTGCCGGCAGGCGGGTCAGTCGAGGATTCTACCAGACCCCAAGTTAACGATAAAGGGGTAGGCATTATCCCGAGACTTCGGGATGGCAAAGGGGAGATGGAAGGGAGGACGTTCTATTTGGCGTGTGGGAGCTCAAGCAGTGCAATTGAGAACCTACAAAAAGGCGGATTCTTTGGCTACTTTCTTCTAAAGAAAGTAGCATAACTTGTTTCATTAATTCAATCATCCCTTTTTAATAAAACAACAGATTTCACTCTATTGTTTTTATGCTGTTAATTAAAGGAAAAACTTAGACGATTTGAAAAATGGGGGGTCATTCAGTCCCTTGGATTTCCCATTGCAAATGACTCCCGTCCTTCGTATATTCCAGACATGAATCCATCCGACAGGAAAAAATGGGTCGACGTGATCTTCCCCCATCCTCCACTCCAGAGATTCACCTACGAGGTTCCCGACAGATTTCATCAAGAGCTCCGTCTGGGACACAGAGTCTTGGTTCCCCTGGGCAACCGGAAAGTTACCGGATTCGTCGTCGATTTCGTGTCCCGACCCGAGATCGAGAACCTGCGGGAGATCGAAGATATAGTAGATGCTTACCCCTTGTTGACTCCAGAACTCCTGAAACTCACCCGTTGGGTAGCCGAATATTACATCTCAACCTGGGGAGAGGTCATCCGCGCTGCCCTTCCACCCGGTATTCACCAAAAAAGTAACCTCATCATCCGAAGTATCGAAAATGCTCCCCTACCCCAGGAACCTCTCTCCGAAAGTTCTAAAACCATTCTCTCGATCATTCAGAACAAAGGCAAGATTTCTCTGCGCGGGCTCGAAAAACAGATGGGGACGAGAAGAATCCGTTTCGAGTTGGCGAAACTGGAGAAAATGGATTTGGTGCAGGTAGAACACGTACTCGAAGCACCCAGAGTTCATGCTCAGTTAGAGAAGTGGGTTTCCCTTTGCGAGGGACTCGATCCTGAGGATATCCACGAAATCAGTAAGCGAGCTCCAAAACAAGCAGAGGTTCTGGCAATTCTAACCAAACACGGAGGTGCGGTACGAAGGAGTAACTTGGGAGTAGACTTCCCAGTCCTGCGGAGACTGGAAGAGAACGGATGGATCGAGATATGGGAAGAGGAGGTGTCCCGAGAACCCTACCAAGAATATGCGGTCGAACCTCCCAAACCAGTAACCTTGACAGAAGAACAGACCAAAGCCCTGTCTCACATAGATGGAGCGTTGAAAAAAGAAAAATTCCGCGTATTTCTCCTCCACGGCGTCACAGCCAGCGGCAAAACCCAAGTCTACATCGAATCCATCCGACAAATTCTGGACAGGGGAAAAACGGCCCTCGTACTCATCCCGGAGATTTCTCTGACACCCCAGGCCGTTCAACGATACCGTGGAACGTTTGGTGACGAAGTCGCTGTGCTCCACAGCCGGATGTCTCCGGGAGAGCGGTACGATTCCTGGCGAAAAATCCGTGAGGGAAAATGTTGCATCGCCTTGGGACCCAGATCGGCCGTCTTCGCTCCACTGGAGAACTTGGGTCTCATCGTGGTCGATGAGGAGCAAGAATCTTCGTATAAACAGATGGATCCTGCTCCCCGATACCACGCTCGAGACGTGGCCGTCCTGCGGGGAAAGCTGAACGACTGTGCCGTCATCCTGGGTTCGGCCACACCGAGCTTAGAATCCTACTTCAACAGTCTGGAGGAGAAATACACGCTCTGCGAGCTGACCCATCGTGTGGACCGGATTCCCATGTCCAAAGTCACCCTCGTGAACCAAGGCGAAACGAAGACGAACGATGAGAGCAGAATACTCTCGCCTCTTCTCCGAGAAAAAATAGAGGAGCGATTGAAAAAGGGAGAGCAGATCATTCTCCTCCAGAATCGCCGGGGATATGCCACTTTCCTTCGATGCGGAGCGTGTGGGAACATCGAGGAGTGCCCCCATTGCGACATCACCCTGACCTATCACCAGAAAGATCACCGCCTCCGTTGCCACTACTGCGGATTTCAAAAACCCGCACCGGAGGCCTGCCCGAGTTGCAGGGGTGCCACACTCCTCTACAGAGGCGTCGGGACGCAGCGGGTGGAAGCGGAAATACAAAAGCTCTTCCCCAAGGCGCAGTTGCTCCGTATGGACCAGGACACCACGAGGCGGAAGGGAGCTCACGACCGGATTGTTCTCGAATTTGAAAAAGGAAAGGGGGATGTGCTTCTCGGAACCCAGATGGTCGCCAAAGGACACGATTTCCCACACGTCACTCTCGTTGGAATCATCTCCGCGGACACCGGGCTCTACTTTCCCGACTTCCGGTCCGCCGAGAGAACATTCCAGCTGCTGACCCAAGCCGCCGGGAGGGCCGGAAGAAGACACATCAGGGGAGAAGTCATCATCCAGACACTCTCTCCGGCGAATCCCGCATTGCAATTCGCCGCGGAACAGGACTATCTCGGGTTTTACCGATGGGAGATCGAGCAGAGGAAAGAGCTGGGATACCCCCCCTGGGGCAAAATCGTCGCCATTCGGTTCAAGGGAGCCAGAAGGGAAAGAGTCGCAAAGGCTGCCCATCTTTTCGCAGAACAAGTACCTCCCGACAACCTCTCTGAACTCCTGGGTCCTGCATCTTCTCCTCTTTCGAGGATCAAGAGGATGTACCGTTACCAGATTATCTTCAGACAGAAAAGAGATCTGGATCCTTCAGGGAAAAAACTCAGAGGGGAGATCAGGAGCGCGTTAACACGGTTCCACGAAAAGACGCACTTTCCCGATGTCCGGGTAGGTGTCGATGTCGATCCTGCAGACATGATGTAATCACAGGAGCTTCCACTTTGAGGAAAAAGAGCGCATTATGCAATGATTGTCCAGGAAATCCGTTTAGCAGCACCTGTGGCTCGTTTTTTGCAAAAAAAGATTTAGATATATTGTCAGTAACAACAAATGCTTAAGGATCGTAAAAAATCGTCCTTGAAGAGCGAACGGGTCAATTTTCAACGGGGAGAGAACCAGTGAGGATCGGTATTTTTTCCGATGTTCACGGAAATTTAGAAGCGCTGAAGGTTGTCCTGAAGGCACTGGAAAAGGAGAAGGTGGATCGATCATACTGTGTGGGGGATCTCGTGGGATACGGTCCCAACCCCAATCAATGTGTTAAAAAGGTCATGCAATTCTCCGATGGAGTCGTGGCAGGAAATCACGATCGCGCGGCTACGGGCCTGACTCCAACGACCAATTTCAACGAATACGCCAGAATGGCTATAAAGTGGACCCGGAAGGTGTTGAATGAAAATGCGATGAACATCCTAAACCGACTTCCGGTTGTTCTGAGAGAGGGAAAGATCACACTGGTCCATGCCACACCGGACGAACCCGAGGCGTGGCACTACATCTTCACCTACACGGATGCCCATCGGAGCTTCGGAGCCTTGAAAACACCGCTCTGCTTCGTCGGCCACTCCCACGCCCCGGTGGCATTCGTCCGAAATGAAGAAGGCGAAATTTTTACTCAGGATCCGACGGAGATAAAGCTCGAAGAAGGCAAGATGTACATCATCAACATGGGAAGCGTGGGACAACCCCGGGACGGAGATCCCAGAGCCTGCTACGGCGTTCTGGATACAGACGAAAGCCGGTTCCGGCTGAAACGGCTTGCCTATTCTGTCGAAGTCGTCCAGGAAAAGATGTGGAAGGAAAACCTTCCGTCGTATCTCATCGACCGGCTCTCCGCCGGACAGTAAAATGGATTTTGGAGAGGAGTGTATTCATGGAGACAAAAGAGTACCACAGTGATTCCATCGATACGATGCTGTCGAGAGAGCAGTTCGAAGACATCTCCGAATGCTTATCGAACCTCGCAGAGAAGCTGGGGGTAACGGCTATCCTCCTCGTCAACAGCAGCGGACAGACGGTCGCCCAGAAAGTGCGGAGTTCCTGGAGTCTCGACTCAACGATCCTCTCCACCTTGACGGCCAGCAGCTATGCCGCGGCCAAAGAGATGGCCCGAATTCTGGGTGAGAGGTCCAACTTTAGAATGGTCCTTCACGAAGGAGAGCACCACAACGTCTATGTCTCCAGCGTGAACAGAGATTTTTCCCTGATCATCATCTTCGAAACCGGCGTGGCTTTAGGAATGGTTCGGCTATTCGCCAAGAAGACCATCGCCCAACTCCTCTCCGTCCTGCCTGAACGAGGAGAAGGAATCGATAAAATAAACCACCTCTTTGACCGACGTTTTCAGTCTCTCTTAGGCGAAGAATTGGACCGGACTCTCAGGGATTCCCCTGAGATGAAGAAGAACCACGAGGATTAAAAGATATGTTCATCCATTGGGCATTGCGTGAGATCCACTTGAAGATTGTCTATTACGGCCCTGGCCTGAGTGGAAAAACAGCCAACCTTCAGTACATCTATTCCCGCATCGACCCTACTCTGAAGGGAGATTTAGTGACGTTGAAGACTCGGGAGGACAGAACGATCTTCTTCGACTTTCTCCAGTTGGAAGTCGGAAACATCGACGGGAAGAAACCGAAGTTCAACCTGTACACGGTTCCGGGACAGGTCCACTACGACCTCACCCGAAGAATCGTCCTGAACAGTGTTGACGGCATCGTCTTCGTGGCTGACTCGCAGAGGGAGATGATGGATGCCAACCTGGACACCCTTCTGGACCTCGAAAAACATCTCATCATCAGCGGGAAGACGCTGGAGAATTTCCCGTGGGTTCTCCAGTACAACAAACGGGATCTCCCCTCGGCAGAGCCGGTAGAAGAAATGGAGAAAAAATTGAACTTCTTCGGAGTCCCATCCTTTGAAGCCGTAGCTCCCCAGGGGCAAGGCGTGTTTGCCACGCTGAAGGAGGTCATCAAGCAGGTCGTCGCCCGCGCTCACGCACAACTGGAAAACAGACAAAGGGTAAGCGTGCAATGACGAAAGCGAGCTCAACGAACCCCACAACTCCCGGCACCCCAATACAGTCAAAGATCGAAGCGGCCATGAAACGCTTCCACGAAGAGGAACGGTGGGAATCCATCTTTCTCTTCTCCCCCGAGGGACTCCTCATGGCCAGCCAGAGGACTGCGACCGCCTACGACGAAGAAAACCTTCTCGAATTCGCCTTCTCCTTGATCGACGCGGTCAAACTCTTGGAGGATGATCTCCTGGTGAAAGAAATCACGGCAAGAGGACGAAACGGCAAGATTCTCATCTTCCGCTACTTCCATGCTTGGGAAGACGAGCTCATCCTTGCAGCCGTGGTCTCAGGGAAAAAAGGATACAGAAGAGCCTTGACCAGGTTAGTCAAACTCATACAAAGCTTAGGTTGATAGTCAGAAAACCATTCACCGTTCTTAATTCTGAATTCTAAATTCATATACGAGGTATAGAGAATCCAACAGTTTTATTTATCCCCGTTCTATATGGAATGCAAATCCGTAATCACAAACAAATCATAAATGCCTGGTGCATGTACGATTGGGCCAACTCGGCCTTCGCCACCACGGTCATGGCCGCGGTTCTTCCTCTTTTTTTCAGAAACGTCTCGGCCATCACGCTTCCCCAGACCCAGCACCACTTAGCCACCTCCATCTGGGGGTACACGACGGCCATCGCCATGCTGGCCGTGGCTGTGCTCTCCCTGACGTTGGGGCCGGTATCCGACTACGGCTCTTCCAAAAAGCGATTCCTGGCCGTCTTCATCGGCATCGGATCCCTCGCCACAGCACTCCTCACATTCACCGGCGCAGGGAATTGGACCTGGGTATGTCTCTTCTTTATCTTCGGCAACATCGGCTTTGCCGGAAGCGAGGTCTTCTACGATTCGATGTTACCCCATATTGCCCGCCCTGGAGAAATTGATCGGATTTCAACAAAAGGGTACGCCCTGGGCTACGTCGGAGGGGGCATCCTGCTTGCGGTAAACATCGGGATGATCTGGCTTCTGCCCAAAACCGCAATCCAGGCCGATCAAACCCCGGTTCCTCTCCTGGGCATGCAGCTCTCCTTCCTCACCGTGGCCCTCTGGTGGGTGTTCTTTTCCATTCCCTTGTTTCGCCGCGTGCCCGAACCCAGGGGCGCTCAATCGGGACTGGCCGGTGAAAATCCCCTGCGCGTGGCCGGCCGCCGCCTCGGAACGACCTTCCGGGAGATCCGCCGGTACAAACAGCTCTTTCTCTTCATCGTCGCCTTCTGGTTCTACAACGACGGCATCGGAACGATCATCAAGATGGCCGTCGCCTACGGCGACGAGATCGGCATCGGCACGTTCGACCTCGTCGGTGCCCTCCTCCTCACCCAGGTCGTCGGCATTCCTTTCACCCTGTTCTTCGGACGGCTGGCCGGGAAGATCGGTGCCAAGCGATCCATCCTCATCGGGCTCACCATCTACATCCTCGTCGTCATCGGCGGCTACTTCATGACCCAGGCCATCCACTTCTGGATCATCGCCTTCTTCGTCGCCATCGTCCAGGGAGGCACCCAGGGTTTGTCCCGCTCCCTCTACGGTGCCATGATACCCAAGAAGAAATCCGCCGAGTTCTTCAGCTTCTACAACATCAGCGGCAAGTTCGCCGGCATCATGGGCCCGGCCATCTTTGCTCTCGTAGGACAACTGGCCAAAACCAGCCGTCTGGGGATTCTTTCGCTGATCTTCTTCTTCATCGTCGGAGGAATCCTACTCCTCCAGGTCGACGAGGACGAAGGAAAACGCACAGCCACCTCCGCAAACCAAAACGGGTAAACCACCCAAAATTTCCTTGCATATTGCTATAAAATATTGTATCATAATTTTAGTAGTCCCGCAGAGGCTCCGCCTCTGCGAAAGCGTGTCGTAAATATGGAAAGAAAAAGAAACAAATTTTTCTATTTGCATCCAAGTCAAACTTTGGGACGCAGGGGAATAGGAGGTACACGCAGTGGCTAAAAAGGACGGAGGGACAGCGGATT
>Ga0114930_10005826_pt1 | contig 10039 bp, 8 predicted proteins | sample AnhtaG_FD_87300 | JGI IMG/M metagenome (GOLD analysis project Ga0114930, IMG submission 87300) | Deep subsurface microbial communities from Anholt, Denmark to uncover new lineages of life (NeLLi) - Anholt_01485 metaG | ecosystem: Environmental > Aquatic > Marine > Oceanic > Sediment | place... | reverse complement strand
TCTTCAACTCTCTTGACGATAGAGTTGTACTTTGTGATCGGACGAGTAATACCGGTCGTATCAGCCTCCTGAAATGCGTCATTGCCTATAAGCTCTGTGCGAACCTGACCCGTAAGGGCAACCAGTGGCACCGAATCCATCATCGCCGTGGCAAGTCCGGTAACCAAATTACATGCACCAGGCCCGCTGGTCGTAACCACAACGCCGACTTTCCCGCTGGCACGTGCATAGGCGTCAGCCATATGGCAGCCTCCCTGCTCGTGCCGCGGATTTATGAAATTGATAGGCGCATCGTATAGTCTGTCGAACAAAGGCAGCACCACCCCGCCGGTATAGCCGAACATCGTATCGACACCCTGTTCGATAAGCGTATCGACTATTATCTGGGCGCCCGTTCGGCCTGAGGATTCGTTGGCTGCCTTGGGTGAATTGCGAGGTTTGGACTTCATTTTTGCCCCTTTCCCGATAAACGCATGCTTCGTTATTCCGGTCAACTATAGCTCAACGGGCCACCTCCGGGAAGCTAATTGTCCTTACCCAAGAAACGATCAGACTGCCCGAAGATACAAGGCCCTGCCATAATCCCGTAACCATCCGCCTCAGCGGACGTCTCAGGACCGCACTTACACGTTTTCATGCAAGTGCAGGGAAATTATACAAAACCGAAAACCTTGTGTCAATTGTTTTTCGGCAACTTGCCACCGCAACGACAACAATTCTTGGCCTCTGAAACAAGGTAATACCGACGATTCCATTTACTGATCGCCGATTGCCTGAGCCTGTCATTCCTGCGAAAGCAGGAATCCAGGCCCTTTCAACTGGTATCAGGTGCAATTCTTAACTCTGACCGGTATAGCAACGTATGCAAGCCAGAAGCAAAAAGAATAGGGCAGTGCCCTAATTTGAGGAAAAGGGCTGAAATATAAGATCATTTGTAGAGTTCAGAGTGAGAACCAAGTCTGGCAAGTTTTAGTTGGTTTTCATCTTTATCAATTCGATATATGAGCAACCAGTCAGGTCCCAAGTGTAATTCACGGTATTTCTTCAAAGGGCCTGATAGTCTATGCTCTTTATATTTGGCAGGAAGTTTCTCCCTTTTAAGGAGTCTCTGTATAACATCAATTAGTAATTTCAAATCCTTTTGTTGCCGCTTCGCTAATTTGTAGTCTTTCTTAAACTTGCCGGAACGGGTTACTTTCAACTTTCTAAGTCCTCGAGTAATTTATCTGCGTTATCAAAAGTAACACCGTTACCGGATTCTAACTGCTCTACAGCCTGCAATGTGGCTTGCTTGGGAAGCTTTAGCTCAAAAGGAATCGCCTGCCGCAAAACGATTTGCCTAATATAAATCCCTATTGCCTCAGACATCGAAATGCCCAATTTATCTAAGACATCTCTTGCTTGTTTTTTAATGTTGGGGTCAATCCTTGCTTGTATGTAAGTGTCGTTTGCCATTTTTGAACCTCATCATCACCTATAGCCAGTATGCTATCGCATTGACGTTGTCACTACATATACATTACATTTATTTCTCGACCAAATCAAGCAAAAACTTTTAACGAAGCCTGTTTATTTGCGAGATTTTAAGCAATATAACATAAGCTCTGCACCAGTAATTAGTTACGACTGCCTGAAACATTTTACGCGATTTACAAAAAACTCCTTCATTTAATGGGCATCGGCAATCGCAGCAGGTACAACAAAGCAGCTCTCGAGTACCGAAGATATTTTGAATCTTTCAAATTGGCACGGTACCGAAAATAGCTGGACTGCGATTGAGCGGCTGTTATAATAGTGCAATTGAGTAAGTTTTTAGGTTTTTAGGAGAGCTTTTTATGTGCGATAAATGCGGTTGTGGCGAAGCTAAGACCGAAAAAACCTTCCAAGAAGAAGTCAAAGAGGCAATTGACACGATCCGGCCGGCCCTACAAAGCCATGGCGGCGATGTCGAGCTCGTGGGAGTCGATGACGATAATACCGTCAAAGTTCGCCTGCAGGGTGCCTGCCAGGGCTGCCCTGGTGCCATGATGACAATGAAACAGGGCATCGAAAGAATCCTAAAGGAAAAATTGCCAGAGGTCAAAGAAGTCGTCGCTGTGGACTAAACGCAGCCAAAAGAATTGGTCAGCTATCTGGCGCCTCTCGTTTAACCTCAACCGGTCTGCGAAAGCGGAAAATATTGACATACCCTCGTTTCGAGCCTACCTGTGCAACAAACTGATAAGGGCCGACATCTTTTGGCGTGCGCAGGTCCGCTATATTCTTATGTAGCCCGAACCGTTTGTAGCCAGTATGTTGGTCGCTCAGACCCTCTCTGGTAGCCCACACGACATAAGTAATACCTTCTTTGTAACAGGCCTTAACAAATTCTGACGGACTCTCAGCCTGCGGTAGACGAACAACGTGGTCAGTATATCTGGGCGCGAACATCTTCACCACCCCAGCCATGTAGACCCCCAGTTTCTCGCCGGGCTCGGCGTTATCAATGTACCAGTCCGCCAACTGTTTGAACTCCTTGTCTTGCTGCCCGTCACCAAGCAGGCGAACAACCATAAACTGGTTCGACACTATGATCAGACACATTAGGGCTAGTATAGATAACTCGCGCACCACGTATCTTGCTCTGTAAATATAGATGCGCCCGGCAAAAATAAGTCCTACTACCACCATCGCCACCCACGGCAAGGATGCCGACTTCGGACTTACCGGGGCCATCTTTGGCAAATAAGGAACGAGCGACACAAACCAAATAATCAAAATCAATACGACTAACGCCTGAAGTATAAGGACAACAGGTTTGGGCAATTTCCCGTCTCTGTCTACAAGCCGCCACGCGCTCTGCAAGCCAAGTAGAGAAAGCAGAAGCGCTATCCAAAAAATAGTTGTATGGAATCTCTGGAGTGGATACGGGTACAAGGCGTGAAGCAGGAAATACGGGACAAAAAATAACAGCAACGCCAATATTTTCCACTGACGCCGGCAAAGCCCATAGATAGCGCCGAAAGCAAAACTCACTATCGCGATAATTTGGCTGATGCTGAAGAATGTCTTTATCGATTCGATTTCGCCCGCAGTCAGTCGCACAAAGCTCGCTTTCGCCGCTGCTGTCAACGCGAACAAAGGACGAAATCCCACAGTCCAGAGCAATCTCATATGCAGGCCAATGCCGGTCCTGCCCTCAACTGAACCAGAAAATGCCTCCGTGTACTTTTTCGTGAACAATACGTTGAAATAATGGCTTGTCCCCCGCTCCCAGGTCAAAACTGTGCCCAGCATCCAAAGTGCCAGAGGAACGAGGGCTAGCGCAGAGCATAGAAAAGCTCGAATCCTTTCTCGCTTGTCTTTGCGGCGTATCATATCCATTACGAAAGCAGCCAGAATGAGTGCCGCCCCTTCGTATCGCACCATTGTTGCTATTGAGGCAAAAACGTAGCACCAATTGGAGCGTTTGAAAATCAAGTAAAACGTCAGCAGCAAGAAAAACAGCAGCGTCGTTTCCATGATCGGTTCGGTCAGCATATATAGCACCCAGTGGTTCAGGATGGCGACGAGCGCGAACCAAATGGCGGCCCTGCCCACTATCTGCTTGCCGACCAGATAAAACAAAACCAGATTAAGCGGATGCAATATCGCGTTGAGAAGCCACCCAGCCGTCAAATCCGGATGCTGCCCACCTACCAAATACGAAAGTGAAGCCTGCAGCAGCCCCACCACCGGTGCCTGTTTGAAACGTGCCGGAAGCCTGAAGGACAGTAAATCATGGCCCACCTTGACAATGTCGGGAAAATCCGAAATGGGAACAACCTTATGGCCAAAATACAGAACCGACTGATAGATGCCAAAGGCCAAAAGAGCTGCAATCACAAAGAGCTCAAAGTGCCTTTCTCGTTTCGCAAGCTCGTCAGCTTCTATGTTAGTGACAGAGTCAACAGGCTTGCTTTTCGGCAGCCGCTTGCCAGCCTTTGGCCTATACTTTCTTCTCTTCCGCTTACCCATTTATCAGTCGGTCTTTTCCAATTCGATTGTCTGAAACATGCCGAAAATGTCATTTGCCGGTGACAGCAGGTATTCGACAGCCTTAATGACGGGATAGGTGAAAGACGGCACCAGTTGACGTAGTGTCAGACCGCCGCTAAGTAAATATCGCAGCGGCGTGTGATTTCGTATCCTGACTATTCTCAAAGACGGAAATTCGTCTTCAAATATCTCCCGGTCGCGCGCAAAAATTATCCACGGGATTGCCCCGTTCCCATGCGAAACCGGCCCAATCTCTTCCAGCTCCCACTGCGCCTGTGTGTCAAATACCTCATGATGAAAGTTCTTATAGATAAACCTTGACCACCATGTATTTGCCGGTTCAATCATAACAATCCTGCCGGAACTCTTAAGACAGCGCACGGCCTCTTTGAAGAAAGCCCGCGCGTCAGTCATGTGGTGAAGGACATCGAACATGAAAAAAGCATCAACACTCCCCCGCTCGAAGGGCATATCAACGGCAGAGAACACCCTATCCACATTCGGCAATTCAAGGATGTCGGACGTGATCACGTTGCCAATTACCTCTTTAATAAAGCCTCCACCACTGCCAAGCTCCACGAGAACGCTCTTCTCGTGACCAGGCACTGCTTCTCGAAATTGCATGTAAAAATCGATATACAGTTTCTTGAGAAACGGTTTTCTCCGTATGATCTTGGCGTGCAATAACGTAGTAGCAGGGTCATCAAGATCCTTGATATCTTTTGCCTCGGGTAGTCTGAGCCATCCAATAACCTTCATAATGTCCCGCGCTCCTTGCCTCCGCAGGCGCTGCGACTATCCGGTAGAACGCTTCTTGACAAAATGCCCTACCTCATAAACTGGCCCGAACAAAGAAGCAACACTTCGCATCTGAATAAGACGCACCTTATCCAAAATATTGTCAGCCGCACTAAACACGTCCTTTTCTGTGGAAAAGTGATGCTCACGGATGTTACAACCCAACAACCGAAACATGAATACCATGAAGCGCCGCTCAACCGGCACGCCGTATACTGCCTGACCTCCAGGTTTAAGGACCCTGCGAATCTCCTGAAAGGCTTGAGGTTGCTCAGCGGGCTTAAGATGCTCGAGAATACTAACCAACAAAACCGTATCAAAGAAATCATTGTCATAAGGCATGGCTAACACACTGCCGTTCTGCAAATGTGTCTCAATCTGCCTGGCCCTAAATACGCCTGCAACATCCTCTACGGAGGCGCTCAGGTCCAGACCATGAATTTCTTCATAGATCTCACGAAGATTAGGAAATGTGACACCGGAGCCAAAGCCCACTTCCAAGACTCGCTGGCCTGGCGTGCACTCAGCCAAACACAGCTCAATCCGTCGGCGATACATTTTACCGATAATAGGCCAGAAATAGAATCGAAGCGGGTCATCACGATCGACGCCGGTATATTCACAGTAGGGCAGTAGCTTCAATTTAGGCAAGGCGCTTGTTCCTGCCATTCTTATGACTCAATTTTGCAGAACTCTTCTTATGACTCTAACGTCTTTTTCCAAGCCATTTGATTTTCTTAAACGCAACCCAGCTCATCCTAATTAGCAGCCAACCGTGCCTGAAACGACTGATATTTGTCTTGCCGTAAGTTCTCGCGTGATACGTCACCGGCACCTCGGCCACCTTAAGATTCTGCTTTACAGCTCCGAAGATAAGGTCGAAATCCCCGAAAGGATCGAAATCACCAAAATAGGAACGGTTGGCCTCAATCAGCTCGTAGTCTTTCTTGCGAATCATTTTCGTGCCGCAAAGAGTATCCTTAAACCTCTGACCCAACAACCAGCTAAACAATACGCCGAAGAACTTATTACCGAGCAGATTTAAGAAACGCATTGCTTGCCTTTCCATCGGATAAACAAGCCGGGAACCATTGACGAACTCACCTTTCCCGTCCCGCAGCGCCCTGAAGAATTTCGGCAAATCTTCAGGCGGAGCTGTCAAGTCCGCGTCCTGGATAACCAGCACATCTCCTTCGGCAGCAGCAAAGCCTTTTCTTACAGCGTCGCCTTTACCCACACCGTCACCCTGATGGATCAAGCGTATTTTTCGCTGTGGATGTTTTTTCATCTGAGACTCTATCTCCTCCGGCGTGCCGTCCGTGCTGTTCCCATCAACGAAGATTATCTCCGTTTCGCGACCCATTTTGGGGATACGTGTCACCGCATCCTCAATGTTACCACGTTCATTTCGGCACGGAATTATGACAGAAACGGACAAATCCTCATCACACAAAGCAGTAGGAACCGGACGGGCTACTACTAGGTTGATTAAATTGAAATAACGGAGCCCCGGCAGCAAAGAAAGAAAATAATTGCAGAAAGCCGTCAGCGGGGGAATTCGCTTCGGCACCAGCAGAAAGGAAGCACTTCGGATGACATCAAAGCCGGCTAATTTGAGCAGATTTGCAATATCCTCCGGTGGAAGCCAGTTCAGGTATGAGTAAGGCCGACGAATTCCAACAAGCGAGCCCAGCCGCAAAAACACTTCCCAAAGATAGTTGTAGTAGGTTATCACTACCCGCGTGCCTTCATCAGTCAGCGGACGGATACGCTCCAAGACTTGCTGAATGTCGTGCCACTTGCCTAGCGAGTTGCAGATCAGAACGTAGTCAAACTTCTCATCGAGTTCCAATTCATGCGGATCCACTGCATAGAACTTCAGGTGGCCAAATCGCTCTCTTGCGAGCGCAATGGCACCAGGATCCGCATCGACCCCAACACCATAAGATGGCTCAACCGCTGCCAGAAGATCACCGCATTCACAACCGACATGCAAGACTCTGCTGTTCGGGCGAACAACGAACCTATAAATTCTGTCGAGCCATCCGTAGTAATAAGCATTGCGCCTTCGCCAACGAAGCAGCGCCTCCTCGTCTGGCTGGCGCTCCGCTTCAATGTCAGGCGATTCGCAAGTCCGACCATTTGGCTCAACCATAAGCTCACTTCCTGCGCTTCTGAACCGTCTCTTTCGTCATCGGGGCTCCCTTCAACCATTCGCAGATACGCTCGGCGCTGGGATTATCAATCACGCCTCTCTCGGTAATGATGGCGGCAATATCCCGCGCCTCTGTGACATCGAAAGCTGGATTGTACACATTAACTCCATCAGGAGCGATCCGTGTATTGGTCTGCCAGAGGCGGATTATCTCATCGGCAGCTCTCTGCTCGATTGGTATCTCGGCGCCGCTCTTTATGCTCAAATCAAACGTGCTTGACGGCGCAGCAATATAGAAGGGTATGCCGTGTTCTCGGGCGAGTATGCTCAAGCTGTAAGTGCCGATCTTGTTGGCCGCGTCACCATTAGCCGCAATTCGGTCGGCACCAGTTATCACCGCGTCAATTTTCCCCTCTTTCATCAGCCAACCAGCCATATTGTCACAGATAACAACAACATCTATACCGGCTTGTTTCAATTCCCAGGCAGTCAATCGCGCACCTTGCAGTAACGGGCGTGTCTCGTCGGCATAAACCGTGAACTTCTTGCCCCTTTTATGCGCCTCGAACATCACCGACAAAGCCGTCCCCTGTCCCGCAGTTGCAAGTGCTCCCGCATTGCAGTGCGTCAAAATACCAATACCATCTTTGATAAACCTTTCACCGTTCTGGCCAATCCGCCGGCACATATCTACGTCTTCCTCGTAAATCGCGTTTGCCTCGGCCAAAATAAGTTCCCGCAACTGCTGCAACGTTGCCGTTCGCTGGTCAGCAACAAATCTTTCGGCAGTCTGGCGGACTCGGTTCAGCGCCCAAAATAAATTTATCGCGGTAGGACGAGACGACGCCAGGTACTCACACGATTCAGCCAGAGCCTCGATTCCCTGCTCCAAACCATCCGCCGCTGACTTTTGCACCGCCAAAACCAGTCCATAGGCCGCTGAAACACCTATCGCCGGAGCACCCCGGACTGCAAGAGTCTTAATCGCTTCATATAGCTGTTCAACCGTGCGGCACTGAATCTTGACAAATTCAGTCGGCAGCCGTCTCTGGTCTATCAGCTCCAAAAATCCATCAACACCGCCAACCCATTTAACTGTCTGAGCTATCATGTAAACCGTCTCTCGTCTCTCGATTTTCGTTTCCCGATACTCGACGAGTATCGAGCATCCAGTATCGAATATCAAGAATAGATTTTTCCCTCTCTATAATCCTGCCAAGCTAACTCAAAGGCCTTCCTGTCACTCGGTGCCCGTCTCAATTCCACGTCCTGGCACCCGAACAATTCGGGTCCGCCTTCAGGCGGATTATATTCAACGCGCAATATAGAACTTCTTAACGACTCATTCTCAGGTTTGAACTTCAAAGGCTTGCCGGTTGCTTTGTTAATAATATCAGGATGTATCTGGATGCCGTCCTCAGCAAGCACAAGATGAGAACCACGTGAGCCGCTGCCTCGTTCCAGCAATTGCACAATTGCCTTAAGATATGCTACACTGGTCAAAGCAAGATGCTCCGCCCGGACCGCTTTTGTGACACCCTCGGCATCCTTCAAATCGAATCCCCGTCCGCCTGGGGCGGATATATCCTTATAGAGCTTCACCGCGCCTTTTAGAGCCTCGCAGGCATCGTGCAACTCCCTGATATGCCCGCCTGATGCCGTCATACGGCCCTGAATCTCCTCTACTACATCCTCCGGCACTAAACCGCTGGATGGACTTCCATATTGCTCAGTCTTTGAGACAAATTGACTCAGTTGCCGGTCAATCTCGGCCTGCTTATCCGAGTAATCTGGTATTTCGCAGCCATAGACATTCACGATGTACTCCGCCGCTCGCAGGCCGCCGACTTGGCCGGTGTTCAGGGCGGAGCCGCCGGGCCTCTTGACGCCGTGGGTCCCAGCCATCTCACCGATCACAAAAGTCTGAGGTATCTTGGACTGCCACCATGTATCCACCGCAAAGCCACCATTATTGTGCTGGGCACAAACCGCAATTTCAAGCGGCTCGACATACAAGTCAATACCATTTTCCTTGTAGACCTCGATAGCCAGAGGATTCATATGAGCTAAGCGTTCGATAGGCATCTTCTGAAAGGCACCCACCTTTTTCAGATACTCATAAGCTTCTGGCTCGAGATCATTAACGTCAAAATCCTCCATTGGATCGCTGCCGACAGGATCGCGCAAAAAATCCATAAAGACACGTCTGCCCTTTTGCGTTTCATTAAACACCAGAATATCAATCAATGACGATTGCAGATTCTCAATCCGCTGCGGGTCAAAAGGCCACTGATAACCTTTAAGGAAGATATTCGTCGCCATCTTGCCCATTGATGGGAAGAAGTCCGTCAGAAATTCTCGCTCATTCTTGCCTCTGACATCAGTGCTGAAAATTCGCGGAATTGCCTGCATATAAGTACCGGAGACGTTCCAGCGGAACTTTGTGCTCGCAAGTCCAAACTGTGATTCCGTCAGATTCTCAGCAGCCAAACCTGCTTTGAAGGCAAGCCCGTGAATGCCCAGCTGCCCTCTTGGATAGACGCTGCTTTTGTAAAGCTCACCGGGCCCACCAGCAGCGAGAACAATATTAACACCGAGATAAATGTTTACCGCGTAATTTGACTCAGTGGCACTGGCCTTGTCTATCGTCACAACGCCAGCAATTCGTTTGGATTGCCCGGCTCCGACTGTAAGCAAGTGTGCGACTTCCTGACCGTCTACAATCCTGACACCATATCGCTCGAGCTGCTTTTGCAAACACTCGCTCATATATTTGCTTGTCTTAGGACCGGCAGAGGTGGCTCGTTCGTATGGGTCGTTGTCCGTCTTGTAGCCGACAAAGCTCCCCATACCATCTGTTGGAAATGGAACACCTGCCTGCACGAGATGGTAGAATTCGCGAAGTGAGCCTATTGCTTCAGCAAGTGCTAAATCACCGTGACAACAGCCGGCAGCGGTCAGGCTTTTTGCAAATTCTTTAGCGCCGTCGACGACGTCTGGACTTGTTCCAATCTTGTAATACGTCTGCTTGTCCGAACCGCTCATGCGCGATGCACCTAAGCCGATTCC
>Ga0114930_10005825_pt1 | contig 10039 bp, 10 predicted proteins | sample AnhtaG_FD_87300 | JGI IMG/M metagenome (GOLD analysis project Ga0114930, IMG submission 87300) | Deep subsurface microbial communities from Anholt, Denmark to uncover new lineages of life (NeLLi) - Anholt_01485 metaG | ecosystem: Environmental > Aquatic > Marine > Oceanic > Sediment | place... | reverse complement strand
GCAAGTTCGACCGGTAGGCGAAACAGAGAATCGCTTAGCTGGCGGATGTTTCCTCGGATATGCCACCCTTTCTTATGCTCGGAGGCAATGACTCTATCCAATTTTAATTGTGGCAATTCAGTACGTCTTAACCATTGGTTGAAAAACCAGTCCAGTGGTTCTCCATAGACATTCTCAGCTAACTTTTGGAATTCCTTTGTTGACACCGGCTCGCCGGAATTAACGCGCAGATCCTCATAGGTCTTGAAAATACGAAAGAATTTCCTATCCCCAACAACCTTACGAAGCATGTGGCAGATAAACGGCTCTTGCTGACAGCGAAGCCGGGGTTTCTCCTTATAAGCCTGTGCCAGTGCCGTCCGTTTTTCTGGCTCGCCTCGTGTTACCTCATAAACTCGTGCCAATGCTTGCTTGCGGTACCGGCCCGATTTTTTCTCAGCTTCGGCCTTCGGGTATAGATTCGCCTGATAGTCGGCGAATGCGTCAGCCGGAAATGGGTCCGAGTGGTGCAAGACTTTGACCTTCGCAGTATGGACATTGCCAATGTTCCACACTGCCGAGAACAAGAAGTCTGCTCTGCCGTTATGGAGGAGCACCCATTGAGAGCCGTAACCTTCGCTTTGCCCTTGCGAAGCATGCGGACCTATTTGGATATCACGTCCTTTGTTCAGAATCACTTTTCGGCTGGTCAGATGGCCAAATCTGCCCTTTTGTGCATCGGCTGGAATCCAGCCGTAATCTGGAAGGAGAAATTCGGCCCACATGTGTGGATACATATTTCCGAAATGCTGGACGCCCGCCAGCCCGCCCGGCGACAACTTTGTCTCAAACTTATAGAGCGGTTTCAACTGTTCCTCCCCAATCCAAGGCCACCCACCCATGAATGCAAAGACCGCTCTTGCTGGAATCCCCGCTGCACGACACAAAGCGCAGAAGAACGCAGTGTATTGGCTGCAGCATCCTTCGTAATACTCTTCGCCGGTCTTTTCATCTTTGACCGGATAATCTAATAGGCACTTGATCCCTCGTCCTCGCTCATAGTCGAGGATCTTGTAACGCATCTTTTTCCTGACGAAGTCAAAGATACGCTTTGTCTGCAGGTAAGGATTTGTTTCATCACCAATAGCCTCTTCGGCCATTTCTTTTATGTTCGGTGTGATACAAATCGTATGACTACTTCTCGTGTAGAGCTCGTACTCTTTGCTTGTCTTATCGTATGTGGCTATGTTGTTCGGGTCGAGCTCTGCATGGATCTCATAACTTTCCAGGCGGAATTTCATGTCCACCTTGTAGGAAGGCTTTTCAGGTTCTCTGCCGAAGTCCCAGAAAAACATACGATTGCCGTGCTCAGCATCTTCGTATTCCGCATGGGGCGGTGGCTGAACGGAGATGATCTTCACCGCCTTCTGAGAATCCCACTCTCGTGGTATCGGAATCAACAACTTGAGGTCTTTGGCTCTGTCAATCTTCGCGGGATCGGGAATCAACTCAAAGGAATAGTCAACATTGTAAACTCGCGGATTTCGATAAATAACCTCGGATGATGCCGGGCTGACCAGCGTCGTACAGAACAGCACACACAGATAGACCAAAGTTGCTTTTCTCATGATTGCAGCTCCCAGTTGCGGTCTGGGACCCCCTTGCGTGGCGGCCCCAAGCCTTTCATCTGCTTCCCAACTAACAAGTTTATAAAATGTGCCATCGCAGTTTACTTCCCCGGTTGCCATTTGGTCGGATCGATTCTCACTCCGGCGGCGCTTAGCTTCTTCACGGCGTCAGCGTAGAAAACGTGTGATGATGACAAACCACAGCCCCCAAGCTGCCACTGTGCCAAAAATGTTTCTGCCTCTCATTGCCTTGCTCCTTGAAGCACCGTGAATCCCAGACCAAGGATTACGGCGTGATGTCTGTGTTTTCTCAACCGAGTGACGTTTCCGCTCGTCCAAGCGACAAGCCCCTTCACCGGAAGCTCCTGGTTCAATTTGCAGGGGATTCAGAGGATTCATCATTCTTCTTCCCGTGCTCGCCGCAAGGCCTCTGCTACCTCTGGCATATCGCGGAGCGTAGAGAACTCTCCATTCCTTATCGTCCCGTCAACATAGTTGGCGATATCTTCCTCAGTCATGTCTTGGAGAGCGGCTCCGAAGGAGCTGGTCATTGCCTTCATCAGGGAAAGGCGATCTTTGAGAGTCCGTAACTGTGAGTCAATTTGCTCGATCTGAAACGCATTTCCCCACGCCTCATAGATTCTTCTTTGTTCGTTGAGCGCGGATTCCTGCAACGCCATCCCCACAAGATCATAGATGAGGAATCGCCCGGAAGAAGAAAGATTGCTTCCCGTCCTGAAAACGGAACCGGTGATCCGGAGAGCGTCTTCGTATCGTCCTGCCGCGATGGAAGCGCGAGCTTGCTCCATAGCACCTTGTCCTGCGCCGCGGAGGATAGCCATGTGGTTCAACGGTAGAGTGAATGCAGCCAGTCCTTTCGCGATTGGGTCGGAACATCCTTCGTTCAACAGGTAATTGTATCCTGCCATCAGGAGATCCATCCGGTTGTCATCGAACCTGTCTTTGAGGCTGGCTTCGGCCAGAGATTGCAGCGCTCCCTGGATGTCCCCGGTCTGAAACCGGCAGCGGGCGTCATAGTAATCTGGGAGGGAATTCGCTGGATCAACTTGCTTCAACTGCGCGATGTGCGCCATGGTCGTTTCGTCAAATTGCCCCTTCGCGATGAGCGCCTCCACGAGTGACGAGAGGACCACAGCCGATTCCGGATGGAGTCTGGCAGCTTCTTCGAGGTATTTGAGAGCCGCATCCTTGTCCTGCATAAGAGATGCCGCGGCGACCCAGTAGATCGGGTCTTCCTTGTGTTCTTCCAGGGTAGCCGCTATCCCCTCAGCCGTTACAATCTGGCCGATAATCGCTTCCAGGTTACCTTCCGAGGACATCAGCAACTTTCTGATCGCTTCCCCGTCGTATCGAACGCTTTTCCCCGTTGCGCGAACATCCGGTTTCAGCCCGCGCCAAAGCGCTTCGATGACAAGGCCGTCTTCCTTTCGCTGCTTCAGGAGCGAGGCAAGCTCTTGCTGCAATTCTCGCGTCTTCTGATTCGCCGAATCCCTTTCCGATTCCGCTTCACGGAGTTGCTCCCTGACATCAGCCATTGTCTTGTTGCGTCGCTCCAGTTCCGTTGTAGCGAGTGACAATCTTTTCATTGTCCCTGCATTCAGAATGACCAGAGCACAGCATGCAACAGCAACGACCAAGATTGCGGCGAGCCATAACCTTTCCTTCATGGTCAGTCCTCCAACGAACCAAGCCCAGCAGTGGGAGTTGACGAGCGTCCGCGCCAGGGCCTGGTTGGCTGCCTTATTTGACATCTGTTAGTTGGCCCGTTTTCGGATCGTACACGCGACGACCTTCACATGTCTCGACAATGAGTTCCTTCAATTCCTCAAGCATATTCCGATGGCCCTTCGAGCTCGATGCTCCGCCGTGATGGCTTGGTGGCCTCGGGGTAATGGGCGTCTGCTGCTCCTTGCGAGGAAAGAATAACAGGGGCAGAAGCAATGAGGCAAGAAGCAAAGCGCGGGATGACGAGAGAGATGGGGGGTAACCGCAGCCCCTGGCCGTGAGGGCCGGCGATGCGGTGCACGGGAGACCGCGCCGAGCCCGAGGATGATTCTTGGAGCGAGGATTCGGGCAGGCTTCGCGTCTTTGCGAGAGAGGTGCACAGGGGGTAGCGGTCTTAGCAGCATGTTTGTTCTCACGCCAAGACGCCAAGGGCGCCAAGCGGAGTTCGGTGACTGCCGCCCAAGACTGAGGGACTGCAATTTCCAAAAAAAGGGGGAACCCCCCGAAAAGTTGGGATTTTGGGGTGGTTTGAGCACGAGAAAATCCCAACCTGGTTGGGAAAAGCGGGGAAAAGGATGGGACAGGGATGGGACGGCAGATGGAAGATGGGGCGTCGAGGCGCAGAAAAGGGCGAATTGGTGGAAAAGATGTGTTCAGAGGTTGCATGTTGTTCCTCGTGAAGGGATTGTGTTTCTCCGTTCTTTTGACAGGATTATACAGGATTGATGAGAATTTGTCAAGCGCAGAAAGCGCAGGGAGGGAAAAGGAGGGAACGCAGAGGCGCGGAGGGCCAGAGGGCGCGGGGAGGGGGATTTTGGACAGGACGAACAGGATAAACAGGATTCTCAGAATCTTGTCAATCCTGTAATCCTGTCGAAAGAGAAATAGGCTGCCGGATGTGGTGTCACCCACGTGGGTTGACTTGTTGCGTGGCTTCAGGGATTTTCCGTTACGAACTGCCCCTCCCTCGCTTCGCCCGGCCTTCAGCAAATCATGGTGGCCATGTGACCCCGCCGAACCCCCCTTCGATGCGATCTCCGACAAATACCGCTTCGCCCGTCCAGCCCCGCCGCAAACTCGATGTGAAGCCCCTCCCCCCAACCTCGAACAAAAAATCCGCCGCCGCCTCAAAGGCTTCCGGCGCTGACGCGAAGGGGGAAGGCTGTGCACTCTTGACTCACCAGCACCCCTCTGGTAGATTAATTGAGGGCGACGTAGCGCCAGTTTGCGAAGCTACGTATTTGCTCTATACACGAATTCTAACGCGAGCCATATGGAATGCGCAGAAAAGGTCTTGATCAACTTACGCTTTTCCCAAACCTGACAGCGCGCTTTCCTTCGACCCGGTATCAGGGGAGCAAAGGGAAGCTCGCCGATTGGATATGGGAGCAAATCGCTGGTCTCGATTTCACGACGTTCTTAGACGCCTTCGGGGGAACCGGTGCCGTAGGATACCGGCTAAAGCGAGCGGGCAAGCATGTTACATACAACGATGTACTCCGTTTCAACTACTACTTCGGGCTCGCTCTGATCGAGAACAGCTCCGTCCGCCTCGGCGGTGAAGAGGTTGAATGGATCCTGCAAAGGCACAACGACCTGGCGTACCCGCGGTTCGTGCAGGACACCTTCAAGGAGATCTACTTTACCCAGGAGGAGAACGCCTGGATCGACCAGACCATCACAAATCTTCGCCAGATCGCGGACCCGTACAAGTTCGCCATTGCTTTCTTCGCGCTATGTCAAGCGTGCATCATCAAACGCCCGTACAATCTCTTCCACCGCAAAAATCTCTACATCCGCCTCGCAGACGTGGAACGCTCCTTCGGAAACAAGGTCACGTGGGACAGACCCTTTGAGGCCTGGCTTCGCGACTTCGTGGCTGAAGCCAATGCTGCAGTGTTCGACAACGGCCGCCCAAACCGTGCGCTAAACCTGGATGCCCTCCAGGTGCCACCGGAGTACGACCTTGTTTACGTGGACACGCCGTACATTTCGAACCGGGGGGTAGCAGTTGACTACCTCAGCTTCTACCATTTCTTAGAAGGCTTGACGATGTATGATGAGTGGGGAAAGCACATAGATCGCCGGTCGAAGCACCACCCCTTGAGAACCCGCCCGAGCGAGTGGACCGACAGAAGGCGCATTCGAGGAGCCTTTGATCGACTATTCCGTCGGTATCGCGATAGCATTCTCGTTGTATCCTATCGAAGCGACGGCATTCCCTCTGAATCAGAACTTGTATCCCTCCTGAAAAGGTACAAAAGCCACGTGCGTGTTGAGCATTTCGGCCCGTACAAGTACGTACTATCAAGGAACTCGCGGTCGAGGGAGATCCTGCTCATTGGCACGTAGGATCTCTTCAGGAGCGAAATAATGACGGCAGAGAAATTCAGGCAGAATCTCTTGGGTCATCTCGGTGATCTGAAGCGGTCTCTGGCCACGGAAACGGGCGATTGGATTGTGAAAGGGTTCATTGATGTCTACAGGAACATCTACACTATATCCGTCGATACGAAGGTCATCTCCAAAATTATTGAGCTGCTCTTGTTCCCCGTTATCTCGCGGTTTGGGGTCGAACACGGCTACAAAATGGTCCTCAGCGAACATCAGAACCACTACCCGGATATAACCTTTGTTGTCCCAGACGATACCAAAATCGCGCTTGACCTGAAAAGCACATACCGCACTGGTCCCCAAACCGTCAAGGGCTTCACCCTCGGGGCCTTTACTGGCTACTTTCGCCAACGCCAATCCACAAAGAACATCACTTTTCCGTACAAAGAATATGCCGCACATTTTGTTCTGGGGGTGATCTATAGCCGTCGTGAGGAGGTTCTTGACGAGCGGCGCGTTCACAAGTTGGACGAGCTCCAGGACATCGTGTCCGTCGTTAAGGATTTCACGTTTCTTCTGCAAGAAAAGTGGAGGCTCGCAGGCGAGCGACCCGGGAGCGGCAACACAAAGAACATAGGCTCAGTGAGGGACCTTGAATCGCTTGTTAAAGGCACGGGACCATTCGCCTCTTACGGGCTTGAGGTCTTCGACGATTACTGGATCAACTATCTGACCGCAGACATGGCAAGGGCGATCGACTCCGAGGTGCCCTACCGGAACCTCGCACAATACTGGAAATGGCGCGACCGTGCTCGAGCGAGGAGGTAGGGTCGGTCACCGTACAGTCCGATACGGCGCCCCGTTTGTGTTGGCCCCTTAGGTTCGGCCCCAGCTTACATGAGCCCCGACTATGGAGAAAGGAGCACGATGTGGTAAAGCTATACGATAAAGCGACCGATCGGTATTTGGGGGAGATTACGGAGGAGGAGTTGCATTTCTTGATTGACAATCTCGAAGAGGAAAGTGTGACGGATGTGGATTATTACATCAACCAGACGATGCTCGAATCGTTGAAGGGAAAGGGGTTGAGCGAAACCCTCACGAGATTGATCGAATCCGCCATGGGCGAAAAGAAAGAGGTGGAAATCCGATACGAGCGAGCAGCATCCGAAGAATAACGATTCTCCCACGTTCCCCGTCATAAGGCGCCTCGCGAAGGTCGCCTGGCAAGAATCAACCTGTCAGCGCGCAACGACGTTTGGCGCCTATTTGAGCGCACAAACCCGTGGGCGCGACTTCGCAACACAGGGAAAAATGACGGGTGGCTTGTAGGCATGACACAGCGTGATCAACGTGCAGTTCGCCGCCCGGCGTGGGTTAAGTCCAACGCCTTGATTCCCAGTTTGAGTGCGGGGGAGTCGGGGGCGAAGCGATAGTCGCCCTTTTCCAGGTTAATGAAAAGCGGGTCGGCTTGCAGCGTGCCGGAAGCGGCTCCTTGAACTATCCCCTTTTGGCTGAAGAATACGTTGCCGGATGATTCAGTGATAGCTTTCGGGCTGGAGATGGAAATCTTTCCCTTCGCGTAGATGATGTTCTTTTCGATGCGGTATTCGGATGATCTTGGGAAAGTCAAATTGGCATCCCCTTCGCTGATGAAGAGGTTGTTCCGGATCGTGTTTCGCCTGGCCATGTGGTTGTGTGAAGGGCGAGCGACACGCAGCGAAAGATTGCCCTCCACGAGGCACCCTTCCGCTTGCTCATCAAGATAGTACGCTGACGCGCCGTACCCGCCCGTCTCCACAATATCGTGGATGAAGTTACCGCGTACGACGATCCCTTTGCAGAAAGTGATGTAGATGCCTGCGCCGTCGTGCAACTCTTTCATCGCACGGTAAATCAAGTTGTTTTCGATGCGGTGTTCGTCACCACCACAAGCAATAGCAGTGTACGGTGTGTCGTGCACCTCGTTGTGAACGACCTCGGAGCGCTTCCCACCGCACCAAACACCGATGGCGCCGGGATAGAGGACGCCGACCCTGAAGACCAGATTATCCGCGACAACGTTGTCCTGGCCTCGAACAATGAGGCCGCATGCACCGGTGTCATGTATTTCACAGTTCTGAACGCGAAGGCTCGTGCAGCTTCTCGCCTTTATCCCTTGCCCTCCGACGTTGACGAGCTTCAGGTCCAGGAGGCAGCAGTTAGAAGCAAAACTGGCGGATACTGCCCCGTCAAATTTCCCCGCGCCAAAGCCGCCCGCGATCAAAGGAGTGTTCGTGACCGAGAGAATCAGGCCGCGAACTGTCACGGCAGTGATCGGTCTCTTTTTCGTGCCCTGGAGCCGTATGATGCCCTCGATGGTCGGCGCCATCACTTCGGCTGTGGTCACGTCCTCGCCCGGCAGCGGCCAATAGACCACCTTCCCTTCGCTCCGGTCGAGATACCACTGTCCCGGCTGCTTCATTCCCTGCCGAACGTTCCACACAACGTACTTCCTCACGCCAAAGGCTCCGGGAGGATGACCTGCCGGATTTGAGAACGTCAGTATGTGACTTTTCTCGTCCATGGCAGCGATTCCCACCATTGACTCATCCCACATGTGATAAACAGTCAGCTCCGCGTTGGCGATATCGAGCCACGGCCCGATGTCCTCGGGGTGATATTTAAGGGTGGTCAGCTCCTTCTTCGTGGGTTTTCGGCGCCATCCGCCACCCGTCGTACTCATCCAGGGCACTCTGAACTCGCTCAGGTGAGTGAAGTAGCCGGTTTTGGGCACGCGTGCCCGCTTGCGGAACCGACCGTTAACCACAAGCATGCGAAAATCCCATTGTGTTGATGAAACGTCGGGGAGCTTCGCCGCCCAGAATCTCTCGCCATCGGGTGTCCAGCCCGTTACCCTTCGGCCTCCGTAAAGGATCACGTTCTCACCCGGAGCGGCTTCAATGGTGATCCCCGAGTCTTGGTCGTCGAGCACGAGGGGCTCATCCAAGAAATATCTCCTGCCTCGCACCAGGATTCGTCTGGCTTTCTTTGTGCCGATCTTCCGCGCTGCATCGCGCGCGGCCCTTAACGTTGCCATCGGCCCATCGGTTCTTGCTTGGTTGGGCGCTGACAGCTCTCCAGACCAAGCGTCGTTGCCGTCCGGGGCCACAAAGAAATCCGTCCCTGACGCCGCAACCGGACACGTCAGCAGAACACTGAGAACGAAAACGGCACTTAAAGCTTTCATCGCACATTTCCTCCATTGACAAAAGGCTGACGCCAAGCTATTTCTCGAGAGCGGATGAGCAGTCTCGTTCCCGAGTGAAACTCGAACTCCCGAGCGAAAGGCATAGACAGAAGTCGTAGATATGAGAATCTTATCATGAGATGGAGGCTGCTTGTGCTGCAGACTTGGGTGGGGCGTAGATCGCGCGAGAATTTTTTGTTCTTCGGGGGGAAGGTATGCTATCATAACACCAATTTCATGACCGTAGAGCGTGAAAAGGTCCCGACGAAATGATGGGTAACCGGTTGTTTTTCTCACAGAATTCCCAAACAGGGGGGCACTGATATGGCGAAAGCGAAGACCAAGACCGAAATCATCGCTGGAATGGCCCAGGCGGCCGGCATCAACAAGAAGCAAGGTAAGGCTGCTCTTGAAGCATTGGTGCAGATGGCTTACAAGGGCGCCAAGGATGGGTTCACCATTCCCGGCCTGGGCAAGCTGGTGATCGTAAGGCGAAAGGCCCGCAAGGGACGCAACCCAGCCACGGGCCAGCCGATCAGGATTCCGGCAAAGAGGGTCTTGAAGTTCCGCGTGGCCAAAGCCGCTAAGGACGCGATCGTTCCATCGAAGAAAAAGTAAGGGACACCGACTCTTTTCGAGCACAGGCGCCCACACTTGGCGGTGTGGCGCTATTGGTGTGGGGAGAGCAGCGATGTTGTTCCTCGCAAGAAGGCGGGCGAGAAGCTAAGCGATCCCTGTGGGCCAATTGCTGCGCGAGGGGACGTGACTGCGCATTGCGGTGCTGGTGGAAAGAATTTCACCAGCGAAAGAGGCATTAGTCTTTCCTCTCGTTTGCCCGTCAAGTCACCTCTTAAATTAAGGGCGCCGATGCACTTTCTCGCTGTTGGGAAGTGCATCACCGCATTCCTTGCTTTTAGGGGTTCACATAGAGAGAGACCTGCGCCTCAAAGTGCATTGCCGCTGCGTGTCGCTACTTCTTTCTGGCCTTCTTTGGACGCTTGAGCCAGCCAGCCTCCACGAAGGTCTCCTCCACTGTCACCCCCAGGTGCGGGGCCAGCTTGATGAGGATGTGCGGAGTCGCTTTGAACATCCCTCTGGTCAGTTGGGACAGGTACGAGTTGCT
>Ga0114930_10005824_pt1 | contig 10043 bp, 9 predicted proteins | sample AnhtaG_FD_87300 | JGI IMG/M metagenome (GOLD analysis project Ga0114930, IMG submission 87300) | Deep subsurface microbial communities from Anholt, Denmark to uncover new lineages of life (NeLLi) - Anholt_01485 metaG | ecosystem: Environmental > Aquatic > Marine > Oceanic > Sediment | place... | reverse complement strand
CGACAACCGAACCGTCACTCAGGTCGGAGGCGTCAAAGCGTAGCCGCACCTGGGAGGTGAGCGTGACAATGTCGCCTGCCCAGAAGGTGTGCTCGTGCCAGCCACCGGAGGCTTGCTCCACCGGTCCCACCGTTTCGACAAGCACCCAGTTGGACCCATTGTCATTTGATATGTACACCTTGAACACGTCGTTGTACGGGTCGGCGCCGTAGTTATTGGAGTACCAGCGGGCGTAGTGGATCTGGGCGTTACCAACCGAGAGATCGAATACCGGCGAGGTCAGTATGGTGGTGCCGCCGTCAACATCGGAGTCCCCATCGACGTTGTCGGTCAGATAACATTTTCCGGAGCCATCGAAATCAGTCGGTGGATCACCCCGGTCACCGCCGCCGACCGGCACCCCGCGATCCCACTGGCCGTCGTAGGCATCCCCCGACACCGACCAGCCTTTGTTAGTCTCGAAGTCATCCTCAAAGACGACCGTCATATCGGTAGCCGCAATTGCCCAGAAGGGATTGCTTGGAGCGGGGTCGTAAAATGTTCCCATACCCTCAGCTTCGGCGCTGACATAAAATGTAACGGTACTGTAGCAGTCCAAGCCGGGGAGAGTAGCATCGTAATGATTGGAGGTGGTCTCTGTCATGTCGATCTCGGTTGCCGGGCCGCCATCAACGGAGTAGTGCAGCTTGCCGGTACCCGGCACCGGGGTGCCACCGGCCTGGCCGGATACTACGACCTGGAAGGTTGTTGGTTCCGAAGGAGGAAGCATCGTGGGGACGCCGTTAGGATATTCAAACTTAAGCGGCGCCAGTTCCGGAGCCGGCATGTTGTGAGCGCCGAAACCAGCGTCGATTTCATAGTAGTGCGGCGTGCCGTTGTCCAGATTGGCGTCATCGTCATCGAGGGTTAAAAAGTCAATCGTGATCTGGGGAGTTATTTCCGTACCGGTGTGAAGCAGGATGCTGTTGACGGTCAAGTTGGAGATGGTGTCAAGGTAGCCGATCGGTTCGGTGACAATAAGTTCATTGCGGGTGCTCCAGACGCAACCGGAGAGCAACTGGCCGCAGTAATGGATTTCTCCACCACACGGATACTGCATGGTGTTATCGGCATTGCGAAGGGGAGTATTGCATTGATCATAGTAGAAACCGTATCCAAGTCCCGGATCGTCGGCAATCAACATGGCGGCGCAGTCAGCCATCCCTTCGCCGTACTGTCCCTGCCCACTGCCCCCCGACTCGACCAGGTGGTGTCCGTATTCATGTTGGGACACACTGGCAAAAGATGTGTTCGCATAACCGCTACCTGAGGAACAGAAGTTGATCGAATATCCGTCGTACCAGGCGTTGCCGGGGCAGTAACCGTCGACGCGATTCACGTATACCGGGAAGTCGGTCTGGTTATAGAGCACGGGATAGGTCGGGTTATAGCTCAGCGTCCAGTCACGTACCTCGTTGGCGTTGACGTACCCGTTCATCTGCGCCCGGAGGGCTTCAGACATATTAAGCGCATTGTGGAGGAAGTTGGCTGGTCCCGGTGGGATCACTACCAGCGTTTCCACGACGTCGGTGCCGGTATAGTTATACACCCAGAAATACTGGCCGCCAACGGGAGAAATAACCATGACTGACGTGTCACCTGGATTGGAAATGGTAAAGCCGCCCTTTGCGTCGGCGTAGGCACTGCTGCCATCCACAATGGAAACATAGGCGTATGGAAACGGCATGGCAATTTCGTCGGTACACTGCATAGCCTTTGGACCGGGGGTCGCCAGGCCGCTAACACTGCCTACGATATCTTCAAAAATGATTAAGTTTTCTTTGTGTAAGATTTCGCCCGTATTCGGGTCGACGACGAAGAGGAAAGCTTCCGGAAAGTCAGAGTAACCGCGGAATTTGACGGCCATTCTGGGAGCGGCTACGATATTGTCAACCCCAGCCCAGATAACCGTTTCCTGTTCGGTAAAATCAGTCAAACCAGGCTCATCGGCCCGCGCCGCTTCTTCAGCCCTAACCGAGTGTTTTCCGATGAGGCTCCTGTCGGCAGTGAAGTCTCCCAGGTCACGCAGGGATGAGACAGCCAGGACCAAAGGGAAGTCGGCTTCATTGCGAACGAGCAGGCGCAGTTCAGAACCTAAGACAGGGACACCATCCCGCTGCTGAGAATAGTGGACGAGGGTAAATTTGTACGAATCGGTCTCCCGGTTGTACATCAACTGCTGGGAGATCAGCTCGCTGTTGTCAATATGGCCGGGTGCCAGGTCTTCCGGGTTTACCCCAAACACGCCAGCCCCCGTCTGGCGAAAATGCTCGGCTACAGAGGTCGGTGAAGAGCCCCTGCTGAAGGCAGTGCCGTATAGACGGGTAACAAGCGGTCCTGTCTTATAGGCCCTCACCGCAGGGTAATCGTCCTTAAGATTGTTAAACGATTCGGCAGCGAGCCGGGCACGCTGGAGGCTGACTCCAGCATAGCCTTCATCGTTTTCAGACGCTACCACCGCGGCTGCCAGAATGAAAGTCAGGACGAGCGCCAGAGCGTTTCTCCTCCAGCGATGGGAATGATCTCTTTGGCAGTCTTTCCTCATTGTTTTTCCCCGGGTTTTGGAGTTATGGTTTAAACCGTATTGGCTATTGAGGGGCCAGCTCATGTATGAGCGGGCTTCTTCCAAGGCAACGGTATCGTTGGTGATCAGTTGCTTGTAAGGCATTGTGGTTTTAATAAGACCAACCTTCGGGGCTGACGGATACCTTTTCATCTATCGTCCTCAAAGTGAAGCAGCCCTGACTGTGCCGCGTGTACAATGACAACCGGGATAACTCTGTAGCACCGACAGGCTACTCCTGACTCAATTAAGATAACCGATTGCTCTGATCTGTCAACCAGTATTTTATTTTGCGATTGTCAACAAGTTTGACGGTGATACAGTGACATTCGTGCGCGTCGTCCGCCTAAGGCGAACGCCGCATCTCAGATAGCGTCGGCGCACGGGACGTACGCCGACCATGGAATGCCTACGTAAATATTTGTTTCATTACAATTAGAAAATAACATCACTACCATGCGTATGGTATCCATCATGCCGTCAGGAGAAGAGCAGCATCAATTAAGTCGCATGCGCAGGAGACCACGGTGATCTGGTTGTTACCGAGAATATTGTGGGCGATAGCTCCCTATCGAGTGTGATGTTCTCCCTGAGTATAGCCTTAACTTTCAACATCTGCGTAGCGGCAGGGCTTGCCCCTGCCGGTATCGGCAAACTGAAGGAAGTGGCAGCAATACGGGTTTTCTGCTCTACGATTACTGCCGGACACCCACCGTCCACACCAGATAAAAAACATTTCATCATGAATTTTCGCGCATATTCCAGACATGTATTATATTATGAATATGAAACATGAGTATGGTTGTCGGCCGGAGCCGATGACTGGCAACAAGCCGATAGAGAAAGAGTAAAAGACTTTGGAAGCCATATTCTGGGAGATAATACAGATGCAAAAGATGTCTGATAACCATACCGGGCAGGGTGGCGGAGGGCGGAGATTGCGAAATCGGGTCAGAGGATACCTCTCCGGGAAAAAGGGGAAAACAGCCGGCATTGCCGCTGTTGTGGCTCCCGTTGTAGGATATATTGTTAATGACCTGAGAAAGCCGGACAGCCTCATTCGCGGTCTCATCGGGAAAACCGTCCCAAAGCTCCTTGCGGCAAGGACAAAAGAGAAAAAAGCGATTGATATCACCGACAAAGTTGAAGTCGTCGCCGGCAAGGATGAGATTGAGCCTCCGTCCTGAGGGCCATTAGCCCGCAGTAGGGTTGTCCCTCGCTGCGTGGCCTCTGAGTGCCTGAACAAAAGCGATTGCTGACAGGCTTCTGTCCGATCGGGTACCCGAGGGGAGCCGAGCTTTCATGGAGAGACTGTGAGGGCATATCGGGAACATCAGATAACGACCTCTTTGAGAGGCATAAGCCTATCGTTTGAATGCTGATAACAGCATGTGACCTCAGAACCTCGATTTGTATCCTGGGAGCGCAGAAGGTGCGCGAGACCCTCCTGACCCTTGAAACTATGGGAATTAACAATGACCTTCAGGACGCAGGGGCGGTGTGGTTGCTATTACAAAATCAGTTGCAATTGCAGGTACACGAGGGTATTATCTCATGATTGTTAGACTATCGTGAGAACTTCCGTGGTGTTTGCACGTGAATCACAGTAATGTTGTCTCTAAATAAGTGAGGTGATTGATCTGGTAACCGCCAAAATGAAATGGGCCGGGGGGCTGAAATTTGAAGGGACAAGCGCCTTTGGCCATACCATTGTGACTGATGGAGCTAAGAAGTCCGGTGGAGATGAGGCCGGCTACAAGCCGACTGAGCTGCTTTTGTTCGGCATCGCCGGCTGCGCCGTTATCGATGTCGTCCGCATAATGGAAAAACAACGCCAGCGGCTTACCGATCTCGAGATAGAGATTGTCGCTCATCAGGACGAAAAATACCCCAAGCCCTTTCACACTATTGAGGTCAAATATATCGCCCGCGGAGAAAACCTCGATGAGAAAAAGCTGGCCAAAGCGATTGAGCTGTCCGAAAGCAAGTACTGCGTGGTCAGCCAGACCATTATAAACGAAACAAAAGTCACATCCAGTTTCGAGATTCTGCCGGAATAGCTTGAACCTTTTGCCGCCGGGGGCGGTTTTACTCTTGAAAAGGAGATTAACATTGTGGAGATGACAATGACTGAAAAGTTGGCCTATCGTTTGGAATCAGAAAAGCCGTTTGAGACGGTCGTCGAGAACCTTGAAAAGCTGACCCCAGAACACCAGTTCCGGGTACTGGCAGTGCACGATGTACAGAAGACGCTGGCCGAAAAAGGGTTTGAACGAGGACCATTAAAGATTATCGAGGTCTGCAACGCCGGTTTTGCTCATAAGGCCCTGCAGAAGACAATCGGCGCCTCCTTGTTCATTCCCTGCAAGTTCTCCGTGTACACGGAAGGGAACAAGACTGTTGTGTCGCTTGCCCGACCGACGATGATAACCGAGATGCTTCCCGAAGCAGGTCTGGAAGAGCTGGCTGGTCAGGTCGAGGAAACGCTGAAAAAGGTGATGGCCGACGCCATCTGACTACCGACGGGTGAACGGGTGACGGGTGGCCCACCGCTTGGGGCCTGTTGAAAGACTCCGTTAGAGCAAAAAGTGCCGTACTCGTCATCACGAGGAGTCCGGCAACCGCCGGACGACGTGGCGATCTCATTGTTGCCCAAAGGGATCGCCGACGCGTGAGATTGCCGCGCTTCGCTCGCAATGACGACATGCCACCTTTTTCAACACACTCCAAGGTGTGGGGCACCCGTGTATTAAGAGCCGTATCATGAAAAAAAGGACGCTGATTTTTGCTGTGATTGGCGGAGTGCTTGGCTTAAGCCTCTCTTTTGTGTATATTGCGTTCGGCTCGACGTGACAGCTTATGTGCAACCCCTACCTCGCAACCGTGATAGGGGTACTGGCCGGGGCGGCCATGTCGAATTCCAGATGAGGTAATGAAAATATGCCGCTTTACGAATACAAGTGCCTGGACTGCGAACACGAGTTCGAAGAGCTGGTGGGTGGTGATGAACCGGCGCCGCCGTGCCCGGCCTGCCGCTCAGCCAACACTGTCAGACTAATTTCCCTGTTTTCATCGAAGGGCATATCATCCGGTTGCTCCACATGTGTGCCATCCAAATGCTCAAGCAAATTTACGTGAGGCTGAGCCTATACACCGCGGTCGTGGGTGCATGGGTGGCGGACAGCTTGCAGTGCGATGTGTTGGTATAAGAGGCAGCCTAATTAGAATCTCATCCCCTTGATTCAGACTCCCCACCGCAGAGCTATGGGCCACCCGTCTTATATGGGGAGAAAGGCGACTGATAATTACAGGGATCGACATTTTGGGGTGACTTCTGCGCAATATAGTGATAAGATTAAGATAACGATGGCTTATTATTTGGTGGCACCAGCCAGAAGTCTTTTCTCAAGATTGTACGGCTAAGATCGGCCATAGTTGCCGGGAAAGGAGATAGATCAATAATGGCAAAACGGGTACGTAACGCTGCCAAGAAGCTCGGGCTCAAACCGGGGAGCGTTGTCTACGTCGGCAGAGAGCGCACTGAAAAAGTGCACATTGATGTAATGGATTATACCGACTCCGATTTGCATGCGGAACGTGTGGTCGATGCTGAGGCGTGTTTCCCCTTTAAAGACAGTCCCACGATCACATGGATCAACGTTGACGGCATCCACGATGTCGCGCTTGTGGAAAGGTTGGGACATCATTTTGACATGCACCCCCTGGTAATGGAGGATATCGTTAATACCGGTCAGCGACCCAAGATGGAGGATGCAACCGATTACATCTTTGTCGTCATGAAAATGCTGTATCATTCCAAGGAAGACGGCAGCCTGAAGGCCGAACAGGTGAGCGTGCTGTTCGGAAAGAACTGGGTGATCACGTTTCAGGAGACTGGTGAGGACGTGTTCGATGTCGTACGCCAGAGGATCAAGAGCACGATTCCCCGCGTACGCTTCATGACGTCTGACTATCTTGCTTACACCCTTGTCGATGCGGTCGTCGACCACTACTTCATTGCGTTGGAGCACATTGGCGAGGAGATAGAGGCCCTGGAGGACGAAATATCGGATAATCCTAAATTAGAGAGTCTGGAGACGATTCGTGACCTCAAGAAACGGCTGATCTTCATGCGTAAGGCAGTCTGGCCACTACGTGAGGTAATTGGTGGACTAGAGCGGACGGAGTCTAGCCTGATCAAGGAATCGACGGCACCATATATCAGGGATCTATATGAGCACACGATTCAAGTGATAGACACGGTCGAAACATTTCGAGATATGATGTCCGGATTGCTCGATCTCTACCACACGGGTGTCAGCAACCGCATGAACGAAGTCATGAAGGTGCTTACGATATTCGCAGCGATCTTCATACCCTTGGGGTTCTTGGCTGGCGTCTATGGTATGAATTTTGACACGGGGGCGAGCCCATTTAATCTGCCGGAGCTGGGATTTCGATTCGGTTATCCAATGTTCTGGGGTGCCGTAGTTCTGATCGCTGGTGGTCTGGTGTGGTTCTTCCGGCGAAAGCATTGGCTCTGATTGCTCGGAATGTGCACGATTTGGCTATAGGGGTAATTGGGTAAGACAGAAGCCACTGTGTTTCGCTAGTTTTGGGTGGCAGGACCGTTAAGACAGGTCTCGTAGAGACCTGCCTAACAACCGCAACAGATGGCAGGTCTGTTCCAGACCTTCCCTACATATTGCTGCGGTCGCAGGGATTACGACATGACAGGCCATGTAAGGCTGTTCTCCGGGGCAAAGGCTACGATTCAGGATTCGAGGGCTTTGAGAATTAAGGCCCCCGGGTTGATACCTTCGTAGTAGGCTTTGGCGTAGACCTCCAGATGCCGTGCGTCGTTCATTCGCGGAAGCGAGTAATCTAATTCATCAACGCCCAGGACCAGCTTGTTGTAAAACATCGCCATCGTCTCATAAGCAGCATAAAGCTTGCGGTGATCATATTTGCCGGTGGCGACCAGGGTGAAGTAAATGTCTATCAACAGGTGGGTCCCGATCTCGTGACTTAGGAACTGGCAGGTCTGTTTAAACGGCTTATCATAGTAGAAGAGATTTCCGCTGTAGCCCAATGAGTTATAATCGGGGCCGTCTTTGTTGGAATAGCAGAGAACAACCTCATACTGATTTGCGGCAAAGGGAATGCCCAATAGCTGCTCCCATTTGGCTATGAAGTCCTGTTTCTCGAAACAGTCGTTCAGTTCCGCTGCACGCTTCGCTAACGCACACCGGGCATCTCTCCATACCCTTCGACGATAGGCATCGAGACTGTCGACGTAGATCTGACTCAGCCGCCGAGCCTTCTCTATCAGGTCATGCTGATTTGCTGGGAACTTCGCCTGCTTGACATGCTCGCTGAAAAATCGATCTGACCAATCCGCATCTCCATATGCTTGAACAAATGGCGAAAGATCACCTTTCCGGAGCGCAACTTCCACAACGTCAAAATAAGTCTGGAACTGAGATTTGCTTTCAAGATGCAGCCAGGCCGGCAAAACCGTGAAGAACCCGGAGAGCTCGCCTCCCTCGCCTTCGGCAAACTCCAATAGAGACTTATTTGATTCGAGACACTTCAAAGCAGTAGGGGCGATTGTGTCCCGGTAAGTGTCGGCATACTCTGAGTCATAACCGATTCTCGCTACAGCAAGAACGTGCCAGAGATAGTTGGGGCCAAATAGGGTTGTGATTATGACCGGTTTTGGCCATTTAGCGTCTGTCATCGTTCTGCGGGTTTCCTTACTACTCCGCAGACGCGATAGGTTCCCTTCTTGGGCCTTTCAAAACTGAAACAGCGGTAGAAGCCTCTCACCTCAAAACCCACCTCGCGCAGCAGTTTCAAAACTGTTTTATTGTCATAGGCCCTCTCGGTGTGTTCTTCGTCGAACCGCTCCCACAGCTTTCCCCGTTTGACAAAAAACGTGGTGCGGCAGGTGGCCGACGTCGTCTTTTCATGGTAACTGTTTCTCCACACCCAGGCGAGATCATCCCTGGCATCGGCATAGACCTGTCTGTTCCAGATGGTTTCCAACGCCGCCGGCGTGTTCATATCAAAGATGAACCAGCCATCTCGATTAAGATGACTGTAAATGGAACGAAAGGCAGTTTTTAACTGCCTGGCATTTTTCAGGTAGTTGAGCGAATCGTAAAAGCAGGTTATCAGGTCGAATTTTCGAACCCTGCGGCTGTCGCCGGTCTGTAGGATTTTGAATTTCGGCAGCGATTTCTGATACAGCTTGACTTTGCGTCCTTTGAGCTTCTTGGCTGCAACCGCCAGCATCGGGGCGCTTTGGTCCAATCCCGACATCGGCAGCCCTTGATCCAGAAAGAGGGAGATTGCTGTCCCGGTCCCACAGCACAAGTCGAGGCCACAAGCAGCTCTTATGTTAAACTTGCGAAAGATCTTGAAAGTGTACTCGACCATTTTGGCTGAATGCCTGTCGGCCCCCATCAGGTCGTAGACTCGAGCGAATCGTGTGTAAGGTTTCATGGTATTTATTGCCCTAACCTATCTTGTTTCGTGGGCGGCAGATGTCCTGAGGCCGTCCAGGTCCGACTCTGTCGGGCTGTCCCATAAGTCCGAATTGTGAACCCTTCATGGTGGCGTCAGGCGATTCGAGCTTGTCCCAAAAGTTGACTCCAGCTGCACTGGACATGGTACCAAATGAAGTCACCATTCGCTAACTCCGCGTAGCGGCGGGCCTTGTGTCCGCCGATGATAAGGTGGGAGACAAGCCCCCACCCTACGCGGGTCGGAATAGTTGCCTTTTGAGACAGCCTCTCCACATCAGCACCTTTCATTTTATGTTGACATTCTCCACAATAAAGGGTTTTCATCCGCCAGGGCATAGGTTTTTTTGAATACGGCAGACATAGCCGGGTATTATAGCTGAACGTCCAAGAAAAGCACATTCAGATGTGTATCGGACGTTAGAAAGGAGTCGCGATGACAACAATGTTCTGGATATGGATGGCGGCGGTGGTGGTATTTCTGATCCTTGAGTTGATGACGCCAACGCTGGTTTTCGCCTGTTTTGTGGTGGGGGCAGCGGGGTCGGGTATTTACAGCTATTTCTATCCCGAGGCTTACTACTGGCAACTGGGTTTGTTTGTCGCCGTCGCAGTCGTGTTGTTACCCCTGACCAGAACGCTGGCCAAAAAGATCACCAAACCCTCGCCACAGAAATCGAATGTCGATGCGCTGATTGGAAAAGTCGCGCTGGTAACCAAGGGTATCGACCCTGACCTCGGCGGGCAGGTGCGAATAGAGGGCGAAGTCTGGGTAGCCAGTGCTCATGAAAAGATAGAAGAGAACGCCAAAGTGAAAGTAGTTACCGTTTCCGGTACCAAGGTGCACGTGGAAAAGATTAAAGAAGGAGAGGAGTAAATCATGAATCCCGTTATCATATTCTTGATCGTTGCGG
>Ga0114930_10005823_pt1 | contig 10044 bp, 9 predicted proteins | sample AnhtaG_FD_87300 | JGI IMG/M metagenome (GOLD analysis project Ga0114930, IMG submission 87300) | Deep subsurface microbial communities from Anholt, Denmark to uncover new lineages of life (NeLLi) - Anholt_01485 metaG | ecosystem: Environmental > Aquatic > Marine > Oceanic > Sediment | place... | reverse complement strand
TCCTTCTTCAATATTTGTGGGATCATTAATCTGTTCAAGGACCCCTTTACCCGCCTCGTTGATATAATGTTCAATGCCAGGTCTGGGTTTCTTCGGATGGAATTCTTTCCGTCCTGATCCGAAGGAAACCGTATTGTATCCGGCTGTGAAATAGATTGGCTTCCTTAGCCTCTTTATCATCTATATGCCTCCTTATCCCAGATAGTCATTAATTGGTCCGTAGAGATGGTAGAACCCGTTCGTCAGGACGCCATTCACATCCTCGATATGATGAGCGACTCCGTCTTTGACCAACCCTTCACCAATTTCTTTGGAACGTTTAAAATAAGCTCTTGCCAGTTTTGCTCCGAGTGTATCCATCTTTTTTAGATTGCCGAAACAGGCTTGCAGTTTTTCTTCTCTCTTCGGATCCACCAGCAGTTTTCGCCAGATCGCCCATCCTTCGGGTAGAGAGCCAAGTTTCTCATCCACTTTCTTTGTCCACCCTTCGGGATCGAACATGACGTATTTACCTTCATCGATATCGTAAACCCCTGCAGGTCGGTTCTTCTCATACTTCAGGAATCCATCTTTCTGGCTCCCATCGGCATACTGACCCCCGATGACCTTTTTCTCCACCAGCCTGTTGATGAATTTACTCTCCAATGCCACGCCTTCGATGTGGTTGCTCATCACCTTCATGATACACTGACAGACTTCCACACCTACGTAATCTATGAGCTGGAAAATGCCCATCGGCCGGATGAGGAAATCCTGACTGATCTTATTCAGGGCATAGATCCCTTCAACCAGGGAAAACGTATCGGAAAGTCTCTCCACCTCGCCGATGGCGTGAAGAATGTCCCTCATGAAATGCCCGTTTCCGATAAAACCCGCTACGTCGTTGGACGGAATGATCTTCTTCCTGAGCCGTTCGGCAATCTCGTGGGAGAGATCTACAACCTCTTTCTTCGTAGACTCTGCCGGTATGAGCTCCGCCAATTTTTGTACAGCCGGCGGATTATAAAAATGATATCCGATGATACGACCACCCAAGCCGACCCCCTCGTCCAGAATGTGAATGGGGATCGAAGAGGTGTTTGTAAAGTAGAACGTTTTCTCTGAGCAAAGTTCGTTCAATGTCTTCAGCACCTTGATCTTTACCTTCTCGTCCTCGACGATGGCCTCAAAAATCATGTATGCATTCTTAGTAAGAGCCAATTCGGTTGTTGGGCGAAGAACACTCAGCACATCCTGCGTGAACTGATCGATGATGTCGTAATTCTCGACAAGATCAACCCGGCCTTTATAGAGTTCCCTGAGTGTCACGCATCCCTTCTCAGCAGCCTTCGTGGCTTGGACTCGCAGATACCCCATCAACCCGTCCAACGCTTCTTCAGATACATCCACAGCGTAAAGATGATAGCCCTTATCCGGATTTTTAAGCTTAAGCTTTGCCATCTCCTGGGCTAAAAGCAGAACGATCCCGCTTCCCATCTTCCCTGCCGCTCCGATGACTGCAACATTCTCTAAACGTTCTTCAAGCTTCATAGTCATTCCTCCAAATATTACCTATCAACGGAATATTTTTAATAGGATCCTCGGGTCCTTGAAAAACTTGTTGATTTTGTGATCAGAAATATAACGCAGATCATTTTCATTTCCAAACTTGCGAAAAATATTTTTTTTCGTATTCTGTTTCTACCTGAACTTCGCCTCCCTCTTTTCTAAAAATGCACTCATCCCCTCTTTGGTCTCCCCGGAAGCGAAACAGAGTCCGAAGGCATCCGACTCAAATGCACCGGCCGTGTCGATGTCCGTTTGCATCCCACGATTCACACACGCCTTGATCATCCGAACGGACACAGGACCTTTGGATAAAACCTTCTGGGCCAGCTTTTTTGCCTCATCCATCAGGCTTTCCGGAGCAACGACTTTGTTGATGAGTCCATAATCGAGCGCCGTTTGTGCATCGATCATATCACCGGTCAGGAGGAGCTCCTTGGCCCTGGCCAGTCCTATGAGTCGAGGCATACGTTGCGTACCCGCAAACCCGGGTGTCACGCCCAAACTCACTTCCGGCTGTCCGAACTTCGCCTTTTCTGAGGCAATTCGGATGTCACAGGCCATGGCCAGCTCGCATCCTCCACCCAGAGCAAACCCGTTTATCGCACCGATGAAAATCTTCTCCATCGTCTCCATCCGGCGGAAGACGTGCTGCCCGAACTGAGAAAACGCCCGGGATTCCTGCCCGTCCATGTCCTTCATCTCGACGATGTCGGCCCCTGCCACGAACGCTTTGCCCTCGCCCGTGACGATCACGACACCGATCGTGTTATCCTTCTCCAATTCGTTGAACACACGGTTCAACTCATGCAAAGTCTTCGAGTTTAACGCATTGAGTGCATCAGGACGGTTCATCCTGATAATCGCGAGTTCACCCTCTTTTTCGAAAAGAAAATTCTTATACACCATTTTAACCTCCACTATATGGAAAAGCCACAATTATTATTTAAGATATAATTAGTGCTTTGAGGTTGAAGTTGCTGGGAGAAAAAAAATAAGTACAATTTTAAATTAAAGGTCATTGAACTCGAAATCTCAAAAAGTAAGTCTAATTATAATCCACAATTTCTGTGCCACTGGTTTTTTTCTTAAAAAAGCCATTCAGAATTAGTCCAAGTTATTGATTCTATAATAGGATGGAAATTGTTATTCATATGCTGATCTTCCACTAATGGCATGGGAAAATTGGGGAATTTTTCCTCTCATGGTACATTATACCCCATCTTTAATAGCTTCATAAAAAAGAGATCCCCATTTTACTTAATTCATAACAGATCTCAAAAAGTCACTATGTCCTCATCACTTCACACAACTCGATTAAAGCCCCATGACAACTTTTTGGCGAAAGAAAAGCTACCTTTCGACCATGTACCCCCATCTGGGGTTTTGGCGTCACCAGTTCGACACCGCTTTCTTTGTACCTCTCCAGAGCCTTCTCGATATCGGACACACGAAAAGCAATGTGGTGAATCCCCTCGCCCCGTTTTTCCAAGAAATTCGCCACCGGCGTATCGGCTCTCAACGGTTCGAGAAGTTCAATCGTCACATTTCCCCCATCGATCATCGCCGCGCGAATCCCGCGTTCAGGGATGTCGAGGATCTCTTTCACCGGCAACCCTAAAACATCTTCATAAAACTTGCCCGTTTCTTCGACAGACCGGACAGCAATCCCGATGTGATCAATTTCACTGATCATACGTTCCGAAAACTCCTCTCAAGGTATCACAAATCTCTCCCAGCGTGGCTTTTGTCTCAATAGATTGGATAATGAACGGCATGAGATTCCCATCACCTCTTGAAGCTTCGGATAGCGCTGCCAGAGCTTCCTTCAGTCTTGCATCATCTCTTTTCGAACGATATTTCTTCAGTGTCTCAATCCGCCGAGCCTCCAATTCCTCCGACACCTTCGAAAGATCAATCCGGGCTTTCTCATCCATCTCAAAAGCGTTCACTCCGATCACCTTCTCCTGACCCTCTTCCATCCGCTTCTGTGCCTGAAAAGCGCTCTCCTCGATCTTCATCCGCATAAAACCGTTCTCCAGACAACCCACAGCACCCCCCTGGGATTCAATCTCTCCAATCAGTTTGAGAACATCTGACTCAATCCGATTCGTCAGCGACTCGACATAATAGGATCCTCCTAATGGGTCGATCGTCTCGGTCAAACCGGATTCACAGGCTAAAATCTGCTGCGTGCGCAAGGCCACGGTGCTCGCCTTTTCCGACGGAAGGGCAAGGGCTTCGTCAAAGGAGTTCGTGTGGAGGCTCTGCGTTCCTCCCAACACCGAAGCAAGAGCTTGAAGCGTTACCCGGACGATATTGTTCTCGGGCTGCTGGGCCGTGAGCGTCGAACCGCACGTCTGTGTGTGGAACCGGAGCATCCATGATTTCGGGTTTTTGGCTTTGTACCGTTCCTTCATGATCCGAGCCCAGATGCGGCGGGCAGCGCGAAATTTTGCCGCCTCTTCCAGAAGACGATTGTGCGCACCGAAGAAAAAAGAAATCCGCGGAGCAAACGCATCGATTTCCATTCCCCGTTCCAGAGCTGCCTGTACATAGCACAGGGCATCGGCGAACGTGAACGCCAGCTCCTGAACGGCCGTGGCTCCGGCTTCACGGATGTGGTAGCCCGAAATCGAGACGAAGTTCCACTTGGGAAGATGACGGGCGCAGTACTCCCACAGATCAATCGTCAATCGAATAGACGGCTGAACCGGAAAGACGTAATTCCCCCGTGCCAGGTACTCTTTCATGATATCATTCTGAACCGTGCCCTTGAGCAGTGAAATGTCCACCCCGTTCCGTTTCGCCAGAACGACATACATCGCCAGAAGCACGGGAGCCGTGGCGTTGATGGTCATCGAAGTCGAGACTTTATCAAGGGGGATTTCATCAAAAAGCTCGGCCAAATCGGCCACGGTACTCACAGCCACCCCAACACGACCCACTTCGCCGGCGGACAGCGGATGATCAGAATCGTATCCCAACTGGGTCGGCAGATCAAAGGCGACCGAGAGTCCTGTCTGCCCCTGGTCCAACAGGTATCGAAAACGTTGATTCGTCTGCGAAGCATCCCCGAACCCGGAGTACTGCCGCATCGTCCAGAGACGCCCCCGGTACATCGTCGGATAAACGCCTCGGGTGAAGGGATACTCCCCAGGATTTCCCAAATCCTTCCTGTAGTCAAAATCCCTTAAATCTTCTGGAGTTGATAGTCCTTCTCTCATGCTCATGCCGTTTTATGTACGGAGAACAAGGAGTTTCTCGCCCTTCTCCACCTTCTTTCCAGTCACGACACACACTTCGTGGACGCGTCCATCCACCGGACTGCGGAGTTCGTTTTCCATTTTCATCGCTTCGAGGATGAGAAGAGGTTCTCCAATCTTCACTTCTTGATTGGGTTCCACTCTGAGCGCCACCACCATGCCGGGCATAGGAGCCTGAACGGTTTCCTGTCCAGAACCACGGCTCAAAAATGCAGCCTTCTCACGCCCCACGAATCCACGGTTCACCAATACTTCGTACATAGCGTTGTCAAGACTCACCCAAACGGTCTTTCCCCCACCTCGCCATTCGATCTCGTACGGCCGACCGTCAATAATCATCGAATTCAAAGGATTCGCCCGCTCGAGCGGGCAATCAACATCAACAGGTTTCCCGTCCCAAAGAATACGCCGACATCCCCCCTCCTCGACGATCTCGACCTCATGCACCCGATCGTGTATCACCACGCCATACTTCAATCCAGTGCCTCCCGTCGTCCTGCCAGCTTCCAAGGGTTCAATCCGACCGTCTCCTCTTTCGACCGCCTCCCTCCCATTCCCCGCTGCGTGTGAAAGGCCAGTGCCGCCACGATACCTGCAGCGCGTACATCCTCCTTCGGAACACAAATCTCTTTTTTCTCGGTCTCGTCGATGAAATGGGTATCGAAATTACCTCTCCGGAACCTTACATCCTCCGCAACCCTTTGCAGAAATCCAATCGTTGTCTTGATCCCTGTGATCGTATACTCCGAGAGAGCCCGGTGCATTCGACGGATGGCCACTTTGCGGTCCGGTCCCCAGACGAGCAGTTTGGCAATGAGAGGATCGTAATAAACCGGAATCTCGTACCCTTGATAGATCCCACTATCCACCCGGACACCAGGACCCGCCGGTTCCCGCAACCTCTGGATCTTGCCGCAACTCGGGAGAAAATCCGTATCCGGATCCTCGGCATAAATCCGGCACTCGATGGCGTGGCCGGTCCGTCGAATCTTTCCCTGATCCAGTGCTAATTTATTCCCCGCCGCAATCCTGAGCTGCTCGTAAACCAGGTCGATGCCCGTGATAAGTTCGGTCACCGGATGCTCCACCTGCAGGCGGGTATTCATCTCTAAGAAATAGAAATTCTTATTCTCGTCCAAGAGAAACTCGATCGTTCCAGCGTTTGTGTACCCCACGGCCTTCGCAGCAGCCACAGCCGCTTCCCCCATCGTTGATCGCAACATCTCGTCGATGGCCACCGACGGGGCTTCTTCAACCAACTTCTGATGACGACGCTGGATCGAACACTCCCGTTCACCCAGATGGATCGTCTTCCCGAAATGATCAGCTAAGATTTGAAATTCGATGTGTCTCGGTTTTTCGATGTATTTTTCCAGATAAAGGGTCGGGTTGCCGAAGGCCGACTGGGCTTCTTTCCGGCAGAGCTCGAACCCGCTCTCAAGTTCCTCTTCATCCCGACAAATCCGCATCCCCTTCCCTCCACCTCCCAAGGCTGCTTTGATCAACACCGGATAGCCCATCTCGTTGGCCGATTTTCGCATGAGGTCGAAGCGCGACACCCCTTTCATGGTTCCCGGAATGATGGGAACGCCCACTCCACCCACATTCCGCCTGGCCCTGGTCTTGTCGCCCATGGCCCGCATGGCTTGGGGGTTGGGTCCGATGAATACGAGACCCGCATCCTCGCACGCTTGGGCAAAATCACCATTCTCCGCCAAAAATCCGTAGCCCGGATGGATGGCTTCACATCCTACTTTTTTCGCCAATGCAATGATTCGATCCCCAGCCAGATAACTCTTCTGAGACGATGCAGGTCCGATGCAATAGGCCTCATCCGCCCTGCGTACATGGAGAGATTGACGATCCGGCTCGGAATAGACGGCGACTACCCGGATTCCCCACTCGTGACAAGCCCGAATTACTCGGAGGGCAATCTCCCCCCGATTGGCAATAAGGATCTTCTTGAACGGCCTTTTCATAACGGGATATTCCCGTGCTTCTTTGGTGGAAGCTTGTCCCGCTTGTTCTCGATCATCTCCAGCCCCTTGATCAAGGTCGGCCTCGTTGCTTTCGGCTCGATCACGTCGTCCACGTATCCCCGAGCGGCAGCTACGTAAGGATGGGCAAATTTATCCCGATACTCCTCCACCAGCTTCTTGCGCAGAGCCTCTGGATCTTTGGCTTCTTTCAATTCACGCCGATAGATGATGTTGATGGCCCCCTCCGGCCCCATCACCGCGATTTCCGCACCCGGCCAGGCATAGTTCAAATCCCCCCTGATCTGTTTCGACGAGAGAACACAGTATGCTCCTCCGTAAGATTTTCGGGTAATCACCGTGATTCGGGGCACCGTCGCCTCGCACAAGGCGTACAGGAGTTTCGCACCCTGTTTGATGATGCCCCCGTGTTCTTGGGCAACCCCGGGCAGGAATCCCGGCACATCCTCGAAGACGATCAGAGGAACGTTGAACGCATCGCAGAACCGAACGAAACGCGCCCCCTTGATGGAGGCATCGATGTCCAAGCAACCCGCCAAAACAGAAGGCTCCTGGGCCACGATACCGACGACCCGGCCGTCCAGCCGGGCAAACCCGACGATGATGTTCTGGGCGTAGTATTGGTGCACCTCCAAAAAACTCTCCTCGTCCACAACCTTATCAATGACGGCCTTCATCTCGTAGGGCTGGTTGGGATTCTCCGGTACGATGGCGTTGAGCTCCTCATCCATTCGGTTGGAACCGTCCGCCGATTCGATCCTCGGGGGATCCTCCATGTTGTTCAAGGGAAGATAGTCGAAGAGCTTCCGTATCTCATTCAAGCAAGCTTCGTCGTTTTCCTCCAAGAAATGGGCCACTCCTGATTTTTCCGCGTGGATGCGGGCTCCCCCAAGTCCATCGAAGGACACATCCTCGTGCGTGACAGCTTTCACCACGTCCGGCCCGGTAATGAACATGTAACTCGTTTTTTCCACCATGAAAACGAAATCCGTCAGAGCCGGAGAATAAACCGCACCCCCGGCGCAAGGCCCCATGATAGCCGAGATTTGGGGAACAACACCTGAGGTCTGGACATTTCGCCAGAACACCTCGGCATACCCGGCCAAACTGACCACACCCTCCTGAATACGCGCACCCCCTGAATCGTTAAGTCCGATGAGGGGAACACCCATCTTCCTGGCCATGTCCATGATCTTGCAGATTTTCTCCGCATGGGCCATAGAAAGCGTTCCGCCGAAAGCCGTGAAATCCTGGGAAAACACGTAGGTCGGCCGGTCGTTGATCTTCCCGTACCCCGTGACGACCCCGTCTCCCATGATCCTCTTCTTTTCCATACCGAAGTCGTAGATCCGGTGGGTCACGAAAGGGTCGAACTCCTGGAACGTATTCGGGTCCAGCAGAAGCTCAATCCGTTCCCGTGCAGTGAGTTTCCCCTTCTTATGCTGAACCTCAATCCGCTCCTTCCCACCTCCCAACTTCGACCGCTCACGAAGTTCGTGAAGCCGTTTTATCGCATCGTCCACGATGCCTCCTCATGATCTTCTTCATCCATAAATGGCTGGGCTAATATTTTCCTAACCTGCCCGTTCACGGGCAGGCAAAAAGAAACCGAACATCTTTAAAGGACGTTTACGTTCTTCCCTCTTCCCATTGGATTTTATGAAGCTTGTACAGTTTCTCGACCTCCTCCCTGAAGGCTTGTTTCCTGTGATGCTCTTCCTGGTTCTTAATATACTTACGCACCTTATCAACACCCGACTCACTCACCGAGAACGCACTGAAACCTCTCTGCCATGCAAACTTAACCTTCAAGAAATCCTCCGAATTAATCCAATGCGACGACTCTCCCTTCAATTTATTCACTACATCACTGACAGCATATTTGGGGTGGAGTGAAATCAGACTGTGCACATGATCTTCCATCCCATTAATAGTATCCAGCCAAATTCCCTCCGCTTCTGCCTTCTTCCGAATATGCTGAAAAATCTGTTGTCTAAACGCCTTTTTCAAAAGAGGCTGCCGGTCCTTGGTACTCCAGACCAGATGAATCCAGATATTGTAATAGGTCTGCGACATCGTCTTTTCTCATTTCCCAATTAACCTGGCCGTTCACGGCCAGGTCAAAAAAATTATCAAACCCTCCCTGAAGGACGTTAACGTCCTTCCAAATCATGCCTATCCTCATATCCCAGCCATGAATGGCTGGGCTGATTTATGCTCACCCGTTGTCGGTCCTTCCGACTTGTGTTTTCTATCGATCCGATCCTTCCTACCCCCCTACCTCGACTACTCACGAAGCTCGTGAAGCCTCTTTAGCACACCGTCCACGATTTCGCTCCATCGTTTCCGAAACTAACTTTGCAACCTTTTTATCTCATTCTTAATTTCTGAGATCACCTCAGTGTTATAAATTCTTCTCTTATTCCCCTCTTTGATTGAGATAATGTAGAAGACTTTACCACCAAATTTTTCTGTAAATTTTTTGTGTGTTTCAATTTGTAAATTTCGCTCTTTGAATATTTGAGGAATATGTGAAACGCCTCCGGCTGGCTTGATCTGAAGTCCAATGTATTTATCCTTGATCTTTATAAAAAAATCAATGTTATACAAACGATCCCATTCGTCTGGTGCAGGTTCGACTTTTACATCAAGTACTTCCTGCAATTGGCCATAAACAGTCTTTATCTCCGTCATGTATCCATCAAATGTTCTATCTATGACCATCTTGATCATATACTCGATACAATCTTCTTCTGTAATAGCTTCAACTTCTGCAGAAATCACTTCCGTAATTTTAATATATAATTTTCTTCCGAGTTCCTCGATGTGTTCCTTCGATTTAACATTAGTAAAATAATATTTCTTCCAATCGTCTATACTTTTTGGAGCACATTTTCTTATTTCTTCTGAAACAGCACCAACATTACGTTTAAAATTCAACTGAAAGCGATTCATAGCACTATTCAATATCCATTCTTTTGCCATTATGCTCCTCGACTATAAATTAAGAATTTTGACTTATATTTATAATCCATTTTAACATTTACGTCTACTAGACCCTTCTTAATTAAATGAGCATTAATGAATGTCTTATTTTTTAAGTAAAGATAACAAAGAAGATGATTGTTATCGTCGTATTTTACATCATCAAATCTTAGAAATACCTTTTGCCCTTTGGCTTTATCACTTAAAAATTTGATTGCTTCCTTAATCTTACCAGATTTTTCCATTACTCC